>Ga0307476_10002003_pt1 | contig 12267 bp, 11 predicted proteins | sample atmos_gasesECM2C_2_FD_203314 | JGI IMG/M metagenome (GOLD analysis project Ga0307476, IMG submission 203314) | Hardwood forest soil microbial communities from Morgan-Monroe State Forest, Indiana, United States - atmos_gasesECM2C_05 | ecosystem: Environmental > Terrestrial > Soil > Temperate... | reverse complement strand
AGCGCATGGATGTTGTGATCTTTCGCGAGAACACCGAAGACGTCTATGCCGGCGTCGAGTGGGAGCAGGGAACTCCCGAGTGCGCCCGGCTGATCGAGTTCCTCAACAAAGACATGCTGAAGGGCGGCAAGAAACAGATCCGCCTCGATTCCGGCGTCGGCATCAAGCCGATCTCCGTAACCGGAACCAAGCGCCTGGTGCGCATGGCGATCCAGCATGCGATCTCGAATGGTCTCAAATCGGTCACGCTGGTGCACAAGGGCAACATCCAGAAATTTACTGAAGGCGCCTTTCGCCAGTGGGGATACGAGGTTGCCACCGAAGAATTTCGCGAGCAGGTCGTAACCGAACGTGAGAGCTGGATTGTCGACAACAAAGACAAGGATCCTAGCCTGGCGGTGGCTCAGAATGCGGACCTGATTGAGCCGGGGATGGAGTTCGCTCCTCCAGCGTTCCGCCAGGCAGTCGAAAAGGAAGTGAAAAAAGTTCTCGACGCGATCTACGCGACGCATGGCAACGGCGAGTGGAAAAAGAAAGTCATGATCAACGATCGCATCGCCGACTCAATCTTCCAGCAGGTGGTCACGCGCGCCGACGAGTACTCGGTGCTGGCTTGCCCCAATCTCAACGGCGACTACATTTCCGACGCCTGCGCCGCCCAGGTGGGTGGACTCGGAATCGCTCCCGGCGCAAACATCGGCGACGGCTATGCCATCTTCGAGGCTACACACGGCACCGCGCCGAAATATGCCGACAAAGACGTCATCAACCCAGGGTCCGTGATTTTGTCCGGCGTCATGATGTTCCGTCACCTCGACTGGAACGAAGCCGCGGATCTGATCGAGCAGAGCATGGAGCGCACCATCGAGCAGAAAATCGTCACCTACGACTTCGAGCGCCTGATGCCCGGCGCCACCAAAGTCAAAACCAGCGAGTTTGCCGGACACATCATCGAAAACATGGGCGCGGGCGTGCTGGTGTAGCCGTCCGCCACCGTGGAAGAGCGGCGCTTTAGCGCCGCGTTCGTGGTCAAAGATTGTCGGGCTTTAGCCCCTGAAGTCCTCATAATAGAAAGGAATCATAGATGCGCAAGAAAGTAACCATCGTAGGCTCAGGCAACGTAGGCGCAACGGCAGCCCACTGGATCGCCTCCAAAGAACTCGCCGACGTCGTACTGATCGACATTATCGAAGGCGTGCCACAGGGTAAAGGCCTCGATCTGCTCGAAGCCATGCCGATCGAGAAGCGCGACTCCTACGTGAGCGGCACTAACGACTACAAAGACACCGCGAATTCCGACATCGTCGTGATCACGGCAGGCATCCCGCGCAAGCCCGGCATGAGCCGCGACGACCTCCTCAACACGAATTACAACATAATGAAAGCGGTCGTCGGCGAAGTGGTCAAGCATTCGCCCAACTGCATCCTGATCATCGTCTCCAACCCGCTGGATGCGATGGCCCAGGCCGCGTACAAGCTGAGCGGCTTCCCGCGCGAGCGGGTCATTGGCATGGCCGGAGTGCTCGATTCCGCGCGCTTCCGCGCCTTCATCGCCGAAGAATTAAAAGTCAGCGTCGAGAACGTGACCGCCTTCGTACTCGGCGGCCACGGCGACACCATGGTCCCCCTGCCACGCTATTCCACGGTCGCGGGCATCCCGATCACCGAGTTGATCGAAAAGACGAAGCTCGAAGCCCTGGTCCAGCGCACCCGCGACGGCGGCGCCGAAATCGTGAAGTATCTCAAGACCGGCTCCGCCTATTACGCACCTTCCGCTGCCGCCACCGAGATGGTCGAAGCGATCCTCAAAGACAAAAAGAAAATCCTGCCATGCGCCGCGTACTTGGAGGGCGAATACGGAATCAGCGGTCTCTACGTCGGCGTCCCCGTGAAGCTGGGAGCAAAAGGAATCGAGCAGATCATCGAAATCAAATTGACTGCGGAAGAGAAGGCCGGGCTCGACAAGAGCGCGGCCGCGGTAAAGGAGCTGTGCGGCGTGATCGGCGTGTAATGACGGACGAACGTCATGTGGGGCGGACACTCTTGTCCGCCGCCTTTGACTGTTATCCTCACACTTTCTCGATCGTCACCTTCTTCAGCACCACATCCTTGTTCGGCCGGTTCTGGCGATTTTGGGGAACGCCGGTAATCTTGGCCGCGATCTCCTGCCCCTCGACAACTTCGCCAAAAATCGTATGCTTGCCCGTCAGCCAGGTCGTGGGCACCGTTGTGATGAAAAACTGCGAGCCGTTGGTGTTCGGTCCCGCGTTGGCCATCGCAAGCTTGCCCGGCTTGTCGAATTTATGAGGCGAGCCCTTGGTCTCATCTTCGAACTGATAGCCCGGGCCGCCCATACCGGTGCCTTGCGGATCGCCGCCCTGAATCATGAAGTCGGGAATCACGCGGTGAAAAATTGTTCCATCGTAGAGTCGGTCTTTGGATTTTTTGCGTGTCGAAGGATGCGTCCATTCGCGTTTGCCTTCCGCAAGTTCCACAAAGTTCGCGACCGTCTTGGGCGCGTCCTTCTCAAAGAGACGGCAAACGATGTTTCCTTCGCTGGTTTCAAACGTAGCGTAGAGTCCGGGTTGACGAGTCATATTTTCCTTTCGAATTCGTGATTGATCGGCAGTGCGAGCCGGTCTAAGTAGCGCCGGCGTCCTCGCCGGCTGTCACGAGCGCGTCTCGCGCTCGCACCCAAGTCCCGTATTGGGCGGCCTTAATTAATCCGGGGTTGTCGCCTTCGGAGCCGTCGCTGCCGGCTTCTTCACCGTGCTTCCCGCTCCCGGCTTGGCAGCCCCTCCCGTACTCCGCACAATGCTGATGTGGATAATCTTCACCGGACGAAACGGCTTGTCATTCGTGGGATCGGTCGCCATGTGCGAGATTTGCTTCACCAGCGTCACGCTGGCTTCGTCGCACTGCCCGAAGATTGTGTAGCTCCCGCTCAGGTGCTTGCTGTGTTCCACGTCTTCGGTGATGAAGAACTGTGAGCCATTCGTGTTCGGTCCAGAATTCGCATAGGCCAGTCGCCCGGGCCGATCGAACAGCAAATCAGAAGACACTTCATTCTTAAACTTATACCCGGGATCGCCCGAGCCGTTGCCCGCAGGGTCCCCGCCCTGGATCATAAACTCTGGGATCACACGATGGAAAATAGTCCCGTCATAAAGCGGCACGCCGTGCTTGGTGGCGCCGCTGACCGGATTCTTCCAGTCCTTGGTGCCGCTTGCCAGGCCGATAAAATTTTCCACGCCGACCGGTGCCTTGTCGGGAAACAACGTGCAGGTCAGCTTGCCCGCCGTCGTATTGATGATGGCCGTCGGCTTCGTCGCCGTATGCACAGCTGATGTCGCCGTCCCGCCTGGTTTAGTAGCCGCGCCACTCTTGGCTGCTGGTGCGGCCTGGGTCGTCGAGCCCGACTGTGCCCCAACGGCCGTGACCGCTGCCATCATAGTTAAGATCGCTAATGCCTTACGCATGAATGCTCCTTACAAACCGGAGTTGTTGTCTCAGAAGCTTGTGCAACGTTGCATTGTACGACAGCGACGACCATCGTTTCCTACCCGCGAAGGGGACAGAATCGACCGAGTCAGCCTATTTTGCAGCGGTCGCAGCCTGTGCTCGCATTTCGTGGCTCACGCCCTCCACTTCGCGAAACACGCGCATCAGGTTTCCGCCCAGAATCTTCTTGATGTCGTCCGCGCTGTAGCCACGGTCAAGCAGCGCCTGCGTGATCTTCGGCAGATCGGCGGCCGAATCGATCCCCTGCGGCGTGGCGCCACTAACCCCGTCAAAATCCGAGCCCAGTCCTACGTGATCGATTCCCGCAACCTTTGCGATGTGATCGATGTGGTCGATCAGCGATTTCAGCGGCGGACGCGGAATCCTCGCCATCCACTCCCGCTCAATGCGGTCAATCTCCAGGTAATTGACGGGCTTGCCTTCCGCTTTCAGTTGGTCAGTATATTTCTGAATAGCGGCGGCTTGATCCTTTTTCTGGGCCTCGATGGCCTTGCGAAAGTCTTCATCGTCAAAACCGTTGAAGAAGTTCACCTGCACCACCCCACGATTTTTATTCACCGCCTTCAGCATCTCGTCCGTCATGTTGCGTGGAGCATTCACCAGCGCCCGCGCCGACGAGTGCGAGGCGATCACCGGAGCTTTGCTCGTCGCGATCGCATCCCAGAACGTCTTGTCGGCCACGTGGGAAATGTCGACCATCATGCCGAGCCGGTTCATTTCCAGCACTACCTGCTTGCCGAAGTCCGTGAGGCCGTTGTGGTGCTGCACTTTTAGATCATCGATATCTCCCGAAGAATCGGCCCACTCGTTGGTATTCGACCACGAAAGCGTCATATATCTCACGCCGAGCCGGTAGTAATCGCGCAGTAGGTGAATGTCGTTCTCGATCGAGTGGCCGCCCTCGATCCCCATCAACGCCGCGAGTTTGTGCTCGCGGTGAGCCCGGTCGATGTCGTTCGGCGAAAACGCCATCATCATCCGGTCGGGATGCCGCGCCGCCTGCTCGTAGACGGAATCGATCAGGTCAAACGTGTGCCGCGCAAAATGGCCCTGGTTGGTCTCCGGTTCGACCCAGATGGAGAAAAACTCCGCTCCCAGATTTCCGCGCCGCGCTTTGTCGAGGCTGATGTGGCCAATATCCTTGGGATCGGTCGATCCGAGGTCGAAGCCTTCATCCAGAAACCGCTGTGGCGTATCGGCGTGCGTGTCCACGACGAGCGCGGAATCGTGGATTTGCCGGGCCCGCGCACTAACAACGATGTCGGGGGCGGTCGACGATTTGTCAGGGGCCTGCGCCGCTGCGAGAGAAGAAATCACTGCGAGAGCAAGAACGATTCTGCTTGTCATAAGTTGTGGCCTGCGACAGATGCGAGTGAATCAAGATTGTATAGGCACAGCCGCAGCTCGACAAAACCGAGGCGTCATCCTGACCGCAGCCGTTCTTCAGGCGGAGGGAAGGATCTCGCGCGCAGAATCGTGGATTCGAACCGCACCACTACGATCGCAGAGCAACCAACCCCTGACGCACACAAGTGTCCAACGCCTGCTCGGTGTCGATCACGATCTTAGCGTGCACGATCGCTTCGAAGCGCGACTTCACTTCGAGATAAAGCTGGTAGTCACGATTACCCGCGGGATGGATTCCAGCCTGTGCATCGGCCGCGAGCCTGCGCCGGGCAGTCTCGTCGGAGCAGACACATTCCAGAATGCACCACGGCTGCTGGAGGGAAGCGGCCGCGGCAATCACATTTTCAATCTGATAACGCCGCGAGAACGGACGCCCGTCGAGAAAGATCGCACGGCCCGGATTCCGCGCCAAAAGATATCCGGCGGTTTCGAGCATGACTTGCAAGCAGTAGTCGTCCTGCCGCGACGAGTATTCGATCTCCTCGGACCGGAAGATCGCGTGGCGAATTTCATCCTTGCTCAACACGCGGCCTGATGTACGGACGGCAAGTTCACGCGCGAGCGTGGTCTTGCCGGTGCCGGGAAGACCGGCCATGAGAACAATCATAGGAAGAGAATCGTAACGGATTTACCGCGGAACGGGGAATCGACTACTTCGCGCCGCCGCCGATCGCAACCTGCGTCGCCGGCTTATCGCCATCCGGATGTTCTTCCTCGGGATGTCCCAGGGGAACAATATCCTGGGTCTCGCGCCAATCGGAGTAGCGCCCGCTCACCATGATATGAAAAACCCACTGGTGGCGTTCTTCTTCGGGTTCCACCAGGCCGAGCGCTTTCATGTAGAACAGGTAATGTTCTACCCAGCGAATCTCGTCCTTGGTCATGCCCCGCCGTTGCAGGTCAACCGTCACACCTGCGAGATGCGAGGAGGCCGTATCGCCGTCGGCTGGAGCCGCATTGCGGTTATGACGCCGCAGCTTCTTCTGAACCTTCACCGTCCGCACTGCGGAGTTCACCTGAATCTGCTGATGGAAGCGGTTGTAGTAGGCCTGGCTCAGATCGTCAACAAAATCCAGCGTCCACGGACGGCAGTAGCGCCGCGAAGGATCCAGCCGCGGATCGAAGCGCAACGTTTCGCCCGCGCGAATCTCCAGCAGGGAACCGTCCGCTTTCAAGGCTTCGAGCTCAGTGTCGTTCTGAATGCGCGGTAGATCGAGCCGATCGATCTCGGCGTTTTGGACAATCAGCGATTCGTGCGACGGCCGGAACATCGGATTCCAAAAGCGCAGCCACCGGAGATGCCTGTGGTGAACGTTCGCCCGACGAACCGCAAAGGCGCTGCCCGACAGCCCGCACAATAGCGCGAGAAGGGCTACGGCTGCGAATTGGAATTTGACGAAGCGTTTCACGAAGTGGTTCCGTTGTGGGGCAGGCACTTCTGCCCGCCGGGCGCCCTCACAAATTGTTGCTGTGTGAGTAGCGGCTATTCTAAGCCATGCTGTCAAGCCGTCCAACGTAAGACTCCTGCGCGACCGTTACTTGCGTACCCAAAACACCGCCGTCCAATGGTTACCTGCCAGGCCGCAGCGACGATCCGCACTACTTCTAGCGGCAAATGACGGGCCATTCCGCGGCGTACGCACGAACCAGCTATGTGCGTGGTGAAGCACAACTTGGCGCGATTTAGATGACGCTCAGGAAAGCCCGGTTGGTCGGATGTACGACAAAATGACAAAAATCAGCGCCGCAAAAGGTCACCCAGCGCCTGCTTCATGACTTGCCCGCTCACTTCAGAAATCGACCTGGTCAGCGGAATATCCTTGGGACAAACCTCGACGCAGTTCTGCGCATAGCCGCATTCCTGGATGCCGCCATCGCCCATCAAGGCCGCCAGGCGCTCGCGCTGCAGCGCTTTGCCCGTGGGATGAGTGTTAAACAATCTCACCTGCGCAATCGTAGCCGCGCCCACAAAGCCCGTGTCTTCGTTGAACTGCGGGCAGGCCTCCATGCAGCAACAGCATGAAATACATCGCGAGATGGGATACGCGACTTCCTGCTCTTCGGCCGACATGCGCGGCCCGGAGCCAAGATCGTAAGTGCCGTCGATCGGCACCCAGGCCTTCACGGCTTTTAGATTTTCAAAGATCACACTGCGGTCGGTGGCGAGATCGCGGACGACCGGGAACTTGGAAAATGGCTCGAGCCGGATCGGCTGTTCAAGATTATCAATCAGCGCTGAGCAAGCCATGCGCGCTCGCCCATTGATCAGCATGGCGCACGAACCGCAGACTTCCTCAAGGCAGTTCGAGTCATAGGTGATGGGGGTGGTCGCCTTGCCGTCGCGCGTTGTGGGTTCGGCGGCAATGTCCATCAGCGCCGAAATCACGTTCATGTTCGGCCGGTAGGGAAGTGAGAACTCCTCCCAGTACGACTTGGAGGTGGGAGTGTTTTGACGCTTGATCTTGAGGATGACGGATTTATCGTTTGCCATGATTCGATTCAGTTGGTGCGTCCAGGTTGAGCTTCGTTACTTTGTTCTCTTCAGCGAGACGACCAAACCACCAATTCCAGCCGATTGCCAGGAACACGAATACGCAAGCTGTAACCCCAACTGAGAGATTCCGGGAGTACAAGAAATACAGGAAATCGATCGCCCCCAGGACGACGTACGCGATCACAAAGACAAATCTTGAACGACAGAGAGTCTGCAGCATCAGTACTTCCTCGCCCGCGGCGGAATCAGCGACGTGTCCACCGGCTCGAACTCAAATTTCGGCTCATCCGCATCTGGAGCGAAATACGCCTTTGTTGTCTTCAACCAGTTCTTGTCGTCGCGCTCGGGGAAGTCCGGCTTGTAGTGGGCCCCGCGCGATTCGTCGCGAAGTCCCGCACCCTGCGCGATCACGCGCGCCAGTTGCAGCATGTTGTAAAGCTGACGCGTAAAGACCACTGTCGTGTTCGCCCACATCGTATGATCGCTCAGATTCACTTTGCGGAAGCGCTCCAGCATCTCGACGAGCTTGGCGTCTGTCTGCTTCAACGTCTTGTTGTAGCGGATGACCGTGCAATCCTTGGTCATCAACTCGCCCATTTCACGCCACAGCTTGACTGGATTCTCCGTCCCCTCATTCTTCATCAGCAGGGAATTATCCTCTTCCTGCTTTTTCTTCTCGGCGTCAAAGCAGCCGTTCCCGTCAGGCAGAGCCTGCAAGCCACGCGCATACTTCACCGCATTCGGCCCGGCGATCCCTCCGCCGTAGATGCACGACACCAGCGAGTTCGCGCCCAGCCGGTTCGCGCCGTGATATTGATATTCGCACTCGCCCGCCGCGAACACTCCGGCAAGGTTGGTTTGCTGGTTGAAGTCGACCCAGAGCCCGCCCATGGTGTAGTGCATGCCGGGAAAGATTTTCATCGGAGTGTCGCGCGGATCGTCGCCCACAAACTTCTCGTAGATCTCAAGGATACCTTCGAGTTTCTTGTCCAGAAGTTTGCGGTCGATATGGGTCAGGTCGAGATAAACCATCGGCTTGCCGTCAATGCCCAGGTTGTGCTCGAACACAACCTTGAAGATCGCCCGAGTGGCGATGTCGCGGGGCACAAGGTTGCCATACTTCGGATACCACTCTTCGAGAAAATACCAGCGTTCATTCTGAGGAATGGATTTCGGATCGCGCTTGTCGCCCGCCGTCTTCGGAACCCACACGCGTCCGCCCTCGCCGCGAGCCGATTCCGACATCAACCGCAGCTTGTCTTCGCCCGGAATGCAGGTGGGATGCACCTGAATGAATTCGCCGTTGGCATAGTAAGCGCCCTGCTGATAAAGCGCGGACTGCGCCGACCCGGTGCACACGACCGAGTTGGTTGACTTGCCAAAGATCGCGCCATTGCCCCCGGTCGCGATAATGATCGCGTCCGCAGGGAAAGTCCGCACTTCCATCGACCGCAGATCCATGGCGCAGACGCCGCGGCACACGCGATTCCCGTCGAGCACGGCCGACAGGAATTCCCAGTGCTCGTACTTCTTCACCTTGCCTTCGGATTCATAACGTCGGACTTGCTCGTCGAGCGCATAAAGCAACTGCTGTCCGGTTGTCGCACCCGCAAATGCCGTGCGGTTATATAACGTTCCGCCAAAGCGGCGGAAGTCGAGCAAGCCTTCCGGCGTGCGGTTAAATGGCACGCCCATGCGGTCGAGCAGATCAATGATCCCCGGCGCCGCCTCGCACATGTCTTTGATCGGAGGCTGGTTGCCGAGAAAGTCTCCGCCATAGACCGTGTCATCAAAATGCTTCCACGTCGAATCGCCCTCGCCTTTCAGGTTCTTGGCCGCGTTAATTCCGCCCTGCGCGCACACCGAATGGGAGCGCTTCACCGGAACAATGGAAAACAGCTCGACGTTGGCGCCCATCTCCGCAATCTTGATGACGGCAGAGAGTCCTGCCAGTCCACCGCCGATGACGATAATTTTCGGAGTCGCCATTTAGCGCACCGGCCTTCCGTCGATGGGTATTCCGTGGCTTGAGTCGACAACCGCTCCGCCGGGTCCGATCTCCTGCGCGGGCCTCGATCGGAATGAGTACAAACTCGCAAACCCCGCCCCGCACAGCACCAGGAAGAATGCCAGGCACAAGCGCAGCAGCCTCTTCTGTGCCTTATCGCCCGACACAACGCCCCACTTCGCGCAAAACAACCAGATGCCATAGGCGAAGTGCCACGAGGCCGCAACCAGGCCTACAACATAGAACAGAAACAACCCCGTGTGCATGACTTCACCCTGCACCTTGCCGAACGACGCCATTGGATTGTCGTGCAGGTCAACTCCTGTAAACCGCATCGTGTACGTATGCCACAGGATGTAGGCGAATGCGATTCCCCCCGTCCAGCGTTGCGCGGTATACATCCAGTTGCCGCTCCAGGGATAAGCGGCCGTATTCCCGTCTCCTCGATACCAGATGTAGAACCCGTAGAGCGCGTGAAACAAAATCGGTAGCCAGATCCCGAACAACTCCAGAAAAAATACGAGTGGAAGATTCGCCAGAAAGCTGACCTGGCGGGCATAAGCCTCCGGCCCGCTGATCGCGGTCGAATTCGAAATCAGAATGTGCTCGAACAGGAATGCCCCGACCGGAACGATCCCCGACAGGGAGTGTAACCGCCGCAAAACAAAGGAATATCCCTGACCTGCGCGCAACGGCGCCACCCCATGCGCGACAACTCTGGTGACACCTGGAGCAGGAGAACTGACTGACGCCACGAACGCTCCTTATGAGTTCGGTTATGAGAAAAGAACTGGTTATTATCGGGCGCAGCGAGAAGTGAAGTCAAGGAAGCGACTGTGGGGCGGACACTCCCTTCGACAAGCTCAGGGCAGGCTCTGTCCGCCGCCGTTGACTCTGTTTTCTTACTCGGTTCACGGAGCCTTGTCGCACCACTCCAGAAACTCCCGAAACGCTGCCCCCCGGTGGCTATACCGCGCCTTCTGCTCCGCGCTGAGTTCGGCAAACGTCTTCTGAATCTGCGGAAAATAAAAAAGCGGATCGTATCCGAACCCGCCCGTGCCCCGCCGAGAATCGAGGATCACTCCCTCCGCCTTGCCACGAAAAATAGCGAGAGTCTGCCCGTCGCGCGCGGCGGCCAGCACGCAAACGAATCGTCCCGTGCGCTTCTCCGGAGGCACCTTCCTCAGTTCCCGGAGCACGCGCGCGTTGTTGGCCTCGTCATCCGTATTCTCGTCAGCGAGATGAGGCTGGTCGGCAGCGTATCGCGCCGAATGGACGCCCGGGGCCCCGTTCAGCGCATCTACCTCTAGTCCGGAATCGTCAGCCACGACGATCTCTCCCGGAGCATGACAGCTATACTGTTCCGCCTTCTTGCGAGCATTCTCTTCAAACGTGAGCCCGTCCTCGATCACGGCGGGCAGGGATGCGAACCCCGGAATGGTGGCAATCTCAATTCCGTGCGCCGCAGAGGCCCCAGCAAAGTCTCGCAGCTTCCCGGGATTCGAAGTAGCAATCAGAATTCGTCGCATGATTCAGATACCGGACCTTGGACTCAGACCGAAAGCGCCGAAGTCCGCTTTCTGAGGTTCGAAGTCCTCGCGCGGCTCAGCAGGATCCAAACAATCACGAATATTGCCGTGATCAAAGAAATCCACCCTCCGGCCGTCCGATCCCAGGTGCGTATAAAAGTGATTTGCACACGATTGGCCCCCGCCCCGACTGGAACCAGCATCTGCCCTGTGTCCGGCTGTGCCGCCGTCCCCACTACATACCCATTCACTTCCACCCGCCACGCCGGATACCTCAATAGCCGGAGCACCAACCGATCCGGCGCAGACATCTCCGCCGTAAATGCCCTCGACTCTGCGTCCCACCGCTGGACGTGAATTGCCGTATGCGCCGGCCCCTCGACCGTTACATTACGCGCATTTTTATCGATGGCCCCAGGCTCGGCCCCGGAAGGCGTATATTCGTCCACACCTTCGTACCCCGCGCCCGATTCCATGTTGTCCTGCATCTCGCGGAGGTCGTCGGCATTGTCCCACCACGGTGTCTGCACTCGGTGCCACACCATCACAATCACCAGAATGGAAATCCCGCAGACCACCACTCGCCACCACCACCGTCGCAGCCCTACGGTGACAAGAACCGAAAAGATCATGCTCAGGCATAACAGCCAGCGCCACGGAAACTGCATAAACTGCATTTTTGGCAGAACCTTCCACAGCGCGCCCGCTACCGGAAACATCAGTACGGCGCAAGCTATCGCCCAGCCGAGCAAGACGGTCCACAGTTCGCGCTTGGTTTCCCGCCACCGCCGTGCTGCCCAGGCCGCAGCGAAGATCACGATCATTTCCAGCATCGCTACCCACGAGATGAGGTGGTTGAAGGCATCGTGATCGGCGTCCGCAGTATGAATGAAGAGAAAGTTATCTGCCGGACGCGATCCCGCCGACACCGCCTGAGCGATGTTGATCCACCGCTGTTCGTAGATCGCCGGAAGCAGATAAAACGCCGCCAAGCCTGCGCCCAGAGCGACCGCGACCGCTCCCACAATTAGAAGACGCGGCGAGCGTCTCTGCCACGCGAAATACACCACCAGAAGCGCCAGCGAGTAGTGGATCATCACGGCCGCCGGAGCATTCGTCAGCCACGCTGCCCCGAGCACCAACGCCAGCGGCAGGACCACCCGCCGCTCTGTATCCTTATCCTCATCCGCAGCTTTCAGCACGAACATCAGCAACAGCGGCAGCAGGCAACTGGCCAGCAGTTCGGCGAACGCGCTGCGCCAGTAAACAATCACCAGATGGTATGGGTTAAGGCAGTAGAGCACAGC
>Ga0307476_10002002_pt1 | contig 12270 bp, 9 predicted proteins | sample atmos_gasesECM2C_2_FD_203314 | JGI IMG/M metagenome (GOLD analysis project Ga0307476, IMG submission 203314) | Hardwood forest soil microbial communities from Morgan-Monroe State Forest, Indiana, United States - atmos_gasesECM2C_05 | ecosystem: Environmental > Terrestrial > Soil > Temperate... | reverse complement strand
CCTGCTCGGGCTCGACGACGGCGAGCGCCATGCCCTCGGCCGGCACCTCGGCGGCCGCCCGCCGCCGGCGCAGCCGGTCGACCAGCAGGCGCCGCAGCACGACCGTGACCCACGCCCGTGGATCGACGACCGGAGCCACGCGCGGCGCGCAGCGCAGCCAGCGCTCCAGCACCTCGTGGGCGAGATCCTCGGGATCGAACTGCCCGCGGCTCAGCTTGCGGGCCAGCATGACCGCATACCGGCGCAGCGCCTCGGTGTCCGCCGCGGCCCTGGGCGGCGCGTGGTGGTGATGGTTGCCACCCCGACGCGCCCGCCGGACGGAGCGCGCCGCAGCACATGGACTGACTTCGTGCATGCCCTGTCAGTCGCGGCGACCCGGCGGGCGTTACACGCGAGGCCCGGCGATCGCGTGACGTTCGGTCGGGATCCTCCGTGTGGTGTTTGCAAGGACTCGATGTCCGCCGAAAAGCAGGAACCCATGAAGCCGATCCGCATGTCTGTCTCCGATGTGGGCACCCGACCCTCGCGAAGGTCCCTCACCAAACGCTCCCTCGAATCGCTCCCCGCCCTCTCGCGCCGGCCGGACGCCTGGGCCGTGCTGGTGGCGACCGCGCTCCTCGCGGCGTGCTCCTCGCCCCGACCCGAGGCGTCCACCACGGGCGAGGTCCAGACCACGAACATCGCCTATTTCGCCGAGGCGCCGCCGGCGACCCCCGCGGACCACGACCCGGAGCGCGCGACGGGGACCCTGTTCGCGCCGATCCGCACCGGCGGCGTGCCCTCCACCACGAGCGATGGCACGACGCTGCGGTACTCGTGCGGCGCCACCTTCGTGTCCCCGCGCTACGCGGTGACGGCCGGGCATTGCGTGGACGTCGACTCCGTCGCCGACCTCGCCCGCGACCTCGTGACCATCCAGATGTACCGCTTGCCGGCGGGCTACGACTGGCTGAACGCGTCCACGCTGAGCGGCGCGTACCCCGGCATCACGCACCCGTCGATCAGCGGGTACGCGTCGGACATCGTCCGGTTCTCCTGTCGCGTGGTGTCGAGGTGCTACCGAGACAACGGCAGTGACACGAGCGTGAACTGCCCGATCACCGCGAGCGTCACCGACGTGGCGCTCCTGCGCTGCGACACCGACGTGGCGTCGCGCGGCTTCACGTGGCTGGACGTGGCGGCGGCCGACGACCCGTCGAGCGTCCCGTACATGCCATGGACCCACGAGGTGTACGTTCCGCCCGACGCCGGCACGCCGCTCGCCGCGGACTTCGCGGCGCACTACACGCTGCTCGCGACCCCCGCGAGCAACTTCCACTACTGGGACGCGCGCGCGGACGGCGCCGAGGTGAACCAGCTCGTCCAGCTGATCTCGAACGCGTGGCCGACCGGCCAGTCGCCGCGAAAGCTGGGGCTCGACACGCACGGCGTGAAGACCGACCTCGGCGGATGCCACGGTACGAGCGGCTCGGGCGTCCTGCAGTGGAACGCGGCGAAGACCGCCTACGAGCTGCTGGGTCCCGCGGTGCGCGCAGACGGTCCCGCGTGGACGGACGCAGCGGGTCATCCGCTGCTGTGCCAGGACGCGGCGAGGCGGGTGCCCGGGCAGTCCGCGCTGATCTACGGCCCCGTCGATCAGACGCGCGCCCTCGCCGCGCTGGCGACCGACTGCGCCTGGTCCGGCGACGCGTTCCCCGGCAACGCGTGCTCGTGCGGCGCAAACATCGGCCCCTGCCCGGCCGAGGCGCCGGCGTGCGTCGACGGCCAGTGCTCCTGCGCCCTGAAGATCGATCCGTGCGGCGCCTACCAGAACTGCGGCTTCGCCGACGACGGCTGCGGCGGACGCGTGTCCTGCGGCGAGTGCAGCAGCGGAACCTCGTGCAACGCCGGGGTCTGCGGGCGCGGGACGTCGTGCTGCCCGGCGCACTGCCCGACCGGCAAGATCTGCGATCCGTCGGTCTGCGCGTGCGTGCTTCCGCAATAGGCGATCCGCACGCCGCCCGGGTGCCGGGATGTAATGCAGCGTCATTGCCCGGCCCGGCCGCGCGGGCGATAAGCGGGGATGCGCTGGCGTCTCGCGAGCTGCGCGCGGAGTTCGACATCGTGTTGCCCGAGCGCGTGGCGGAGGTTGGATCGTGACCCGATCGACGTGAGCTGGAAGCAGCCCGCCGTCCGCGTCCAGGGCAGCCGGCTGCGGCCGGTGCTGCCCCCGCGTGCGCCGGCGTCGGCGATCCGGTCGTGCGCCAGGCGGGCACGGGCCTGCGAGCGACCTGGCGGATCCGCTGTCCGGGCTCCGCCGGCTCTCGATCGCCTCGCCGCGATGGACCACCGCGGCGCCGGCCTGCGCGATCGGCACCCTCGCGATCTACTGGACGCTCGAGCGCATCGCCGCGCTGTGAGGGTCCCGGCGACGCTCGCTCTGGCCTGACGCGCTTATCAGGAGCGCCCCCGGCCGGACGGATACGCTTGGCGTTTACCGCTCATCGTCACCACCTTCCTCCACACCCATCTCACGCTGAGATAGAAACCGGTGCCGCAACTCAGTGTGACGCCCGCCAGCAGCAGCAATGCAACCAAATCCCACGTGGGCCGCGCCCGCAGCCCAGCGGCGAAGTCCAGCCGATGCGGCGCCTGCTGCAGCCAACGATACCGCCGCCCATCGGCATCCACCTTCCTGAGGAGGTCACCGGACAGCGGGTCGATGTAATAGCGAATCCCCTGATCATCGAGAATCAGCCGATATACAGGCAGCGGAACCGGCTCCCCGTGATGGCCGAAATAGTAAGCATCCTCGCGATCTATGAGCTCCGGCCCACTTCCGCCATTCGATGCCCCAAGAAGGGTAGCGACTCGCTTGATATCCGGCGAACTCGCTGGCTGGCCGGTCGCATCCAGGCGCCACCGGCCGCCATCTCGGGAGGTAGCGATGAGATAGAACGACCCGTCGAACGGCGCCGAGGTGATGGAAACGACATCGGGCTCAAGACGCATGCCCGTCAAATTCCGTACCGTCCGTTTCACCTCGCCTCCCGTAAGAACCCATCCCTGCACCCTCGTGCGGTCGAGATCGGCGCTCGCTCCCTCCAGCGTTCCCCAAGGATTCATCGAGAGGAAACCGCTCATGACCCAGGTAAACGCGAACAGGCCGAAGATCAGGCCGGGCACATGATGCCAGAGCATCACGCCGCGATGGGCGGACCAGCGGCCAGGTGGGCGGCGGCGGAACTGCCGGATGCCGATATAGATCCCGATGGCGGCGAGAAAGCCGCCGGCCAGCGACGTCCAGATCACGATCTCGGTCCACAGGCTTACGTTTCGCCTGAGGGACGTGAAATAGGCCCAGTGCGGGATGGCACCCAGCCAGTTCCAGAACCGTTGCCGACGCGTGGTGAATTGCACCGCCTTGCCGTTGGAGCTCGACACATAAAGCTCCGCGCCCTCCTCTCCGGAAAGGAGAACGTGGAAGAGAGGCCGATCGCTGGTAAAATCGCCGGCCACCGTCCATTGATCATCCGTTACAGACCCGATCTCCACCACCGGGCCATAGGCAGCCGCGACGTCCCTCGCCCATCCGGAATCGATGCCGTCAACGAGATGGCCGTCCGTGAGATCGATCAGGCGCGACGATCCGGACACCGGACTGACGCGCAGAACCGGGTGTCCTGCCAGCATTTCGACCTGAATCCGTCTAACTGGTGTGTCATCGGCCAGCGATGCCTCGCCGATGATGCAGCACTTACCCCACGCGAGAGCCGACAGATGACCCAGGCGAATTCCTTCCGGCAGGGAGGGATAGCTGACATACATCATGACCACGCCCGACAGACACCAGGTCAACATTGGAATAGCGAGAGCAATGCCGAAATAGCGGTGCAGCAGATAGCTCCAGCGGATGTTTTTCTTCACGGCGCGTCAGTATTTACAGGTATGGCGAGATTGCCGGTTTCCACGGGCCTGCACCAGACCAAAATGGCGCATGAGCGACAAACAGTGTTTTCCCATCCCGGCCCGACGCAGGCGGAGCGCATGGACCGGGCTCGGACAGCGCCTCCGATCACGCCGATCGCTGGCACGCCGCGGTACCCGCTTGCAGGCTGCGGATCGTCGCGGCGATCTGCGCGGCGATGGCGGACAGGGCGCGCTGGTGCGCCTCGGCGAGTTGCTCGTAGCCAGCGCCTGCGCCCTCGCTCGCCCGGTGCGAGCACACCAGCGCGGGCGCCGGGCCGGTCGCGTTCCGGATCGTGGAGATCGCCTCGATCGACGCCTGCCGGCCGAGGCTCGAATCGAAGCGCTGCACGATCAGCTTGATCCGGTACGTCGGGATGCCCGCGACCGGGGTCGCGCCGGCGACATCGCGCGCGCCGAGCGCGTGGCTGAGGTCGTCCGACAGCGCGTGGCGCAGCTCGCGCGCCAGCGGCGAGATCCACGATCGGGTGTCGACCGGCGTCAGCTTGCCGCGGCCCTCGCGCACGACGATCTCGGGGCGGTCGACCTCGGACGGCACGTCGACCGGCAGGACGTCGAGCTGGAATGCCTCGGTCACCGGCGCGGACCGCTCGCTCGGCGGTGACACCAGCGTGTAGTACTCGGTGTTCGCGGAGCGGCAGGCGACCAGGAGCCATGCCAGGACGATCGACTTCATGCACGTCATCTCGGCTCCGAGCCCGATGCGCGGCCGCGCAAGATCGATTCGGGGTGATGCTGCAGGTAATCGGCGAGCCCGCGCAGCGAGCGCGCGGCGCTCTCGAGCTGCTCGAGCGTGGAGCGCGCCGTCTGCTGGATCGCAGAATCCGGCGCCGCGACGTTGTCGCGCAACGCGCCGAGACTGTCGCGCAGCGCGGTCATCGCAGCGCCGGCCTGACCGACGAGCTGCTGCGCGGTCGGGACGACGTCGCGGTCGAGGTGGCCGAGCAGCGAGGTGGCCGCGTGCATCGCGTCGCGGGTATCGCCGCCGATCGCATCGAACGGGATCCTGTCGATCTTCGCGACGATGCTCTCGACCTGATCCTGGATCTGGTCGGTCCCGCCGCGCTCGGTCGGCACGACCCACACCCCGTCGCGCTCGACGACAGGCGCCGCGCTGCGCGCGTTCGGGAACCAGCGGAGCGCGATGAACAGCTGGCCGGTGATGAGGCTCGCCGAGCGGAGCTGGGCTCGCAGGCCGCGCGCGACCAGCGCTTGCAGCATCTCCGGCCCGGCCTTGTCGCGGCGCTTGCCCTCGTCGACCAGCGCCGCGTAGGCCGCGCCCAGGCGCTCCGGGTACACCGTCGCGTCGACGTCGGAGAAGAACTGGTGGCGGATCGCGTCGTAGCCGAGGTTCAGGGTGTCGATCTGGCCGATGCGGACCCCCTCGAAGTCGATCTGCGTGCCCGGCCCGACGCCGCGCAGCGGCTCGTGGAACCGCATCGCGAGCGGGAGCCGCGTCCGGTCCGGTCGCGCCAGCGCGTGCGCGCGATCCTCGAACAGGTTGAACTGCGCGCCTTCCGCGGCCGGGCGGCCGGGCGGGTCGCCGTCGCGAAACCCCAGCGCGATGCCGCCGGCGACCACGGTGGCCAGCGATTGCGTATCGAGGCGCAGGCCCGAGGCATCGATCGAGACATCGAGTCCGCTGGCATTCCAGAACACCGCCGTATCGGTGACATCGCGATCGTAGGGAGCATTGACGAACACCTCGATGTCGACGCGCTTGCCGTCTGGGCTCAGCGCGAGCTCCGAGATCCAGCCGACCTGCTGGCGCCGCAAGTACACCGGTGATTGCACGCCGAGCGAGCCGGCGTCCGCCGCCGTGATCCGGAATCGCCGGCCCACCTGATCGTGGGTCAGGCCGGGCGGCTTCTCGAGACCGACGAACTGATCGACCTGCTCCTTCGAGGTTCCGCGGTCGACTCCGATGTACGCACCCGACAGCAAGGTGCCGACCCCCGACACGCCGCCGACGCCGATCCGCGGGCGCTCCACCCAGAACCGCGAGTCTTTCACGGCGAGGCTGGCCGCGCCGCGCTCGAGCTTGACCGTCACGAGGATCCGCGGCTGGTCCGGGACGAGCTCGACACTGCTGATCTTGCCGACCGGCACGTTCTTGTAGCGAACGTCCGACTTGCCGACCTCGAGCCCTTCGGCGCTGTCGAACGTGATCTCGATCGTCGGACCCGCCTCCAGATACGCCCGGATCGCCAGCGCGCCGGCGGCGACGACGGCGAGGACCGGCACGATCCACACCGCGGACGGCCAGCCGCGCTTGCGCCGGCGGCTCACCGGGACCGGCAGATCCTCGAGCCGCGGGTCCACCGGGTCACTCATACCCACCGCGGCCAGATCCTCGGTCCAGGTCCCAGATCGCGCGCGCATCGAACGATGCGGACGCGAGCATCGTGAGGAGGACGACGCCCGCGAACGGCAGCACCGCCGGACCGGGCGAGACCCGGGCGAACTGTCCGAGCTGCACCACCGCGGTGAGCAGCGCGACCACGAACACGTCGAGCATCGACCAGTGGCCGACGACCTCGAGCGCGCGATAGAGCCGGGTGCGCGCGCGCGGCCGCCATGCCGAATGTCGGATCGTGGAGATCACCAGGAACCCGAGCGCCCCGAGCTTGAGGACCGGCACCAGGATGCTCGCCGTGAACACGATCGCGGCGAGCGCCCACGAGCCCCGGCCCCACAGGAACTTCACCCCGGACAGGATGGTATCGGCGCGCCGCTCGGGGAACTGCTCGGTATACATGATCGTCAGTGCATTGGCGGGGAAGTACAGCGCCGCGGCGGCGACGACGAGCGCGAGCACGTGACTGCTCGCATTGCGCTTGCGGAACCGCACCGGCGCGCCGCAGCGCGGGCAGACGGCGATCGCATCGTGGTCGACGTCTCGCATGCGAATCACCAGCTCGCAGCCGTGGCAGCTGGCGAGCTGGAGATCGACACCGCGGATCACGCCACCACCTCGCCGGCGCGCCGCCACAGCGCCCCGGGATCGAACCACGCCAGCGCGGCGAGCGAGACCGCCACGACCGCCACCCCGAACATCCCCCACTCCGGCACAGCGGTGGCGAGCGCGGACAGCTTGACGATCGCCACGATCAGGCCGAGGAAGAACACCTCGACCATGCGCCACGGACGCAGCGCCCGCAAGAGCCCCATCATCGCGACGAACCCCGGCGGCCTCGTCCGCAGACACAGCGGCACGAGCAGCCACATCAGCAGCCCCAGCTCCACCGCCGGCGCGACGATCAGCGTCATGCTCAGCGCGATCGCGACGAACGGCAGCTCGCGGTCGTAGGACGCTCCGATCGCCTGCCACAGCGTCGCCCGGGTCTGCTGACCGCCGGAGGTCAGCGTCAGCAGCGGCAGCGCATTCGCGACGACCAGCGCGATCGCCGCGGTCACCGTGACGGCGAGCATCGCGCCCAGATCGCCGTTCCCGCGGTGGAACTGCGATCCGCAGGTGACGCATCGCATGGTCTCGCGGTCCACAGATGCGACCTGTCGGTGCACCGTGTCGCAATAGCTGCAAAGGACCAGCCCGGCGTCCGGCACATCGCGGCGATATGCAAGCGGAGCGCCTGGAGCACGAGCGCGCCATCGCCGGGACCTGCGCGCCATACGGACACCGCCAGGCGAGCGCTGCCGCTCACTCGCGGCGCACGCGTGCGGACCAGAGCCAAGGTCTGGGAGCTGGCGACCGGGCGCGGTGGCCACAGCGGCTTCGTGCTTTCTTCCCCGGACGACGAATACCCGGGTACAAATGGCCCGGCGTCCTTGCACGTGACTTGCGCCGAAGGAGGCATCCACCATGTCCGATTCGTCGGACCGACCCGCGTCGGCCTGTGGACGGGAGCATCTTCCGCTCGCCTCACCGATGCTCGACGATCCCCGCCCGTTCTATGCGCGCGCCCGCCGTGAAGAGCCCGTGTTCTGGAGCGACGCGCTCGGCCTCTGGGTCGTGACCCGGTACGACGACGTCGCGGCGGTCGCGAAGGACGCGGCGCGCTTCTCGTCCATGGATTCGATCACCCCCTCCGTGGCGCCTCCCCCGCCCGAGCTGCTCGCCGAGCTCGTGAAGGGGTTCCCGCTCCTCCCGAGCCTCGTGACCAGCGATCCGCCCGCGCACACCCGCGGGCGAGCCCTCGTCACCAAGGCGCTCTCGCTCCGCCGGCTGGCCGCGTTCGAGCCGATCCTCCGCGGCATCGCCGAGGGGCTCGTCGATGCGTTCGCCGCCAGGGGCCGGGTGGAGCTCGTGGAGGCGTTCGCCATCGCGCTGCCGGGCAACTTCATCGTCGATCTGCTCGGGCTGCCGCGCGAGCACCTCGCGCAGGTCAATCGGTGGACGACCGACAGCGCCGAGATCTTCGCCGGGCACAAGCCCCTCGCGCAGCTCATCGAGTACGCGCGCGGGTTCGTCGCGTACCAGCATTACCTCGCCGCGGCGGTCGAGGACCGGCGCGCGAATCCCCGCGACGACGCCCTCTCCGACATCGTGACGGGCGCGGCCGCCCTGGATCCGCCGCTCGGGATGCCCGAGCTCGTCAACATGCTCCACCAGGTCATCTTCGCGGGCTACGAGACCACGGCCGGTCTCATCGCGGCCTCGGCGCATGAGCTCGCGCGCGATCCGGAGCTGTTCGCCACCGCGCGGCGGGACCCGTCGATCATCCCGTCGATCATCGAGGAGGTGCTCCGCGTGGCCTCGCCCATTCACTCCATGTACCGCACGGCGAACGAGGACGTCGAGCTCGGCGGCGCGCACATCAAGAAGGGCGACCGCCTGCAGATCGCGTACATCTCGGCCAACCACGACGAGCGCCGCTTCGAGGATCCGCTCCGCTTCGACATCCGCCGCACGACCCCGCACCTCGCCTTCGGGCACGGCATCCACTTCTGCATCGGCGCCCCGCTGGCGCGCCTCGAGGGGCGCATCGCGCTCGAGGTGGTGACGCGGCGCCTGCCGGGCCTGCGCCTCGTCCCGGATCAGAAGCGCTGCTATTTCCCGAGCGCCACCGCCCGACGCCTCGAGTCGCTGGAGCTCGCCTGGGATCCTCCGGGGTGAGATCGTGGAACGCGGCCGAGCGCGCGACGGCGATCACCGTCGAGGCGTTCGATCGCCAGGACCGGGGCGATGCGGGTCGAGGCCCTCCACCGATTGGGCATAGCGCTCATGAATATGGGCGTCTGGACGAATGCCGAGGAGGTGCTGCGTGAGGCCGGGAGGTCGCGCTCGCCAACGGCTCCCCTCAACGCGACGTTGATTCACTTGGTTCTCGGGGTCGCCCTGACCAACCAGGTCGACGCGGCCAAGCAGGAGGAGGGCGGGCAGAATGCACTGCGGAGTGCGCTCGAACAGCTACAGCTGCGCACAGACGAGATCGACGACGCTGCGCTGCGCGAAAGCTACCTGGCGCTCGGCCAGCACCGCCGGGTGATGGAGCTGGCGAGGGAGCACGGCATCCTCCACGGGTAGACGCCGCTCCGTCGGCTCCGACCGGGCATGTCCGTCATCCGCTAGTGGCACGGGTTCTCGAGCACGAACGCCGCGTGGGTTCGAGGCACGTCGAAGAAGCCGTGAAAGCCCATGCCGAGCACGTCGGGATGTCCGTCCCCGTTGGCATCGCGAACGTCGGTGGCGTACATCGGCCACGACTCCGTTCGCAGGTCGCTGCCGGCGCGGTAGATGATGCCATTGTGGCCCACGACGTCGAGCGGCGGGACGTTGTCGATGTTCGCGACCGCGAGCAGCCTGCCCGGAGGGGCCGGCGCCGTCCCCGCGCTCGTGAACGTGCCGTCGCCATTGCCGTGCAGGAACACGGTCTGGCTGGCGGTCCCCGCGACGAGATCCGGCACGCCATCGCCGTCGAAATCGGTCGCGATGAGCGCGTTGATCCCGACGCCGAGATCGGTGGGGATCAGCGGTGCGAAGGTTCCATCGCCGTTGCTGAGGCGAACCTCGATCGACGCGCTCGGTCCGCTGGTCACCAGGTCGTCCCGGCCGTCGCCGTTGAAATCGTGAAGGAACCAGATCCCGTCACCCGGGAAGGACGACAGGTCGGAGAAGTGGCCCGCCCCATCGTTCTTCATCACCCGGATGGAGACGTCGAGAAATCCGGGAGTCTGTTCCGCGACGACGATGTCGGGCCGGTGGTCGCCGTTGATATCGCCCACGGTGAAGCCCCTCCCGACCTTCAACTCGGCCGGCATGTAATCGACGCGCGACCCGAACTGCCCATTTCCGGGATTGAACAGCACGGTGACGGTTGCTCCTCGCGATGCGAGCATATCGAGATCACCATCGCCGTCGATGTCGCGCAAGAAGATCGCCTGCGTGCCGACGTCGCCGCGGAACGGGCTCAGCGCGTAGCGTCCGCCAAACCCTCCACCGCTGAGCGGCGCGACCTCGAGCCGACCGACGTCCTGCTCCAGATCGACGTCCAGCGAGCCGTCCACGAAGTCGAGCTTGCCGTCGCCATCGAGGTCGCCCGCGGCGAACAGCACCGTACTGCCATGGTGGTCGATGAAATCGAAAAACGTCCGGATCCCGAACGGCGCCCGGAACCCTCCGTCCGGGGTCGCGAGCAGCAGCTCGATCGTCGAATTCGCGACGACCAGATCGACGAGACCGTCGCCATCGGCGTCGGCGCTGGTGATCGTGCCCAGACCGGCACCGGGCACGATCGGTGTCGACGACGTCAGATCGCCTGTCCCGTTGCCCTTGAGGAGGAAGTAGGCGTCGCGATTCGCATACGTGACGACGACATCGAGCATGGTGTTGCGATCGAAGTTGCCGACGGCGAGCACCGGGACGAACGTGGGCGGAGGAAGATCGGTGCGGTGGTCCGCAAAAATAGTCCGCTGGCCTCGCCTCGTGAGGCTGCCGTCCGCGGCGCCGAGCCAGGTCTCGATCGTCGCCGTCCCGCTGGAGGCCACGAGCCCCGAGGTCACGATGTCCGCGAAGCCGTCCGCGTCGAGGTCTCCGACGGCGAGGCCATGGAGGCCGACATCGCCCGCCGGCGTGGCCATGACCGGCGCCTCGAAGGTGCGGTCGCCTCGCCCGCGAAACACCACCAGCGAGCTCCCGATGACCACCAGGTCCGGAACATGATCGCCATTGATGTCGGCGATCTCGAGCGCCTGGTAGACGCTGGTCGGGTCGATCGATATCGGCGCCGCGAAGTGGCCCCCGCCGGTACCGAACACGAGCGTCACGCCGTTGCCCGCCAGGGCGATGTCGACATGGCCATCGCGGTCGAGATCGCCGAGCCGGAACGTTCCCCCGGGCGCGGCGAAGTGGTCCCCGAGCGTGAAGTTGCCCTGGCCATCGCCGAGCACGATCTGCACGTCCGGGCTCCCGATCACGACGTCCAGGTCGCCATCGCCGTCGAGATCCGCGAGCAACGGCGACCCGACGGACGCGCGCGGATCGGGATCGAGCACGGTGCGCCGCGCAGGCTGATACGAGCCGTCGCCGTTCCCGAGCATCACGTCGAGCGATGGACCCACCACCGGGTCGGCGCTGCTGTCCCCGGCGAGCGTGAACACGAGGTCTGGCTTGCCATCGCCATTGACGTCGGCGACCGCGACCTTGCTCGGCCGGATGGCGGCGGCGATCCGAGGCCCCATGAGCGGCGCGCACACGACGGGCACGCCGCCATCGCGGGGCGCGTCGAGCGGAGCGTCGAGCGGCCCATCGAGCATGGCGTCGAGCGATGCGCCGTCCGGCGGAGCACCCGGGCCGGCGTCGGGCCGGTTGCCCTGGGACCCCTTGCACCCGGCGATCACGAACAACAACACCACACAACACGATGGTCGCATGCGCGCGATGCTACCAGCAGTGGGCGCGTATCGAGACTCGAGACTTTGCTGTCCGGACCGACGTCACATTTCGACAGCGAATGTGGCTGCCCAGTGGATCTCGCAGTGGTCCGATCCATGCCAGCCGCGGCGATTCCGCTGCTGCTGGCCGACCTCCTGTGGCGTCGAGGCACACCGTCCGGCCCAGGCCAGCGCTCGGCCGGGCCGAACCTGCTGGTCGCCCGCTGCCGCGTACGCCAGCCAACAAGGTGATGTGCTCGCGCAGCTGGGCGAACGTGGCATGCTCGTCGCGCGGGCAGCGCAGCACGTCGGACCCGCGCGCTGCGCCGCCGGCACGTCGATCGGATGGTCGACCCGTCGCAAGTGCGCCGGCGGGGTCGGCGACCGCGGCTGCCGAGGTGGCGGCGGCGTACGTCACGGCATGAGCGAAGCACCCGCGGACGCAACGTCCGAGCCGTCGGAGTGGCCGAG
>Ga0307476_10002001_pt1 | contig 12277 bp, 9 predicted proteins | sample atmos_gasesECM2C_2_FD_203314 | JGI IMG/M metagenome (GOLD analysis project Ga0307476, IMG submission 203314) | Hardwood forest soil microbial communities from Morgan-Monroe State Forest, Indiana, United States - atmos_gasesECM2C_05 | ecosystem: Environmental > Terrestrial > Soil > Temperate... | reverse complement strand
TTCAAGGTCAAAGGCGCTACCCCCCGGTCCGCTGCAATGCGCCGGAGTTCTCCGCGGTCATCGGCGCGACCGGTCGAGTTCAACCCTGCTTCTTCATTTCAGGTCCGCCTGATTCCCAAGTGTCGGCCATCGGACGCGATGCGAACCTATGGGATGCCCTGAACGACGATGACATGAGCGCGCTGCGAGCGCAGATTCGCGCCGGCATGCGCCCGGAATGCAAGACCTGCGTGTGTTCCATGTGGCGTGATCCCGCGTGAGCGCAACGTCTCAAACCGGGTCAGCGCGCAGGCGGCTCAAAGTCCTGCTGTACAATCCGCGGGCGGTATTCTTCACCATGCCGCTGGCTCTGCTGGCCATCGGCTCCGAGCTCGACCCGGATCTCTACGAGGTCGTGACCATCGACGCGCGTCTCGACCCCCACGCAGAAGATACGGTGCTATCCCATATCGGCGAGGCCCTGTGCCTTGGGGTTACCGTACTCACCGGCGCACCGATCTCGGATGCGCTGCGCATATCGCGCGCGGCGAAACGCGCGCGCCCCGACCTTCCGGTCGTTTGGGGGGGCTGGCATCCCTCCATGTTCTCGAGAGAGTGCCTGCTGGAACGCTCGGTCGATGTAACCGTGCGCGGACAAGGCGAGGAGACGTTTGCCGAGATCGTGCACCGCCTCGCGGGCAACCGACCGCTCGACGACTGCGCGGGCTGCACGTTGCGGCTCGCCGACGGCACCATTCGAGAGAACCCGGCCCGGCCGCTGGCGCAGGTCGACAAGTTTCGCGCGCACGACTATGGGCTGATTCCGGTCGAGCGCTACTTCGAACTCAAGGGAAAACGGCAGCTCGACTACATCTCGTCCCAAGGCTGCAACTTTCGTTGCGCCTTCTGTTCCGACCCGTTCGTCTATGGGCGCAAGTGGGTCGGACTCGAGCCCCTGCGTATGGCGGCGCGATTGAAGGAGCTCTGGGACCGGTACCGTTTCGACGACGTCAACTTCCAAGACGAAACCTTCTTCACCAAGGCAGCTCGCGTGGAGGCGCTGGCTGATCGAATCGTCGAGTCGGGAATGAAGATAACCTGGGCGGCCACCATGCGAGCCGATCAGGGCGTGCGGCTGCCGGAAGCCGTCTGGGCGCGCTGCAAGCAGTCCGGATTGCGCCGGCTGCTCGTCGGTGTGGAGTCGGGGTCCAACGAGGTTTTGAAGCGCATTCGAAAGGATATCAAGATCGAACAGGTCTATGAGACGGCGGAGATGATGCTGAAATTCGGCATCGCCGGCCACTTTCCGTTCATCGTCGGCTTTCCGGACGAGAGCGATGCGAACGTCCAGGCGACGCTTGACTGCGCCAAAAAGCTGCGCTCGATGAGTCCGGACTTCCTGACGCCGATTTACTACTTCAAGCCTTACCCAGGCAGCGCGCTGGTCATCGAAGCCGTCGCCCGCGGTTTTCGCTTGCCGGAGACGCTGGAGGATTGGGCGACCTTCGACTACGTCGCAGGAGAACCGGGGCCATGGGTCTCAGCGGAGAAATTCGAGCTCATTGAGCGCTTCAAGTTCTTCCACGAGCTGGCCTGGAAAAGAGTCTCGCGCGGCAAGCGGCTCTTGCAGCGGCTGGCGCGCTATCGCTGTGCCCGGCACAACTATCGATGGCCGGTCGAAATGTTGTTCACCCGCTGGCTGGTGCCGGTGCAGACCTTGTCATGATCGTTCCTTCGCCCATTCCCTCCCCTTCCGCCCAGGACTCGCTGAGGATCGCCCGACCCCCGCTGATCACGCGCCTCATCGGCAAAGCGATGGCGCTCGGATATAGACTCGCGGGCAAGGACCGGTACGACGACTTTCGCCTCGAACGTGTGCATGGCGCTCCCTTCATCGTCATGCCTACCGTGTTCAATCCGAAGGTGCCTCGCACCGGAGAATTCCTGGCTTCGCTGCTCGACTCGGGGCTGGTGCAGCGCGATTGGGACGTGCTGGACATGGGAACCGGGTCCGGAGTGTGCGCGGTTTTCGCGGCGAAGCACGCGCGGCGAGTCGTGGCGGTCGACATCAATCCCGCGGCGGTTCGCTGCGCCGCCATCAACGCGCACCTGAATCATCTGGAGCACAAGATCGAGGTGCGGCTCGGCGACCTGTTCGCGGCCGTGGCCGACGAGCGTTTCGATCTCATTCTGTTCAACCCACCGTTCCTGCGCGGCGCGCCGCGCGACGACCGAGACCGGGCCTGGCGCTCGAGCGACATGGCGGAACGATTTGCGGCCGGCCTCGGCGCACGGCTCAAGCCCGGTGGATCGGCGCTGGTGCTGCTGTCCACCTTCGGCGACGGACGATTTTTCCTCGAGGAATTCGCGAAGCGCGGCTTTGTGGTCTCGGTGCTGGCCGAGCGCCGCTTCGTGAATGAGAGGCTGACCGTTTTCAGGGTCGCACCCTAGATCGACCGAGAGAGATATGACCGCTTCGCAACGAATTCTGCTCATCAACCCGACCATCACTTCGCACCGTCATGCGCGCTTTCCTCTGGCGGTCATGAGCTTGTCCGCCGCGCTCGAGGGTAGGTACAAATCGACGATCATCGACGGCAACGTCGATCGCGACTTCGTTTCAACCGCTTTACGCGCCGTCGAGGACGAGACCGTTGCCGCCGTGGGCGTCACTGTCATGGGAGGGCCGCAGCTGTGCTCGGCAATCGCGGTCTCGAAGGCCATCCGGGAGAAAATGCCCGCGCTGCCGATCATTTGGGGCGGCGCATTCCCCACGGTCTGCCCGGAAGCCGCCCTGAACGCGTCATACGTCGACTACGCGGTGCGCTCGCAAGGGGAGGACACTCTCATCGAGCTTCTGGATGCGCTCGCTGAGTGCCGGGACCAGGCGTTGAACTCGATCACCGGACTGAGCTGGCGCCTCCGCGGCCAGGTCGTGCACAACAAGGACCGCAAGTTCTCCGCCGCAAGCCTCAACCGGATGCTGCCGTACGACGCGCTGGAAAACCCACGACAGTATTTGACGAAGACCTACCTCGGGAGGCGCACCATCGGTTATCAGGCTGCGCTGGGTTGCCGGTTTCGCTGCACCTTTTGCGGGGTCGCGACCATGTTTCGCGGCAAGATGGCGTTGCCGCCGGCGTCGCGCCTGGAGCAGGATCTTCGATTCATGAAGGATCGGTTCGGCGTGGACGCAATACAATTCTACGACCACAACTTCTTCGATCGCGAAGTCGACATGGTGCCGCTGTTGGAAGTCCTTGCGAAATTTCAGATGCCGTGGTGGTGTTTTGCGCGGTCCGACGCCTTGGTGAATCTATCGGAGCGATCCTGGGCGCTCGTCAAGAAGAGCCGTCTTCGCATGGCCTATATTGGAGCGGAATCGCCGAGCGACTGGCTGCTGCACGATATCCGCAAGGGCACGAACCGCGATCAGACCTTGGAAGCGGTGGAGATCTGCCGCGGCCATGGGGTGATTCCGGAACTCTCCTTCATGCTCGCGCCGCCCCAGGACCCGGAGGGAGAGACGGAGAAAACATTCGAGTTCATCCGTCTGATCAAGAGAGTGCACCCTGCCACAGAGGTCATGAATTACGTCTACACGCCTCTGCCTCGGCGGCAGGAGAGCAGCAACCCGGCTTCCGCGCGTGCGGCAAGCGTGTTCCGCGATTGCGCGGGCCGGCCGGTGATATTTCCGCGCACCGCGGATGAATGGGCCGAGCCGCAGTGGGTGGATTACTGGTGCCATCAGGATGCGCCGTGGGTTTCAGAGCGCCTGCGGCGCCGAATCGTCGATTTCACCACGGTCTTGGGATGCAGATATCCGACCGTCATGGACATTCGTGCCTCAAAGTGGGGAAAGTCCGCCCTGCGCGCGCTGGCGTCCTGGCGATATCGGTTTCAACGATACGATCACCCTTGGGAGCTTCGCGTTTCGAGAAAGCTCATCCGCCATTGGGATCCGCGCGTGATGAGCTTGTGACGATCATGCCGCGCCAATTGCTGCACGTCGTACAAATCAGCTTTTTCCACGATCCTGAAGGACGTTCGCCGGCGCAGCTCCTCAACGCGTGGCCGACGCTGGTCGATGTTGCCGAGGCTTCGTCGCAATCCGGCGTTCGCGTCTCGGTCGTTCAAGCGAGCGCCCATTCGGAGCATCTGGTCCGCAACGGCGTGCACTACCACTTTCTGCCGTTCGGCAACGCGCTGCCGGCGAATCGGGACAATGGCGCGTTCGTCGAATTGCTGCGCAGTCTTGCCCCGGATATTTTGCATGTGCACGGTCTCGGCTTTCATCGCGACGTGCTGGCGCTGCATTCACTCGCTCCGGCCATCCCGATCCTGCTGCAGGATCACGCGGACAGGCCGCCCCGATTCTGGCGCCGATCTTCATGGCGGCGCGGCCTGTCGGTGGCCGCCGGAATCTCGTTTTGCGCCCCGGAGCAGGCGCGTCCATTTGTCGATGCGAAACTCGTTCGCCCGGGAACGAATCTGTACGCAATCCCCGAATCCACGAGTCGCTTCACGCCCGGAGACCGGCAGGAGGCGCGTCGCGCGACCCAGATCGCGGGCGACCCTGCGCTTCTCTGGGTTGGACACCTGAATGCCAACAAGGACCCGCTGACGGTGCTCGAGGGTGCCAGCGCCGCGGCCCGAGCACTGCCTGGACTGCAGCTTTACTGCTGCTTCGGCACGGCGCCGCTGCTGCGCGAGGTTCAGGATCGAATTGCGGCGGATTCCGCGCTGCGCGGCAGAGTGCATCTGCTGGGCCGCGTGCCCCACGAAAGGATCGAGCGACTGATGCGAGCGGCGGACATATTCGTGCAGGGAAGTCACCGGGAAAGCACCGGCTATTCCTTGATCGAGGCACTCGCCTGTGGGTTGCCGCCGGTGGTCACCGACATCCCTTCCTTTCGCTCGATCACGGGCCGGGGTCCGGTAGGACGCCTGTGGCCGTGCGGCGATCCGCGCGCCCTGTGCGATGCCTTGCGGTGGGCCGCAGCGCATGCCGACTTCAGGTCGCGCGCCGCGGTGCGCGCACACTTCGACCGCGAACTGTCGTTCGCCTCGCTGGGCTCGAAGCTCGCGTCGATGTACGAAGATCTGCTCGAGCGCACGGGCCGACAATGTCGACTCGACGCATCGGCGCCCGATCGCGCGGCTGTCCGGACGTCTTGAGGAGAAATAGCGTGCCGCCTGCCGTATCGATCATCGTACCCACGTTCAATCGCCTGAAGCTTCTTCGCAGATCGCTTGCGTCCGTGTTCGAACAGACCTTCGAGGACTGGGAACTTCTCATCGCGGACGACGGTTCCGGCGCAGACGCGCGAGCCTACCTGGAAGCCCTCGACGATCCGCGCCTCAGAGTGCTCTGGCTGCCTCACAGCGGCAGGCCGGCGGTTGCACGGAATGCCGCGTTGCGCGAAGCGAAGGGCGAATATGTCGCTTTTCTCGATTCCGACGACCTTTGGATGCCGTCAAAGCTGCAGATTCAGATGGCCTCGCTGCGGAGGCATGCGGGCCGCCGGTGGGGCTATACCCGATTCGTCCTCGTGGACGAGTCGGGCAATCCGACTGATTGGCAGCGCACCCGCAGCTGGCCTGTCCCGGATGGCTGGATCTTCGACAAGCTGGTGAGGTCCGAGACGGTCATTGCCGTACCCAGCGTAGTGGTATCCCGCGAGCTGCTGGAACACGTAGGAGGATTCGACGAGGACTTGGTCATGTGCGAAGACTACGATCTGTGGCTCAAGTTGGCGGCACAAAGCGAGGTCGACAGCATCGACGAGCCCTGCACGCTCGTCACCCGCCACGCCGAGCATTCCGGCAACGAGATCATCTCCTTTCAGGACTGCGCGCGGGTCTTCGAGAAGGTGCTGCGCGCGCGCGGCACGGAGCATCTGCATTCGATCGTGCGCGAAAAGCTTGCCGAGGTTGCCCACGGACTCGCAAGGAGCCACGCGGCGCGCGGAAATCGTATGAGCGCGCTGCGCTCGATAGCCTCGAGCGCGCGCCACTGCTGGCGATACCCGCATTGGTGGGCCGGCGCTTTGCGGGCGACTGCTTGCGCGGTTACACCGCAGACCGTGATCGAGGCCGCTCGCAAATATCGAAGCGTCCGCCGCGCGCACAGCGGCGCGCAGCCGTGATGTCCCGCGCATGGCCATGACGAAACCCGCCATTTCAATCATCATGCCGACGTTCAATCGTCTGCAGTTTCTGCGCCCCGCAGTCGATTCGGTATACGCCCAGACCTTCACGGATTGGGAATTGATAATCGGGGACGATGGCTCCGGCGCCGAGACCAGGGCCTACCTGCAAGCGCTCGATGATCCGCGCGTCAGGGTGCTCTGGCTGCCGCATACGGGCAAGCCCTCCGTCGTGAGCAATATCGCCCTGCGGGAAGCGCGCGGCGATTTCGTCGCCTTCCTCGACTCCGACGATCTGTGGCTGCCCGAGAAGCTGGAGGCGCAGCTCGAATCGCTGCGCAAGCATCCTGAGCGGAGATGGAGCTACACGAAGTTCGCCGTGGTGGACGGATCGGGCCGTCCGGTCGTCGCTGCACGCCTCAGAGATTGGCCGACACCGAGCGGCTGGATCCTGGAGAAACTGCTCGAGGAGGCAACCGTCATCGCGCAGCCGAGCGTGCTCGTATCGAGGCAGCTGCTCGAACGGCTGGGCGCATTCGATGAAGAGCTGGTCATGTGTTATGACGACGAACTGTGGTTCCGGCTGGCGGCGCACAGCGAAATCGACGGAATCGATCAGCCGCTCACGTTGATACGCCGCCACGGGCATCACTCCGGGGGCGATGTGATCGCCTGGAGAGATCGCAGACGGGTGTTCGAGAAAGCGCTGCGCACGAGCGGCGGCAGTCATCTGGAACCGATCCTGCGCAAGCGCCGAGCACAGATGTCCGCGGGACTTGCCAAGAGCCAGGCGGCGTCCGGGAGGCGGATGAGCGCCCTTGCCACTCTATTTGCGAGCCTGCCGCACTCTTGGGCGTATCCCCGGTGTTGGCTCGGCGCGCTGGGCGCGACGGCGCGCGCATTTGCGCCGGCGGCCGTACGCACGCTCGTTCGCCACTACCGGCAGAAACGCCGCGTTCACTCGATGGTCCCATGAGTCTCGCGTCCGAAGTCTGGGGCATACTTACCCCGTCGCAACGACGGCAGGTGCTCGCGGCGCAAATCATTTCACTGGCGATGGCCTTCTCGACCGTTACCGGGATTGCGGCGATCGCACCGTTCTTCGCGGTCCTCGGCGAGCCGCGACTGATCGATCGAAACATGCTGCTGCACTGGCTCTATCTTCACGGCGGCTTCTCCAGCCAACGCGGCTTTATCGTGCTCCTCGGAGTTGCGTTCGTCTCTTTCGTGCTGATCGCCAATTTGATCAATGCGTTGGGGTCCCTCGCCATGAATCGCCTGGCATTGCGGGTCGGCAATCAACTGCAAACGGCGATGTTCGCGGACTACCTGTCGCGGCCCTACTCGTTTCACGCAGCGACGAACAGCGCAACGCTGGTCAAAAATATCGTCTACGAGAGCACTCGTGTGACCAATGGCATCCTGTTGAACGGTCTCATTCTGGTTGCCAACCTGGTCACCGCATCATTCATCGTCATTGCGATCGTGTTGTTGAACCCGATGGTCGCCATCGCGATGATCGCCGGGCTGGCCGGCGGATATGGATTGATCTACCTCGCGGTGCGCAACCGGGTGCTGCGCTTTGGACGCGCCCAGTCGCACTTCGCCGCCGAGCAGGCGCAGATCGTCAACGAGGGTTTCGGCGCAATCAAGGAACTCCTGGTCCTGCAGGTCCAGAGCTTCTTTAGCGGCAGGTTCGAGCGCGTCAGCAGCGCTCTCGCGCTGGCGGCTGCGCATTGTCAGGTAGTCGCGCAAAGCCCCAGGCACCTCATGGAATGCGTGGCGGCGGCGGTCCTCGTCGGCAGTGCGCTCGTGCTCGGCGGCCGTGAGGACGGAGTCGGACCGTGGCTGGGGCAGCTGACATTCCTGGCATTCGCGGCGTACCGCCTCCTGCCCACTCTGCAGCAGATTTTCGCCATGATCGTGAAAATTCGCGCCGATCGCCCCGCGTTCGCTCTCATTGCGCCGGATCTGCGGCACGCGCGGGCCGCACGGCCAACGGCGACCGCGATCGATCCGCGGCGCTCGGACAGCGCGCGCCGCGCGCATCATCACGGAGAAATCCGGCTGAACGATGTGTCCTTCCGCTATGCGGACGACCGGCCGTGGGCTCTCAAGGGCGTGTCGTTGAGCATTGCGCCTCAGTCGACGGTCGGCATCGTGGGCGCAAACGGCTCGGGAAAGACGACGCTCGTGGACCTGATCGCGGGACTGCTGGTACCTGCGTCGGGGTACGTCGAAGTCGATGGGACCGCGCTCGATCATGACAATCGTGCGGCCTGGCAAGCCCACGTTGCGTACGTTCCGCAATACATCTTTCTGCTCGACGCAAGCGTCGCTGAGAACATTGCTCTCGGAGTTGCAGCACCCGACATCGACCGAGGACGGCTGCTCGAGGCCGCGCGGCTGGCTCAGCTCGACGAATTGATCACGGCGCTGCCGCACGGGTTCGAGCACAGAGTGGGCGAGCGAGGCGTGAGATTGAGCGGCGGCCAGCGGCAGCGAATCGGCATCGCCCGGGCATTGTATCGCGAGGCATCGGTTCTGCTGTTGGACGAGGCGACGAATGCGCTGGACGGTTTGACGGAACGGGAGTTGATGGCCACGCTCGGGCGGCTGCGAGGCCGCTACACCACCATCCTGATCGCGCACCGCATGAGCACGGTGCGATCGTGCGATCTGATCTTCCAACTCGAGCACGGAAAAATCATCGGCAGCGGAACCTATGACGCTCTGCTGAAGGATTCTGAAGCGTTTCGGCACATGGCCGGCCTTCGCTGACGGCCGCTCGCATGGCGCGCAGAAAGCACCCGAAGCCGGCCGAGCCGCCCGCCGACCCGTTTGGAGAGCGGCACCGATCGGGCCTGCGCGAGCGCTTCCAGTTGATGGGGGGGCAATTTCATTTTGAAACCGACGACCCTCCGCTGGCGCACATCGTGCGGACGGCGTATTCACGGCTGCCGTCTCACAAGCTTGCCGGCACCGCGCCGCGCTTTTTGGTGCGGCTCGCACTTGCCGCCACGCAGCGCGCGCGCTCTGTCACGCATACGGAAAGCGAGCCGCCGCGGGTGGGATCGTTTGCCGCGGGGGGGATTCTTTGCGGCGCCATGGAAACCGCGAACTTCGTGGCGCTCACTCCCCAACAGCGCTCGGCGCTGGTCGTCGTTTCGCGGGAAATGCTCAAATTCCCTTATCACGTTCGGTACGAGATGCTGGAATTCGCGGTGTATGTGCTGGCGTCACGCGCGCAGGGGCTGGTGCCTTTGCATGCCGCATGCGTCGGCCGCGGCGGCCAGGGGATTCTGCTGTTGGGTTCGAGCGGCTCGGGCAAGTCGACGGTGTCGCTGCACTGTTTGTTGGAAGGTCTCGATTTCCTGGCCGAGGACAGCGTGCTGGTCGACCCGAACGGCCTTGCCACTGGAGTCGCGAACTTCCTGCACGTGCGCCCCGACTCGCTGCGGTTTCTCGAGGACGCCGGCAGGGCGGCCCTCATCCGCGGGTCGTCCGTCATCCGGCGACGCAGCGGCGTGGAGAAGTTCGAGATCGACTTGCGGCGCCCGCAGTACCGGCTGGCGGCCGCACCGCTTCGCATCGGCGCAGTGGTTTTCCTCTCGCCAAGACGTGCCGGCGCTCGCGCACTGCTGGCCCCAATGCGAAAGGCCCAGCTGACTCAAAAACTCGCCGCGAGCCAGCGGTACGCGGCGAAGCAGCCTGGATGGGGCGTCTTCACCCAGCGGGTGTGCCGCCTGCCGGCGTTCGAGCTGGCGAGGGGACACCACCCACTTCAGGCGGTTGAGGCTCTAAAGGCACTGTTGCCGCCCGGCCCGACGGCTCTGGCGGGCAAGCGAGAAAGACCGTGAAGATCGCCCTCGTCGTGCCCGGAGGGGTGGACCGATCCTGCGAGTACCGGGTCATCCCGGCGCTTCTGGCCTTGATCGCGCGCCTGTCGGTGCACGATGAGATCCACGTGTTCGCTCTGCGCCAGGAAACTCTGCCCGCGAGATGGGACCTGCTCGGTGCGCGTGTCCACAACATAGGTGCTGCCAACACAAGATTTCGCGCCATCCGCGCGATCTGCGCGGAGCACCGTGCGTCGGCGTTTCACTTGGTGCACTCGATATGGTCCGGTGCTCCCGGCTTCGTTGCAGTGGCAGCGGCCAGAATCCTGCGTCTGCCGAGCCTGATTCACGTTGCCGGCGGCGAGCTGGTGGCCCTCGGCGACATCGGTTACGGGGGCCGTCTCGGTTGGAAAGGCCGCATGCGAGAAGCGGCAGTCCTGCGGGCCGCAACTGTCGTCACCGCGGCAAGTGCGCCCATGATCGAGACGCTGGCACTGCTAGGAATCGCAGCGAAGCGATTGCCGCTGGGTGTCGATCTCGACATTTGGTCGCCCCGCGAGCCCGTGCGTCGCGACACGGCCAAGCCCGCCCGGCTCATTCACGCCGCGAGTCTGAATCGAATCAAGGACCAGCCCACGCTGCTGCGTGCCTTAGGCTTGCTCGCGGAATCGGGCGCGAATTTCGAGATGGACATCATCGGCGAGGATACGCTGCAGGGCGAAATTCAGGCGCTGGCCGACCGATTGGGGCTGTCCCGCAGAGTGCGATTTCATGGGTTCCTGCCGCAGCGGGCCCTGCTCCCGCTCGTGGAGGGGGCGCATCTGATGATCATCTCCTCGCGTCACGAGGCCGGTCCTCTGGCGGTGCTCGAAGCGGGGGTCAAGGGCGTGCCCACCGTTGGGACGGCGGTGGGGCATATCGTGGAATGGGCGCCCCACGCGGCAGCTTCCGTGCCTGTCGGGGACCCGGCCGCTCTGGCGCGCGTGACGGCCGAAGTGATGAGCGACGAGGATCGCCGTTTGCGCATCGCCCGCGAGGCGGTGCGCCGGGCCATCCAGGAGGATGCCGATTACACGGCGCGGAGCTTTCAGGCGATTTACGCGACTCTCACGGCACGCAGCAATGCTGGATCGTGACTCATCTCCAGGGCTGCTGCCGAACCGGCTTGCGAAGGTGCAGCCGGTCGCGCGGCCGGCGCGGGTGGACGCCGCCGCTCGGCGCGCTCGCGAGGGCGGCACTTCGCTCAACTACCGCCCCGACATCGATGGGCTTCGCGGCCTGGCGGTGGGATTGGTTGTCGCTTATCACGCCTTTCCGAAATTTCGCACCGGCGGCTTCGTTGGCGTCGACGTCTTCTTCGTCATCTCCGGCTATCTGATCACGCTGCTCGTTATGAGCGGCCTGCACACGGGGACGTTCAATCTGATCGAGTTTTATCGGCGCCGGGTGCGGCGCATCGTGCCGGCCCTGCTCGTGGTCGTGACGGCTTGCTGCATCTTCGGCTGGTTGTTGCTGCTGCCCAGTGAATTGCGATCGTTTGGCAGATCCGTCAAGTGGTGCGCGCTGTTCCTTGCGAACTTGTTCTTCGCGCAAACGGGCGGCTACTTCGACCCGGTCGCCGAATCGAATCCGCTTCTGCACCTCTGGTCGTTGGGGGTGGAAGAGCAATTCTATCTCGTTTGGCCCGTGCTGCTGATTCTGGCGATGAAGCGCGGCGTGACGATGCGCGTTCTGGGCGCCGTGATCGCGGCATCGCTGGGCCTCAGTATCTGGAGCGCCTGGAATGGGCCCACGCCTCACTTCTACAATCCGGCCTCGAGGGCCTGGGAATTGGCAGTCGGTGGGTTGCTGGCCGCGTGGCAGCTTGGAACAGCCCGCAGGCCGGCTGCGGGCGACCCATCGAGCCGCCCGCCGCGGTGGCTCGGCGCGCAGGCGATCTCGCTGCTGGGACTGGCGCTGATTGTTGTGGGAGGCGTGTGTTGGACCGTGGACAAGCGCGTTCCCGGCATTTGGAGCGTCATTCCGACCGCGGGCGCCGCACTGCTCATCGCGGCAGGACCGCATACGACGGCGAACCGATGGTTTCTGGCCAGCCGGCCAATGACATTCATCGGACGGATCAGCTACCCGTTGTACCTATGGCACTGGCCACTATTTTCGTTCACGCGCACCGTCCTCGGGCATCCCGCGCAGCCCGCCATGGCGGCCGGTGAGATTGTCATCGCCCTCGCTGCCGCTTACGCGACCTACCGCTGGGTGGAGGTGCCGATACGCTACGGCGGGCGAGGCCGAAAAGCGGTTCCGGCATTG
>Ga0307476_10002000_pt1 | contig 12278 bp, 8 predicted proteins | sample atmos_gasesECM2C_2_FD_203314 | JGI IMG/M metagenome (GOLD analysis project Ga0307476, IMG submission 203314) | Hardwood forest soil microbial communities from Morgan-Monroe State Forest, Indiana, United States - atmos_gasesECM2C_05 | ecosystem: Environmental > Terrestrial > Soil > Temperate... | reverse complement strand
TTCACGCCTTGTCCGACCCGGTGCGGGTGGCAATTTATGCAGACATCGTGTCGCAGGAGTGCTCGCAGAACTGCTCGACGTTTCTGACAGTCAGCGAAAAGACGATCCCGAAGTCCACACTCTCTCAGCACTTTAGGGAACTAAGAGAGGCGGGGCTGATCCGTGGTGAGCGGCGCGGCGTGGAAGTCCACAACACCTCGCGCTGCACGGAACTCGAGCAACGCTTTCCGGGACTAATTCGGGCAATCGTCAACGCGCATGCCATCCAGTCGAGGGACGAAGCGCAAGGAAAGAAACGTGCTGCGCAGAGAACGGCCAGACGTGCACTGACGAATAAGTAAAGAACCCGACTCTTTCCCTCGATCAATCCGACCTCCTCGTTGTGCATCGGGTATACCGGGGCGCGGCTCCTTAGAACGCTCACTCCGTTAGGGATCATCGATATCGGGAAGTCGGCTTCTCACTAGTAACCTGGGTATTCGATTGAATGAAATCCTCACCGGCTAAATGCCAACTTCTCGGTTGTTCATTTTGTGATAACTCAACAAACAAGTGCTAGCTGGATTCCTGCGAAATTCAAATACCCACTATGACCCTTCCCGTTTTGAACTCGCTCATCAACGACCTTCAAGAACGCCGTGATCTGCATATTCTTTTTTCTCGTAAATTGATGACTTCCTGTTACTGCTCCCTTAATTTTCTAAACGCGGAACGCATTTCATCGACAAAAATGTCCGGCTGTTCGAATGCGGCGAAATGGCCGCCGTGTTCAGCCTCGTTCCAGTAGATGAGATTCGAATAAGTCTGCTCGGCCCAACTCTTTGGAGCACGATATATCTCTCGCGGGAACACGGTTGCGGCCACAGGCAGGGTGAGCTTGCCTCCTGAAAATGAGCTGCCCTTATTCTCCCAGTAGATCCGTGCTGACGATGCCGCGGTGTTCGTGAACCAATAGAGTGAAATATCGTCGAGCATTTGATCCCGCGACAGCGCGTCTTCGGGAGAGCCGTTGTTGTCAGTCCAACTGTAAAACTTTTCGTAGATCCACATCGCCTGGCCCGCCGGTGAATCCGACAACGCATATCCGATCGTCTGCGGCCGAGTCGCTTGTTGGCGGAAGTAGCCGTTGCCGTCGCCAAGAAAGAGTTTGGCACCATCGACCGCTCGCTGCTCTTCGAAACTGAGATGCTCTGGCATTTTCGTAGGAAACACGAATTGCCAATTGAGATGTATTCCAGCGAGCCCAGGGGGAACAAGATGCCCGAGTGCGGTCGTTACTCCCGCGCCCCAGTCTCCCCCCTGTGCGACCCACCGCCTGTAGCCAAGCCGCTGCATCAGCAGACTCCATGCGGAGGCGATGCGGGCGAGGTTCCATCCGCTTTGGGTTGGCTTGTCAGAAAATCCGAATCCCGGAAGAGACGGAACGACTACATGGAACGCATCCTGTGCGCGACCACCATGCTCTGTCGGATTCGTAAGGGGCCGAATGATCTTCATGAACTCCACAATCGATCCAGGCCAGCCATGGGTCAGAACGATTGGCAAAGCATCGGGATGTGGTGAACGTACGTGGATGAAATGAATACCCAATCCATCGATGGATGTCCGGAAGTTTGGAAACGAGTTCAGCTCTGTCTCGAAGCGTCGCCAGTCATAACGAGATTCCCAATACTCGATCAGCGATTTTGTGTGAACGAGGGGAACTCCCTGAGACCAGTCCTTGACCGGCTGTTGGTTGGGAAATCGGGTAGCTCGCAAGCGCGCCCGAAGATCGTCAATGGCTTCCTGCGGAACCGAAATATGAAATAGACGTACTTGTTCGGTAGCCTCGGGTAACTGCAACCCTAGTGTTTTCGGCATAACTGTATTTCCTTTCAAAACGCTCCGCCGGTCTCAAGACTGCTTAAGACCCGTCAGGTTGGTGCCCCATTCGAGGATTGGCAAGTTCCACTCAACGTCTGCCTTGTCGATAAATTTCTCGGTGTTTTCGATATAGGCTTTTCGGTAAGGCTTCGTCCCCTGGGTCGCGTCGAACTCCGCGCGCGTTCCTTTCCATACCTCATGGAGGACGAATTCATTCGGTCGTTCCGGAGTTTCGTGAAGAATGCCCATGATGAATTCACGTTCCTTTGCACAACGGTCAAGCATGCCTTTTATCTCGACAAGAAGCCCCTCTTTCTGACTAGGTTTGACTTGGTAATGAAGGCTCAGAGAGGTCGTTGCTCTTTGTGTCATAGCGCTTCCTTTCGAAATGCAAAAGCTTCCGGCAGTCACCGCACTTGAGCGAAGCTCTTGCGCAATTCGGCAACGAACAGTTCGGGCTGCTCAAGCGCGGCGAAGTGACCGCCCTTCGGAACCTCGTTCCAGTAGAAGAGTTTCGAATAGGTCTGGTCGCCCCACATCTTTGGCGGTGTGAAAAAGTCACCTTTGAAGATGCTGACTGCGACCGGAAAATCGAGGGGCATTCGAGAGAAATCCTTCGCGAAACTCTCGTAATAGAGCCGTGCAGAAGACGTAGCGGTGTCGGTCAACCAGTAAAGAGTGATGTCATCCAACATGTGATCGAGAGAGATGGCTTCAGCGGGATCACCTTTGTTGTCGCTCCAGGCCTGAAACTTCTCGTAGATCCACATTGCTTGCCCAACCGGTGAGTCGGCAAGACCGTACCCCAGTGTCTCCGGACGCGTCGCTTGGATGGAGCCATAAGCAGATCCATCGCTCGTATACTTGCCGAGTTGAGCCAGCGCCGGCTGTTCGGCGGCTGTATAGCCGCCGGGTGGCGGTGGTGGAGGTGGAAAAAGAATCGGAAGATTCAGATGAATGGCGGCAAGCCCCACGGGCCGCTGCTTGGCCATCCAGCTCGTTACGCCAGCACCCCAATCACCGCCCTGCGCAACATAGTGGCTGTAACCCAGGCGCGCCATCAGCGCTGCCCATGCGTTGGCGATCCGCGGAAGGCCACAGCCCACTTCGGTCGGCTTGTCAGAAAAGCCAAAGCCGGGGAGGGAGGGGATTACGACGTGAAAGGCTTCATCGGCTTTACCACCGTGGGCCGTCGGGTCTGTCAAAGGTCCAACGACCTGCATAAACTCGATGATCGATCCAGGCCAGCCATGCGTGAGTATGATCGGCAGTGCATTCTCGTGCTTCGATCGGACGTGAATGAAGTGAATCCCGAGACCGTCAATCTGCGTGCGAAACTGTGGCAGCGCGTTCAGTGAGCTCTCAGCACGACGCCAATCGTAGTGAGTGCGCCAGTATTCAACGAGCGCCCGTGCTTTAGCCAGCGGTACACCCTGCGACCAGTCCGTTACTGTTTCCTTGTCCGGCCAACGAGCATCGGCAAGTCTCTTTTTAAGGTCGTCGAGTGCTGCCTGTGGTATGTGGACCTTGAAGGGACTGACATCTTTTGTCGCCGTGGGGAGCACGAACTCCGCAGCCTTGTCGAAGCTCGCGTGGGCGCTTATTGGCCCCAGACTGGCGGACAATATACCGGCACCACCGGTTGCGGCAGCCGCAAGTATGAACTGACGGCGCGAGACGAGCGTCGGAACTCCTGTTTTGTTTTCTAAGTCACTGTTCATAACTTGCTCCGGAACGTCAATTGAATGCACTGCTTCATCAGACTGTCAGGATCGGTTGCAGCATCCTGATACTTCGTCTTCGGTATTCAGAGCTAACGAAGTTTGAAAACCAGCAACGTGCCGGCCTTCGGAACCGCCGTGTTTGTTCCTTGGATCTTGTCGATGCCATTTTGAAGGCCTCGCGCGTCAAGGTCCCAGCCCGTCGTGACGGCGACATACTGCTCGCCGTCCACCGCAAACGACGTGGGAACACCGATGGCGCCGGACGGAAGCGGGAAGCTCCACAATTGGTCACCAGTGCGGGCGTTAAACGCTCTGAACAAGCGATCCGGAGTCCCGCCGGCGAAGAGGATGTCCCCGCCCGTGACCAGAAGGGGCGACCAGAGGATCGTCTTGAAATTGTGCTGCCAAACTCGCTTGCCGGTGTTTAAATCCCAAGCCTGAAGTTCTCCCAGGTGATCGGAGGCGCCAGCGCCGGTGCGGACCGATCCGAAGACGCTGTCGATGTCGTACCCCACATAAAACCCCTTGGAGTCAGCCTCTGGGACCTCACCTTTTGGGAGATACGCGCAGACGTTGTTGTTCGCCGGGATGTAGAGAAGTTTCGTCTGCGGGCTCCAAGCCTCGGGCGGCCAGTCTTTGCCGCCTCCGATGCTCGGGCAGAACTCGGCCCCCTGTTGCGCCCCCGGTCGCTTGGACTCGTCGACCGTGGGTCGACCGGTCTTCGGGTCAATTGACGTAAAGACGTTGTTGTTGGCGAACGGGAAGGCGTGCAGGAACTTGAGGCCATCGCGATCCAGGATCCAAACGTAGCCGTTCCGACCCGCGTGGGTGGCCGTCTTCGTGAGCTTCCCGTCGACCTCCGTGTCGATCAGGAGAGGCGCCGAGACTTCATCCCAGTCAAACGAATCATGCGGCGAGTACTGGTGATAGCTCTTGATCTTGCCGCTGTCAGCGTCGATAGCGAGCGTCGAGTCGGTGTAGAGATTGTCGCCGGGCCGCTCGTCAGCGACCCAGGGGCCCGGATTCCCCGTACCCCAGTACGTCGTGTTCGAGGCAGGATCATAGACCCCGGTAATCCAGGTCGATCCGCCGCCTCGTTTGTAGGTCTCACCTTTCCAGGTGTCGCCACCCGGCTCATTTGGCGCAGGCACGGTATAGGTTTTCCAGAAGCGCTTTCCGGTGAGCGCGTCGAAGGCGCTCACTGAGCCCCGAACGCCAAGTTCGCCACCCGAGTAGCCGGCGATAATTTTGCCGCGCACCGCAAGCGGCGCCAGGGTCGAGTAGCAACCTGTCTTGTAGTCATCGAACGGGACGTTCCAGACCTCCTTACCCGTCGCGGCGTCAAGAGCCACGAGCGCGCAGTCGGTCGTCGCCATGTAGACGTAGTCACCGTAGAGCGCGACGCCGCGGTTGGTCGGATGGAGCTGGAAGAGTCCGTCCGGGTACTTCCTGGCATACCGCCACAGTTGGGTCCCGGTCTTGGCGTCCAGCGCGATGATGTTGTTCTGAGGCGTCGTTATGAACATACGTCCGTGATTGACGATCGCCGTTGTTTCGTGAGCGCCAAGTAGGTCAGTGCTCATCGACCAAGCCAGCGATAGCTTGTGAATGTTGCTCGACGTGATCTGCTTCAGCGGGCTGAAACCCCAGCCGTCGTACGTTCGCCGATACATCAGCCAATCGCCCGCTTCGGGATGCTGGAGCCGTTCGTCCGTCACCGTTGGGTAAGCCGTCGACTCAACATGCACACCTTGCGCATGCATGCTATATGCGGCGAAGAGCGCAATCGGTAGGCCTAGCCAAAACTTCAGATACGACATGCGCTGAAACCTCATTTACTGTCTTCCTTTCGCAATGGAACGGCGTAGATTCGAAAAGGCAAAGAAGGCGATAAGCTCTTCTTCGAAGGATCGAAGAAAAAGGCCAGCTGGCCCTCACTGACCCACGCTGTCGAGCCAATCTGGGTAACCGACGTCGGAGTCACGAAACCGTCATGAATCGCCGTGACGGCGAAAGCGTCGCCTCTGATCACGACGCGATCCAATCTTCCTGAGCCCTCGATCAACAGGAAACTGTGGTTGCCTAGGGCTCGGAGAGCATCGGGAAATTGCAGGTGGCGGTTACCAGAAAGTTTCGTGACGCGCCCGGCCTTCCCATTCTTGACTTCCACACGCAAAAGTTCGCCAGCCGTGTAGGTCGTCACGTAAAGATTGCCATCGCTGCCGAAAGCGATCCCGTCGAGCCCGGCACCGCCGCTTTGAGGCGGAGAAAACGCAGAATCCTGTGCGAATACTTCGAACGTCGTGGCGCCCGGGGAGAGTTTGAGGATGGTGGGATTCGCGCTGTCAGTGATATATACGGAGCCCTTCGCGTCAACAGTGATGTCGTTGCAGTACGCGTGTGAGCCGGGCAGCGAGAAACTGTGTCTTGCATCTCCTGTGTTAAGGTCAAAACTTTTCAACGCGCTCCATGTATCACTGCCGGTCGCAGATCCGCCCAACGCACTCAAGTCGTTCGAGCAGGCCCAGAGCGTGCTCGTCGCCTCGTCCGCGAAGACTCCCAAGATCGAGCGCGAGCCCGCTGCGCCCGGTTGGACGAATACGGTGCTCTCGGCTGTGCGCGGATTGACGCGCACGACTCCACCATCCCCCACGCGCCCGACAAAGAGAACTCCATCGGAAGTCGATGTGATGCTCTCTGGAAAGGCTTTCGTTCCAGGAACGGGAATTGATTCGGCCTTCTGCGTCGCCGCTTCAACGGTGAAACTCAGCACCAAGGCGAGGAAGGCAACCTTAGGTAAACACCGAACCCGCCTGAACACCGTCACCCTCCCCGTGCCGTTTTCTGTCGAGAGAGGCGTGGGGTGCTCCGATCGTGTGGCCTTCAAACGGCACGAAGTCGTCGAGCGGATTTCATCCGAACAATCCAGGTCGCCGCGGTCCGTGTCTGCATGAATGCTCATGGCGTACACATGAGGCAATTACAGGTCCAGCGTAAAATGCTGAATTCAAAAGATTGGACAGCTGCGTTAATGGTGAAATCTCGCCAATGGTGGGATCTTGGCAAATTCAAGGAGCCGCATCACATGTTTTATCGGTCGGGTATTCCGAGCTTCCGGCGCAGCTGCCAAGCTGGGGACAACGTATTTCAGGTCGGGAAGTTAAGCTTCTTCAACAACGCGGCGAATCGCGGGTCGCGGTGCAAGCTCTTCAGTAGGGGGTCCACTTTCGTTAGGATCAGACCGGCGTTACGCTGGCCATAAGCACGGTCTAGCCACTCGAACGCTTCGTCGGACTGGTTCCGGAACGCATAAACCTCGGCGATCCGGTACGTATATTGTTGATACTTCGTAATTAGGTCACTCAATGCGGCGTCCGACTCCTGTTTCCGGCCGAGCGCGTAGTATGCAATCGCATACAGAAACGCACGTTGGGACTCATCGCGTACTCGCTCGATTTCAGGTAATGCGTCCTGCGGCCGCCCTTGCAGTACGTAGATTTTGCCTAACGTGAGAGGGCCGAGGAAAACATCGGGGTTCAGTTGAAGCGACTTCTTGACATCCACTACGGCTTCGTCTAGCTGGCCCATGAAAAACTCGGTCTCTGCAAGGGTCTCCCAACTGCCTGCATTAAGCGGATCCAAGTCAACGGCTCGGCGGTTCAATCGAAGAGCTTCGTCAAAGCGGCCTAGGCTGGCTGCCGAGGAAGCCGCCGCACTTACCGCCTCGGGATTTCCGGGTTCGAGTTCAACCGCCCGCTGGTAGGAAGCATCCCCTCCAGCCCAATCGAAGTCTAGCTGTCGTTTAATCCGTCCCATTTGGATGTGGCCTTCTGCCAGGTTCGGGTTCAACGCCAAAGCCCGTTCAACTGATTCACGCGCAAGCCGGAAACCCTCCTCACTGGGAATAAGACCTTGCATGGCTTGCCACTTGCGTACCCGAGACAATCCGACCCAAGCCAACGCATAGGAGGGATCAAGCTGCGTCGCCCGTTCGTAGTACTTCCCAGCCATCTCCGTATCTTTGTCGGTGTTCCGCTCAAAGAAGTAGTAGCCCTGCAAGTAGGCATCGAAGGCGTCAGGATTGACTCGGTGCGGCTGCGCCAACTCTGCTTGTTGTTGCGATGTCAAACGCAGCCGGATCTCCCGCGCAACGGCCTTGGCTACATCGTCTTCGATGGTAAGAATGTCTTTTGCCGGATAGTCGTAATCCCTTGACCACAAGTGAGTTTGATCCTTCACCTGAATCAGCTGAGAGGTAAGGCGTATGTGATTTCCGCTTTCGCGGAGGCTGTTTTCCAGTACATACTCTACAGAAAGATCGCGCCCGATCTGGTCCAGGCGCGTGTCCTTGTGCTTGTATCCCATCACGGACGTTCGCGCGATCACGCCTAATTGTTCCGGCTTCAGCCGGCCTAACTCTGAAATCGTCTCCTCCGTCAGACCGTCTGCAAGATATTCCTTACTCGGATCGCCAGTGAGATTCTCAAACGGCAGTACAGCGAGCATGATCTTTTCCGATCGCGCTCGTGCTGTAGTCCGAAAGTGCCGCCAAGTCATGGTACCGGCGACGACTAAAATCACAGCACACGCAGCCACGACCGCAGCTTTCCCCCAATGTTTTGGTGTTCTCGGTTCTCGCTCACCCATCGGGCCTTCGACCCCGGGTGGCGTTTCGGCGAGCGATCCAAGTGGGCCCTGAGCGGCTGTCGAATTCTGTTGCCATTCGACTGGTGCGATGAGTCTGTATCCGCGACGTGCCAGCGTTTCAATGTATTTGGGGTGGTCGGCATCGTCTGCGAGCGCCTTGCGCAGGATCGCCATTGCAACGTTAATGCTTCTCTCGTAGTCCACGAAGGTGTCGTTCGGCCAAAGGATCTGCCGTATTTCCTGACGGGTAACCATTTGGCCTTGCCGCTCGACCAGAATTCGCAGAATGCGGAAGGGTTGCTCCCGGAGCAGGACCTTTGCAGACTCAGGTTCCACAGGCTCCGTTCCGATCGAGACAAGTTCCCCGGTTCGGACGTTGAGCTCAAATGCTCCAAATCGGACTCGCTCGACGAGATTGATCGACTCCTCATTCATACGTCGGGTCTAAACTCTCTTACGTGTTCACGTCCTACTGCCATCCAACTCATTCATCTGCAAAGAGATAACGAAAATAACCGCAAAATAATGCCTGAGTGTATTTACCTCCGAAGCAGGAAAGAGTCAAAGTCACGTCAATGCGGACCAAGGGAGAAAGGCGCTGAGCCTCCAAGTGGCGCCTGTGATGCAATTTTGCTCGGTTGGATCATAGGAGAAGAGATTCTGTTCGGCGCCGCAAATCCCCGATCCACGTGCTGAAATTCGGAAACGTCAAAGGCAAACTCATGGCAAGCCAGATCATAGTTTTCCCCGTGGGGTCTGAAAGTGTCAAGCCAACCCTCGAACCCGAGGAGAAACTTCAGCAGGAAAACGTAGCCCTGCGAGAAGAAGTCGACAAAGCCTCGATGCTCGAGGAGATCGTTGGCGCCTCGCCCGCGTTGATGGCAGCGCTCTCGCGCATGTGCAAGGTCGCAGTCAGCGACTCAACGGTGCTCATCACCGGCGAGACCGGTACAGGGAAGGAACTCGTCGCGCGAGCGATTCACCGGCGGTCTCGGCGTGCGTCACGAGCGTTCGTGGCCGTCAACTGCGCGGCCATTCCGCGCGACTTAATTTCCTCGGAGCTCTTCGGTCATGAGAAAGGCGCGTTCACCGGGGCCGTGCAACGGCGACTCGGTCGGTTCGAGCTGGCGAACGGCGGCACGATCTTCCTCGACGAGGTGGGCGAACTGTCGTCCGAAATACAGGTAGCGTTGCTGCGCGTCCTGCAAGAGAGGGAATTCGAACGCGTTGGGGGACGAGAGCGAATCCGGGTCGATGTTCGCGTCATCGCGGCAACGAACCGAGATTTGACAACTGCGGTGGCGGACGGAACGTTCCGTCAGGACCTGTTTTATCGGCTCAACGTGTTTCCCATCGAAATGCCTCCGTTGCGGGAACGGCGAGAAGACATTCCCATGCTGGTGGAGTACTTCATCGGTGGGTACGCGCGGAGGGCTTGGAAGACATTCCGACGGGTCAGCAAGCGGACACTCGACTGTCTGCAGTCCTATCCATGGCCCGGAAACGTTCGCGAGCTGCAAAACGTCATCGAGCGGTCCGTGATCGTCTCGGAGACCGACGAATTCACGGTCGACGAGAGCTGGTTGTCCCAGCGGGATCGGCGATTAGGAGGCGGGGTCGGGTTGGCCAGTTCGCTCGCCGCGCACGAGAAGGCGATCGTCGAGGATGCGCTGCGCGCAAGCCGCGGGCGCGTATTCGGGCCCTCAGGAGCAGCGGCCCGACTGGGGATTCCACGTTCGACGCTTGAATCGAGGATCCGCGCACTAAAGATTGACAAGAGACGTTTTCGCACGCTAGCGGGCATTGCGTAACGCTACCGCTGTCCAGTTTTTCACCATTGTCGAGATCTCGTCCGTCTGGCATGAACTGACATCCTTCAGATTCAGTCGCTTTCCATTGGACCGGCGTGAAAGTTCGAACGACGGACTGTATGGAATCCCAGGCAACCTCATCGTGCCCAGCAATGGCGTGAAGTCGCGATACGAAGGCAGCCGTCCCATCGCGCAGCTGGATTGGCAGATGACTCGTCATTTATCCACTCACGCTAATTACATCTACGTTTTTCAATGGCTCATTTGAACAACAGTCCATTCACGCGACAGCGAGTATGAGCTACATATCGCCGTGGATAACATATCGCTTTTGACTTTGAGGTGATGACTGGATGTGATTCTAGATCGAAGTGATGGAAAGTCACGCGGTGTATGTCTCACAAGCAGAGGTGTTTGCAGATATCATTGCCAGAGTCATCGCAGGCCATCTTCGCAAGTTCGACGCGCAGCGGCGGCAGCTGGAAGGGGTGCTTAAGAAGATCGGTAAACCCGCTGAAAGTCTTGCCAGGAAGAAAACCAGCTCTCAGCTTGGATGAGTGGATCGTGCACTGATCTGATTTAATCCCGGGAGGACCACGACTGCAAAAGGTAAGGTAAGATTCTGGCAATTCGGAGCTTCGTTCTCAATGGCCTCTTTTCTGATTTGTTTTGTGATTCTAGGCTTGTCAGTTGGCCTGCTGAGCAGCTGGCGTCGAAACCGAAACCTTGTCGCACACGCTCGTAGCACCACGCAAGTTCACGCGGATGAGCGAATGAACGAACTCAAAAGAGCCAATGAGGATTTGAAACGAGACCAGGCAGAGTTGCGACGACGATGGCAGTACTTGGCGGAGGCTCAGCGGTTAAGTCATGCGGGAACTTTCGGCTGGAAGGTCAGCAGTGGTGAGCTCGTTTGGTCGGATGAAACCTACAGAATTCTGGGCACTACACGTGAAACGAATCCTACGCTCGATCTGGTTTTCGACAGAGTTCACCCCGACGATGTGGACCGTGTGCGACAGCTGTCGGATCGTGCCGCGCAGAACGGCATGGACTTGGACCTCGAGCATCGAATTTTGCTGCCCGATGGTGTCATCAAGTACGTCCACGCCGTTGCGCATGCCGGAAGAGATAACTCTGGCAATCTCGAGTACATGGGCGTAGTTACTGACATCACTGAACGCAAACGCGCCGATGACGAGCGCGAGGCACTGTCCCGTAGCCTTCAAGAAAGTAAAGCAAGACTTGAAGAAGCTCAAAGTGTCGCCCATGTCGGCTATTGGGATTGGGATCTTGAGACGGGCGAGATCATCTGGTCCGACGAGACCTATCGAATATTCGGGTTCAAGCCGCAAGAACGCCCTATGGACATTGAAACGGTAAGCGGCCTCATCCACCCCGATGACCGCGAGGCTCTCTACAGCACAGTAGACGAGGAGGTTGCTGTCGGCGTACATCCGGTTCACCAACATCGGATCGTCCGTCCAAGTGGAGAAGTGCGTACCGTTCAGTCCATTACCTCGAAGCTCTGGAAGACGACGGATGTGGGACCGGAGGATGGGATTTCCAGAGAGCACAACAGACTTTTCGGCACCGTTCAAGACATTACGGAATTGAAGCGGGCCGAAGAAGCGAGTCACGCCTTGTCTCGCGATCTTCAGGAAAGCAAGGATTGGCTCGAAGAAGCCCAGCGTGTCGCTCACTTGGGCTATTGGGTCTGGGATCTAGAGACGAATCAGGTGATTTGGTCCGAGGAGACGTACCGCATCTTTGGACTGGTTCCAAGGGGGGACTCCTTCGACGTTGCGCTTGTGGGCGAAATGATGCATCCCGATGACAGGGAAGCTGTATTTATGACGGCTAAAAAGGCCATCGATACTGAGACACGCGCCGACTGTGAGCATCGTCTTTTGCGTCCCGATGGGGAGATGCGGGTAGTTCATAGCTTGGGTGAGGTGAGAACAAATTCACAGGGCCGAATTCAAATGTTCGGTACGACCCAGGACATTACCGACCGGAAACGTGTAGAGGAAGATCGCCAGGCGCTATCAAACGCTTTACAGCAAAGTAACGCGAGGCTTGAAGAAGCTCAGAGATTGGCGCACCTCGGGCACTACGAGTGGGATCTCATCGAGAATCGCGTTACGTATTCTGAAGAGCTTTGCCGTATCTGGGGAATACCGCCGGTGAAAGACTCTTTTGACGTGAGTGCGATTTTTGAAAGAATTCATCC
>Ga0307476_10001999_pt1 | contig 12281 bp, 10 predicted proteins | sample atmos_gasesECM2C_2_FD_203314 | JGI IMG/M metagenome (GOLD analysis project Ga0307476, IMG submission 203314) | Hardwood forest soil microbial communities from Morgan-Monroe State Forest, Indiana, United States - atmos_gasesECM2C_05 | ecosystem: Environmental > Terrestrial > Soil > Temperate... | reverse complement strand
CTCGGCGTGCTCCCTCTCGGCGCCGAGCGCCCGGCCGGCGATATCGCCGAGCAGCTGGCACGCGTCGAGCCGGGTCGCCCGGGTCGACGCCTCGACCGCCCACCCCGCGAGCGTCGCCACGGCCTCCCCACCCCCCACCTCGCCATGCTCGAGCCTCGCCCGCAGCGCACGGACGGTCATCTCGTCGCTCATCCGGGCTAATGTACACGCCGCGATGGCCGAGCGGTTTGCGATCCCGATCCACCCCACCCCCGAAGACATCGACGAGCTGGGCCACGTCTCGAACCTGGTGTACCTGCGCTGGGTGGCAGACGTTGCCATGGCCCACTCGCGCGCCCGGGGCTGGGACATGCAGGCCTACCGCACGCTCGGCGCGGTGTGGATGGTCCGCCGCCACGAGATCGACTACGTCGCGCAGGTCACGCTCGGTCAGGCGCTGCGCGCCGAGACCTGGGTCGACAGCTGGCGCGCGGCGTCGTGCATCCGCAAGACCGAGCTCGTGCGCGACGGCACCGTCGTCGCCCGCGCCGCGACCACCTGGGCGATGATCGGCCTGGCCTCGGGCCGGCCGCAGCGCATCCCCGAGCCGCTGCTCGCCTCGTTCACCTGACCCGCCCGGCGCGTCGTCCCACCGCGATCCAGGCCGCGCGATCCAGGCCGCGATGCGCCGCCGAACGCTGCGGCGGCCCGCCACCCGGGGAGCCGCCGGTTCAGGCCTCGCGAGAAAACGACCGCGCCGGTGTCCAATCCGCCGGGCGATCCGCGTAAGCAGCACGTCCACGACGCCTCGTCCGGAGCGCAGCGCATCCGGCGCTGGCCTCCGTATGTCGTCGAGGTGGATCGCGGACCCGTGGTGCTTGTTCGCGCACCCAGGAGGAGTGAGCCACATGAAGACACCGATCGCCTCGGGCATCCACCCCGCAGGGACAGCAGCCATCGACGCTGGCCGGCTCCGTCGCCGAGCCTCGCGCTGGCGGCCGAGCCTGTATGTACTGACCCTGACCGCGGCCTGCGCGCAGGGGCCGGCATCGCCGGTCCCCGACAAGGAGGTCGCGCCGATCGAGCAGGCGGCCAGCGCCAACCCGCCCCGGATCGACCCCTGCGCCTGCGGCCCGATCGACGTCGTGTTCGCCATCGACGACACCGGCAGCATGGGCACCTCGCTGTCCAACTTCCAGGCCAACTTCTCCCAGCTGCTGTTGCAGATCCAGCAATCGTCCGCTGGGGACTACCGGCTGGGGCTGGTCACCTTCAAGGACCAGGTGACGGTGCGCGACGACCTGGCCGCCGGCAATGACGCCGCGGTGTCGGCCGACGTGGCGAGCCTGGTCGCCTCCGGTGGCGGCAACGAGCCCGAGGCCTCGGACGAGGCCCTCAACACCGTGCTCAACAACCTGCCGGCCCACGCCGGACAGACCGGCAACTTCTTCGGCTACTGGCGCACCGGCGCCCGGCGCTTCGTGGTGCTGCTCACCGATGCGCGCCCGGCGGGCTTCGACGACAACTACACGGTGGGCGTCGACGACGTCCAGGCCCACGCGCGGGCGGTCACCGCACAGACCCTGGGCATCAAGCTGCACGCGGTGTACGTGACGCACGGTGCTCCGACTCCCACCATCGTGTCGGTGATGCAGGACTACGCGACCACCTCCGGGGGCCTGTACCGACAGACCCAGCCCAACGGGACCGACGCGTACCTGGCCGTGCGCGACTTCCTGAGCGGCTGCCGGACGGCCTCGGATGTCTGGATGAAGGACCACGCCAGCGACGTGGGCCAGGAGCCCCATGGCTTCACCCCGATCTACCTCAGCCCCGACATCAAGGTGTGCAACAGCGCCAGCGGCTGCGCCTATCCCGGCACCAGCCCGGTGTACGGCTCGCCCGGTCTGAACCATGTGTTCGTCACGCTCCGCAACGACGGGCCCAACGTGACGCCCCCGGGACCGGCCAGCGGCAGCCTCTACGTCTACTACACGGCCGCGGGCGGCAGTGCGCTGTGGGCGACGGACTGGACGCTCATTGGCGTGCAGCCGGGCCTCTTCATGACGCCCGGCGAGCACCGCGACGTGGGCATTCCCTGGAACAACGTGCCAGCGCCGGGGCACTACTGTCTGCTGGCGCGATGGGTCTCGGCGGGCGATCCGATGACCTTCCCGGAGCTCATCGGCTCGAACACCCTCACGAATACGCGCAACAACAACAACATCGCGTGGCACAACGTGGACGTCATCCGGGCCACGCCGGGCAATCCCACGCACGGCACGTTCACCTGGACCGATCTGCCGGGCGCGGTCTCCACGCTGGCGATCGAACCGGTGACCCCCGTGCCCGGCACGATGGTGCTGGACCTGGGCGCCCTGTTCGACGGGTGGAAGCGGAACGGCAGCCGGGGCACGGGCATCCAGGTGGTCGGCGCGACGCAGCTGCTCGTCGCCGCCCAGGGCGGCACGGTGGTCGGCGTGCCGGCTCCCGCGCAGGGCCGTGCCAGCGTGGGGCTGACCTTCGCGCTGCAGACGCCCGGCACCTGGCCGGTGCGCGTCCGCCAGCTGGGCGGCGCCGCGGGCGACGATCAGGGAGGTGTCGAGTTCCGGATCGTGGTGGTGAGTCCGGACGAGCCTGCCACGGTGCCCGCGGTCGCGGCCACTGCCGACGACAAGGGCGTGAAGCTGTCCTGGACGCATGATGTGCAGCATGTCCAGTACGTCATCTGGCGCTCTGCGCAGCCGAACTTCCCGCCGGGTACGGGGACGGTCATTGCCCAGATCGACGCCGCGGGCGCCGATCCGACGTCCGCACTGACCTTCACGGATCCACAGGGTGCCGGCGGCGCGTTCTACTACCGCGTGCAGAGCCGCTCCCACAGCAGCGACGCGTTCAGCGACGCGGTGGCGACAGGCCCCGGCCCCAACGCCGACAAGTAGCGGGAGCCGGACGCGTCATCCCGCGACGATCCAGGTCGCGACGCGCCGGCGGTGCTGCCAGAGCCGGAGCCACACGAGCCAGCCGGCCAGGGTCGCCAGGAGCGCGGCCACCGCCAGCCCGCGACACAGCGCCTCGCCCATGGGGTCGCCACCGCGCGGGGCGGGGCGAACCCCGAGCCTCGGATCCGCATCCGGGCGACTGGCCTCCTCGGCGTCATCGGGAGTGTCATCCCCGTACGAGCTCCGCCGGAGGTAGACGTCGAAGTAGCGCGAGTCCGCCGAGCGCTGCTGGCGCAGGGCGCTCGCCCAGGACGGAGCGTTCGCGTCGGGGATCAGCTCGACGTGCCCTTCGAGCCGTCGCCCGTCATCGTGACGGCGATTGCCGCCCGCAACAGCCAGGATGTGCTTGCCGACCACGCAGAGCGTCACGCGGCGCAGGCTTCCGGAGTCGCTGTTCTGTACATAGTCGCACTGCACGGCGATGTAATCGCCGATCGGACAGCGCGTCAGCTCCTCGCCGGTCACGAGGTGCGGCACCGGGTGCGGCACCGCGCGGGGCTGCTCGACCGGGGGCGGGGCCGGCGCTCGCGAGGTGCCGGCCAGCGCGAACCCCGAAGCCACCGTCGAGACCGCGAGCACCGCGAGCCAGATCCACGGCTTGCGTGCGAAGGAAGGCAGGACCAGGGCAGGAGCAGGAAGGCCGGGGTGCAAGCGCAGCGGGCCGGCGCGACGCTCCCGGGCGCTGGCCTGCGCCGCGTCCGAGAGCGTGGCCCAGAGCTCGGGGGCGCTCGCGGCAAACCGGTCGCGATACGGTCCGCCGCGGGGCCGCCGCCGTCGGACTGCGCGGCTGACCATCCACAGGGCACCGGAGATCCGATCGGGCGACCGCGGCCCGGGACTCCGCGCGTCGGTCAGGCGCAAGACCCCGTACGCATGGAGCGCTTCGTCCTCGGTCTGCGGGCCGAACCGGACGACGTCGTCGGGCGGCCGGGGATCGGCGTGGGCGCTGGCGCGGAGCGCCAGCTGACTCGCCAGGGCCCGATGCATCTCGTCGGTCATCCGGGCGGGATCGCAGCGGCTGCCGAACGCGGCCAGATCGAAGTCGCTGCGCCGCCTCAGCGCCGCGTCGCGCGGCCACCAGGTCCAGCTCCACGCGCTCAGCCCGAACAGCGCTGCGGCGATCGCGATGGCGAGCGATGAGCTCCCCAGGACCACCACGGCGGTGGCGATGCCAGGTGCCCAGATGCGCAGGTAGGTGGCCGCCACGCTGCGCGGCTGGAGCTGGATCGGAAAGCCGGTCCGCTGGCTGCCGCGATCGTCCGCGATCCAGAACGAGCGCCGCGGAACGAGCGGAATCCGCAGCCAGCCCAGGTACGCGAACTCGGTCTCCACGTACTCTCCGTCGTGCTCGTCGATGCGGCCGTACGTGCGCCCCACCGCGATCGGCTCGTCCAACCCCATGGTACGGCAGCGTAGCACCGCGCCGCGGCGATGGGATGCCTGCGAGGCCCAGCCACCCCGCGCCGGATCGGTCGGCTCGCTTGCGAGGCGAGCGCAAGGCGGCATATGCTGCGCGCGACATGGCGGCCCGCCCGCGCCGTGTCAAAGACCGCTTCCTCTAACATCGAGTCTCACACATGCGCACACGCCCGCTCTGTGCCATCCTCATCGCTGCTGCGCTGATGGCCGGCGCGGCGACTGGCTGCGAAAAGAAGTCGGCGACCGGTTCCCAGCCCGCGGCCGAACCGGGCGGCGCGGCGGCGAGCGCAAAGCCGATCGTGATCGGCTCGACGCTCTCCCTCAGCGGGGCGTTTGCGGCCACCGGCCAGATCCACAAGATCGCCGGGGAGGAGTTCCTCGACCGCCTCAACCAGGCCGGGGGGCTGCTCGGCCGCAAGGTGGTATGGACCGTCCGCGACGATGAGTCGGATCAGGCGAAGGTCGCCACCCTGTACGAGCAGCTCATCTCGCAGGACAAGGTCGACCTCCTCATGGGTCCCTACGCCACTCCGAACATCCTGTCTGCGATGGCCGTCGCGGAGCGGCACGGATACGTCCTCCCGCAGCACACGTCCGTGCTCGCGCCGCTCATGAAGTATCCATGCCAGTTCCCGGGATGGTCGTTCGGGTTCACGCCCAACGAGTTCGTGCCCGGCCAGCTGTTCGACGCGATGGCCAGCCTGCCCAGGCCGCCGAAGAAGATCGCCATTCTCACCAACCAGAACGGCTCGACCGACTTCGTGTCGTACGGGGCGGGCGACAACAAGAAGGGCTTCGTCTCCATCGCCAGGGAGCGCGGCCTCGAGGTCGTCGCCGAGATCAAGTATCCGCCCGGCGCGTCGACCAGCTGGGCACCTCTGGCCACCCAGGTGCGAGACGCGAAGCCCGATCTGGTGATCAACAGCGGCCTGGGGATCGATCCGGTCAATCTCCTGCAGGCCATGGCGCAGCTCGACTACTCGCCGCCGCTCATGTTCAGTCTGTTCCCGGCACCCGGCCCGCTGATCAAGCTGGGGCCGGCGGCAGACCGCTTCCTGTCCGCGACCATCTTCGAGCCCGATCAGGCCATCCTGGACAAGCTCGGTCCCGCGGCGACCGAGATCGTGAAGGACTTCAAGCGCCGCGCCACCGAGGCCAAGCTGGCGTACACCGCGCCCGAGACCCAGGCGGTCGCTTCCTGGAACGCCTGGGACATCCTCGTGTCGGGGGTCAAGGCGGCGGGCAGCGTCGACAACAAGGCGATCTGCGACGCCCTGCACAGGCAGGGAGCCGACACGACGTTCAGCGGCCACCTGACGTTCGATCCGGCCCACAACAACTTCTGGCCGCCGACCACGTCGGGGCTCACGCAGATCCAGGATGGACACTGGGTGAGCGTCTGGCCTGCCGAGCGGGCGGCCGCGCCCATCAAGCCGCCGCCCGGCTGACGGTGGTCTGTCATGAAGTTCTTGCAGGCGGCGCTGACGGGCATGCTGCTGGGTGGCCTGCACGCCCTCATGGCGGCGGGGCTGTCGCTGTCGTGGGGGGTGCTCCGGATCATCAACCTCACCCACTTCGGCCTCATCCTCCTCGGCGCCTACCTCACGTTCCAGATCGCCTCGTCGTGGCACATCGACCCGATCCTCACCCTCGTCGTCACGGTTCCGGTCCTGTTTGCCGCCGGTGCCCTGCTCCAGTGGGGCTTCGACCGGCTGGCGGTGACCGAGCTGAACTCGCTTTTGCTCAGCTTCGGACTCCTGATCATCATGGTCCAGGCGGTGAGCAACCTCTGGACGGCTGACTTCCGGCAGATGGCGATCGACGTGAACCCGTACGCCACCGGCTCGCTCTCGGTCGGCCGCCTGGTGTTTCCGTCGACCACGCTGATCGCCTTCGCGCTCTCCGTCCTCCTCATCGGGGCCGGCCACCAGGCGCTCCAGCGCACGTTCATCGGCCGGGCGCTCCGCGCGTTCGCCATGGACCGCACGGTCGCCGCGGCGTTCGGCATCGATCACCGCCGCATTTCCATCCTCCTGGCCGGCATCGCGGGCGGCTCGGCGGCCGTCGCCGGGATGCTGTTCGCCCTGTCGACCGCGCTGACGCCGTTCACGGCGTTCGAGTGGTTCGGCATCGTGTTCGCCGTCGTCATCCTGGGCGGGATCGGAAACGTCGTGGGGACGCTCCTGGCCGGCCTGCTCGTGGGCGCGCTGTCCAGTCTGGCCTCGGTGATCCACTCGCCCGCCACCGAGCCGTTCGTGGTGTTCTCGCTGATCGTCGTCGCGCTCCTCGTCCGACCGCAGGGCCTGTTCGCGCGCGCGGGTGGCCATTGAGGGCGGGGCGGAGCGCGTTCGCGACGGGCCTCTGGGCCTTTCCGCTGGCGGCCGCAGGGCTCGCGGCGCTCTCGCTGTACCGGGAGAGCCTCGGCCTTCCGGTCGCCTACCTGTCGCTCCTCACCCTGGTGCTCGTGTGGACCACGCAGGCCGCCAGCTGGAACATCCTGTCCGGGTTCAGTGGGTACTTCAGCTTCGGCCAGGCGGCCTACGTGGGGACCGGCGCGTACGCGACGGCGGTGCTCTACGGCCGCCATGGGGTGAGCTTCTACCTCACCCTGCTCGTGGCGGCCGGGCTGTGCGCGGTCCTCGCGCTGGCGATCGGTGGCCTGGCGTTCCGGCTCCGCTCCCTGCGCGGCGAGATCTTCGCCCTCCTCACCCTCGCGGTGCCGTTCATCCTCGGTGCGCTGGCGCGGACCAGCCGCGCGATCGACGGCGGACAGGGCGTCCCGCTCCCGGTTCCGAGCTTTCCGGCCCAGATTGGCCTGTTCCAGGACTTTCTCTATCTCGTGGGGCTCGGGGTCGCGGCCGGAGCGGTCTGGACGGCATTCGCCATCGCCCATTCGCGATTCGGCTGGGCGCTCGCCGCGATCCGCGATGCCGAGCCCGTGGCCGAGGGCCTGGGGGTGGCCACGTTCCGGTACAAGCTCCTGGCGCTGGTGGCCAGTGCGGTGATCGGCGGGGTGGGCGGCAGCGTCTTCGCGCTCTACATCGGATTCGTCACGGTCGAGAGCGTGTTCAATCTGAACTTTCCGCTGTTCGTGATCGTGATGAGCGTGCTGGGCGGACGGACGCACTGGCTGGGGCCGGTGATCGGCGCGGTCCTGGTCGTCCTGCTCCAGAACCGGCTGGCCTCGTCCCACTTCGAGTCGTTCCAGCTGATCGTGCTGGGGGCGATCCTGGCCGTGCTCGTCGCGGTCGCCCCGGACGGGCTCACGACCGAGGTGCGCAGGAGGCCGTGGCCGGTCCTCGGGGCGCTGTCCGGCACGACCCTGATCCTGTGGCTGGCGCGCGCGCCCGGCCAGCCGCTCGACTGGATCCTGGTCGGCATGCTCGTGGCGGCGGTGGTGGCGGTCTGGCCCGGGCGCAGGCGGCGGGCGCTGTCGATCGCGTCCGCCGAGCCGGCGGCCGTCGCGCCGTCGTCACCCCGGCCTGCCGCATCCTTGCCGCCGGCAAGCGATCCGGCCGCGCCACCGCTCGCGCCCGCCGCGCCGCATCGGGCTCCGGCCGCCCCGGCGAACCCGGCCGTCCTGGTCGACTGCCGCAAGGTGGCCCGCTACTTCGGCGGCGTGCACGCGCTCGAGGACGTCACCCTGCGCATCCACGAGGGCGAGATCGTCGGTCTCGTCGGCCCGAACGGATCTGGCAAGACCACCCTGTGCAGCCTGCTGTCCGGGTCGCTGCGACCGACCCGCGGCCACATCCTGGTCGCCGGCCACGATACCCGGGCCCTGGCTCCGCACCGGGTCGCCCACGCCGGCATCGCCCGCACCTATCAGATCCCGCGCCCGTTCGCGTCGATGACGGTGCGGGACAACGTCGCCCTGGCCGTGATGTTCGGCCGCGTGCGCCGCCGCCTGACCCAGGCGCGAGCCCGGGCCGAGCAGCACCTCGAGTTCGTCGGACTCGGCCACCTGGCCGGCGCGCTTCCCTCCACCCTCAACCTCCATCAGCGCCAGCTCCTGGAGATCGCGCGCGCGCTCGCCACCGAGCCGAAGGTGCTCCTCCTCGACGAGGCCCTGGCCGGCCTCAACCCGGCCGAGATCGACGTCGCGGTCGAGGTCGTCCGCCGGGTCCACCGGGCCGGCACGGCCATCGTCATCGTCGAGCATCTGCTCCGCGTGGTGAACCAGCTCGCGACCCGGGTGGTCGTCCTCGACCGCGGCACCGTCCTCGCCGACGGAGAGCCGCGCGCGGTGATGAGCGATCCGGCCGTCATCCGGGCCTATCTGGGGAGGAGCGGCGCCCGTGCTTGAGGTGCGCCAGCTGGATGCCTTCTACGGCGACGCCCGCGCCCTCTGGGAGGTCGACCTCGACGTCCGTGCCGGGGAGACGGTCTGCGTCATCGGGCCCAACGGGGCAGGGAAGTCGACCCTGGTCAACGCCATCGCCAGGCTCCACACCCGCACGCGCGGCCGGATCGTCGTCGGCGGCACCGACGTGTGCGGCGTCGCCCCGCACCGGGTCTGCTCCTGTGGCGTGGCGATCGTGCCCGAGGGCCGGCGCGTGTTCGCGCACATGACCGTGCACGACAACCTCTGCCTGGGCGCCTACCGGCCGGCGGCCCGCAAGACCTACCAGGAGCAGCTGGAGCGGGCCTACGAGCTGTTCCCGCGGCTCGCGGAGCGCTCGGCGCAGCTCGCCGGCACGCTGTCGGGCGGCGAGCAGCAGATGGTGGCCATCGCCCGGGCGCTGATGGCCAGGCCGCGCCTGCTGCTGCTCGACGAGCCATCGCTCGGCCTCGCCCCGGTCGTGATCGACGAGGTGTTCGACGCCCTGGCCCGGATCGGCGCCCAGGGGGTCAGCATCCTCCTGGTCGAGCAGGACGTCGAGCGGGCCCTCGGCCTGGCCACGCGGGCCTACCTGCTGGTCGAGGGCAGGGTCGCCGCCGAGGGGGCCTCGGCCGAGCTCCGCCAGAGCGACGCCGTGCGCGCCGCGGTCCTCGGGACCTGAGCGAGCCACGACATACCTGAAACTCGGACAGATCCTGGGCCTTCTTCTTCACGGCCTCGACCCGATCGCGCAGCGGTTGGTCATCAGCGCAGGCGATTCAGCACCGGGCCGGTCGCGACCGTCGTGGTGACGGCCATGATCACCAGCAAGGTGAACAGCGTGGGCGACACGATGCCCATGTCGAGCCCCACGTTCAGAACGATCAGCTCCATGAGACCGCGGGTATTCATCAGGATGCCGAGCGCCATCGCCTGCCGGCGGTTCAGGCCGGTCGCGATCGCCGCGATCGCGCTGCCACCGAACTTGCCGAGCGATGCGACCGTGATGATCAGGCCGCACGCAATCAGATGCTCGCTGCCCACCAGGCCGATCTCGGTGCGCATGCCGGTGAACGCGAAGAACGACGGCAGGAGCAGCACCACGACGACGTCCTCGATCTTGGCCGCCAGATCGCGTGCCAGCGCGGAATCGCTCGGGATCAGCGCGCCCCACAAGAATGCCCCGAACAGCGCATGGATCCCGATGCGCTCGCTCACGACGGCTGCGATCAGCAAGCCGACGCACGCGATCACGAATGCACCCTGCGTGAGCTCGCCGCACCTGATGCGGGCCAGCTCGAGCCGTCGCGCTATCGGGCGGATCGCGAACACCATCACCAGGATGAATCCCGCGGTCAATCCAAGCGTGGTCAGGATATCGCCGGGCGTCGTGCGTGCGATGGCCACCAGGAACGCGAGCAGGCACCAGCTGGTCACGTCGTCGACCGCCGCACAGGCCAGCGCGATCGCGCCGAGCTGGGTCTTGGTCATCCGCCGGTCATCGAGGATGCGCGCCAGGACCGGAAACGCGGTCACCGACATCGACACGCCGATGAACAGCGCGAAGCCGGTGAATGGCACGTCGCTCGACGAGAATCTCGGGTATAGCCACAGCGCCAGCGTCGCGCCGAGCACCAGCGGGACCACGATGCTGGCGTGCGACACGGCGACGGAGATGCCGGCTCGCCCGCGCAGCTGGCCGATGTCGAGTCGCAGCCCGACCAGGAACATGTAGAGGATGATTCCGATGTGGGACACACCGCTGAGCAACGGCATGATGTCCGGCGGCAACAGGAACTGTGATGCGGCGGGGGCCAGCCGGCCGAGCAGCGAGGGACCGAGCATGATGCCGGCGAGGATCTCGCCGACCACCGGAGGCTGTCCGAGCCTTCGCAGCAACACGCCGATGATCCGTGCGACGATGATGACCGCGACCAGCGCGAGCAGGACGTGAAACAGCGTGTCGGGGTTCACATGCCGGAGCGCCGGCCCGACGCTCACACCGCTGGCCGGAGCAACCTGGAGTCGCTCGCCGCGAGCACGGATCAACAGGAACGAGGCAACCGCGGCGCCGGTCATCACCAGATAGACGGAGAAGGTCTTCGCCCGCTGCGTGAAGTGACTTGCTGGACTCTGTGGCATCCGCTACTCGGCCGCGAGATGGAACGACAGGGCGCGGTGGACGTCCGCCGCGTGGCCGCGGAATGCATGCAGGTGTCCGGACGTGGCGATCTCTTCGAGCTTGGCGCCAAGCCGCCGAGCCACGGCGCGCGAGCCATCCGGATGCGTCGTGACGTCGTCGGGGCTGAACACCACGAGGCCTGGCGCGCGGATGCGTTCAAGGTACTGTGCACAATTGGTAGACATGATGGGATAATTCATGTGGCAGTACTGTCCAAGGAGCCTGGGATTTGCGTATGGATACAACGCAAGAGGCGCGAGGTCGGGCTCGGTGAGCCTGGTCATGGTCCGAATCAAGGCGGTATGCAGCGAGCCTGCCGAAGTGCGACCCGCGACCACCATCTGCATCAACGCCTGCAGGTTGCGCTGATGATCGGTCTTGAGCGCCAGATCTCCGAGCTCGTAATCGCCGAACCACAGGCTGAGCGAACGCACGCGAGCCGGATGCGCCGACGCGAAGGCGAGCGCGAGCGCCGCCCCTCCGCAGAGGCCCAGCACGTGGACCTCGGACCATCCCCCGTCGTCCAGCACCGCACAGGCGTCCAGGAGCTGCGCGGCGATGCCGAGCGAAGACACCACCTCGCCGTGCGGTCCGAACAGGCCGCGCGTCTCCCAGGTCAGCACCGGGCGATGCCGGCCGAGGCCGCGCAGCCATCCGGAGATCAAACCCGCGGGGGTCCCGGGCGCGCCGAAGACGAGAAACGGCGTGCCGGCCGGTTGCCCGACGCGCAGCGCCGAGAGCAGTACTCCATCGCCCGACCGCACGATGCGCCGGCGTTCCGCGGCCCCGGGCGCCGCCTCGCCCTCGCTTCGCGCCCGGGCCAGCGCCATCGAGGCCTCCGGGGCTTCGAGATCGCTCGGCTCGACCGCGGCCGTCGCAAGCGCATCTGCCGCGATCTTGTCGTACACCGAAAGGTCATCGGGATCGCTCACCGTGCGTGGCGAACGCAGCCCCGCCGCCGCAAACAGCCTTCGCATGGCATCGCCGTCCGCGGTGCGGAGCGGGCTTCCCGCGGCCGCGGCGCGGGGGTGATCGGCGGGCAGAAAGCCCAGCGGCTGCGCGAGGCGAGCTTCGATCGGTGCGAGCACGAGCACGGCATCGGCGAGGTTCATGGCAGCTTCGCGAACGGAAAGCCCCGGGTGGTCTGGTGCACAATCCGGTTGTGACCGAACGAGTCCTGGCCCGCGACCACGACTGCACCGTAGCGACCGAGCTCGATATGACCTCCGTATTCCTCGAACTCCTCCGTATCCGGATATACCCTCACGCATGCCGGTACGTAACGGGCGACGAATCCGAGCCGCATGTTGGAGGTCTTGCCGAGGTGCGGATGGGACGCGTGCATGAGCGTGGACCAGAACATGACCGCTTCGCCCGG
>Ga0307476_10001998_pt1 | contig 12281 bp, 14 predicted proteins | sample atmos_gasesECM2C_2_FD_203314 | JGI IMG/M metagenome (GOLD analysis project Ga0307476, IMG submission 203314) | Hardwood forest soil microbial communities from Morgan-Monroe State Forest, Indiana, United States - atmos_gasesECM2C_05 | ecosystem: Environmental > Terrestrial > Soil > Temperate... | reverse complement strand
GCGTGCCAGACTGCACTCGGCAAAGTCGCGAGCGGTGATGATGTGATCGGGCTGACGCGTGGGTTCCTGTACTCCGGAGCCCGCTCGATTGTGGCGAGCCTATGGGAGGTGAATGACGCGGCCACCGAGCAGTTGATGTTGAGCTTCTATCGCAACCTCCAGGACCACACGAGTGGTGACGCCCTGCGGCTCGCCCAGATCGAGACACGAACTAAATACCCTCACCCCATGCTCTGGGGTGCCTTCGAGATCGTCGGACGCGCAGACTGATCGAGCGGCCACGGTCTGATATGCCGTCGACGAATGACATGACCGCACGAGCCCTGCGTGGTGGACAGCGGCCACCGTGATCTACCGTGGCGTTAAGGTCCATGCCCGTATTGATTTTGAACGACCGCACTGGAGCAGTCGCTGTGTCTCAGAAGGGTCAGCTCCGGTCGCCACGCGCCCAAAAATACTTCCCCCGGCTGCCGCAAGCGCGCGTGAATTTCGCGTGATTCTTCTGTGCTCAACCGTGCTCTTTGGTGCCCAAAGGGCTGCTACGCCGTCCCGTCCAGCAGATCCGTAGTAAAAAGATGTGCCTACAATCAGGTACCTAACACTAGGCGGGGAGAGCCCGACCCCTTGGGCCTGCACTCATAATGCCGGGGTCGAGGGTTCGAGTCCCTCCCTTTCCACCAATTCAATCAGTGTGTTAGCGATCGGCGACTCGACTGTCGACTCGCCGTAAGCAGAAACTCGACCCACGCCGATCTTGACCAGGAAATCGAGGCATTCTCGAGCGCGCTCATAAGCGCCGCGAATGCGGCTGCAGCTTGATTGACTGATGCCGGTTTTTTCTTCTGCTTCATTGCCTTGATACTTGCCTTCACCAGCTTCTGCACCAACAGCTTCGGTATTTCTATTGTCCGCAGCGAAAACTGACAATGGCTCTTGTAGTGGCGTAATCCCCAACGTGCTTGTTGTTGTCTTCTAGCACAGGAGGGCGAACATGTAAGCGCACATAAGGTGCCTTGAAGCTGAACCAAGCGAACATTCCGTTGTAATCGTAACCCTCGTAGGAATATCCAGGCATTTGAAAGTAACTGACTGTTTCGGTGGAGCCATGAGCTGCTCCCCGTATAGCACTTCGAATTTCTTTCAATCGGGGCTTTATCCCTTTGGGACATTTTTCTATGTATTCGTCAACACCCCCGGGTTCGATAACATTTGATTTGCTGCTCGCTTTGCGTTCCATACTTTATCTCCCCGCCCGAAGCGGGCGGACAACCATTCGCGGGCAGATTCCGCAACTCACTCCATCGTGACTCCGCCTCAGCCGCTTCCATAGATATCAATTTTGATTGCGCAATGAACTCGACTGCGCCGTCATGACAAGCTACAAGCGAATACCGACGCTGACAGCCGAAGGCTGTCCCTGCAAATATTTGAGTACCAGTGTATTTCCGTCGCTGCTGACACCTCCGGTAAACGTAACAAAAAGGGGGTGAACGTACGGTTTAATTAACGTTACCGTCAGTGTGCCGTCCGCCATAACGGCGTATGTTCCCGTTACCGAAGAATTGGCAATTGTCCCGGCATCGTTGCTAGTCGTGGTACCGCTGAAGTTTCCAGCGCCGTCGAAGGATAAGGTCGCCAATTCAGCGGAATTGCCTGTGTAGTTGACGATGTTGTAAGTACCGACGACGTCGGCGTTTGTGAAATTGGTCTGTCCCTGTTTGATGCCGACAGCAAACGCCGAAGGCTGCCCGGCTGTGAGCTGAGACAGCACTAGCGTCTTGCCGTCCGCGCTGATTCCACCGCTAAGCGGACTGCCCGAGGCCGGGGTAATGGTCAACGCGCCGTCGGTCGCAACACTGTAGGTACCACTTACGGCACTACTGGTGATTACGCCAGCATTGTTCTGAACCAGAGTACCGCTGTAGCTGCCCGCGCCATCGGCGGTGAGAGTCAGCGAACTGCCGGAGACCACCTGATAAATGCCGCTGAAATCGGCATTGGTAAAACTGGTCTGGCCTTGCTTGATATCAACTTCGACATACGGGGCATCGCCGGCTTGCAGGTTTGCGAACAGGATCGTATTGCCATCGGCGCTCACCTCGCCACTGTAGGCGCCTAGAGTCATCGCGCCGCCGACGGCAGACGTGTAGGAGCCCGAAATCGAACCGGAAGAAATGACTCCGGAAGAATTTAAGACATAGCTACCACTGTAACCGCCCACGCCGTCGAAAACGTCGGGTCCGGACCTGGTGGCGCCACTGCTTGAGATGCCAGTGTAAAGGTACGGGCCACTGACGAAACCCGTGAAACCATTTTTCAATGTGCAGGACACCGCCACATTGGTAACATCACTGCTGCCCATCGTGCCGCTGCCGTGGGTGATCACGCAGGTCTGGACGGGGCTGGTCGGCTGCTTGAACACCGTGACGCTATAGGTGGCACCGCTGGCGATCTTGGTCCGAAATTCGACCACTCCGTTCGCGGCCACGCCCAGATCGTCGCCGCCGTTATCGCGCAGTACCAGTCCGGTGCCGGCCAAACCCGAGACCGTGCCGCTGACCGTGTAATTCGCCACAGTACAAGCGACACCCACGGTGGTGATATTTGTCGTCCCGACCGTGCCTGAGCCGTTGGTGACAATGCAATTCTGGGCCGGAGCAGACGGCTGCGTTTTCACGGTCACCGTGTAGGCGGCTCCGCTGCCAATTTGGTTGGTAAAGGTGAACGCACCCGCCGCGGAAACCGCGACAAGGTCACCTGCGTTGGTTTGCAGTACCAGTCCGGAGCCGGTCAGTCCTGTGACCGTCCCGCCGATCGAGTAGGTAACTAAGCTACCACCGCCCCCGCTTTCCCCGCCCCCGCCCCCGCACCCAACCATGAACAGAGCCAGGAACGTCACAGATCCGATGAAGCGCAACATGATGATCCCCTTGTCCTATCCGGGATTGACGCCGACCGTCAGAAATCCGGCCATCGGAAACAGTGAAGGGTTTCGTTTGTTCATGACTCTTCTTGCTCCTTCATTGGATGACCCTATGACCATCTGACTCCGACCGGAGTCGGCCTCTTTGATTTCATTAGGCCAAGAAGGCCAAATCAGCGCTTGAGTTTGCGACGAGCAGGCGCTTTTCGAACATGAAGTCCATTAATCCGGACATGAATGGGTCGCGGCGCACCGGCAATGTATGGCGCAGCGATTCGCGCGCACGGCGCGGGTCTTGCTCTGCCTTGCGGTTTAGTTGAGAGTGCTGGGAGAAAGCAATTCCAGCGTAGCCGTTTTTCCCTTGTCAATCGTTCACACAGAGTTAGACGTGAGGCCGAGCGCACTGCCGGCGGCAACGGCGGGCGCTCGGTTGGGAGCTGCGTTAGGTCTCGGCGCTGTGATCGCGTTTGCGTTGTCGCTGCAGTATCTCGCGCAACCCTTTGTTTGGCGCAATTGGCCAGTGGAGGAAGTGCTGGAGGGTTGGCTGTTCATTTTTCGCGATCGCCTGATTGTGACTGTACTTATCGCCGCCGCCATTAGTGCAACGGCGCTGGTGCGTACCGAGTCGCTGCAACTGCGGGCGGTATTGTTGGCAGTTGGAGTGGTCATCGGTGCGGTAAGCGGCGAATTGAGTGTTCGCCGGCTATACGGCCAATTTGACGGCAGCAGCTCCCTCAGCGCGCACGCATTGCGTTGGAGTGCGGTGGCACTCGCGGTATCCGCAATGTTTTATCTGTGGCGCATGTCCTCCGACGCAAATGAACAATTGCGCAACGAAACCTTGCGCCGCTTGAACACCGAACATCAGCTGACCAATACGCGGCTGGCTGCGCTGAGGAGCCAGATTGAGCCTCACTTCCTATTCAATACCCTGGCGACACTGCGCTGGCTGCAGCGTACCGAACCCGAGGCCGGCGCGCGCATGCTCGCGAGCTTTATCGATTACCTGCGTCGCATGGCGCCGATGCTCGAGTGCAGCGAGGTATCACTCGGGGAAGAGATTGACTTGATGCGAGCTTATCTTGAGGTTGTCGAAATGCGCATGGGCGGGCGCCTGCACGTCGCAATCGACGTCCCGCTGAACTTGCGGCGCGCTCGAGTCCCCCCGCTGGCGCTGGCCACGCTGGTCGAGAATGCGGTTAAGCACGGCATATCACCCGCGCAATACGGCGGAGAGATCACCATCCTCGCGCATGAAGTCGCGCATCAGCTTGTTCTTTGTGTCACCGACACCGGGGTAGGCTTTAATCCAGGCTCCGGCAGCGGCACCGGAATCGGGCTCAGCAATGTGTGTTCGCGCCTTTCGACTTTGTATGGCGCGCTCGGGTCTTTGCGGGTCGAGGCCAACACGCCGACAGGCGTGCGCGCCACACTGAGGTTGCCCTGTCACTTGGCACCGCCACAGTGAGCGGCGAATCGAGCACGCGCCGTTGGCGGATTCTCGCCTGGGGTACGGCCTGGGGCATCGCCATGACAGTCGTCGAGCAACTGGCATTTACACCCGGCGAGGCCTGGGCGACGGTAAGCATGCTGTTGTGGTGGCTGACGAAGTGGTTGACTCCCGTGTGGTGTCTTGTGGGATGCATTTTTGTGTGGGTGGCTGATCGCGCTGTGCGCCAGCACAAGATTCGCAGCGCACTGCTCGGGTGGCTAACGGTCGCGGTGATTTCGGCCATCGGGCAGCCTTTCCTTAGCATCGGCGTGCAGACATGGGTTCGCGAATTCCTGCCGGACGCGGCTGCGTTGATAACGCACGCGGCCGGCCAAATCCCGCTTCATCCACCCACGATGTCGCTCGCGATATACAACCTTTGGATCAATTTGTTTTACGGCGGCCTGCTGATGATGGCCTACTCATTGACGCTGCGACGCGAGCGTATGCGCTCCTTGTTGCACGCGACTGCGGTCGCTCGCAATCATACCCAGGCAATCCTTGATGAGGCCCGGCTCCAGGCATTGCAAAGACAAGTGGATCCCGCTCTGTTACTGAGCTCGATCGGTGAACTGGAAAAGCGCTACCGCAATGAGCCTGATCGGGCTGAGCGCCTGTTGGAAATGCTGGTTGAGTTTCTGCGCTGCGCAATGCCTGGTCTACGCGAACCCCTATCCACAGTAGACGCCGAATTGCGCCTGGCACGCGCGTATGTAGGATTGCAGGAAGAGCGCGGATCGGGATCTGGCTGGAGCATCGAGGAGTTACAAAGCGGAGCTTTGCAGGCGCAGTTCCCGAGCCTGTTGATGCTGCCCCTCTTGGCGCTGGGAGCCGATGGCTCGAACTCACTGTTGACAACCCAGGCTGCCAATGGCCGCGTCACACTGACCTTGAGTGGCATTCGCGAAGCGTCCTTTGATTTCGTGCAATTTCTGCGAACTCGCTTACAAAGCGTGTACGGCGAGGCTTTTACCGTCAAACGAGATCCATCGACAAAGACCGTGCTGGAGATAACGTTGATCGCTGAACCATAAGGAGCATTTAATGAACTCCGAACAACCCGATGGCTTGCGCCGGGCCTTACTTGCGCTGCTGCCCATGCTCGTCATCACAGAAGCCTCGAGCGGCCAAGATGCCGTTCAGAGCCAACCGCAGAACTATCGCGTTGCATTTGAGAACGATAAGGTGCGCGTGCTTGAATACAACAGCCGCCCGGGTATGGGAGTCTGCGGTGATGGAATGCATTCGCATCCGGCGCATCTCACCGTCCTCCTGTCGACCGGCAAAGTCCGCATCAAAATGCCGGACGGCAAAGTGGAGGTCCACAATGATCCGGTCGGCGCGGTATTCTGGAGCGATGCGGTGACGCACGAGGTCGAAAACATCAGCGGCAGCAATATCCGTTCTCTCCTCATTGAGCTCAAGAGCGCTCGCGCCTGAATTTCAATGAGCCCACCGACCGCAATTATCGCGGAGGACGAAAAGGCGTTGCGCGATGAACTGCGGCAGCGGTTGAGCGAGCTGTGGCCCGAAGTTCTCGTGGTAGGAGAGGCCGGCACCGGGATCGAAGCATTGCAGCTGCTGGAAAAACATGCGCCTGATCTGATGTTCCTCGACATTCAGATGCCAGGAATGACCGGTCTGGAGGTCGCACATCAGGCGCAAGGACGCTGCCACATTGTATTTGTGACGGCCTATGACGCGTATGCCGTTTCCGCCTTCGAAACCGGCGCGCTGGACTACGTCTTGAAGCCTCTGGAGCGTGAGCGTTTGCGATTAGCGGTCGATCGCGTCAGGCAACGATTGGGCTCAACCCCGCAAAATCTCGAAGGACTGCTCCGCGAACTGATCAGAAACGCCGAGCCGCGCAAGTATCTGCGTTGGATAAATGCATCTGTCGGACACGTAATGGAGCTAATCACTGTGGACGAGGTGGTGTATTTCCAAGCGGACGCGAAATACACCCGGGTGGTCACCGCAACGTGCGAAGCACTGATTAGAAAGTCTCTGAATGAACTGCGCAATGAACTTGACCCTTCAGTATTTTGGCAAGTTCACCGCTCGACCATCGTTAACGCTAACGCGATCGCAGGCGTCTCGAGAGATATGCTTGGTCATATCAAGCTAAAACTCAAGCGCCGGGAAGAAAAGTTAAATGTCAGCGAATCGCACGCTCATCTTTTTCGGCAGATGTAGACGTCACTGTGAATTTACGTTAACTCTGCCGTATGGCGACGAATATGTCGGAAGCGTTAGATGTTGTCGGGCCCGAAAATCTAAGGCTCGCCTGTCAGCAGATGGCCGAGACTATTCCCGGCGATCCGCTGAGCGGTACTTATCTTTCGCCGGTCACAATGCCGAACGGGTACAGATACGCCCTGCAGGAATTGGTATTCGTTTTTTTTTGATTCTTCGGTGCCCCTTCGATCGAAATCCTTACGAGGCGCAGCAGGGATGCTGCTTATCATGGTAGTTACAGCGGTCCACGCGCCCCAGAGTTTGGCTCAGTCCAACAGCCTTACGATCACCCGCCCCGCGAACGGTACGGTCGTGCTGTGCCGGTCTCCTCGGCGTGGTCTTATGGATAGGGCCCGTCGCCGTGTCAACCCCTCTGCCGCATCTCGGAGACTACTCAGCGTTTCGAGGGCGGGAAATATGCCGGGAGAGTAAATACGGTCAGGAATTGCCTTGCGTGATGATGCGGATATTTTTCAAGCATTTTCGCCTCAACACTTTCGGCCGACCCCCCCTCAAGAGCTGCGCTGAAACTCTGGAGATAGGCCCGAGTGTGATCGATCAGTGAGAGATCCCCTGAGGGTCCGTGACCAGGGTAGATCGTGGTAACCCGACCTCGACTGAAATCCTCAAGCTCACTAAGCCGCGCCAACCAACCGTCCAGATGCTTTTCCTGCAGATAGCAGTGCGCTTGGTGGTAGATGAGGTCAGCCGCCAGCAGCGCGCCCTGGCTCGGAATGAAGAACGTAGCGATGTGTCGGCTTTCACCCTCGCCGAACTCCACAATCTCGATGCGGGTATCTTCGATCAGGATCTCGTACTCTGAAAAGACCTCTGGGATGACTAGTCTCCTGGGTCCTTGGGGCCCGAACTTCTCTTGCACGAGAGAGAACATCCAAGGCCCATCTTTCTTGATGTCTTCGACGACGTCCTTCGTCGCTATGATGCGCGCTTGGGGAAATCTCTCGGCAATCACATCAAGCCCCATGAAGTGGTCAGGGTGGGCGTGCGACACAAACACGGTCCTCAATGATTTGCCTGACTGAGCGATCTGGTCGGCAAGGTTCATCGCGTCGCTGCGAAGCATCACAACGTCAAAAAGAATCGCTTCCTTGTTACCACTGATCACATACGCGTTAGACCATGCCCCGGCCTCAGCGGAGGTGAAAGGCTGGATCGAAAGGCTGACCGGGGTGACGGGTGCTGCGCACATCGGTGTCTCCTACTTCAGTGACTTCCGCTCGGCACGTCGCGCTTCTCCCCATCGGTGTCTATCTTCCAAGCGCCGCCCACGCGAAACGTGTTGGCGACATCGAACGTGTTCTCAACGAAGTGGTACTTCACGATGAGCCCGTCACGTATCTCGACATATATGGCGTACGCGATATCGGCAGAGCGGCCGGTTGAGAGGGAGCGCAATCGGAACCAGCCAAAGGCCGCCGTCTGATCGCCCTGCGAAATCACACGCCGCTCCCCATATGCGGTGACCTCGAGGTTCTTGTGCATATGGTCGAGAAATGTCTTGAGAGCATCCTTGCCGCGATAATGACCGAGCCACGGCAACGCCGTGATGCACTCCGCAGAAATCGGTGGGATCGCCGGGTCCCTGTCAGCTAGCGACGATCCGTTGATTACGTACTCAATGTCGGGATGGAAGAAACGATCGACTGCGGTGAGATCCTTTCGGACGACGCAGTCGAGGTACTCAGCTACGATCTCGGCGTTTGACCGTACGGTCACAGCAACCATCAGCCTTCGTCTGGAGCGGGCGACGTCACAGTGGCCCAACGTTCTGCGATTTTTCCGCCCTCGAAACGCCAGAGAACAAAGCCATGGAACTCCATCCTCTTGTTGCTCTTCGAATCCGTCCAGCGCCAAACGTTGCGGCAGACGACTTTGTCGCCCTCGGCAATCATGTCCTCGATGGTGAGGCGTAAATCGGGCATTACCTTGTACATCTGCACCATCATGTCTTCATCGCCCTTGAGATCAGTTGGCTTGTTACTTGGCCCGTTGTGGTCGAAAAAGTCCGCCGTCATGTTCCTGCGTATTACCGCGGCGTTCCGCTTATTCACGAACTCCTCGAAATGAGCGCGAACGAAAGCCTTCATCTCATCTGGCGATAACTTCGTGGGCATCACGTTGCTCCCTGGCTAAGCCAGGACCACGCTGGAGAGAGCGCCGCAGTCCTGGTGTGGTGCGCTATGGTGGTAAACGCAGCACAAACAGACAATGTTCGATTGTTGCTATTTCTTGTCCTGCAGTTGCGCTCGCGTCGGGAAGCGAAGGCGTTCCTATCGGACGTGTTTCGGCGCACCATTAGGACGAGTTCGTAACCAAGGCGCGCTGAATGAAGACGAAGTCGAAGAAGAGACTGATCCGATCGCTGGCAGGCTTCGACGTATTGACAGGCGTGCTCGGCAGCTTGGGTGTGCGGACGAGGCTGTTCTGCCGAGCATCTTGTGCAGCACCATGGACGTTGGCGGTGGAGCCATCGGAGTTCGTGCACTTCCACATCCTGGAAAAGGGTACCGCCTGGTTTGATTCCGACGGACAGAAGGCTCCAATCGCAGTCGCTCCGGGTGATGTGCTAGTGGTTGCACCTAAGCAGCGTTATCGGCTCGTTGATCTGCCCGGCCGCAAGAATTCGCCGACGATAGTTTTTAGGGACGCGGACATTCCAGAGCGACCGATCGCCCTCGAACATGGGGGAAGCGGCGCAGCCAGTGTCCTGGTTTGCGGATCATTCTGTTTCGAACACGGAAACGGACACCCGGTCTTGGCGCTACTGCCAAGGGTTATGCACTTACGGGCCCGTGGTACGACCCAAGAAGCGTCCCTGCAGGCCACCGTGCACTCTCTAGTTGCCGAGGCCGCCGCAATGAGGGCCGGCGCCGAAACCGTCATTTCGCGACTTACCGACATCTTGTTCGTGCACATGCTCCGTGAATGGCTTAGGGAGCAGCAGGCGCAACCGCGCTGGTTAGCCGCCTTCAACGATCGGCGCATTGCACCAGCAATGTTGTTGATTCATTCGAATCCCAAACAGGCCTGGACTGTGGACCAGTTGGCTGCCAAGGTCGGCCTCTCCCGTTCACGATTCACGGTGCGCTTCAGCCGACTGGTCGGCGAGTCTCCGAGAGACTACATGGCACGGGTCCGCATGCTCCGCGCCGCTCATATGCTCAAGGAGGGCAGCATGCCGGTCGCAGCGATTGCGCTCGCAGCGGGCTATGAGTCCGAGTCGTCCTTCAACAAGGCATTCAAGCGCTTCCATCGGATGCCTCCTGGTCAATTTCGCCGGGCGGGAGCATGACGTCCGGGTTCCCCAATGTCTTGTGAGCCAAGCCATCCTGGATGGTCCGATACCTGACAGATCCAAAGGACACACCATAAGCTAGGAGAAATGGATGATCAAAGTCACTGTGAGTGGCGATCTGCGGCTTACTTCCCCGCCTCCGTCATTGATGGATGCGCATTTCAACACGAGGGCACAATCATGCCGCGACTGGAGAGGTAGTTAGTTAGTAAGCAGGAATACGAGCCCTTATCCCGCATATCGACGGGCGACGGGCAGACCAAGCGGCGGAGATTTCATGGCGATTGCTGAGTGATGAATCGCTCGCGCCGCTGCCTCAGAAACGCGAGCCCGGCGCGGGCCGGGCTCCGGGGTCCGTCCGGTGCGACCGCTTCCGTTAGCGAATCGTGGCGAGGGCGGCGCGGAGCTCGGCGAGCCGCGGCGGCTTGCTCAGCATCCGATCGACGCATGGCGGTATCGCGTGCTCCGCCAGAAGATGGTCCCCCCAGCCAGTGAGGAGAATGACCAGCGTCCTTGGTGATAGTGCCTTTATTAATGCGGCAACCTTGCGGCCTTGGACGTCAGGCATGCCGAGATCCGTGATGACGGCGGAAAACGGAGTCCCGCTCGCCACGGCAGCCGCGAAGGTGTCGATCCCTTCTTGCCCACCGCCAGCGGTCATCACGACATGTCCATCCTGTTCGAGGATATTCCGCAGGGAATGGAGCAGCATCAGGTCATCGTCGACGAGCAAAACTCGTAGCTGCCGCCTGGAGGTCTGATGCTCCCCCTCCGCAGTAGGCTGAAACATCGACATGTTGTCCCTCGCTGGGCGTCACTGTTAAGGCTATTAACAAAATGACGCCCGCATCTGTCTGTGAACTGACGCACGAAAACGCCGGGTCCGCGGACAAGCGACGGTCCCGCACTACATGTCAGTCGCGAAGGCGCTACATCGCGCCCGTATCAACTGCGCGCCAGTGGTTTCGACTGCAAGCCTGATTGGACGCAACTGCCCGGGCTCTCCTTCCGTTGGTCAAAACGGTACTTTAGTGTCTCGCGGCACGTCGACGCAGAATTTGTCTCCGAGTACCTCAAGTTCTTCAATGCCACTGCACCGGCACCCACAAGCCGATAACGACCCCGGTTACTCCGCCGGTTTCGGGGTGGCAGTGATATCGACGGCCCCATAGACCCCAGTCGGCTATGACCGAGTCGGGGTCAGGAGCGGAAGTACAGGTCAATGCGTCAGCTGGCGGGCCACAACCGGACATCCGCCGTCACTGCTTTTCCCAGGGCGGACTTTGCGTCTTTCGGGCTGCACGTGATCTCGTGCAAGTTACGCGTAGAGGTGCACCTCGCCACCGGCGCGCAGCATGTCAGCCCTTTCGAATCAAGAGTGGGGCAGCTCCGTCAGTATCCGTATTCGACAGAGTCTATGTTTGCCACTACGCCGTTTCGAAACCGAATCCGCTGCATCAGCTTGTTAGGGCCGAAGTTGTAAACCCAAATTTCCTCTTCGACGTCGGACACACCTGGCACTACGCCGTCAGAAACTGCGGGGCGCACGACCTGGGCGGGCTGGCCGCAAAGGGCGGCGACCTTTGCCTGACTCGTGCCTTTAGTAATAAGCTCGCTTCCGCAACGAATTGACTGCCCGAGAGCGAGTGTCGGCAGCAGAGCTAGAATTACCACGACGAAGGAGGATTTCAGGTTCGCCATGGCGCGCTGCGTCTCGCGGTTCCCTGCAACGAGGCACGGACCGCCAACACTGCCAATCAGGGCACCGCGCAGACGAACTCGATGGCGCGTCTCTCGAAGCATTTTGCTAACGCCTCACTCGGCACAGCACTGAACGCTACCGACTAAATGTAGCAATTCGTCTCCGGAACTCAATCTTCTTAATCACTCGTTAATCCCGCATTAACCTCAGCTAGATCCCAAGTCCACTGCCGGTACGAGATAGCGCTGCTAGTGAGGAAAATGATGGTCGATGAAATTGCCCATTAGAGCGTCGCGCGTATGCGCGACCCTGCCTCACAAAACCGGCCGATCTTGCCCGTCTGAACGACTGCTTCCGAGAATAGCGAACGTCTCAGAAGGGTCCAGGACCGGACGTCAGCTGGCGGAGAAGCGGCCGGTAGCGGAGGCCTAGAGACTTTCCCGAAAGCAGTCGTCGCGCATTCCCGTTTCCCTTGACGCGGCTTCGGCTCGGCAGGAGCATTTCACGAGCCTCGTCTCTGCGGGCGCATGGTACTGATTTTCTGGGCAGCCCCCCTTCAGCATGAAGTACTTTCCCCTGGTCTGGTCGGCGGTTGTGCGCAAGCCTGTCG
>Ga0307476_10001997_pt1 | contig 12287 bp, 10 predicted proteins | sample atmos_gasesECM2C_2_FD_203314 | JGI IMG/M metagenome (GOLD analysis project Ga0307476, IMG submission 203314) | Hardwood forest soil microbial communities from Morgan-Monroe State Forest, Indiana, United States - atmos_gasesECM2C_05 | ecosystem: Environmental > Terrestrial > Soil > Temperate... | reverse complement strand
GCAAATCGTCGCCCCGGACGGATCGATATACACGGTGGTGATGACGCCGCGCCGCCCCAGCATCTTCGGCGCGCTCAGCCTGCCTGCCATTTCGCTGACCATCTTAGGGATTGCGCTGGTGGTGAGTGCGCTCACCAGTTGGTGGCTGGCGGAGCATCTTACCGCCCCCATTCGCCGCATTCAGGCGGGCGCGCGGGCGCTCGCCTCGGAAAATCTCGATGTACGGGTAAGTGCAGGCCTCGAAGGGCGCAAGGATGAGCTCGCGGTCCTGGCGCGCGACTTCGACGCCATGGCGGATCAGTTGCGCGCGAACCGCAGCGCGACGACTCAGCTGCTGCGCGATATATCCCACGAGCTGCGCTCGCCTCTGGCCAGAATGCGGGTCGCGCTCGGCCTGGCGCGCCAGCCCCCGGCGGACTTTACGCGGCAATTGGATCGGCTGGAGCGCGAGATCGAGCGCCTCGATTCGATGATCAGCCAGGTGCTGAAGCTAGCGCGGCTGCATGGCACCAATGCCCTGCTGGAGCGCGAGCGCTTCGAACTCGACGATGTCATCGAGGAGGTCGTGCGCGACGCCAACTTCGAAGGCGCCGTGAAGAATTGCACGATTGCCTTGCGAGGCGCGGCCAATAACGCGGTGCTCGGCAGCCGCGAGCTGCTGCGCAGCGCGATCGAAAACGTGCTGCGCAACGCCGTGCGCTACAGCCCGGACAACACTGCGGTGGAGATGCAAGTCGCGCGCGCGAGCAGCGGCCTGGAAATCGTCATCCGCGATCACGGACCGGGCGTGCCGGCGGCGGATTTGGAGCGAATCTTCGAGCCCTTTTATAGGGTGGCCGAATCACGCGACCGCGACAGCGGCGGCGAGGGTATCGGCCTCGCCATCACCTCTCAGGTCATGAAGGCTCACGGCGGCGCAGCGTGGGCCGTCAATGCGAACAACGGCGGGTTGGAGGTACGACTTAGCTTGCCCGAGACAGCCCTCGCTGTCTAAAGTGCTCCCATGAGCCTGTTTCAAGATGCCTGTAAGTACATTCCGGGCGGCGTCAATTCGCCGGTTCGAGCCTTTCGCGCCGTGGGCGGCGAACCCATTTTCTTCAAGAAAGCCAGCGGCGCCTACGTCGTGGCAGCGGATGATCGCCGCTTCATCGACTTCGTCGGTTCCTGGGGACCGATGATCCTGGGCCATGCGCACCCCAAGGTCATCGAAGCCGTGCAGCAAGTCGCCGCCGACGGTTTGAGCTTTGGCGCGCCGACTGAATTGGAGACGCGGCTCGCGCGGCGCGTCGTCGAACTCATGCCGTCGATCGAACTGGTGCGCTTCGTGAGTTCCGGCACCGAAGCGACCATGAGCGCCATTCGCCTCGCCCGCGGCTTTACGGGCCGCGATACCATCGTCAAGTTCGAGGGCTGTTATCACGGCCACTCCGATTCCTTGCTGATCAAGGCGGGCTCAGGTGCGTTGACGCTCGGCGTACCCACCTCGCCCGGCGTTCCGAAATCGCTCGCCAGCTACACGGTGACGCTCAATTACAACGACGCCGATCAAGTCCAGCGCGTGTTCCGGCAGATCGGCGCGCAAGTCGCCTGCGTCATCGTCGAGCCCGTGGCGGGCAATATGAACTGCATCCCGCCTGCACCGGATTTTCTGCAGACATTGCGGCGCGAGTGCGATCGCTCGGGCGCGCTGCTGATATTCGACGAAGTGATGACCGGTTTTCGCGTCGCGTTGGGCGGTGCGCAAGCCCTGTACGGCGTGCGCCCTGACCTGACCACGCTCGGCAAGATCATCGGCGGCGGCATGCCGGTCGGTGCGTTTGGCGGCCGCCGTGATGTCATGGAGCAGCTCGCCCCCTTGGGTCCGGTCTACCAGGCCGGGACGCTGTCCGGAAATCCGGTCGCGATGATCGCCGGCATCACCACGCTGGAACTTGTCGGCGCACCCGGGTTCCATCAACGCTTGAAGGCGATGACGGACATATTGATGGAGAAATTGGCGAGCGCGGCCGCCGGCGCGGGGATCGCGCTCAGCTCAAACCACGTTTGCGGCATGTTCGGATTTTTCTTCACGACCGAACGACATGTCGATCGCTATGAGAAGGTGATGGCCTGCGATGTCGAGCGCTTCAGGCGATTTTTTCACGGTATGTTGAAAGAAGGGGTGTATTTCGCGCCCTCCGCCTTTGAGGCGGGATTCTTGTCGGCCGCGCATTCGGCGGCGGATATCGAAGCAACCGCCGCGGCAGCCGCTCGAGTGTTCGCAGCGATGCGCGCCGAGGAGCCTGTCCGGGCAGGCTCCTAGTGCGTGCCTTTGCCTGGTTCATTGGTGCGATCCTGCTGGCGGGTTTGATTGGCGCGGTACTCGCCTACCCCGCCTATGAACTAACATCCACTTTCGCGGCTTGGGCATTTCATCGCGTCGCCAGCCGGGTTGCCATGCTCGTCCTGATCGCCGAGCTCGTGTGGCTGTGCCGGCACTTGCATCTCACACGTGCGCGCGATTTCGGCTACGGCCTGCCATGGCGCAGATTTCTCAAAGTGAGCTGCATATGGGGAGCGATCGGCATCGCCACCGCCGGGCTTGGCGCCGCCTTTCTGCTCTTGACTCACCTGCGCATCGCTAGCCCAGGCTTCGCGCCGACGGTGCTGAATTTCGTGCGCATTTTCCTCATCGGGCTGGGGTCCGGAGTCGCCGTTGCGCTGCTGGAAGAAACCGTGATTCGCGGCGCCATGCACACGGCGATCCAACGTGAGTCGGGGCCATGGAGCGCCGCCCTGCTGACCGCGCCGCTGTTCGCCGTGCTGCACTTCTTTGCAAAAACACGGATCGCGCCCGAGGATGTCGGCTGGGGCAGCGGCTTCGACTTGTTGGTGCGCTCGTTTTCGCCGCTGGCGCAGCCCGCGCTGGTGTTCGATTCATTTCTTTCCTGGCTCATCGTGGGACTGATCTTGAGTCTCACGCGCGTGCTCACCGGCAACATCGCCGTGGCGATCGGGCTGCACGCCGGCTGGGTGCTCGTGCTGCGCATGTTGCAGGAGGCGACCACCGGCGGGGCGGCACCGCGGTATTCCTTTTGGGTCGGCCGATTCGACGGCTTACTCGGATACTGGCTGCTGCCCTGGGGACTCTGTATCGCGATAGCACTCTGGCTTACACGCACCCGGTGGCTTGCGCAGGCGCGCTCCGACTTCGCGCCGCCTCTGTCCAAGGAGCCTGACTGACTATTCCGCTTGAGCCGCGCCCAGTGCCAAAGGGCGGAGCACATCCAGCCGCTGGATCGGATCGTTGAGCTCCAGGCAGAATTGCTTTTCCGCCGCGGCGATCGGCAAAATTTCCGCCAGGCGATGTCCGACCCAAACCGCATCGTCCAGGTGCATCTGGATGCCGGCATACACTTCGCCCAGTTGCGGCAGCACGGTCTTGAGGAGTTGTGCCAGGCGCGCATGACGTTCGGGCACGGCCGTCTTTGCTTCGGGCGCCACGCTTTCAATGCCTGCCAAGTTCAGCCCATCGGGCTGACGGCTGCGGCTTAAAATGCGAAACCGCTGCTCGCCCACGCAGGACAGGCCGAGAAAGCCATCCGACAATTGATGAAAGTCGACAATCTTCGCCATCGTACCGATGTCGAACGTGTCGGCCGGACCCGCCTCGCTGCCTTCACGAATCAGCGCCACGCCGAAACGCTGATCTTCGCGCATGCAGCGGCGCACCATGTCTACGTAGCGGGTTTCGAAGATTCGCAGAGGCAGCGGGCCTTCGGGAAATAACACGACGTTGAGCGGAAACAGTGCAATTGATTGCGGCGCCGGCATTAGCGCGTCCGCAACGCTGCCAATAATTTGTCGTGCAGAGCGCCGAAACCGCCGTTGCTCATGATCAAAACATGATCGCCCGAGCGCGCCTCCGCGGCCAGCCGCCGCACCAGTTCATCGATGGTCCCCACCAGGCTCACTCGATCTCCCATGCTCGAAACCGCGCCCTTCAAGTCCCAGCCCAAGCCGTCTGGCGCAAAGAACCAGCTCTTGTCGGCGACGTTGAGCGCAGGGGCCAGTTGCTCGCGGTGTACGCCCAATTTCATGGTGTTGGAACGCGGCTCCAGTACGGCGAGGATTCGTTGCGCGCCGACCCGCGCGCGCAAGCCCTTGAGCGTGGTCTCGATTGCGGTTGGGTGATGCGCAAAGTCATCGTACACCGTCACGCCATCGACCACGCCGCGTACTTCCATGCGCCGTTTGACGCCGCGAAACAGACTCAAGGCTTGCGCGGCGCGCTCCGGTGCAACGCCGGCATGAAGCGCTGCGCCGATGGCCGCCAGCGCATTCAGCACATTGTGTTCGCCGATCAGCTCCCAGGCGACTTCGGCCACGGCCTGCCCCTTGAAGAGCACCTCGAAACGGCCTGCCGCGGAGGTCGGCGCAATCCGCGCGGACCAATCGCAAGGCGGTGCGGTATCCGCCAAACCAAAGGATTCGCGCGGCGTCCAGCAGCCCTCGCTTAAAGTGATCTTAAGTTCAGGATCATGGCCGTTCACGATGAGCCGCCCGGACCCAGGGACGGTGCGCAGCAATTGATTGAACTGCCGGCGGATCGAGGCCACGTCGGGATAAATATCCGCGTGGTCATATTCCAAATTATTCAAAATGGCCGTGCGCGGGCGGTAGTGCACGAATTTGGCGCGCTTGTCGAAAAACGCCGTGTCGTATTCGTCGGCTTCGATCACGAAAAATGGCGCCGCGCCTAAGCGCGCGCTGGAGTCGAAATTGCTTGGCACACCGCCCACCAAGTATCCAGGCTCTAGACCCGCATGTTCCAGGATCCAGCTGAGCATGGCGGTGGTGGTGGTTTTGCCGTGGGTGCCGGTAACCGCGATCACGTGCCGCGCATGCAATACCTCTTCCGCAAGCCAGAGTGGCCCTGAGGTATAGGGCAGGCCGCGGTCGAGCATGGCTTCGATCACCGGCATGCCCCGGCTCAGCGCGTTTCCGACCACCACGACATCGGGGTTGAGATCGAGCTGATCGGCGCCATAACCCTGCACGAGCTCGATGCCGAGCGCTTGTAGCTGCGTGCTCATGGGCGGATACACATTCAGATCCGATCCGGTAACGCGAAATCCGGCCGTCTTGGCGATGGCGGCCACACCGCCCATGAAGGTGCCGGCGATGCCTAAAATATGAATGTGCCGCGTCATGCTTGCGCCAGCAGCCGATGCTCGATCGATAGGGATAAAGCAAAGTAGCCGAGACTGATGCCGACTCCCAGCAGTAAGCCGGAGTCCAGCGCGGAGCGCCAAATATGCGCGCACGCCAACAGGTACCCGATGAGTACGGCGGTCCAGAGCACCCCAATCGGCAGCGATATCAATTTGTCCTCGCCCAGCACGCCTATCAGCGAGTTCAAAGGATAAAGAATCAATTCCGCGAGGACGCCCACGCCTAAGAGCGCGGTTGCCGTCTGCAGAAAGCGCTCGCGGCTGCGCGCGAGCGCCAACAAGACCCAGGTAAAGGTCAGCGGCATGCCAACTTCCAACACGATGCGCAGCGGAATCTGGCCGTTGGGCGGCGGGGGCAGCAGCGCGCCCATCACTTCGGTCAGCGCCGCCGCACAGGCCACCAGGACCAGCAGCAACAATGAAGCGGGCAAATAAGCCGGCGTCTGGCGCCGAAGCGCGATATCTAGAAATGTTTTTGCGAGTAGCAGCATAGCGAATCAGTCATACTTCGCTGCAAATTGTACACGCGGTAAGACAATGCCTGAGGCGATTTGGATCGATCGAAGCGAGGAGTTGGAATCGCTCGCGCGCACGCTGGAGTCGCAGCCGGCGATCGGCCTGGACACGGAATTTTTGCGCGAGCGCACGTTTTTTCCAAAATTGTGCCTGCTGCAGCTGCGCGCCGCGGGACAGATTTGGTGTGTCGATACGCTGCGGATCGGCAGCCTCGACGCGTTGCTGCCGGTCTTGACCGCACCCAGGGTGCGCAAGCTCATTCATGCAGCGCGCCAGGATCTCGAGGCCATTTATCTCACGGCCCGGCAGGTGGTCTCGCCGGTATTCGACACCCAGATTGCAGCAGCCTGCATCGGCATGAAACCCCAGCTCGGCTACGCTGAACTGGCCAAAACATTGCTCGATGTGACCATCCCGAAGGGACAAACCCGCACCGACTGGTCGAAGCGCCCGCTCACGCCCGCGCAGTTGGAATATGCGGCGGACGATGTTTTGTACTTGGATGCCATTGCCGCGGTACTGGGTGAGCGCTTGCGGAAACTCAAACGCGAGCACTGGGTCCTTGAGGATTGCCTGGAGCTCGAGGAGCGCCGCCTGTATGAGCCGGATCCCGCACAGGCTTGGGAGCGGCTGCGCGGCATCGGCCAGCTCCCGCCTGAGCCGCGCGCCCGCGCCAAGGCCATTGCCGTCTGGCGCGAGAAGCTGGCGCGCGAGCGCGACTTGCCGCGCGCCTGGATTCTGTCGGACGCTGCCGTTTTTTCCATCGCCCACGCCAATCCGACGACGCCTGCCGCGCTCGACGCGGTGCAGCCCATGAACCAAAAATTCGCGGCGACGCTGCTCGATGCGCTCGCGATTGCCGCCGCGGACGGCCCGCGGGACTTGGCGCCCGTGCAGGATGCGCGCCCGACACCCGAGCAAAAAGCGCTGCTCGATCGCTTGAGCAAAATCGTGGATGTGCGCGCGGCAGAGCTGCAGGTGAGCCCCGAGGTACTGGCACCGCGCGGCGAGCTGAAGGCGCTCGCCATGGGCAAGCGCGACACGCATGCGCTCACGGGGTGGCGCTCGCAGGAGATCGGCACTCAACTGCTGGCGGCGATGGACGAAACGGCGAGCCTCGAGCGCGCGACCGGCTCCTAAGCGCCGGCCGGCGTGCCGACGGCCTGCTGAATATTTTTGAAAACCGTGTTCATGTCGGCGTCGGCGTCCACCACGCGCAGCAGCCCCGCTTCCCGGTAGTGGTTGATCAAGGGCTTGGTCTGCGCCTCGTAAACATCGAGCCGCTTGCCGATGACCTCTTCCTTGTCATCCTCCCTCTGAATCAATCGGTGCGGCTTGTCGCCGCATTTCTCGGCCAGCATGCCGGGTGGCGAGGTATAGATGTTGAACACTTGGTTGCAGGTTTCGCAAATCCTGCGTCCCGTAAGACGCTTGAACAGAATCTTCAAATCGAGATTCAGGAGCACCACGGCCTCGAGCGGCTCCCCTAAGTCGGCAAGCATTTTTTCCAACGCCTCCGCCTGCGCCAGATTTCTCGGAAAGCCATCCAGAATGAAGCCATTGACCGCGTCCGGCCGGCTCAAGCGCTCGCGGATCATGCCGAGGACGGTGGCATCATCCACCAGCTTGCCGGCATCCATGGCCGCCTTCGCGCGCAGCCCCAATTCCGTGCCCTTGGCACGCGCCTCGCGCAACAGATCGCCGGTGGATATTTGCGGTACGCCATAGGCTTTGACCAGCAGTTGAGACTGCGTGCCTTTGCCGGATCCGGGGGCGCCAAGTAAGACTATTCTCATGCTTTCTTTTGGTGGTGAAAGCGCGCTACCGTACCAGAGCCCGCGCCGATCGGCTATTCTGCGCGGCTTCAATCTTGGGGGGCAGTGTGGCCAAACAAAACGCGTTTTATGCACAATCCGGCGGCGTCACCGCGGTTATCAATGCCTCCGCCTGCGGTCTGATCGAGACGGCGCGCCGGCACTCGGATCGGATCGGCAAGGTTTATGCCGGCAGGCACGGCATCATCGGCGCTCTGACCGAGGACATGATCGATGTCAGCAAGGAGAGCCGCGCCGCCATCAGCGCTCTGCGCCACACGCCCGGCGGCGCCTTCGGCTCGGCGCGCTACAAGCTGGCCGGCATCGACAAGAATCGGGCGCAATACACGCGGCTGATCGACATATTCCGCGCGCACAACATCGGCTACTTTTTTTACAACGGCGGCAACGACTCCATGGACACGGCGCAGAAAGTGTCCGAGATCGCCGTTCAGATGGACTTTCCCCTAGTCTGCGTCGGGATACCCAAGACCGTCGACAATGATCTCCCGATCACCGATTGCTGCCCGGGATTCGGTTCAGTCGCCAAATACATCGCCGTTTCGACGCGCGAAGCGGCGCTCGACGTCGCGTCCATGGCCCGAACCTCGACCAAGGTTTTTGTGCTCGAAGTGATGGGACGGCACGCGGGCTGGATCGCGGCGGCAGGCGGTTTGGCCGCAGAAAAGGCCGGCGATGCGCCTCACATTATTTTGTTTCCTGAAATCGCCTTTGATCGCGCGGCCTTTTTGCAAACGGTGAACGCCACCGTCGAGAAACGCGGTTACTGCGTCATCGTGGTCTCCGAAGGCGTTCAGGACGCCGCCGGCAAATTCCTCGCCGAGGCTGGAACCAAGGACGCGTTCGGCCATGCCCAGTTGGGCGGCGTGGGTCCGGTGGTCGCGCAGATGACGCAGCAGGCCTTTGGCTACAAATTCCATTGGGCGGTAGCGGATTACCTGCAACGCTCGGCGCGCCACATTGCCTCCAAAGTCGACGTCGAGCAGGCCTACGCCGTGGGCAAGGCCGCGGTCGAACTGGCGCTGAAGGGCAAGAACGCCGTGATGCCGGTCATCGTCAGAAAGTCCTCCAAACCCTATCGCTGGAGCATCGGCGAAGCGCCCCTGTCCGCCATCGCCAATCAAGAGAAAAAGGTGCCGCGCGACTTCATTACGGCCGATGGCTTTGGCATTACCGCCGCCTGCCGGCGCTATCTATTGCCGCTGATCGGGGGCGAAGGGTACCCTCCATACCACAACGGCTTGCCAGCTTATGTCACATTGAAGGGTGCCAGCGTTCCGAAGCGCCTGCGGACACCGTTTGTGATATAGTCGCGTCGCTTTTTTTGACGTTAAACTCTTATATTTCAATAACATAAGCCCGAAGGGAACCTCCACATGACTCTTGACAATGCGCTCTGGCTTGCGATCGCGGCCGGTGTTGTTGCAATCCTCTACGGCGTCATTTCAGTACGCTGGATTCTGAAGCAGCCTGCCGGCAACGCCCGCATGCAAGAAATCGCGGCGGCCATTCAGGCAGGCGCCCGTGCCTACCTGAACCGCCAGTACTCCACGATCGCAATCGTCGGGGTGATTCTGTTTTTGGCGATCGGTCTGGCGCTCGACTGGGCCACGGCCGGGGGATTTGCGGTCGGCGCGATTCTGTCCGGCCTGGCGGGCTACATCGGCATGTTCATCTCGGTACGCGCCAACGTGCGGACCGCGCAAGCCGCGCACAACGGCATCAATGCGGCGCTGAAGGTGGCATTCCGCGGCGGCGCCATCACCGGTATGTTGGTCGTAGGCTTAGGGTTGCTCGGCGTCGCGGGCTACTACTTTGTCATGCGCAGCGTGCTGGGCGATGCCAATACGGCATTGCGCTCGCTGGTGGGCCTGGCCTTCGGCGGTTCCCTCATTTCGATTTTCGCGCGCTTGGGCGGCGGCATTTTCACCAAGGGCGCGGATGTCGGCGCGGACCTCGTGGGCAAGGTTGAAGCCGGCATTCCTGAAGATGATCCGCGCAACCCGGCCGTCATTGCGGATAACGTCGGCGACAATGTCGGCGATTGCGCGGGCATGGCGGCTGACCTGTTCGAGACCTATGCCGTGACGCTGGTCGCGACCATGCTGCTCGGCGGATTGGTGATGACCGACTTGGGTGCGCGCGCGATTTTGTTTCCCTTGGTGCTCGGCGCGATTTCCATCATCTCCTCCATCATCGGCACCTTCTTCGTGTCCACGCGCGAAGGCGGCAAGATCATGAACGCGCTGTACAAGGGCGTGATCGTGTCGGCCGTGATTTCCGCAATCGCCTTTTACTTCGTGGCGCAAAACATCATGGGCGACCACGCCATGAGAATGTGGCTGTGCACGCTGGTGGGATTGGCGCTGACCGCCGCCATGATCGTGATCACGGAGTACTACACCGCGACGGAGTACAAGCCGGTGCAGCACGTGGCGGCAGCCTCGCAAACCGGTCATGCCACCAACATCATTGCCGGACTCGGCGTGTCCATGAAAGCCTGCGCCCTGCCGGTGATTGCCGTGGCCTTGAGCATCTGGGCCTCGTATCAGCTCGAGGGCCTGTACGGCATCGCCATCGCAGCCACCGCGATGCTGTCCATGACCGGCATGATCGTGGCGCTCGATGCGTACGGCCCGATCACCGACAACGCCGGCGGCATCGCCGAAATGGCGCACTTGGACAAAAAAGTGCGCGACGTGACCGATCCTTTGGATGCCGTGGGCAACACCACCAAGGCGGTCACCAAGGGTTACGCCATCGGCTCGGCGGGTTTGGCCGCGTTGGTGCTGTTTGCCGATTACACCCACAAGTTAGGCGAAGTGCTGGGCCATCCGACGAGCTTTGATCTGTCGGACCCTGCGGTCATCATCGGTTTGTTCATCGGCGGACTCGTGCCGTACCTGTTTGCCGCCATGGCGATGGAAGCGGTGGGCCGTGCCGCGGGCGCCGTGGTCAATGAGGTTCGGCGTCAATTCAAGGAAATTGCGGGGATCATGGAGGGCACCGCCAAGCCTGATTACTCGCGCGCGGTGGACATGCTGACCAAGGCGGCCATCAAGGAAATGATCGTTCCCTCCTTGCTCCCAATCCTCGTGCCCATCGTGCTCGTGTTCATCATGAATTTCTTGATGGGACCCGGCGCCGGCGTTCGCGCCCTCGGTGGACTGCTGATCGGCACCATCGTCACCGGCTTGTTCGTCGCCATCTCGATGACCACGGGCGGCGGCGCCTGGGACAACGCCAAGAAGTACATCGAGGAAGGTCACTTCGGCGGCAAGGGATCGGATGCGCACAAGGCGGCGGTGACCGGCGATACGGTCGGCGATCCCTACAAGGACACCGCCGGACCTGCGATCAACCCGTTGATCAAGATCATCAACATCGTCGCGCTGCTGCTGGTGCCGGTCCTCGGCAAACTAATGTAATCCGTTCCTTCCCACCCATCTCAGGTACGGGGTCGCCTCGACCCCGTAGCAGTTGCGCGCAGCGCATGGGAAGTTGCGCGCAGCGCATGGGAAGTTGCGCGCAGCGCATGGGAAGTTGCGCGCAGCGCATGAGAAGTTGCGCAGCGCATGAGAAGCCTGGCTAAATATCAAAGTAGATCGCGTCGGGCTCCGCCGCACCGTCGCGCGTGGCGACTCGCAGCTCCGGTTCCTTCAAGGAAACGCGCGAGCGCGGCGGCACGCTGCGCGTCAAGAACACCGAACCGCCGATGACGCTGCCGGCGCCCACGATGGTCTGCCCGCCGAGCACCGTGGCATTGGCGTAGAGGGTAGAGCCGTCTTCGACCGTGGGATGACGCTTCTTGCCGCGGATGATTTGCCCGCTCGCATCCCGCGGCAGCGACAGAGCACCCAGGGTGACGCCCTGGTAGATCTTCACACCTTCGCCGATGTGCGTGGTCTCGCCGATCACGACGCCAGTGGCGTGATCAATGAAGAACGCGGGGCCGATGGTCGCGCCCGGATGAATGTCGCAGCCCGTCTTGGAGTGCGCCCACTCGGTCATGATGCGCGCCATCATCGGCACGCCCAAGTCGTACAGCGCATGCGCGATACGATAAACGCTCACCGCCAACACGCCCGGATAGGCAAGAATGATCTCGTCCAGATTCAGCGCCGCAGGATCGCCATCGAACGCAGCCTGCACATCGCGGATCAACAGAGCTCTGATCTGCGGCAGCCTGTGCAAAAAAATCTGCGCCAGCTCATGCGCGCGCGGCGCGCAGTCGCCGAGCTGCGGCAGGACCGCATCGCGCTCGCGCCCGTAGCACAGGCATTGTTCTATTTCGTGCTCGAGCCTTGGCACCAGCGCGGCCAGCATGTGCTCCACGTGTGAACTCAGGTTGTCGGCATTCAGATCCTGACGCCCAAAATATCCGGGATACATGAGGTCGAGCACCGAGGTCAGGATCCCGACGATGCCCTCGCGCGAGGGTAGATAGCCATGCGCGATGCGCCGCCCGCGCTCATCGCCCAAATAGCTGCCAAGCAACTCTTGCGTGAGTCCCTCGAGTGCGTTGGCATGAGACATGGCGTCGGGCTTGGCGTTCATGGGTGTGCGCTAGGCGACCGCCTGCATTTTTTCGACTTCTTCGAACAAGCCCTCGAATAAAGCGCCTGACAGGTAGCGCTCGCCCGCATCCGGCAGAATCACCACGATGGTCTTGCCCTTGTTTGCGTTTTCGCGGGCCAGACGCAGCGCCGCGGCCAGCGCCGCG
>Ga0307476_10001996_pt1 | contig 12287 bp, 8 predicted proteins | sample atmos_gasesECM2C_2_FD_203314 | JGI IMG/M metagenome (GOLD analysis project Ga0307476, IMG submission 203314) | Hardwood forest soil microbial communities from Morgan-Monroe State Forest, Indiana, United States - atmos_gasesECM2C_05 | ecosystem: Environmental > Terrestrial > Soil > Temperate... | reverse complement strand
GCCTTGCGATAGGTAGGATTGCTCGGCAAGTTCGCGGGAAGCTGGCTGCGCGCGGCGTTGATTGCGGCCTGCACGTCGCGGCCGGCGGCATCGATGTTGCGGTTCAAATCAAATTGCAAAATAATACTGGTCGACCCTAGTTGACTGGTCGAAGTCATCTGGTTGACCGCCGAGATTCGGCCAAACTGTCGCTCCAGCGGCGTGGCAACCGCGGAGGCCATCGTTTGAGGATCCGCTCCGGGCAGGCTCGCTCCCACGCCGATCACGGGAAAATCCACTCTCGGCAGCGAAGACACCGGCAGGTAATTGAAGGCAAGAATTCCAGAAAGCAGCAGCGCCGCCGCCAGCAGCGACGTGCCGATTGGACGCCGGATAAATGGAGCAGAAATACTCATTGTTCAAACTGCCAAAGCTTAATCCGCAGAAGCATGGCCTTCAGCCGCATCATGCGGAATTGGATTGCCAATCTTGTACTTCTCAAACTTATGCGCCAGGCGGTCAAACCACAGATAGATCACGGGCGTGGTGTAGAGCGTCAGCATTTGGCTTAGAATTAGGCCGCCGACAATCGTAATACCCAGCGGGCGCCGCAGTTCCGCGCCGGTTCCGGATCCCAACGCCAGCGGCAAACCACCAAGCAATGCCGCCATCGTAGTCATCATGATGGGACGGAAGCGCAGAAGGCAGGCTTGATAGATCGCTTCTTCGGGCGGTTTGTGTTCCTCGCGCTCGGCTTCGAGAGCAAAGTCGATCATCATGATGGCGTTCTTCTTAACGATGCCGATCAGCAGAATGATCCCGATCAACGCCACCACCGTCAGATCGTTACCCGTAAGCATCAACGCCAGAATCGCGCCCACGCCCGCCGACGGCAGCGTCGAGAGAATCGTGACGGGATGGATATAACTCTCGTACAGAACTCCGAGCACAATGTAAACCGTGATGATGGCGGCGAGAATCAGGAACGGCTCGCTGGCCAACGAATTCTGAAATGCCGCCGCCGTTCCCTGGAACGAGGCGTGGATACTCGGAGGTAATTGAATATCCTTTTCAGCCTGCTGAATGGCTTTCGTCGCCTCGCCCAGGGAAGCTCCAGGCGCGAGGTTGAACGAAAGTGTCACCACGGGAAATTGGCCCTGATGATTAATAGCAAGTGTTGCGTTGCCAGATTGCATCCGCGTGAACGCGGTTATCGGTACCGGCGCCCCGCTGGTTGTGGCTGTCGGGGCGTTGGCGCTGGGAGCACCCGTGTTCGGCACCGTGCTGCTGGGACGAACATAAATATCGTTCATCGCATCCGGCGTCTGCGCAAACGACGGCAAAACTTCCAGCACCACGTGATACTGATTCAACTGCGTGAAGATGGTTGAAACCAGCCGCTGGCCGAAAGCGTCGTAAAGCGTGTTGTCGATGGCCTGCGGAAGAATGCCCAGCCGGGAAGCGGTATCGCGGTCGATGGTGATGTTGGTTCTCAGCCCGCCATTGAGCTGGTCGGTGGCAACATCGCGCAACACTGGAGCCGCTCGCAGTTTGTCCACCAGCTTCGGAGTCCATTGCGCCAGTTCCTGCGCGTCGGCATCTTCAATCGAGTATTGGAACTGGGTGCGGCTCACACGGTCTTCCACCGTCAAATCCTGCACTGGCTGCATGTAAAGCGTGATGCCTTCGACTTTGGCCAAATCTGGCTGCAACCGCCTGATGATGGCCGATGCATCGTCGCTGCGCTCATCGCGCGGTTTCAGATTGATCTGAATGCGCCCGCTGTTGGGAGTTGTATTCGTCCCGTCCACACCGATGAAAGAAGACAGGCTTTCCACGTCTTTGTCTTTCAGAATTACTTTCGCCAGTTCCTGCTGGCGCTGCGACATGGCTTCAAAGGAGACGTTGTCGGGCGCTTCCGAGATTCCCAGAATCACTCCCGTATCCTGCACCGGGAAAAATCCTTTCGGAACGATCACGTAGAGAAACAGCGTGAGCACCAGCGTTCCAAAAGTTACGATCAATGTTGCCGTCTGATGTTTCAGCACCCACTTCACAGTGCGGCCGTAGAAGGCAATTACCCGGTTGTAATAATCTTCCGTGACCTCGTAAAAACGACCCTTCTCGCCTTCCTTGCGATGCTTGAGCAGCTTGGCACACATCATCGGCGTCAGACTCAAAGACACTGCGGCCGAAACCAGAATCGTCACCGCCAACGTCACGGCGAACTCGCGGAAGAGCCGGCCTACGATATCCCCCATGAACAGCAGGGGGATCAGCACGGCGATCAGAGAAACCGTCAACGATACGATGGTGAAGCCAATCTGCTCCGAACCCTTGAGCGCGGCATCCAGAGGCGAATCTCCAGCCTCGAGATAACGGTCGATGTTCTCGATCATCACGATGGCGTCATCCACCACGAAACCAGTGGAGATGGTCAACGCCATGAGCGTCAGATTGTTAAGGCTGTAGCCGAGCAGATACATCACGCCGAAAGTTCCCACAATGGAGAGCGGGACGGCGACGCTGGGAATAAAGGTCGCGCGCAAGTTCCGCAGGAAAAAGAAAATTACGATGACCACCAGAACGATGGTCAACGCCAACTCGAACTCAACGTCCTTTACTGATGCGCGAATCGTCGTGGTGCGGTCGGTGAGAATTTGTACTTTCACCGCCGAGGGCAGCGAAGCCTGCAGTTGCGGAAGCAACTTCTTGATCCGGTCGACCACGCTGATGATGTTCGCGCCCGGCTGGCGCTGGATATTCACGATGACGGCTGGAGTGGTGTTCATCCATGCCGCCAGCAACGTGTTTTCGGTACCGTCGATCACGTTGGCGACATCACTGAGCCTCACTGGCGCGCCGTTGCGATAGGCGACGACGATGGGCTTGTACTGGTCGCTGGTAAACAGTTGATCGTTGGCGCCGATGGTGTAGGACTGGCGGGAGCCGTCGATTACGCCTTTGGCTTGGTCGACATTGGCCTGAGCCAGCGCTGTGCGGACATCTTCCAGGCTCAATCCGTAAGACGCGAGTTGGGTTGGGTTGACCTGAATGCGAACCGCGGGCTTTTGGCCGCCGCTGATCGAAACCAGGCCCACGCCCGGCAATTGCGAAATCTTCTGCGCCAGCGCCGTGTCGGCGAGATCCTCAACCTTCGAGAGAGCCAGCGAATCCGACGTCATGGCCAGCGTTATGATGGGTGCGTCGGCCGGATTTACTTTGTTGTAGATCGGCGGATTCGGCAAATCCAACGGCAGAAAAGTAGCCGCCGCATTGACCGCGGCCTGAACCTGCTGCTCCTCGACATCGATATTCTGGTCAAGGGCAAACTGCAGAGTGATGACCGAACTGCCAAACGAGCTCGTCGAGGTCATCTGGCTCAGGCCCGGAACCTGGCCGAACTGCCGCTCCAGCGGCGACGTTACCGACGACGCCATTACGTCGGGATCAGCTCCCGGATAAAACGTGACGACCTGGATGGTCGGATAATCGACTTCCGGAAGTGCCGACACCGGCAACTGCATGAACGCAACCCACCCCACCAGCAGCACACCCACCATCAATAGCGTGGTGGCTACCGGCCGAAGGATGAATAAACGTGACGGACTCATCGCGATGGGCTTCCCGAAGATGCGCCTGACCCTGATGTTCCTGACGCTGTATTCCCCCCGCTGTCTTGCGCCGATGTACTGCCGGCAACATTGTTTCTGGGCTCAACCCTGCTGCCGGTTTGCAGCTTGTCCTGTCCGTCAGTCACAACCGTATCGCCAGGATTGAGGCCGTTGGTAACAATGCTGACATTGCCTTGGGTCAGCGAAATGCCAACGTTACGCGCTTCCACGGTTTTGTCGGGCTTAACCGCGTAGACAAACGTTCCCTGCGGACCTCGTAGGACAGCCGCTGTAGGAATCACGGTGCTGTTCCTCCGCGTTTCCAGTAGCAGATTTGCGTTGACGAATTGATTCGGCCAAAGTTGGTTATCTTCGTTACTGAAAACAGCTTTCAACTTGGCGGTGCCTGTGGTCTGATCGATCTGGTTATCGATCGTCAACAGCTTGCCGGTCGCGAGTTTGGTTTGATTGTCGCGGCTGAAGGCGTCGACTTGCAGAGTCATATTCTTCATGTGCTGGGAAACCGATTGCAGTTGATCCTCTGGCAGGGTGAAGATCACCGCGATCGGCTGCAGCTGGGTCAGAATCAGCATCGGATTGGTGTCGGCCGCGTGCACGATATTTCCCGGATCCACCTGGCGCAAGCCAACCCGTCCGGTGAACGGTGCGGTGATGTGGCAATACACAATCTGCAGCTTGGCGTTGTCAATCTGCGCCTGGTCGGTGCGCACCTGGCCGTCGAGTTGGTCCACCGTAGCTTTCTGGGTGTCGACTTGTTGCTGCGCAATGCTCCCGGAAGGAATCAATGTTGTGTAACGATCCAGGTTCAGTCTTGCATCGCGTAAAGTAGCCTGGTCCTTGAACAGTTGCGCCTGCATTTGCTCCAGTTGCACCTGGTAAGGGCGAGGATCGATCACGATCAGCAAGTCGTCCTGCTTCACGTTCTGGCCTTCTCTAAAGTTCACCTGCATGATCTGGCCATCGACGCGGCTCTTGATGTTGGCGGTGTTGAAGGCGGTGACCGAACCCAGCCCGGTAAGGTAAACCGGCACATCCTGCTTTTGCACGGTCGCCACCGCCACCGAAACCGAACGTGGTGCCGCTGCCTGGGCTTTCTGTTTTGAATCGGCACTGCTGCAAGCCAGGGAAAAAAGGCAGCACAGCGCCCCAGCAACAGTTATCAGCCGCATAAGTCGGCGCCGCGCACAGAGAATGAGGTTGGGTAGCGGAGAGCTCAAATTGTTAATCTTCAAGAAGTTGATCCCATTGCGATTTTTCACAAGATCGGCGAAACCCTGCCGCTAGTTAGACGTAGTCACCGTCGGCTTCGTTATGGCGTAAGACGATCCGTTGCTTCTTGCCGCCGGCGAGGTGCCGCGGCTCAGGCAGGAACCGGAACGCAAGATGTAATAGTAGAACCGTCCCCACTCAGCATCAACTGTGGCTTTACGCAGGTCAAGGGTGGGGCGAAGATTTTACAAAACTTTACTCGCTTTGACGCTGCATTTACGCTTCGGAGCTTAGCAAGCTTCGTGGCGCCGGGTGCGCGGTTTCGTATGCCGAAATCTCGCCTTCGTGTTGCAAGGTAAGTCCGATGTCATCCAAACCATTCAACAGGCAATGCCGCACGAATTCGTCGACAGGGAACTTCGCGCGAAAACCCTGATCGTCGCGCACCTCGCATTGCTCCAGATCGATGGTCAGTTCGTAATCTTTTTTCTCGCGGGCTCGCCGCATCACCTCAGCGGCTTCCTGCTCGCTGAGTTGTACAGTAAGAAAACCATTCTTGGTACTGTTGTTGGCAAAGATATCGGCGAAGGAGGAAGAGATGACGGCCCGGAATCCAAAATCGGTCAGCGCCCATACCGCGTGCTCACGCGAGGAACCGCAACCGAAATTCTTCCCCGCAACCAAAATGCTCGCACCGGCGTAGCGCGGCTCGTCGAGGACGAAACCAACTTTCTTTTTTCCATCGCCGGAGAAACGCCAGTCGTAAAACAAGAACTGGCCGAAGCCGGTGCGCTCAATACGCTTCAGAAACTGCTTCGGAATAATCTGATCCGTATCGACGTTCACCCGCTCAAGCGGCGCCACGCGTCCGTGATGTGTGTGAAAAGGTTTCATTGCATAGTTCCCGCGGTCATTGAAACTTCCAGTTTCGAATATCCGTAAAATGTCCCGCAATCGCGGCCGCTGCGGCCATCATCGGACTCACCAGGTGCGTGCGCCCGCCGCGCCCCTGCCGTCCTTCAAAATTTCGGTTGCTGGTGGAGGCGCAGCGCTCGCCGGGCTGCAAAATGTCGGGATTCATGCCCAGGCACATCGAGCACCCCGACTCGCGCCACTCGAAACCAGCGTCCAGAAAAATCTGGTCCAGGCCTTCCTGCTCTGCGGCTCGTTTCACTGTCTGCGACCCCGGAACCACCATGGCTCGCACGTTCGCGCTGACGTGATGACCGCGAGCCACTCGTGCCGCCGCTCGCAGATCCTCAATGCGCGAGTTTGTGCACGATCCAATAAAAACTCTGTCGATCCCAATATCCTCGATCCGCTTCCCCGGCTCCAGGCCCATGTATAGGAGAGCCAATTCAGTCGAGCGCCGTTCGGGCTGCGTCAGGCCGTTTACCTCAGGCACGCGTCCCGTCACCGGAGCCACCATCCCAGGATTGGTCCCCCACGTCACGAAGGGGCAAAGCTGCGCTGCATCCATCTCAATTATTTTGTCGAACGCTGCGCCCTCATCCGTAGGCAAACTGCGCCAATACTCGACCGCCTTCTCCCATTCGCCGCCGTGTGGTGCAAATCTCTTTCCCTTCACATAGGCAAACGTAATTTCATCGGGGGCAACCATTCCCGCGCGCGCCCCGGCCTCGATGCTCATGTTGCACAGCGTCATGCGGCCTTCCATCGAGAGCGCCCGCACCGCCGTGCCCGCGTATTCGATCACGTGGCCCGTAGCACCGTCCGTGCCGATTTGCCCGATGATTCCGAGCGCCAGATCTTTCGCGGTCACGCCTTCCGCCAGTCGGCCGCGAACATCGATCTTCATCGTCTTCGGTTTCTGCTGCGCCAGGCATTGAGTCGCCAGCACGTGCTCCACCTCCGATGTCCCAATGCCGAAAGCCAGCGCGCCAAATGCGCCATGCGTGCTGGTATGGCTATCGCCACAAACAATCGTCATGCCGGGCCGCGTCAGTCCTAGCTCCGGGCCGATCACATGCACAATCCCCTGATCCGGAGAGTCCATGTCGAACAGGCGCACACCAAATTCTTTGCAGTTGGCCTGCAATGCGGAAATCTGTTTCGCGGCAATAAGATCGGTGATGGGAGTTCCGCGCGGCTCCGTCGGGATATTATGGTCCACCGTGGCCACGGTGCGTGCCGTCTGCCTGACTTTTCTACCGGCAGCCCGTAACCCATCGAACGCTTGCGGCGAAGTCACCTCATGCACCAGATGGAGATCGATGTAGAGAATCGGAGATCGGCCGCTGGGTTGCGCCACAAGATGCGCATTCCAAATCTTTTCGAAAAGTGTTTGTTTTGATGCCATGGGAGGTTGAATCACCAGTTTTTCATACCGATTCAGCAGGCGCAAGGCCGCCTGCCGCAGATACCTGGTAAACGAATCGAAATCATCCTTCGAGTATCATATAGAAGACGGTAGCGTTACCCTGTGTTCTCCAGTGTCCTCTGTGTTAAAGGTTTTCGTATGATCAACGGCAAACGCATCGCGGTCGTAATGCCTGCCTACAATGCGGAGAAGACCCTCGAAGCGACGGTCGGCGAGCTTCCAGACTTGGTCGATATTCGCATTTTGGTCGACGACCACAGTTCCGACAATACCGTCGAACTGGCGCGCCATCTCGGGCTGCTGGTTTTTCAGCACGATCGCAACTACGGCTACGGACGAAACCAGCAGACCTGCTACCGCGAAGCGCTCGCCGCCGGCGCGGATGTGGTCATCATGCTGCACCCGGATTATCAATACACGCCGCTGCTGAGCACGGCCATGGCCAGCATGGTGGCCTACGATGTTTATGACGTCGTGCTGGGCTCGCGCATCATTGGCGGGACGGCCCTGCGCGGGGGCATGCCGATGTATAAATACGTGTTCAACCGGTTACTCACGGCTTTCGAAAATATTTTCCTGCGCGTCAAACTCTCTGAGTATCACACCGGCTATCGCGCCTTCAGCCGCAGTGTCCTCACCGAACTGCCACTGCTTGAGAATTCCGACGATTTCGTATTCGACAACCAGATGCTCGCCCAGTGCGTGTATTTCGGCTTCTGCATCGGAGAAGTTTCCTGTCCCACCAAATATTTTGAAGAGGCTTCCTCGATCAACTTCCGCCGCAGTGTGACCTATGGTTTGGGCGTGTTGGCGACCACCTTACAATTCGCATTGCAGAAGTCAGGCTTAATGCACTTTCCCCGCTTCAGCGACAATGGCCGGAAGCTCGAACCCGGCTATACCACTTACTACGAAAGCCGCACCGAGACTACCCGGCCCGTCTGACCGTCCTCAAATCAAGGAATTCGGCAAACCTTTACCACGCGGTTCTGATAAACGCAGCTTAATCCTTCGACACCTGGCTGTTGAAGCACCACCCACTTCACGCCATAAGTATTTTTCAATCTTGCGAAGTCTGCCAGCCCAAAATCTTTCCATGGTGTTTGGGCCTGAACTTCAGCCCGCCAGCGATCCCCTAGCGCCGGAAACATGCTGACGGCACCGTCGTCTTTCACGTCGTCGGCCAGACGGCTTCTTTGGGCAAGGCAACGAAAGCCGATCTCATCCTCCCCCGCGATGTGCATGTGCTCCGGATCAATGGCGAAGACCGCCTGAACTGGCGTGTTTCGACGAATCCACACGAATGCTTGCGCCCAGGGATTTTTCGCAGTCGCGCCCGGCCATTCGATGTGCGCGCTCGCCGGAAAAATTGCCCGCTGCACCAAAAACATTCCGAAAGCAAGAGGAACGAAAAGCAGCAGCCATCGCCACAGGTAATCTTTGAACACGTATTCGGCAAGAAATCCGCCCATGATGACGAACATTACTGTGTAAAGCAGGTGGAGACATCGGAGCGGTTGAATCCTTGCCAACGTTTCCCACTGAGCAGGCAAATCAACCACCAAAGCAATCGCGACATAAATCAACCCGTAGATCACGAACGCTCGGCTGACCTGTTCGACATTAACCCACCCCTTTTCCCGAGCTAACTTTCCAAACCACATAAGTAATCCGAGCGGAGCGACAATTCCGAGCCACTCATACCATTGCCAATGTTGAATGTAGAAATAGCTGTGATGCGCCGCCACTTCGTGATATGCCGCGGAAGATGCAGGCGCCAACGGTACTCCCATCCACAGTAGTCCGGCGACAACCGCGGGCGATGCCTTTTTCCATACGAATTCAAATTTCTCCATCACCACAAACAACAAACAAAACGAGAACGGAAACACCCACATCAGCGGATGAACGCTGGCTGCAAACACCAGCCAGAGAAATGCGCGAAGATACTTTTTCTCCAAGGCTCGTGCCAGGACAAAAATTCCCGCGAACGCCGAAAGATTTCTGGGATTCAAATATTGATCCACAATGTAGAGCGCAGTGCCGGCCACTGGAATGGTCAAAAGCGCCGCCACTAGACAAACTCCTCCCCAGCGCGCGCTGGGGTTCGGAAAGAACAGCCCGCCCAATTCCCAGCAAGCAAGAAGAAGAAGGAAAATCGACGCGACTTGCCAAAGGAACAGTCCTACTGCCAGCGGCAAGTGAGTTATGCTCAACGAAAGCGCGATCAGGTTCGGGAAAAAAGTCAGGCTGGCATGCGACGAGAAAAATTCCTGTCCCACTGGAAATAGCTGCGGGTGCAGAATTTTCTCTACGCTCGGCAGATAAATTTCTGCGTCTTCAGAGCATGGATGATATCCATGCACCGCAACCGCTCCCGCGGTAAGCAGCAATAGTCCGAGGAAGGCCTTCCAGGCCGGAAAAAGGACTGTACTTGAAGAGTTTCGCAACGCCTTTTACCGTAGCGACGCACACCGTCCCCTGTCAAATAGCGTGCCCGCGGCGAAGACTTTGTGCGACTCCTGGCTTGCCAGAGCATCATCTACTACGTAGCATTAACTCACATGGCTGCCGCACTTATGCCCGAACGCCTTCGGCCCAACATGGCCATTGGCGAAATACTGACCTTTGCCTTCGACACTTTTTGCAGCAATAAAATCCGTTTCATCCTGACCGCCCTGGGTATGGTCATCGGCACTGCATCTCTCATCCTTGTAGTCACCATTGGGATGACGGGCAAGCAATATGTGCTCAACCAGATTCAATCCATTGGCACCAACGAAGTCTGGGCTGAGTACCTGGGCGGCGCGCCTCACATCAGCAATTCCAATCCCGATCCGCTGACCATTGAAGACCTCCGCGCTGTTCGGCAGCAGGTTCCTGGCATTATCGCTGCGTCGCCCGTGACGCAGGTCTCCGACCGTATCCCTGTTGGCAACGGCAAGGAAAAAGATGTTTCTATTCTAGGGGTCGATCCGGACTACCTGCGCGTCCGAAATCTAGTGATTCCATCGGGAAGGTTCTTTGATCAGGAGGATTCTCAGGCTCACAACAAAGTCGGAGTCATAACCGAGAAGATGGCGATTGAAGTGTACGGTTCTGCGCAAGCGGCAGTGGGCCGGGTAATCAAACTCACAGGTCTGCCCTTCACCATTATCGGAACTTTTAAAGAGCGGGTGGAAACTTTTGGCCAGTCGGAGATTGTCGATAACACCCTGCTCATTCCGTTTTCCGTGAGCCGCTATTTCATGGAGATTCCCAACATAAAGCTCCTTTATTTCTCCATGGAAGATCCCTCCATGGTGGTTGAAGGCACGGCGCAAATTAAACGCGTCTTACAGTCGCGTCATCGCTCGGAATCGGTTTATGACGTTGCCAACCTTACGGCCCTGCTCTCCATGGCCGACCGCATCGCCACCGGCCTGACTTGGGTTCTACTTCTGGTTGCCATGGTCACTCTGTTGGTCAGCGGCATTGGAATCATGAACATCATGCTGGCCACTGTAACCTCACGGATTCGCGAGATCGGCATTCGCAAGGCCATCGGCGCGACCAACCGCGAAATCCGCTTTCAGTTCCTGGCCGAGGCCATTCTGATCTCCCTGATCGGAGGGTTCGCCGGTATCGTCATCGGCTTGGCAATTCCCTATTCGGTCCGTTTCCTCACCGAATACCGAATTCCCATCTCGGGCTTATCGGCGATTATCGCCATCGTCGTCTCCTCGGTCGTCGGGGTCATTTTCGGAACCGTGCCTGCCGCGCGTGCCTCACAACTCGACCCTGTGGAAAGTTTGCGTTACGAGTAGAATTCGGGCTAACCCTTTTGCACCTAGTACTTTAGGGGTAAGAGGCGGAATCAAATCTTTTCTCCGGATCCCTCCCGATGCTCCATGCCACGAAAAAGTTGCATTTCCCACTCACTCCGAAGTAATATGGGTTACGGAGCTTGTTGGTAGGTTCCCAGTGTTCCAGACCCTGTACCGCTAAGAGCTAACTTCCAACTTTGCAGTTCATTGTGTAAAAAAACTTAAGAGGCCGCCTGTCAGCCTCCGTCCCGGTTCGGAGAGTTCTATATGGCGTGGTACGCATACTGCCTTACCGAGCACCAGACCCTTCCCAACGGCACCCGTTCCCGACGCCCTTTCGTAATTGAGAATGTTCAAGGCGTGAATGGAGCCCCAGTCCTCAGCTATCCCAGCGGCGAGTTTGCTGTGATTGTGAGCGAATACGACCAGAACGTTGGACCACTTGATCACAAATCGGCCATCGACCATGCGCGCGTGGTGAGCGGCTGTTTCCGCAACTCCACCGTGCTTCCGTTCCGTTTCGGAACCGTCTTCGAGAGCGATGACGCACTTCGCCAGGCCGTCCGGGTCAACCGGCGGGCATTTGGAGTGAGTGTTGCCAAGCTCCGCGGCAAGTCTGAGATGCACATTAAGCTGACAGTTACTGACGGTTCCCTACGCGAAGCCATGATCGACGTGATCCTGCCCGATACCGTTGGCGGCGACTACCTTTCCAAGCTGCGCGTTAAGGCCTCCCGGGAACGCGAACGCCAAACCAAGGCCCGCGCTCTCTCGGTTCAGGTACACAAATTATTTAACCCGCTCGAGGAAGAGGTGAGCTGCAAGAAGGTGGCTCCCCAAGGCATGCTCATCGATATTGCCCACCTCATCGACAACAAATCGCTCGAGAAATACCAGAACCGCTACAGCGCCGCGGCCAAGCAGTTGAAGAACTGCGAAGTGGCGATCAGCGGGCCATGGCCTCCCTACCACTTCCTTCCCGGGAAGTTGCGGACGGTGGCAGGAAACAGCTAGGTTACCGAAGCGAGCTTTAAAAATGAGAGCCGCCGTCGCAGTAGCGCGGCGGCTCAAGATTTGCGTTGGAACCGAGTCCCCTCCCCCGCGAACCCAATCGGCCAATTCCTTCCGGACTGCTCTTCCGGAGATAATCTGCAGAAGCCTCTGCGCCACCATGTAGCATCTCTTTTCAAAGACGCCGAGACCAACGTTGATGAAGACTCTGCTCACCCCCGGCATCTGTCTGTTGGCCGTAGCGGTCCTGCTCCATACCGGCATGATCGCACCCAGTCCCGCCGTGGTCAGCTACGCCTTCTACGG
>Ga0307476_10001995_pt1 | contig 12288 bp, 10 predicted proteins | sample atmos_gasesECM2C_2_FD_203314 | JGI IMG/M metagenome (GOLD analysis project Ga0307476, IMG submission 203314) | Hardwood forest soil microbial communities from Morgan-Monroe State Forest, Indiana, United States - atmos_gasesECM2C_05 | ecosystem: Environmental > Terrestrial > Soil > Temperate... | reverse complement strand
GCCGCAGAACCGCTACGATTTGCTCTTCCGTGTGGCCACTCTTGGGCATTGTCCTCGTCTCCTCGTCCGGACTCCTGCCCCAGCTTACCTCTAATCTCCTCTGTGTCAGTTTTTGGGTTTTGGGTCAGCGAGTAACGGGTTCTAAAGCGAGTAACGGTTCGAGACTGGAGAGAGCGGGACCACCTGATCGGCAACATCGTCCGGGCACCTGAGCCAGGGAGTGGAGCGCTTCATCCAGGAGCGCGCGGTGAAAAGCTACTGGTCCCTGGTCGACCCCGACCTGGGAGCGCGGGTAGCCAAAGGCCTCGGTTTGGAATCACGCCTGAATGAACTGTTAGCGGCAAGCTAGAGAGCTTACCAACGGATGAATGTGGCTCCGAACAGCGCCTCCTGTCTCGGACTGCCACAGCGTTCACGTTGCTCAACTCTGGAGACGAACGAAGCTGAATTCTTTAACGGCTGGATGACATGCCATTACTCAGAATCGATGTGATCGAAGGACGCAGCGAAGCAGAGTTGAAGGAATTGCTGGATGCGATCCACGGCGCGATGCTGGCCGCGTTCAAAGTACCTGAACGGGACCGCTATCAGATTGTGCACCAGCACCCAGCGGCTGAGGTGAGAGTCGAAGACACGGGACTGGACATACCGCGCACAGAACGGATCGTCATGGTGCACGTCACGACCCGGCCGCGAAGCCGACTTGAAAAGCAAAACTTCTGCGAATTGCTGTGCCAGGAACTACTTCAGCGCTGTGGGGTAAAGGCGTCCGACGTCTTTGTTTCAATTACGCAGAATACTGATGAAGACTGGTCTTTCGGGTATGGCCGAGCGCAGTTCATTACCGGAGAACTTTGACCCGGAAGACAGCCTTCCAGCGACGATTACCCTGGCACATCACTGTGTGCTGAATTGTTTGACGCCGCTCTTTACCCCGTCGTTTGTTCCAGTGGCCTCCTCGGAAGCAACCGTGTAGTAGTAAGTAGTCTGCGGACTGAGGCCATCAATGCGCACGCGAAAAGTCGTATCGGGATGGCTGCGGTTTAGGTGGATAGGATTCTTTGCTGTCTGGCTAAGATCATTGGGATTCGTGCCGTAATGCACGATTCCGTAATGCACATCCGTACCCCCAGGGTTATTGGTTGTCCACCTGATAATCGCCAGGTTGGCTCTAGCGATTTCCAGTTCTGGCCCCTGCGAGATCACTACGTGCGCGGCTCTGGGCTCGGGAGGAAGTATCGTCTTCGGAGCGTAAGGGTTAACTTGAGCGACGATGGAGTTTGAGAAAAGCAGGCTGGCGACGGCAGCCATCATCAACAGCTTCACATGGACTTTATTCATGGCTAGACCTCCTGGAAGAATCACCCGATTTCACGTGCTCACAGAAATCAATCAAGGGGCGCACGGGATGACCCATGCGCCTTGTTCCCTTCCGCCATCTATGGTTTGTTCAGAAGCTCCTGGAGCTTCTGGGCGGAAATTATTGTGGAATTTCCTTGCGTTGAAGCGCTTCCGCCCGACATGCAAGCTCCGGTATAGGTACCAATGTCGGGGTAAGGCGTGGTGTAGCCGTCGGTGAGTGTTTGGAGGAAGGCGACGATTTGATTCTCCTCCGTATCCGTCAGGCCGAGCATCCCGGTTGTCATATCCACATTCGCCGAGACCTCAGGCACAGGCCAGCAGTTTACCTTTTCAACCGTTCCTGCCGGGCACTCCCCAGACTGGACGGTGAATGGGTACACGTCGCGCGTGTTGTAGAAGTGGACGAGTTGCTTCAGGCTCTTGATGTAGCCGTTGTGGAAGAACTCCTTCTGGAAGTACGGCCCTGGCGCTTCAGTACTCTTGCACTGAGGCGGCACCATGGCCACATCGCGTGCCGTCATCACTTGCATTTGGCCGTCGACACTGGACGCATACTTAGTCCAACTCGAGTTGGGGTTGGGAGCAGAACCGAAACCGCTTCTGAGAAAAGTTCCCAGTCCGAAATCGGTGTAGGTAAACCCTCCCGGATTCGGTGTAAATCCCAAGGAATCCGGAGTGGTCTCATAATAAAAAGCGACTCTGGGATTCTTCGGCAGACCCTCATTGGCCGAACCGAAGCAGGTGAATACTGGAGTTACGTCGGCGGCCGTACCGGTGTCCTCGCCAGTAGGGTTCTTTCCGTCTGGGGGCGGGGGCGTGGGTGCGGTCGATCTTCCGTCGAGGTGGCATGAGTTGCAGTTTCCTTTGCCACGGAACAGGGCATAGCCGGCGGCTTCATCGGCGGTCAGCGTGGCACTGCCCTTGAGGTAGGCGTCGAACTTCGAGGTGAACGGGCTGATCGAGAGGCTGTGCTCGAATGCGCTCAGGGATTCCGCCCAGTGATCGTAATCGTTAGTTGCGAGGGTACGGTCGGCCGGGCTCAAAGTGAGCGGCTGACTGTTCGAGCCGAACACGGCAGCTCCCTCCGGCGTTGCGCAGATCGACGCAACATCGGCGGGCCAAGTGATGCTGCTCAATGACCCTGCACCCCAGATTTCCTCGAAGAGAGATTTGTAGGGACGCAGGGAGAGCTTGTACGCGATGCAGGCCGTGTCAGGGTTGGCCATTTCATCAGGGTCAACAGGAGGAAATTGCGACTGCTCGCCATCGGGAGTTCTAAGCAAATATCCGGTAGCACGCGAATCCCAGAAATTTCCGCCAAAGAAAAGGCCCTGCGTGGCGTTGTATTGGAGTGGAGGAAAGTAGCTCGAATACGTATATCTCTGTGCGGTTCGCTTGGCCGCCCGATAGGGAGCCGATGAAGGATAGGCGATCATCGTCAGATTCACCGATGGGATCGGTCCACTGAAGCCGGCGTATGGCATGTGGCAAGACGCGCACGCCTTGTTTTCGTTAGGCGAGATCGTCCTGTCGTAATTCATAAGCTTGCCGAGTATTTCGACTAAGGGAACGCCGGTATTCTGAAGTATGGGCGGTTGACCGGACACAACCGGAGCTGGTATGGCGTGCCACTGCTTAATAGCTTCAGCTTCGATGGAATCCGTTTCGCGCAGCACTCGGGCCAGCTCCGAAGCCAAATTGGAAGGAAGGATTCCGGGTGGGTAGGGATTGTAGATGGGTTCTGCAGCGGGCGCTGCAGCCGGCGCTGCACTCTGGGCAGACACTTTTCTGCCGCCCACTGACATGCATAATGCCACTACACAAAGTACAACGACTGATATCGTCGTCAACCGTCGGCGAGTCATAAGTTATCCCTTTCGTGGGTTATCGTTAAAGGTGGATACCACGGGCGGCGGACTCGAGGAGGTACTTGTTCTGCCATCCAGGAAGGAACCGTCCAACATTGATGAGAATTCTCGTTGTCGATAAGTACGCCGGCGACACCGTATGTTCGTGCTCGGCATGATGTTTCGTTGCTCCCGTTTCTCGGCCTCTTGACTAGACAAATCGGCCGTTGTACGGCGCAATTTGTTTAGTAACAGGTGGTGGTTTTCCCGGCGACGTCAGGGTGACGCCGTGCTTGCCACCTGGCCCGCAAGCCGCCGACTACAAACGCAGCGACTGTTGCTGAATAACTTTGTTATGCCACCGGGCGATTGTCAATTGGCTTGGATTAGCATCTCTTACTGTTTACTAGCAGATTCTGCTACGCTGCCTGCTTTCAGCTGCTCCAGGCGGTAACCGGCGGGTGAACTAAGTCGACGTAAGTGTGTTAGGAGCACTTACTAAGCTGGAGCTATAGATGGTAACTGGCAAAGTATCCGAGTTAAGTAGTCCACCTATGTCTGTCGATGCCCCAATTGTCAGGGCGCAGGCCTGCGGCGAACTAAAAGCAAACCGCAAACCCGTAGTTCGTGATGATTGGCGACCCTTTCAGACAATTCGACCTACAGCGAGAGTGATGCCCGGCCACCTACAAACGCACAAAGCTTTACTTGCACGTATGTGTGCAGTCCCGTAGGGTTCAGAGCGGAGTGGCACCGCGAGTTTGTGTGGAGCACTGTGGCCCGACTATGCAGCCTGATGCGCGGTGAATTCAGTGGACAAGGTGAAGTGAAGGATTGTTCCTCTGCCGAAGTGGGTGGTTAGCCATAGTCGGCCGCCATGCGATTCGACGATCGAACGGCTAATGGGCAATCCCATGCCGGTTCCCTGGTCCTTGGTAGTGTAGAAGGCATTAAAGACTTTTTCTGCCTCCTCGGGCATCAGCCCCACGCCTGTATCGCCGACCGAGATCAGGAGGTGACGATTGTCGTCTTGCCGAGACTTGATCGTAAGTTCACCCACAGTGTCCATGTCTTTCATGGCTTCAATGCCATTGAGCATCAGGTTCATGAATACCTGCTGCAACTGGATACGGTCTGCCAGGACCTTGGGGAGCTCCACGGCGAGGTCGGACTGGATCGAAATTGAGTGTCGGGCAGCCTCGTTACGTAACAGCAGAATCATCTCTCGAATGAGCTCATTTACATCGACCAACTCCCGCTGCGGAGCGCTCTTCTTGAATAGCAGGCTGATTCTGCTTATGATTTCCGACGCGCGGGTTACGTCTGTGACCATTCTCGATGCGGTTTCACGAGCTTCTAATACGTCGGGGTTATCGCGCCCGAGCCAGCGCAGGCAGGTCCGGGCGTCGGTGACTGCCGCTGTAATCGGCTGCTTGATTTCGTGCGCCAGGGAAGCAGTCAGCTCTCCCATCGTGGTCACCCGGTGTATGTGCGCCAGGTCTGACTGCGCCTGACGCAGTCGTTCACGCTCTTCACGCGCCAACTTGCGTTCCATCGCGATGCCGGCCAGGTGCGTGGCCATTTCCAGGGCACGGGTTTCAGCCGGACTCGGACTGCGCGGTTCGCGGTAATACATGGCAAACGAACCCAGCGCCTTGCCCGAATGCGAAAGCATGGGAGTGGACCAGCAGGCGCGAAAGCCAAAAGGCTCGGCCACTGCCCGGTACTCCTCCCAGAGCGGGTCATGGAGAATATCGGTGACGACAACAGGTTCTCCGCGATACATGGCGGTGCCGCAAGAGCCCGCCTTCGGTCCGATCGAAAGGCCGTTGATGGCCGCGGTGTACGGCTTGGGAAGACTCGGAGCGGCGCCGTGCCGCACATGCTGCCCGTCCTCATCGAGGAGCAGGACAGAACAAAGCAAGCCGTCAAATCGGCCTTCCACAACTCCAACCAGCTTCTCCAGTATTTCTTCCAGCGGGGCGTCGCGGGCTATCATCTCCAAGATACGGATCTCTCCGTCACGCAGCGCCTCCGCCTGCTTGCGCTCGGTTACGTCCATCAAGGTGCCGACGATCTCACTGATTTCACCTGACTCTTCCATCACAGGGTGAGCGATCGAGTGAAGGTGCTTTATTCTTCCGTCGGGAAGAACAATTCTCCAATCAAACTCAGAATCCTCGGTCAGGGTGGTCTCCATTTGCGCTTTCTGCACGATTGCTTCTCGATCTTCGGGGTGAACCCGTTCGAGGATGTCGGACCATGTCGGCATCCCTTTCTCGGAGTCATAACCGAAGATGCGAAAGGTCTCTAGCGACCAAAAACGAGCGCCGGTTCGCAGGTTCCAAGCCCAACTTCCGCTCTGGGTCAGGCCTTGCGCTTGAGCCAGGTAACCCTCGCTCCGCCGCAGGGCGTCCTCTGCCCGCTTGCGCTCGGTTACGTCCATCATGGTGCACACGAATTGCTCCACATCGCCGGCTGCGTTCAAAACAGGATGGCCGACGGTGTGAGTGTACTTGAGAGTGCCGTCAGGAAGAATGATTCGGTGATCGACCTCGTAATCCGACTTTTCACGGATTGCTCTATCTTTTGTCTCTTGCACTTTGGCTCGATCCTCGGGATGCATGCGCGGCAGCCGGTCTTTCCAAGCTGATAGGCCATATTTTGGATCAAAACCGTATATGCGGTACCACTCCTCGGAGAGATACAGGGCATCCCATCCTGGAACGCGCCAGACACCACTCCCCGTATGGGTAAGCCGCTGCGCTTCCGCTAAATATGCCTCTCGCTCCTGAAGCGTCTGTTCCGCCCGCTTTGCTGCGGTGATGTCGGTTACCGCCCCCACGAATTCAAAGTTCCCCGACTCATCGTTGGTTGAGGGGTGACCGACAACGCGAACATGCTTCACCGAACCATCCGGCATCAGCAGCCGATGCTCAATATCGAAGGCCTTTCTATCCCGCGCGGCTTGATCGATGGTCATTTGAGCGAATGCACAGTCCTGCGGATGGACTCGTTGCAGGATGAGTTCCAGGGAAGGCTTGCTAGCCAGGTCGAATTCAAAAATTCGAAATGTTTCATCTGACCAGACGATATCCCCATTGGAAACGCTCCAGCCGAAACTGCCGGTGTGGCTTACTCTCTGGGCTTCGGCTAAGTAGGCTTCGCTGCGCAGCAGTGCCTCCTCGGCGCGCTGACGTTGGAGTACTTCCTTTGTCAGTTCGCTGTTGAGTGAGGTCAGTTGGGCGGTTCGTTCGAGGACGCGTTGCTCGAGTTCCTGGTTCAGCCGCTTGATTTCAGCCTTCGCTTGTTTGTGGCCGGCGGTTTCGATAACGTCCCAGCCACCGCGCCGCTTGGTTACCGCATACTGATGTGTCCGCACCACGTCCAGGATTTCAGCAGCGCCGCATGCGGCGAGCGGGTACGTGCATAGCACTGCGATACGCTGATTGGCGACCGCCTGATTGAGCAGGTCTTCGTATTCGCAAAACTCTTTCCAGGTTTTCTCTTCGAGCCATGCGGTATCTCCGGTAACCCTTACCCCGGTGTACCCACGTGCCGATGCGTGGGCGAGTTTCTGGTTCCAACCACCAATCACTCGGTTGAGATCAAACCTGCCATCTTGTAAATACCAGTCACGAGCTGCCACAATCTCCAGGCTGTGGAGAGAGAGATATCGATCGAAGTCAGGTACAGCCTGCTTCAACGCATGCTTTGCCTCCTCAACGGTAAGAGGTTCGGCGACCACCCACAAGCAGAACTCTTGGCCCTCCAATCCAGCTTTGCAGTAGGAGACCGCTATTTCGAGAAGGTCCGCTTTCGATTCGTAGAAGAGACAAAAGTGTGTACCCCAAGGTACGTCGCCGACGACGTCAACCCCGCTCTTCCGCATCTCAAGGCCCATCTCCGGTTTCTCCTTACTCAGCGCTTGGGACGGCTGCCTAAGCGGCTGCTATTGCGCTAGATAGAAAGGCAAAGCCGTAGTGGAGAATCAGCGACAGGAGTGCGGCGTGGATTGGTCCACTGGCTGTATGCCTTGCCTTGCTAATGTCACGCATGCAACATTCTCAGATGATAGCGCCGCAGTGTTGACTTGACAATTCTTGGGCTAAGCGACCCAAAGTTCTGCCGCACAAGTGACTCGTGCAAGGCGAATAGGGCGAGGTCGCACAAGCGCAAACCTGACAATATTCGATTAGATCGAGGTCCGGTCAGATTGAGTCCGATGCGGACCGGTGCTGCTGTACCTGCGACAGCGACTCCGATTTTTGCGGTCCGTGCAGAGTATTCGGGGAGGCTGGGCTAACTGATCGGTAAATTCCCAGCTTCTGCATCTTATGAATGAGGGTTGTGCGCTTCAAGCCAAGCTTCGCAGCTGCTCCTTTCGGGCCGCCGATTACCCAACCGACCGCTTCAAGGGTGCGCAGAATCAGGACGCGTTCGGAGTCCTTTAGGGTAGTTGCGGCCGGAGAACTGACGATGGCCAAAGGCCCTGCCGCGGGCAAAGGATTAGGAAGCACACCACCGTCAGAAAGGATTACGGCGCGTTCGATCAGGTTCTGTAGTTCGCGGATGTTGCCTGGCCATTGATACGAGGTGAGCGCAGACATGGTTGTGGGAGGAATGTGCTCGATCTCGCGACTCATCCGGCGGCCGTAAATCTCGACAAAGTGCGCCACGAGCGCGGGAATGTCTTCGCGGCGGTCGCGCAAAGGTGGCAACACGATCGGAAACACGTTCAGACGGTAATAGAGATCGCTGCGAAACTCACCTCGGTTCGCCATCTCCATAAGATTACGATTTGTGGCCGCCACCAGCCGAACGTCTACATGATGAGTGCGAGCGCTGCCTAGGCGCTCGAACTCCTGTTCTTGCAGAACGCGCAGCAGCTTCGGCTGCAATGCCGGCGGAATATCCCCTACTTCATCCAGGAAGAGCGTGCCTTTGTCGGCTAGTTCGAAACGGCCAACCTTTTGCGTGATGGCTCCAGTGAACGCGCCCTTCTCGTGACCAAAGAGTTCACTCTCCAGCAGATCCAGGGGAATGGCAGCGCAATTCAATCTTACGAAGGGCCGCCCGCACCGTGTGCTGAGGTTATGAATTGCGTGCGCGATCAGTTCCTTGCCGGTGCCAGTTTCTCCCTGGATAAGAACTGTGGAATCCGTGGGCGCAACCCGTTCCACTTGTTCGAGCACCGATTCCAGGGCCGGACTGTTGCCGATGACCTGCTCGAATCTGCGCTCATAAGACAATTGATCACCACTTCCAATTTTTTGCAAAGCCCCCACAGAAAACCTCCTGGCGCGCACTCGCTCGTTATCATTGGGCTCAATTCTCCAGAGCCGCTCGAACGCTCTCGAGCAGGACCTCATCATCGAAGGGTTTGGCCAGGAACTCCACCGCTCCCGCTCGTAGCGCCTGCATACGCATTTTTGTGTCGCCGTGTGCCGTAATGAAAATCGTAGGAATTCGGCAGTGTTCAGCGTTCAGTTTGGCTTGCAGTTCCAGACCAGACATTCCCGGCATGCGAATATCCGCAATCAGGCATGCGGTCTGCTGCTGTTGGCCGGACTTCAGGAATTCTTCCGCCGATGCAAACGCTTGTGACGGCAATCCGACGGATTTCAGCATTCCCTGCAATGCGCTGCGCATCAACTCATCATCATCCACAATCGCTACCATTTTTACCTTCTTTTTACCGCTAGCCATGCTTGCAACTTATCGCCCGGCTAACCACGGCGCAATCATGCTTTAGAAGAGCGCAATCATACTTTGGTATGAGGCGTTATAAATGAAGGCCTGAACCCGGTGGAGCCGCAGGCGTCATTCATGCGCCTCGATTTTTGTGGGCAGGGTAAAGTGAAATCTGGCGCCGCGGGGAGAATTGTCGGAAGCCCACAAGCGGCCTCCGTGCGATTCCACAATGGATCGGCTGATGCGAAGTCCCATGCCCGTGCCATGAGGTTTGGTGGTAAAGAACGCATTAAAGATCTGGTCCGCCTGCTGCGATGGCAACCCGACGCCGGTATCGCTGACCGAAATCAGCACCTGACCATCCTCATCCCGCTGCGACTGGATGCTGAGATCGCGTGTCCCATCCATATCTTTCATCGCGTCGATGCTATTCGTCATCAGGTTCATCAAAACCTGTGCAATTGCACGCGATCTCCCTTGACGATACGCAAGTTGCTTTAAGGAAGTCAGCCAAATAGGTCTGGTAGATTTGAAGATCCGAGTAAGCACGTCGAGATACCGAGCTAATTCTTGCCGGACGGAGGCTCGAGCTTCGCCGCCATTCTCACCAATTCCGCAAGCGATTCGGCCTGCATCTTTCGCATCACGTGCCCACGTTGGATCTTGACGGTGACTTCACTGGTTCCGAGCTCAAAAGCTATTTGCTTATTGAGCATGCCTGAAACCACCCGGCCCATGACTTCGCGCTCGCGCGTCGTGAGCAATTCGTAGCGCTCTCGCAACTCGGCAAGCTCACTCTGTTGTTGGCGCGTTATCCGGTCGCGGTCTAAAGCCTGGTAAATCGCATCCAACAGGTCCTGGTCCCGGAAGGGCTTGGTCAAGAATTCCACAGCGCCGGATTTCATGGCCTTCACCGTCATCGGAATGTCCCCATGACCGGTGATGAAGATAATGGGAATGTGAACGCCCGCATCCGCCAAATGCCGCTGAAAGTCCAGACCATTGACTCCAGGAAGTCTAACGTCCAGCACAAGGCAACTTGGCCCGTCCGGCCGATTGCTGCGCAGGAACTCGTGCGGCGTCCCAAAGGTCTCGGAATGCAAGCCAACCGACTTCAACATGCCTTGGATAGCCGCACGTACCGAGGGGTCGTCATCGACGACGAACACCGTGGGGATGGCTGCGGGCGTCATTCATGCCCCTCGAATGTTGCGGTTACAGTAAAGCGAAGACTACCGAAGTGCGGTGTAAACGGCCGAGGCAAGTCGAAGGACAGAAATGTATGGACCGGGCTGAGCGCTGCTGCGACCGCGCCCAAGGCGGATACATAGGGCAGATCACCAGAGGCTCGTGGTCGAGCTATCCACTTCCTCTTGCGGGGATATCCCATCGTCAAGATCTCTCTCTCGCTCGAAAAGTCAGTCGGAGCGACAGGTAATGAGCCCCTCTATAACTGTAGCTCGGTTTTAAGTCCATTTCAATCGACTCACGTAGCCTCGGATTGCCTGGATCGTCACTTCGATCAGAAGAATAGGACACCCGAGATCGTCCAAATGTCGACTCATTATCCGCCTATTGACACTTGTGACTTCGTTCAGCTTTGTCGATGAGCGCAAACCCGCCGAAAGCGCCATGCCGCGGAGAATCGGAATTTGGAAATCAAAATGCAATTGGCATAGACAACTTGGCACCCAAACTGAGTGCCTAGCATGAGTCTCATCAGACTTACTCAGGTTGGTCGAGCAAAGGGCCTTGCGTTAAGAATCGAAGTGTTACATGGATCAGAGTAGTGATCCGAAAAGGACGGAACCGATATGGCGAATCAAAACAGCAAGAAGTGTGCGCACATACCGTGCCTCTGCGATGTATCTGCCGGAGAAGAATACTGCGGAGAAGCCTGTCGTGAAGCAGGAAGTGAAGACGTGGAAATCGCCTGTCAATGCGATCATCTGGTTTGTCAACTTACGTTTCGGCAGTTCGCCCCTCGACGTGCCGCTGACCTGGCCAGCTGACAAAAATAGTTTGCGCCGGTGCGCGTTACCTCGCTGAAAAGGATCTGTAGGTGATCGCCGACGCAACCGTCGAAGGAGAATCGACTGTGAAGGTTATAAAACAGAGCTTATCGCTTTTTCTCTCATGTTGCGTTTTATTAGCCACTGCGCCGGTAGGGTTCGCCGTGCAGGCGGACCAATCGGCCGCGCCATCGCCGGCTCAAGCTACCCCACTTCAGGCCGCGCAACAGACCCCGGAGCAACTACAACAACTTGTCGCGCCAATCGCGTTGTATCCGGATGCTCTGGTGGCACAGATCCTTGCGGCGGCTACTTATCCCGACCAAGTTGTAGAAGCGGACCGCTGGCTGCAGCAACATACCAATCTCAAAGGCCAGGAACTCGGTAAAGAAGTCGATAAGCAGCCTTGGGATCCGAGTGTGAAGGCCCTCGTGGAGTTTCCTTCAGTACTCGCCAATATGGACAAGAATCTCGCCTGGACCTCATCGCTGGGTGATGCGTATGTGAACCAACAGCAAGCCGTGATGGATGCTGTTCAGGAAATGCGCGACCGCGCGGAAAAGGCCGGAAACTTAAAAAGCACAGATCAAGAAAAGGTGAGCAAGAAGGGGAAAACCATCGTGATCGAACCGGCCGACCCCGAAGTCGTTTACGTTCCGGAGTACGACCCCTGGCTTGTGTATGGAGATCCCATCGGCATCTGGCCCGGTTGGTATTCGTATCCGGGACTTTACCTTGGGGTACCGGGGATTGCGTTTGGCCTTGGCTTTGGAATCGGTTTCTTTGGCGGTTTTGGCTGGGGCTGGGGACACTGGGGATACGATTGGCACCATCATGGAATCATGTACGACCATCGCGCCTACGTATCCCACAGCAGAGTTTTCGCCAATCGCGAGCACTTCGATCACGCCGGTGGATTCCATGGAGCTGGCGGATTTCATGGTGGAGGAGAGAGAGGATTTGAAGGTGGCCAGCATGGATTCGCATCCCATTCCCAAGCCGGCACTCATTCGGGAGCATTCAGCGGATTCAACCACGGGGCAGACGCAAGAGGCTTCTCCTCCCGCGGTCAGTCAAGCTTCGGTGGAGGGTTCCATGGAGGTGGAGGCTTTCATGGGGGCGGAGGTTTCCACGGCGGCGGCGGTCACCGGTGATTCGGTTCAATTACATCAAACGCAACTGATGATATGGAGAAACAGACTCATGCGCACGAACAATAACCTTGAAAGACTTGAAACGTTTACTCTGAGACTTGCCTACGGGTTCGCATCCGCCGTCCTTATCCTGTTTCTATTGGGCTTGCTGCTTGTGGTGGGCTTCGCCAAATCGAGCTTTGCTCAGGAGGCGCAGCCAAAGACGTTCGCGTCTGCTGG
>Ga0307476_10001994_pt1 | contig 12291 bp, 9 predicted proteins | sample atmos_gasesECM2C_2_FD_203314 | JGI IMG/M metagenome (GOLD analysis project Ga0307476, IMG submission 203314) | Hardwood forest soil microbial communities from Morgan-Monroe State Forest, Indiana, United States - atmos_gasesECM2C_05 | ecosystem: Environmental > Terrestrial > Soil > Temperate... | reverse complement strand
CGGTGGCCGCATTGGCAGCGGCAATCGATGCGGATGCGAAGCGCAGCGATCATGAACCCGACTCGAAGTCCCGCAGCGAACTCGCGGCTGAGGCCGACCGCGACGCGCAAGCCTGCGTGGCACTCGAGCCGAACGCCGTCGCCTGTTTGTACTGGCGCGGCATCGCGCTCGGGCTCGAGGCGCGCGCCCACCCGACGCGTGCAGGCGAGCTGTTGAACAACATGCTCGACTCGTTGGCGCAGGCCGAGTCGGTGGATCCCAACTACGACGAGGCAGGGCCCGCGCGCGTGCGGGCGCTCGTTCTCATCCGGGCGCCGGGATGGCCGCTGGGTCCGGGCGACGCCGAGGCAGGTTTGGTTGCCGCGCGCCGCGCCGTGGCGCTGCGGCCGCAGTATCCGCCGAACTTGCTGGCGTTGGCGGAGGCACTGTCGAAGACCGGAGACGGGAACGGTGCGCGCGCGAATTACGTGCGCGCCCGCGACGCCGCGCTGGCGCAACCCGCCGCGGCCGATCGGGACGAATGGCTGCATGCAGCCGATCAGGGTCTGCAGCACAAGTAGCGGGAATGACAGTGAAATCTTACATCGCAGCGCTTGCCGCAGGGATCGTGCTCGGAGCCGCGGGCACGGCCCACGCCAAAGATCCCGCGCTCCTGTCGCTGACGATGGAGCACTTTAAGGATACCGCGACCGTGAAAGACGATCCGCGGGCTGACGCCACCACGATCTCGACCGAGAAGGGCTATGCGGAGCACACCGGTCCGCTGCATATGGTTTGGCAAGATGAGTTCCTGAGCGGCGTCATCGACAAGCAGACCGGCCAAAAGTCGTTTCGGGTCGAAGCCTGGATCATCTACACCGGAAGCTGGCGGTCCTATGAGAGCGTGAGCTTCCAGACGCCCGATGGACCGCAGTCGGTGCCTCTCATCAAGGTGCGCAAGGAAGCGGCGAATTGCGCGGTCGGGGACTGCACCTATACCGAGCGTATTGCCTTTTCCGTCGATGAGGAGTTGCTGCGCCGGCTGGCGGCAGGGTACGCGCCGGGCAAAGCCAGTATTTGGACGTATCGGTTCCTCGCCAACAAAGGCCCGGATTTTGCGGGCGGACTGTCGAGCGCGGAAATAGCCGGTCTGTTGGCCAAGGTGGACGAAATCACTCATGCGCTGCCTGCGGTGGCTGCAAGCGCTGCCGGCGCCTCTTTGAAACTCGATCTTGGGTTGACCGGCATGGCGGTGGCCGCAACCGCCGATCACCCGCAGCGAGCCGGCATCTTGATCGTCGGCGTGGAGGGCGGCTCCGTCGCGCAAAAGTCGGGCATCATCGTCGGCGACATTCTGTACGAATTCGACGGTCATCCGATCAAGGTGCTGGCCGAGCTGCAAGCCGCGGTGGCCGCGTGCGCCGCGAATTGCGCCGCCGCGATCAAACTCTATCGCGGTCTCGACGCGATGGGCCTGACCGCGCGGTTCTAGGGTTTCTTCGACGACACGATGATCGCCGCGCCGGGCACGACCAGAATTTTGTGAATATCGGCCGGTGCATCGGTTTTGTAGAGGTCGCGTGTCGGCGCGCCGGTGCGGACGAAGCTGTCGATGTCCGCCGCGAACTGGCGCGGCGCCTCCCACGACAAATTGTGACCGATGTCGTCGGCCTCATGCTTGTCGCCGGAGAGCGGCGGCGGCCGAACGCCATACTGCTTCCAGTAGAAGTACATCCCGCGATGGTGCTCGCTCGCCCGCTTCAGGAGTTCGATCAGCCGCTGCTCCGATGCCCTCGTGAGACCGGCATCTTCACTGCCCCACAGCACCAGGGTTGGAACCCTGAGCGCGTCGAGCCGTACGGAGCGGGCGGGCGGCGCCGGCGTCGGATCGAGAGTGCCCCAGCTCGCGAGCGTCTCTGCGGCGGTCTGCGCCGCGATCGCATCGACCACCTGCGGAGCGGCGATCGCGGAGATGTCCCAATTTTGCGCGATGTTGCGCACGGCGTCGGGGTCGATGTCGAGCGGGCGCATGTGCAGCGCGCCTTGCGGCCAGCGGACGCCTTTCGCTTCCAGCATCGTGCGCCAACCGAGCGGCTCCATCACATCTGAGGGTGCGTCCGCCCGCGACGAAGCCGTTGCACTCATCGCCCGCGGCGCCCCCGTGCCCGAGAGTATCAGCCGCACGACGCGCTCGGGATGATCGAGTGCCACCCGGCGCGCGGCTGCGGCACCCATCGCATGACCCACCAGCGTTGCCGTTCGGATCCGCTTTGCGTTCATGAACGCGAGCAAATCGCCGGCGAGGTCGCCTTCGGTGATGCACAAATTGGGCGTGGACCAACAGCGCGCGGTGTCGGGAAGGCTGGTCGCTCCGGCGCCGCGCTGGTCCAGCGCATAGATGTGGAGGTTTGGATCCATGCTCAAGAGTGCGGCCGCCGTCCACGTCCACTCGACCGCGGAGGTGGTGTCCGTGTGCAATAAAATGAGCGTCTCGCCGCGTGCCGATCCCAAATCGAAATAACTCATGTGCACGCCGGTCGTGAGCCCGACCATGCAGTGTTGGCCGGCCAGATTGTCGCAGCCCGAAGCGGCGCCGGCCGGCGCGGTCCCGGCCGGCGCGGTCCCGGCCGGCGCGGCCCCCATGCCGAGTGCGAGCGCGGTCAACGCCAGACAAAACTTCTTCATGCTCGCTGCCTCAATGTTGTTTGGCGACGGCGGCCGCATCCACCGCGCCTGCTTGATTGCCCCAGCTCGATCGCACGTAGGTGCAGAGAGCCGCGATCTCAACGTCGTCCAAGCCGACGCTGAGTTCAAAGCCACTCATCTTCGGCCACGCGCCTGCGGTGAGCCCCGCTTCGTGTGCACCGTACAGAATCACATTGATAAGGGTGGCAGGATTCGGTGATTGCAGGGCCGCGTTGCCGGCGAGCGGCGGCGCGGTCTTCGATGCATCGACATTTGCGGCACGCGGCATACCGAGACCCGTCGGCAAATGACAATCCGCGCATCGCGTGGTGTAAACGATCTCGCCTGACCTCAGCGCCTCGGCGTCGGGTTTGCGCGGGGCGCCTTGCATGGCCGGCGGCAGGCTCTTGAGATAGACGGCGATGGCGTGAACATCCTGGTCGGTCAGCTGGCTGGTGCTCTTGCCGATCACCTCGCCCATGGGACCGAAAGCCGCGGCGCGCTCGCTATGACCGGACTTGAGATAAGCGGCGATTGCATCGAGCGACCAGGCGCCCAGTCCGCTTGAGCTCGGGGTCAGGTTGGCCGCCGACCACGTACGCACCGTGCTCTCGTCCAGCGGCGTGATCTTGTCGTCGACCACCTCGTCGGCAATTTCGTCCAGGAACTCGCCGCCGGTCAGCGCCTCGGCGGTGCTCTCGCCGCCGAAATAATTGTGCGGCGAATGACAAGCACCGCAATGACCGAGGGCTTGCGTGAGATAGGCGCCGCGGTTCCACTCGGCGGACCGCGATGGGTTGGCCGCATAACGGCCCGCCTGGAAGAACAGCATGTTCCAACCTCCAACCAAGGCCCGGACGGAAAACGGAAACGGCAAGCTGTTCTTCGGCGGCGCGTAGTGCACGGGCTGCAAAGAACGTAAATAGGCGTAGATCGCGTGCACGTCATGGTCCGTCAGCTTGGTGTAGGCGGTGTACGGGAAAGCCGGGTAGAGATGCGTGCCATCGGCTGCGAGCCCCTCGCGCATGGCCCGCCCGAACTGCGACTCCGACCAGGCCCCGATCCCGGTCATCGGGTCCGTGGTGATATTTGCCGAATAGACCACGCCAAATGGCGTATGCAGCGGCCGCCCGCCGGCGAAAGGCGCGCCGTGCGCCCGTGTATGGCAGGCGATGCAATCACCGGCAATGACCAGGTAGCGGCCCTCGTCGATGAGCCGCTGCCGTGCCTCCGCAGGCTGCGCGGAGTCCGCCGCGCAGACCCTGCCGCAACTCAAGCCAATGAGCAGGGCGCCGAAAGCCGCGAGCAGGGTCGATGTGGAGAATTGCATGGCGTTGACTAAGGCACAACCGCGTGCCAGAACATGGCACCCAGGCCGACGCCGGGGGCGGCAGCGCGCATGGAGCCGTTGGGATCAACGCCGCGCTCGACGCTGCCAATTCGCTGCAGATCGTAGATGGCGTTGCCGCTGATATCTCCCGGCTTGTCGGCCGCATACGTGTACAGCGCGAAGCCCTTGTAGACCCATTGCCGGGTGCCGTCGGCTCTCGTGGCGATGTCCCAATATCCGCCGGGAAGCGCCTGCGCCGGCGCGCTGAAGGGCGGCCAATTCTTGACACATTGCGCGTCACAGCTTGCGGTGCCGAACCAGCGGCCGAGCGCCGGTGAACCGTGATCGGCCCGAAACTGGTGCAATTCCTCCGATGTCACGCGGTCGCGCTGGTACAGAGTCGCACCGCTCCGCGACGCAAGGATGTCGCCCAGCTCGAGCGTCCGGCGGATCGTTGCGTCGGCGGGCAGAAAAAAGCGCAGAACCAGCGCGACGCGAAACCGACTGTCGACGCCGCTGCCGTTCACGTCCTGCGGGTTGCGGTCGGCAGCGAACTTGTAGAGCGGCTTGCCCCGGTACATCCACTGGGTGATGCCGTCGTCGCGCGCGAGCGGCGAAAAATTGCCCACTGGGTTGGCGATCGCAGGCGCTTCGAGCGGCAGCCAGAGCCGCGTGCACTCATCGCCGTCGCATTTGGGATGTGCGGCGTTGCCTGCGAACGCGTACAGCGTCAATCCCGACGTGTCAACCAAGCCCGCGCCGCCGGCATCCGCGATCTCGCGCACTGCGACGCCGTCGGGTAGCTCAACGCCGGCGTCCGGACGAAATGCGGCAACATGCCAGGCGCCGCCGTCGGCCCCGTCGCCCGCAACATCGCCACTGGCCGTGTCGTTGTTGAACGTGTACAGCGGTGCACCGCGAAAAACCCATTGCCTGTTGCCACCCCCGAGCTGCCGCAGCGACCAGTCTCCCTCGGCTGCCGCCGTTGGCGGCGCCAGCGCGGCCGGCCACACGGCGGCGCATGCCCCTCCGCAAGCCGAGGTGGCGCGGCGCGCATCCGCATCGTAGGTATAAAGAGATCTGCCGCGCGAATCCGCGTACACCCATTGTGAGGCGGCCGCGACCCGGGTCTTCTCGGCGCTCTCGCGCAGTTGTAGTGTGATTCCCGGCGGCGTCGCGAGCGGGACGGGCCAGGCGGTGCCGGCGAGCGCTCCGGTGTGCGGGTAGAAGCGCGCTGCCGCGAGCAGCGCGGCGCAGACGCCGGCCACCCATGGAGCGCCGCGTGGAGATCCCACTCAAGCCATCACTTCGGTGATGGTCTTCGAGGTCCGGTTCGACTCCGTGCCGAAACTGCTGACCGGCAAGCCGATGGCTTGCTGCAGGGTCAGCGAAACTCGCGTGACCGGGTCGCCCTTGGGAGCCGCGAAGTGGATGCCGGTCTTCATCCGGCCGCCGGCGCTGCCGGCGGTCAGCATCGGAATGTTGTCGGTGGTGTGGTTCTTGGCGTACCCGGAATCGGTATACGCAAGCACCAGCATGCGGTCGAGCAACGTGCCATCGCCCTCGCGAATGGCGCTCAATTCGGTGAGCAGGACGCCGAGATTCTCCATCACCGGTGGGACGAATCGGACCACGTTGGGTTGATAGCCGAGTTTCTCATCGATGGGGTCTTCGTGCGTGAACAGATGCTGCGTGTTGGCCTCGCCCGCGAAGCGCAGCTGCGATAGTCCGTCCGTCAGCATCACATTGAACACGCGGGTTTGGTCGCAAGCCAGCGCGTGCGCGAGCAGCCTCGCAAACAGACGATGATTGCCCGTCACTTGCGCCACTTCTGTGCCGATGGGCGTGTCGCCCGGTTGCGGCGGAGCCGAACACGCGGCGAGCGGGGCGGGTCTTTGCAGCTCCAAATCGAGCTGCTGCTCGAGTTCGCGCAGCGAAGTGAGATATTGATCCAGATGCGCACGGTCCGTGGCGCCCAGCTGACTCATGAGGCGCTGGGTCTGCTCGCTCACCGCCGACAGCACGCTGCGCCGCGCCAGCACGGCCGCATCGGGTGTGAAGCTGGCCGCGTTCGGGTCCTTGAACTCGGGCCCGAAAATCCGGGCGTAGAGCGCGAGAGGCGAGATCTCGGCCGGGTTCATCGCGCTGCCGGCGCGCTTGCTGTGCGTGCTGATCGGATTGCCCGTACAGGAGACTTCGAGCGATCGAAACCGGCTGCGCCTGCCAATGACATCCGCAATCAAGGCGTCGATGCTCGGTTCGGGATTGAATGCATGTTCCAAGGTCGGCGGCGTGGTTCCCTGCAAGATGACGGCCGGACCCACCGTGTGAGCACCGCGCGGCCTGCCATCGAGCAGCGCCGACATCTGGCTATAGACGTTGAGCTTGTGCTTGAAAGGCGCGAGCGGTTGCAGCTCGGCCCCGAACTCGTAGCCCGGCCCCACGGTCGCCGGCTCCCAGCGTCCCGGGTTGAGTCCGCAGCCATAGAACCACGTGCCGAAGCATACCGGGAGCGGCGAGCGGGTGGCGGCGAGCGCGGCGCCGCGCGAATCGAGAAAGCAATCGAGGAACGGCAAGCCGACGCTGACGGCCGCGCCGCCCAGCATACCCCGCAAGACGCGCCTGCGGCTGAGCTTGGCTATTGTCTTCAATGGGCACTCTCCTCGATGGCGCCATCGCGCGACGCCAGCTTCGGCGCCTCGGCGGTGACGCGGTAAAAATTCTCGCTCGTTGCGATGCGCCGCATGAGCTCGGGGGCGCGGTAGCCGTCTTCCGCGAAGCTCTTCTCCAGATACCGTACCCATGCCATGTCGCGCCGCACCGGGGCGCGGCCGGTGGCGTACGCATAAAGGTGCCGTACGAAGCACGGAGCGGTGGCCGGATTGTCATGCAGCGCTCGGCCAAGCCCCGCCGCATCGGTGAATGCCGCGCCATCCAGCTCGCCGCTGGTGTCGAGCGGCTGACCATTCTCCGTCGATCGGAAACCGGCGTCCGAATCGAAGTTCTCGAGCGCCAGGCCCATCGGGTCCATCAACTTGTGGCAGCCGGCGCAGGTGGGATCCGTGCGATGCGCCGTCAGCCGCTCGCGCATGGTTTTGAAATTGGGATTGTGCGTATCCTGGGCGGTGGCGAAATTGACGTTCCCCGGCGGTGCCGGAACCGGTTCGCACAACAGCAACTCGCGCAGCGCCTTGCCGCGCAATGTCGGAGAGCTCAGCCCCTCGTGCGAATGCAGCGCGACAAAACTCGCCTGTGCATGCAGGCCCGCGCGCGGATCGCCCGGGGGAAATTGGAACGGCTGCTCCTCGGGACCGGGGTTGGGAGCGACCGGCACGCCGTAGATGGACCCCAACAGCGGCGTGAGAAACGTGCTTCGGGTGGTGAATAGATCGCGATAGTCACCGTGCTGCGTCAGCAAAAGTTCGACGACGCTGCGCAGCGTCTGTTCCTGCGCGTCCCGCGCCACCTGCGCGGTCCATTTGGGATAGATCTGTGCGTCCTTCGCCAGCGTATCGAACAGGTCGAACTGCAGCATATCGCTGAAAAAAGCGCGCACCCCGCTCGCCAGGCGCGGCGATTGCAGCATCCGGTCGACTTCGCGCGCCAATCCCGAGGCAGTGTCGAGCCTGCCGTCACGCGCGGCCGCCATCAATTTCGCGTCGGGTCCTGCGTTCCACAGAAAAAAGCTCAAGTTGGACGCCTTGCTGTAGGCCTCCAGCCGATACGCGCCGGGATGATGCGGGTCGGCTTCGGCAATCTCCCGGCGAAACAAGAATTGCGGCGATTCGAGCATTCCCGCCAGACTCATCTGCAATCCGGAATAGAAGCTCTGCAGGATCTTGGCCGTGCTGCCGGCGAGTGCGACCGCTTCGCGGAGCTCTTCTGAACTCAAGGGACGGCGGTAGAGGAGAGGGCCGGCCGCAGCGAAGAAGCGCGCCGCACAGGCATCGTCCGGCGCCGCCTCGGATTGGGGCTTGCAAGGAATCAGCGTGCCGCGGTGCTCCTCGCTCACGACTTGCGCAGCGATGTCCCGGGCCATCGCATCATACTGTTCCATGCCGGCCGAGGTGACCCCGACATGGCCCGTGCCGACCGCGAACAAGCCATTATCGCGCACGTCCGGCTCGAAGCGGCCTTCGATCCTGATTGTCGGGCCGAACACATCGGATATCACACGCCGGTACTGCTCGGGTCTGAGGCGGCGCTCGATGGGTGGTGCGCCGGGAGATGCCGGCTCGGCCGATCCAATCGCCGTGCTCACCGCCGCGAACGGCGCGGCGCAGCCGCCCGGACTCGTGCAGGACGGTGCAGCGGCGCTCGATGGGCCGCGCGCGGCATCCCTATCGTCGACGCGGACCACGAAGGCCGGTACGGCCTCGATCATGTAGGCGGCGGAAATGGCGGTGTTCTCGCCCGTCGCGGGATCGGGAAAGGCGTCGGCATTGCGGCGCAGCGCATAATAAAGGGCAGGTGCGTCGACGCCGAAGCCCCGCTCGTCGATGTAGCCGACCTTGGCGTGGCTCCAATAGATCGGATACCAAGGCTGATAGCCACCGAGAACACCTTCCAAGCGGCCGTTGGGCTTGAGTTTCAGGCGCATGCGCGCTCGTCTGAATTCGTACACCGGCTGGATGTAGGAATCGCATTTCATCACGATAGTCGCGGGATCGGTGGTGATCATGCCGCCCGTGAGCCTGCCGTGCAGCACATTGCGCGAAGCAGGCTTTGCGAGTACTCGAAAGGTCATGTCGCCCTGAATGTGGGCATTGGCGTCCTGCGTCGTGGCGGGATCGATGGAGCTTTCGAACGTCACCGTCACGTTGCCGTCCTTGCTCAAGTCCTCGCCGCTGATCGAGATCAGCCAGGCGCCCATCGCAGGCCGCGTGGAATCCCAGCGATATTCGGCTTCGAGCGGCGGTTGGGGAGGCGGGGAGCCCTTGTAGGCCGGGATGCAGCCAATGGCACGGAAGAGCTGGTTGTTGACACCCTTCTCGTGCGTCTCCGGGTCTTCGAACGATCCCGGCGCGGCGGATCCCGGCGCGGCCGAGCCATCTCCGGCGAGATTGAATCCGTAGCCGAAGCGGCCGCCCGCCGGCTTCAAATGCGCATCCGGCACCGTGGCGGGGTATAGATACACATTGTCCTTGCCGTTGCCCCTCGTTGCCGCGAGCGTCACCCAATCCGTCGTTGGCTTGCCGTTCTGGTTGTTGTAATCCTTGTCGAACTTGGCATCGACCTCGGACTGCTTCAGACCAAGCAGCTTCAAGTCACGTTTGAAGAACACGTCGGGCAGGGGGTTCAGCCCCTGGGGACAGGTGTCTTCCCCATAATAGGTAGCGGGATAGAAATAGCCGATGACATAGCTTTGGGTCGCCGCGGCGGCAGGTTGCGCGGCCAGGCAGGCGATCAACCAGGGGTTGAGGCCACGGCGCAACCGTCTCCGGAGCCAATCGATGCCGTCTCCCCGCTCAAAATACACGATCAGTTTACCGCCAGATGATGTAAACGCCGCCCTTGCCACCTATGATCCCACATCCATCGGCTGCATTGATCGAACTCCAATGAAACATATCCCGTTCGGCCGCACCGGCCTCACAGTGTCCGCCCTGGGTCTTGGCTGCATGGGCATGAGTGAAAACTATGGCCCGAGCGATGATGCCGAGAGCATGGCGACGCTCGCCCGGGCGGTCGAACTCGGCATCAATTTCCTCGATACGGCGGATTCGTACGGCCCTTTCCGCAACGAGGAATTGATCGGGCGGTTTCTGGCGAGCCGGCGCGAGCGGATCGTCGTGGCCACCAAATTCGGCTTCGTGCGCAGTACGGATCCGGCCGCACCGAGCATCGACAATAGCCCCGCTTATATACGCAGGGCCTGCGAGGCCTCCCTGCGCCGGCTCGCCATCGAGACGATCGACATCTACTACGTGCACCGCGTCGACCCAGCAGTACCGGTGGAGGACACGGTCGGCACGATGGCGGATCTGGTGCGAGAGGGGAAGGTGCGGGCCATCGGACTTTCGGAAGTGTCGGCGACGACCTTGCGGCGCGCCGCCGCCGTACACCCGATCGCGGCGCTGCAGAGTGAATATTCGCTGTGGGCGCGCGGCTCGGAGCTCGAGGTGCTGCCGGCATGCCGGGAACTCGGCATCTGTTTCGTCGCGTTTGCGCCCCTCGGGCGCGGGTTTCTCACCGGCGCCCTGCGCAATGCGGATACGCTCGCCGCGGACGACTATCGACGCCACTTGCCGCGATTTCAGGGGGAGGCCGCCGCGCACAACGCGCGCCTCGTGGCGCGTCTCGAGCAAATCGCGTCTCAACAGGGCTGCAGCGCCGCCCAGCTTGCGATCGCCTGGCTGCTCGCCCAGGGTCCCGGGGTCATTCCCATTCCCGGCACGCGCAGCAGCCGGCGGCTCGAGGAAAACGCCGCGGCTGCGGCAATCGTGCTCGACCAGGCTACCCGCACCGCGCTCGACGCGGTGTTCCCGATGGGAGCCGCGGCTGGCGAGCGCTACGACGCCGACGGGATGAAGCAGGTCAATCGATGAAGATCATTGCCGTCACGAACATCAAGGGCGGGGTGGGCAAGACGACCACCGCCGTGAATCTGGCGTTTCTGTGTGCGGCCGGCGGCCGGCGGACGCTGTTGTGGGATTTGGACCCGCAGGCAGCGGCGACTTATGTCTTGCGGTGCGAGCCCACCGAGCACGTCTCCGCCAAAAAGCTGGTTGCCGGAAAGCGCGAACTGCCGGAAGTGTTGCTGCCGAGCCGCTATGCGAACCTGGATGTGCTGCCCTCGGATATGTCGTACCGCAATTTCGACGTGCATTTGAACGCCCGCAAGCACCCGACCGAACGACTCTTGAAAATGAGCCGCCCGTTGCGCGAATTGTATGCGGTACTGTTTCTCGACTGCCCGCCGGGAATCTCGCTGCTGTCCGAGAATGTCCTGCGCGCCGCCGATGCCGTCGTCGTGCCGCTGCTGCCGACGCCGCTGTCGGTGCGCATGCTGGCGCAACTGCGCGACTTCGTCGCCGAGAAGGGATGGACCGACTTGGCTCTCATACCGTTTTTCTCGATGGTCGACCGGCGCAAGCTGCTGCATCAGGAGGTGATCGCGAGCACGCGGCAGTCCTTTCCGGAGCTGCTGGCCACCGAGGTGCCGTATTCGAGCGAGATCGAGAGAATGAGCGTGCGCCGGGCGCCGCTCCCCAGCTACTCGCCGCGCAGTGCGGAGGGCCGGGTTTATGCAGCTTTGTGGAGGGAGATAGCCATGCGGATCGCGCAACCCGAACTGGTTCCGGTTTAGAATAGGCCATGCTCGCCGCCGAATCAGCCGCCGTCGCCAAGGCGGAAGCCTACCGCGAATTGCTGGGACAGTTGGCCGCGCTGTTCGCCGGTGAGCGCGATGGCATTGCGAACGCCGCCAATATGTCCGCGCTCCTGTTCGCGGCGTTGCCGAATTTGAACTGGGCCGGATTCTATTTCCTGCGGGAACACGAGCTCGTACTCGGCCCCTTCCAAGGCAAGGTCGCCTGTGTTCGGATTCCTCTCGGCCGTGGTGTCTGCGGCACTGCCGCCGAGCGCCGCGAGACGGTCATCGTTGCGGATGTGAACGCATTTCCGGGCCACATAGCCTGCGATGCGGCGTCGCGCTCGGAGATCGTCGTCCCCTTGATCCAGCATGGACAACTCAAAGGCGTCCTCGATCTCGATAGCTCCGAGCTGGCGCGGTTCGATGCGCAGGACCGCGAGGGCCTCAAGGCTGCCGCGGAGCTGTTGCTCCAATCTTCTGATCTCGAGGCGTGGACGCGCTGAATCCGGACGCGCTTCTTCAATCCGGTTACCGCGATCAGCGGCGTACTTAAGCGGCTGAGGCCAGGGGGTAGTACAGGCGCAGCCCCGCCGGGGTGCCGCCCGCGCGAGGGATTTCCACGCGTCCGCCGTTGGCCATGATCCAACGTCTGGCGTAGCCGAGCACCAACTCCTGCGGTTTGAGATTGACCGGTTCGCGGCACAGGAGATCCTGCGCCTCGCGAATGGCCTCGTATGTCAAATGCGAGCGCAACTCCACCACGGCGAATCCATCCGAGCAGCTCAGCTCCACCTGAAGATCGGATCCCGCGGGCGAGGCGTCGATACTGAGCGCGAGAAGGCCCAAGATCAGTGATCGCAGCTTGTTCGGCTCGCTCGACACCTGCAGGTCGTCGCGGCCGGACAGACCGAGCGTGATCTCCTTGCCGAGCGCGTCGTTGCGCAGGAACTGCTGCGCCTGTTGCACCAGGGTCCACAGGTTG
>Ga0307476_10001993_pt1 | contig 12293 bp, 8 predicted proteins | sample atmos_gasesECM2C_2_FD_203314 | JGI IMG/M metagenome (GOLD analysis project Ga0307476, IMG submission 203314) | Hardwood forest soil microbial communities from Morgan-Monroe State Forest, Indiana, United States - atmos_gasesECM2C_05 | ecosystem: Environmental > Terrestrial > Soil > Temperate... | reverse complement strand
CGTGACTTACGAACTCACTGACGAGAATTCGCTCAAAATTACCTACGTCGCTTCCACGGACAAGCCCACCGTCGTCAACCTCACGAATCACAGCTATTTCAATTTGTCGGGAGCGGGCAGCGGCGACATTCTCAAGGACGTGTTGCAACTGGATGCCGATCGCTACACTCCCGTGGACAGCACTCTGATTCCAACGGGCGAGCTGAAATCGGCGGAAGGCACGCCATTTGATTTCCGCAAGCCAACGGCTATCGGCGAACGCCATGCCCAGGTTCCTGGCACTGGCGGCTACGATCACAACCTCGTTTTGAACGGCGAGGCAGGCACGCTGCGTAAATCGGGAGAACTTTACGACCCGGTTTCCGGACGCCAGATGGAATTGTGGACCACAGAGCCTGGCGTGCAGGTCTATATGGCCATCGGGCTCAACGGCTCGATCAAGGGCATCGGCGGCGCGTATCAAAAATTCGGCGCGCTGTGCCTGGAGACACAGCATTTTCCGGATTCGCCAAATCATCCGAATTTCCCGTCTACGGTGGTGCGCCCAGGCAACGACTACCAGTCCGAAACAATTTACAAATTTTCGGTGAAATAGAATTTTCGGCAGCATCGGCGGGCCATGCACAAAACAACAAACTCTTGGCGCAAGACGAATACCTAACTCAGAAAGGCGACGATGACCGCAACTCTCGGAATGCTGGTGACGGAGAGGCTGGTTCGCCTCGCGCCAGTGGATCTCGCGATCGTTGTTTTCTATTTTGCACTGGTTCTGGGTATCGGGTTCTATCTAAAGCGATTTGCCAAAACGGGCGAAGATTTTTTTATGGCCGGGCGCGAAATGACCGCATGGGTCGCGGGACTGGCTTTCGTTTCCGCGAACCTTGGTTCGTTAGAGCTTCTCGGTTGGGCCGGCTCCGCCTATCAGTACGGAATTCTCGCCGCGCACTGGTATTGGATCGGCGCGATTCCCGCCATGATTTTTCTGGGCCTGGTGATGATGCCGTTTTATTACATTTCTAAAACGCATTCTGTGCCGGGTTATCTGCAATTGCGCTACGGTACAGCAGCCAGCGGACTGAGCGCGGTCACCTTCGCCATCATGACCATTCTGATGTCCGGCGTGAATATGTACGCGATGGCCGTAGTGATGAAAGTTGTTCTTGGCTGGGATTTGAATTTCAGCATTTTTGTTTCGTCGATCACGGTCGCAATCTATGTCGCGGCGGGCGGACTGTTTTCCGCAATCTTCAATGAGGTGCTGCAATTTTTCTTGATCTGGTTCGGCGCGCTGTTGATTCCTATTCTCGGCCTGATCGAAACCGGTGGGTGGCACGGAATGGTTGCGCGCATTCAGCACAACTTTCCAGGCCAGGACTTCACGCACATGTGGAGCAACCTCGGACACTTTAAGGACAATCCGATGGGCATGCACTGGACCGGCATTGTTTTTGGGCTGGCGATGGTGCAATCCATGGGCTACTGGACGACTGATTTCTTGGTGGTGCAGCGCGTGCTTTCCGCGAAGGATATTCGCTCCGCCAAGTTGGCTCCGCTCATCGGATCCTTTTTCAAAATGGCCGTACCGATCATCGTAATTCTTCCCGGACTGCTCGGCCTGGCGCTGCTCCCGATGCACTTGTATCCGGCAAGTAATCTGGAAGCGGGGCAGTTCAGCTACAACGAAGTGCTGCCGCTGATGCTCGCCCGTTATTGCGGGCCGGGATTGCTTGGTCTTGGCATCACGGCATTGGTTGCCGGATTCATGGCGGGAATGGCCGGGAACGTCAGCGCCTTCGCCACGGTGTGGACCTACGATCTTTATCGCCCATTTATCCGCAAGAATGCGCCGGACCAGCATTACGTCGCGATGGGCCGCTGGTGCACGCTGATCGGCGTGTTCATCAGCATCGGCACGGCATATCTTGCCATGGGCTTTGCCAGCATCATGGACTATGTGCAGGCGCTCTTCGGATTTTTCATCGCGCCGCTCTTTGGCACAGTTCTTCTGGGTATGATGTGGAAGCGCGCCACCAGGGCCGCAGGATTCTGGGGATTACTGGCCGGCACGATTTCTTCCATTACCATGTTCTTGCTGATGCACGGAAAATCCGGCGAGCGATGGGTAGCGTTGTTCGCCCTTTCTCCGGACGCGAAAGGATTGGCGCAGGATATGTACCAGTCGCTGTGGTCGTGTGTTACCTGCGTGGTGGTCACGCTGCTGGTCACGGTCGTGACCAAGCCGCGACCGGACGCCGAGTTGAAAGGTCTGGTCTATAGCTTGAGCGAAGTGGCCCACGAGGACCGCGTCGGGTGGCTGCACCGGCCAATGTTCTGGGGCGGCGTAGCCATGGCACTTCTGCTTGTACTGCAAATTATTTTCTGGTGAGCTCATGAGCGAAAAAAGCGAAATTATTCCGGTGTGGTTTTTTGTCGGTGTGTTGTTCCTGGTATACGGCATGCTGATTTTTGCCAGCGGTCTGGCAGAATGGTCGCATCCGCCTGCTACCGTCTTGGCAAACCTGCACGCCCCGGTGTGGTGGGGCGGGCTGCTGATCGTGCTCGGAGCAGTGTACTGCGGCACCTTTAGGCCAGGACGCAAAAAAACACAGATTATCTGACCGTAGCGGGGGAGCTGCATGCCGCTTTTCGCGACCTGCATGTCAGAACGAGAGTTGGGGCCATGATGGGCGAAAAGAAGAACGAAAAGAAAATGACGATGGGCGTAATCGTCGGGAACCGGGGATTTTTTCCCGATCACCTGGCGAAAAGCGGGCGTGAAGAAATTCTTGCGGCGCTTAGGAAAGCTGGTATGAACGCAATCGCGCTCAGTCCCGAGGAAAGCAAGTATGGCGCCGTAGAAACGCACGAAGAAGCCAAGCGCTGCGCCGCACTCTTCAAAAAACATGAAAAGGAAATTGCTGGTGTGATCGTGACACTGCCGAATTTTGGCGATGAACGCGCCATCGCGGACACTCTCCGGCTGGCACGGCTGGAAGTGCCGGTGCTGGTGCAGGCCACGCCGGACTCGACTTCGAAGATGAGCATTGCCTACCGGCGCGATAGTTTCTGCGGAAAAATGTCCGCATGCAACAACCTGAAACAGTACGGCATTCCGTATTCGCTGACCAGGTTGCACACGGTCGCACCGGATTCGCCGGAATTCGCGAACGACCTGGAGACTTTTGCGGCTGTTTGCCGAGTGGTAGGCGGATTGAAGAACCTGCGCATTGGCGCAATTGGCGCGCGGCCCGCCGCGTTCAACACCGTCCGTTATAGTGAAAAACTGCTGGAAGCGAGCGGCGTTTCCGTCGAGACGTTGGATTTGAGCGAAGTGCTTGGGCGCATCGGCCGGCTGAAGGATAGCGATGACGCGGTGGCGGCAAAGCTCGCGGCGATCAAGAAATACGTGAGCACCAGCGGAGTCCCTGACGCCGCACTCCTAAAAATGGCGAAACTCGGCGTGGTGACCGAGCAGTGGATGAAAGAGACCGACGTTGCGGTAAGCGCGGTGCAGTGCTGGACGTCACTGGAAGAAAATCTGGGCGTCGTGCCGTGCACGGTGATGAGCATGATGAGCGACAATCTGCTTTCGAGCGCCTGCGAAGTGGACGTATGCGGCGTGCTTAGCATGCACATGCTTGCGCTGGCCAGCGGAACACCCAGCGCGCTGCTGGACTGGAACAATAATTACGGCAGCGATCCGAATAAAGCCGTGTGCTTCCACTGCAGCAATCTGCCAAAACATTTTTTCCGTGAAGTGCACATGGACTTTCAGGAAATTATCGCGGGAACTGTGGGCAAGGAAAATACCTACGGCACTGCAGTGGGCAAAGTGAAAAGCGGTGCGATGAGTTACGCGCGCTTTTCGACGATCGACCGCGAAGGCGTGATCCGGGGTTACGTTGGTGAAGGAAAATTCACCGACGATTCGCTGGAGACTTTTGGCGGGGCCGGCGTGGTGGAAATTCCGGAGATGCAAAAACTGTTGCGCTATATTTGCGAAAATGGCTATGAACATCACGTTGCCGCGAATTTCTCCAACGTGGCGGGCGCACTGTACGAAGCCGCGAATAATTATCTCGGCTGGAAAGCCTATCTGCACGGGTAGGTGTTGGCTCCACAGCATTTCCGCGACCCAGTTGTCATTCCGAATGCCGTCTTGTTTACAAGCCCGGTAGCAGTTGAGTCGGCCGGCACAAAGGCAGTGTGAGTGGCTCGCCGTGCCTAGGCTACTCACAATCACATGCAGTGAAGGGCGGGGTAGAGGCGGCGGAAAGTGGCGTAGTTTTTTTGCAGGAGGGCGGAGGAGGCGGGATCTGGTTTGACGTGGGAGGCGACGTGGACAACGGCGTCGCAGGCTTCGTCGACGGACGCGAAATGGCGAGCGCCGACCGCGGCGAGGATGGCGGCACCGTACGCTGCACCTTCTTCGGCGGCGACGAGTTCGACTTCGTGGGCGTAAACGTCGGCTTGAATTTGCCGCCAGAGCGGCGAGCGGGCGCCTCCGCCGCCGAGCCTGATTTGTTTGACGGGAACTTTCATCTCTTCGAAAATCGAAAATGAATCCTTCAAGCTGAAGGCGACGCCTTCGAAAATGGCGCGGACAATGTGCGCCCGGCGGTGCGATGGCGTGATCCCGACAAGCGCGCCGCGTGCGTTGGGATCGAGATGCGGGGTGCGTTCGCCCATGAGATACGGCGCCCAGAGGAGTCCGTCGGCGCCGGGTGGCGCGGCGGCCGCTTCTTCGGAGAGAAATTCGTAGGGATCACGCCCCAACACGGCTGAAGCCGTGCCCTCTATTCCCTCCTTGACGAGACCCGCGACGCCGAACGTGTCGCGGAACCACCGCAGAGAAAGCCCCGCAGCTTGCGTGACTCCCATGACGTGCCAGCGTCCGGGAACGGCGTGGCAAAACGTATGCAGTCGGCCGCGCGGATCGAGCGCAGGATGATCCGTGGCAGCGAAAACGACGCCGGAGGTTCCGATGGTCGCGCTGACTAGGCCTGCGCGGACGATGCCCATTCCGACTGCGCCGGCAGCCTGGTCGCCAGCCCCGACAACAACCGGTGTGGCAATTTTCAAGCCGGTCGCGGCGGCGCCCTCTCGGTTTAGCTTGCCGCAGACTTCGGGTGACTCGTACAGCGCCGGCAGAAAACTTTTCTCAATGCCTGTGGCTGAAAGCACTTCCGCGGACCACGCACGTCTTGCGACATCCAGCAGCAACGTGCCGCTGGCATCGGCCTGGTCTATGGCGCGGTCGCCGGTGAGGCGGAAGCGAACGTAATCCTTGGGCAGCATGATGTGGCGCACGCGCGCCCAGAGCTGCGGCTCGTTTTCGCGCACCCACAAAATTTTGGTCAGAGTGAAATTCGTCAACGGCGGGTTACAGGTGAGCTGAATCAGTCGGTCGCTGCCGAATTTTTCAGAGAGGTCGCGGGATTGTTTTTCGGTGCGCTGGTCGCACCAGATGAGCGCGGGGCGCACGACTTCACCGGCGGAGTCGAGCAGAACTGCGCCGTGCATCTGGCCGGAGAAGCCGACACAGGCGATTTCCTCGGCGCGAATCGACGATTTCTGCAGGGCTTTTCTTACGGCGATGCCGCAGGCCCGCCACCAATCGCGCGGATCCTGCTCGGCCCAGCCAGGGTGCGGCGAAGCGAACGGTTGATGTTCTTCAGTGCCCGCTGCGACGACGGCGCCGGAAACGTCCGTCAACAGCGCGCGTGTGCCTCCGGTGCCAACGTCAATGCCGAGGAAGTAGATTTGGGATCTCCGATCGTCGAAATAGCATGAAGACTTGAGAAGCGGGCCGTGACGATGGATTGTAGGCGCGATTTGTTCTTAAGACAAAAGTTTCCCGCACGCTACCAATCGGTGCTATCGCAACTCTCCGGGCAGGATGCCCTTTTTGCGTGCCTCTTCATAAATCGCTTCGACCTGATCTTGTAGGTGTTTTCTTTTTTCCTCGAGCTTGGCAATTTGTTCGGGTATCGGCGCGGTGCTGTAGCGTTTGTGCAACTGCCTTCCAGCGTCTCCGCTCAATTCTCCCGCTTGAAAGCGTCTAAACTCATCGAGTTGTTGGTCCGCGTCCTGCAATTGCGCCTGCAATTTTTCCAACTTTCCGCGCAATTGGCCGGCAAGCTGCGCATTCGCGTCATTGCTGGGGCGCACGGGCAAGCTAACCGCTTTTGTGGCGGGAGCCACGTCGGCGCTGACCGGCAGAAAGTCGTCATTGGTCCAGACTCTTTTGGTTTTGGGCCGGGGCGTGCTCGAGGGCGCCGTGTCCACGGGTTGCTGAGCCGAAACGAAGGCCGCACCGCTGAGAAGCAGGCACGCGGGAAAGACCATGCGAAAAAGAACATGCGACACCCAAGGGAGAATCAAAGGGCACACCTCTTTCTCCATTAAACCCCAAGGCCATGAAGAAGTCTCAGTTAGTTTCTATGGTCAGTGCCAGGTTTCGCTTTCATTTCGTCCAAGCGAGCAAGTTCGGACTGGATCTGAGGAATGGCCTCGGCCGGCGACCCAATGCGCTTGTATGCGCTGTAGAATGTTTTTTCGTGCACTGAAATGTTGGAGAAAAACTTCCGACCATCAAAATCGTATTGCGAGAAGGACGGCAGCCAGATTCCTGGCGCCATTTCGTAGCGGTCCTGCATAAACCGACTGCCCTTATAGATTTTCGCCAGGAAAACTCCCAATGAGATATCGTCGGTGACTTCGCCTTCCACTTGCGCCAGTTGTTGCGCGGCCTCATCCACCCACAAGAACCCTCTGACCTTGGTATAAATGGAAGTGGCACGATTGGTGGGCTTGAACGCAGGATTCGGCGCCATACGGTACTTTGAAAGCATGCGGTCGCCGCGGGGTTCCTGGCCGACGTAGGCGAGAAGAAAAGCATTGCGAGTGGCGTCAATCAGCTCGTCGCGGTCTTTTTGTTTTTTTTGGATCTTCTGGTAAGCCTCGCGCTGCGTCTGTCCTGTTTCGACCGCCCACGTGAGCGCCTTCAACACCTTGTCGAGTTCCGCCCGGTAGGCATCGGCATCCGACGGCTTGCCGTCCGTTCCTAGCGGAATTTTTGCCATACCGGTCCCCGCGGGAATCACCCGCGAAACTCGCACACTTTGTGGGTCGGGGTCCATCGGTTGCCGGCGGGTTTCCACTCGTTCGATTCGCTCGTAGAGGTATTGCGCGCGTTCCGCCTCTTTCAGACCGTCGATGACGTGGCTCATCAATTCGCTCGAGGGTTGGTGCGAAGACTCGTGCGAAGGCGCAGTTGAAGAAACCCGCTCTTCCACGGCCTTTGTGATCGCATCTTGCGCCGGTCGGCCGGCAAAGACCGTCAGGCAGGCCGCGACCAGCAGGAGTCTCGACGAATAGTACAAATCAGTGCCCCTCAAGACAAACTTTACCCAACCTTGCTCGACCTGCCGAGACTTTTTTGGATTCTCGCAAACTGTGTGGTGTTGCATGGGTTAAGGTTCCCGGTTCGAGCCAATGCAAGCCGCGCCCGAAAAATATCGCTAAGCTATTAAAAGCAATGGTGTTACCTGCAACACCAATACTTCCACGCACTCGAAACCGCATACTCGTGGGTATCGAGGATTGCGTTATTGGCCCTCGAGGAGAAAATCACGCGTTTTTAACGTCTAACAAGGAACGAAAGGGTGTTGTCGCGCGTATTACAGACACCGATCCTTCCGCGGCCGCAGACAAATTAGGGAGAACTAAGTTGGGTGTTACGCCACTAGAACGACTAAGCCAAGTGAATGTGATTGTGGGCCCAGCCAGTCAAACCACCCGGCTTACACGAGTCCGGCGCTCGCTGGTGGCGTTCTTTGAAACTTTTCGTTTGGCTCTGGATTCTCTGCGAGCGCACAAACTTCGCAGCTTTCTTACGCTACTGGGCGTGATTTTGGCGGTAACCACATTAGTGGTGGTGATGAGCGTTGTGGCCGGGATGAATTTTTACGTCGCGGACCGCATCGCCAACCTGGGCGCAAACGTCTATATCGTGGATCGCTTTGGCATTATCACCAGCCAGGACGCATGGGTGAAAGCGCAGAAGCGCCCCCTGTTGACCATGGATGAATTCGAGTATTTGCGCGACAACATGAAGACCGCGAATGCCGTAGCCGCTTTGGATGACCGCAACATGGACCTGAAAGCGGGTAACGAGCGGCTGGAGCGAACCGATGTAATGGGCGTTACTCCGAACTACACTGACGTTCGCAATATCGGTGTCGCGCAAGGCCGCATGATTACCGAAGCCGATGATGAACACCGCTCGCAGGTTGTGTTTATTGGCGCGGACGTAGTAGCCAAGCTGTTCCCCAACGTGGACCCGGTCGGCAAGACGCTGCGCGCGGAAACGCATGAATATCAGGTCATCGGAGTGGCCACTCCCATCGGCAGCGCGTTCGGACAATCGCAAGACAATTTCGTGATCATGCCGATTCACACCTACCAAAGAGAATTCCACAAACAGAGTGACTGGGTCGGTATCTTCGTTCAATCACCCAGCTCTGAAATGATGGAACCATCGAAGGACGAGGCGCGCATGCTGCTGCGCGCGCGCCGCCATTTGTCCTACGATGCGCCAGACAATTTTGCCATTCTTGGCTCCGATTCAATCATGGCGCTGTGGCATCAGTTGACGGGCACGCTGGCGACCGTCGCGGTCGGGTTGGTCAGCGTCTTTCTGGTAGTCGGCGGTATCGTGATCATGAACATCATGCTGGCCAGTGTTACTGAGCGTACCCGCGAAATCGGTGTTCGCCGCTCGTTGGGCGCACGGAAGATTCATATCATGCTGCAATTCATGACCGAATCCGGCGTGCTGGCAGCCGTGGGTGGCGTCATCGGAGTCGTCGCCGCCTATGCGCTGGTCGCTTTGGGTCGGACATTGACTTCCATCCCCATGCAGATGCCTCTGGGAGCGGTCATACTTTCGCTGATGGTCTCGACTGCGGTCGGATTGTTCTTTGGGATTTACCCGGCCATGCGGGCGGCAAGGCTGGACCCGATCGAAGCGCTCAGAGCGGACGGATAGGAGCATCGCATGGCCCAGGCACACGGCGAAAATCTAAAACAGGCCATGGACACGCTTCGCGCGCACAAGCTGCGCAGCGGGCTCACAGTCTTTGGCGTCGTGTTGGGCGTGAGCGTGATCATGCTGGTGGCCGCGCTGATCACCGGCTTCGACTACCAGATCCAGGAAAACATCAAGCAATTCGGTGCGGACACTGCGTTCGTCTCCAAGTGGGATCAGGGATTCCACGGCGGCAACGCTCCGCCGCTGGAAGAGCGGCTTCGCAAACCTCTCACTATCGAAGACGCGCAAGCGATCAAGGAAGGCGGCCGGTCTGTAAAGAGCGTCACCGCGTTTATCCAGACCGGCTGGATGCAGCAACACACCGTGCGGACAAAAGCCGGAGAAGTGACCGCGATTGATTTCCGCGGTGTGCAGCCGAATTTTGGGCAAGTGTATGCCAACGCTTCGACGCTCGAAGGACGGTTCATCAGCGAGGGAGACGACCTGCACCGGGAGAAAGTTGTGATGCTTGGCGAGAACGTCGCGCCGGTTCTCTTTCCTGAAGGCCATCCCGTCGGCAAAGACGTCATGATCGACGGCACTGACTTCCAGGTGATCGGTGTGGTGGAAAAGCCAAAAGGCGGGTTCGGCATGGGCGATGAGGATCGCCGGGTTCTGATTCCCTTCAACACGTTCAAGAAGACGTATCCGTCTGCCGACGAATTGAACATGCGCGTGCAGGCGTATCCGGGCTTGCTGGATCCGATGGTGGACGATATTACCGAAATCTTGCGGCGTCGCCGCAATGTTGCTTACGACGCTAAAAATAATTTCTCGATTGGTACTGCCGCTCAAGAGGTAGAAGAGTTCCACAACATCATGGCCATGGTTTACATCGGAACGATCGTTTTGAGCAGCATTGGCTTGCTGATCGGCGGCGTGGGCGTGATGAATATCATGCTGGTCAGCGTCACGGAGCGAACGCGCGAGATCGGCATCCGCAAAGCGATCGGAGCCAAGCGCAAGGACATTACCTGGCAATTCCTGTTGGAAGCCATGACGTTGACTGGAACCGGTGGTGTAATTGCCCTGCTCGCGGTGAATGCACTGGTCTTGTTGATTCGCGCCACATTGAAATGGCAGGGCACGGTACCCGCGTGGGCGGCGATTCTGGGTGTGACGGTTAGCGTATCGATTGGGCTGATTTTTGGCGTTTGGCCCGCGATGAAAGCCGCGAAACTCGATCCGGTCGAAGCTCTCCGCTACGAATAATCAGGAATAATCGGAATCGCAATGGCCGTGCCCGTTAGTGCGACGGCGAGGCGGCGTCCGCGATCGTTTCGCCTTGTTTAGGGCTTCTCGGCGGCGGTGCGCCAGGCCAGGAAATTTCCAGCGCCGCGTCGCGTTTCACCAGCATCTTGGCGTGCTTTACAACTTTGATGGAAAGCAAGTTTGCGGTGCCGCTTTGTATTTCAGCCAATCCGCCGCGCTCCAGATGGAGACTCTGGTCCGGACGATAGAGCGCGACGCGAAATTCATGGGGTCCGGCGGCAAGCGGCCGTTCCAGATGAAGCGTCTCGCCCGAACTAGTCACCGAGAGTGGTGACGTGGCCAGCAGATGCTGGTCCGCGTAAATCGCAAGTGTTTCGCCGTCGATTGCCGACGCAATTTCTATGTTTAAGGGAAGTTGCGCGATAGTCAAGGTGTGAACCGGAGGAATCGCTGCATCCGGGTGAGAAGCTTCGCGCGGGCGCGACGAACTCTCGGTCACGGTTTCCGTCGGATTTCCCGATATTGACCGACCGCTCGCGTGCGTCCCGTTGCCGTGGCCAGCCGTGAGCTGTCTGGGATGTCTGATTGGAAGTCCCGCTTCCAGCTGCGAGCCCGAAACCTGTTCAGTGCTCAGGCTGGCCGCAGCTACGACGGTCTTGGCATGACTGCGATGCGCATTCCAATTGTGGCCGCCGACGATGACTAGAAGCGCCGCCGCGCAAGCAGCAAAGGCGATCCACGCATCGCGCTGATGGAGCGGCCTCCTCCACCACGAAAAGTCAAACCGGTTGGGCTTCGCTTCTGCCTTGCTTCTGGCAAACGGATAAAGCGAGGCGGCGAGCGACTCGCCTGAAGCGTACCGGGCGTTTGGATCTTTCGCCAGGCATCGCATCACGACGCGATCGAATTCTTTTGGCAATTGTGGATTGTGCCGCGATGGCGGAGGCGGCTCTGCCGCCACGATCTGCGCACATACGGCGGATACAGACGAGCCGTCAAATGGACGAACCCCAGCGGCCATCTGGTACAGAATGATGCCCAGGGAAAAAATGTCCGACCGGTGATCCTGCGTTTCTCCCTGGATCTGTTCGGGCGACAAATAAGCCGGTGTTCCGACCAGCTTTCCTGTTCCGGAAAGTTGTGTAGCATAACGGGCAATCCCAAAATCGCCCAGCTTGATGTGACCGTCGTCGGTTACGAAAATATTTGCCGGCTTGACGTCACCGTGCACGATGCCCGCGCGATGCGCGCGATTCAGGGCGTTGGCAAGATCGCCGGCCCAAACGCCGACCCGCGCCAGCGGCAACCCGCCCTGCGCTGCCATCACAGATTCCAGCGTCTTGCCCGGCACGAATTCCATCACCAGGTACGCTGAGCCGTCTTCGTTCGTTCCCAAATCGTAGATGGAAACGATATTGGGATGTGAAAGCCGTCCCAATATCTGCGCTTCCCGCATGAACTGCTTTTGCAGCTCTTCCGAGCCGAACCCGTGGCCGAACGTTTTCATCGCCACAGTCCGGTCGATGAGTGTGTCGTGCGCTTTATCAACGCGGCTGGTGGCGCCGACGCCGATCGTGCTTACGATCTCATAGCGTGTCTGTGTCATGGCTGGGACAGTTCTCCACTCCGAGGTAAGTGTGACGTATCTGGTGTGGTCGCAAAATGGACCTTAAGGCCCAAAAAACCTGAGGACGGAAGTACCGGGAAAATTTTTTCCTAACCTTTCTTTCGGCGCGCTTTCGCTGACCCTTTGGACAGTTAACTTCGCGAGTGGATTTTCTCATTCCCGTGTTGAACTACTCAGACGGTCGGCTCTAGTCTCGACTAAAGCGCCAGCAAGCGACGCACAATGTTGCGACACAGGTGCGGTGGTGTGCGAAGCGGGCGCGCGGGACGCAAAATTCAACTCGAAATGGAGAACAGCGGTATGAAAAATATAAAGCGTTTACTTCTGGCCATGGGCGTATTGGCGATGAGTGCCGCAATC
>Ga0307476_10001992_pt1 | contig 12298 bp, 6 predicted proteins | sample atmos_gasesECM2C_2_FD_203314 | JGI IMG/M metagenome (GOLD analysis project Ga0307476, IMG submission 203314) | Hardwood forest soil microbial communities from Morgan-Monroe State Forest, Indiana, United States - atmos_gasesECM2C_05 | ecosystem: Environmental > Terrestrial > Soil > Temperate... | reverse complement strand
CCGTTGTGTGGATTGCCGATGTGCTTGCCGTGCACGGTGGAACGTCGCGGCTTGTTGGATGGGGCATTTTGCTGCTGATCGCGATGGTCTGGGGAATTCTGACCGGCGGTTTTACCTGGACCGTGAACCGCATCGCCTGTCGCAGTGTCGCGCTGGCGTGCCTGGCTGCACCATTTGTCTGGGTCACGTCGGAGTTTGCCCGCGCGCACCTCCCGGAAATCGGTTTTCCCTGGAATCTGCTCGGATATTCCGCAGCAGCCAACCGAGCGTTGCTGCAAGTGACCACAGTCACGGGAATTTACGGCTTGTCGTTCGTAATGGCGGCATTTAATTCGCTGCTCGCCTGGGCGGATGCGGCCAAGGCCATCAGCCTGAAGAAACGCCTGAGCATCATCGTAAGCGCAGTCGCCGTAATTCTCTGCACGATGTCCTTCGGCACCCGGTTTGTTCCGGAAGCAAAGGCAACTCACTTCGCGCGCGCCGTGCAGCCCAATTTTCCAGAAGTCGATTCTTATCCCGCTGATTGGTTCGCAATGCACAAAGATGACATGGACGAGCTCGACGAGTTGAGCCTGCAACCCTCCGCACACCGCCCCGATCTGATTATCTGGCCGGAAGCGCCCGCGCCCTTTTCCTGGCAGAACAATCAGTTTTCCAAGCGCGCGTCCAGTCTCGCCATTCGCGCCGAACATCCGTTCCTCGCCGGTGTCATCGAGTGGAAAACCGAGAAAGTTTCTTCCGGCCACATCGGAGAAGCGCCCTACAACAGCGCCCTGCTGGTCGATCCGCAAGGCCAAAAAGTATTTGTCTACGACAAGCGTCACCTCGTTCCATTCGGCGAGTACGAACCTTTCCCATTAATTCACCGCGTAGTGCAAAGCGTCTCTGACGAAGTTGGCGGTTTTCACAAAGGGAAAGTCGCGGCGATAGGCACGCTCCCCGCCGGCCATAAATTCGCCGTCTTCATCTGTTACGAAGCCATCTTCCCGGGCGAAATTCGCGAGTTTGCCGCCCGCGGCGCCAACCTGTTGATCAATATTTCGAATGACGGCTGGTTCGGCGAATCGGCCGCCGCAGTGCAGCACCTGCACATGGCTCGCGTCCGCGCCGTGGAAAACCGCCGTTGGGTGTTGCGCGTAACCAACAGCGGAATCACCGCCGCCATCGATCCGTATGGCAAAGTCTACGAAAGCATCCCGCGCGAGGTGCGCGGAGCAGTAGATCTACCCTACGATTTCCGCACCGACACCACTCTTTACGCCCGCTTCGGCGACTGGTTCGCCTGGATGTGCGTCCTGGTTTCAGCTATTCTTTTATTACCAACTCTTTGGAAAAAATATGATTCTTGAAGATCTGCAGCACCGCTACGAAGGACTCACGCAACGTATCTCGCTTGTGCGGAGTTATCTTTGACGTCCGGCATTTCCGCGAAGAACTGAAAGCGCTCGAAGCGAAAATCGCTAAGGCGGACTTCTGGAACGATCAGGAGAAAGCTCAAGCGGTTCTGCGCGAACGCAAGCGTGCCGACGATCAAATTTCCGCCGACGCCAGGCTCACCTCACTGGTCGGCGACATCGATACTTACATCAATCTCGCAAGAGAAGAAACTAACGCTCAGCAACGCGAGGATCTGCTAAAGGAACTCGACCGCGAGTTAAGCAACGCGGATGCTTACATTTCCGAACTTGAGACGCGCACGCTCCTATCCGGCGAAAACGATCATCTCAACGCCATCATGACCATCAAACCCGGCGCAGGCGGAACCGAATCGCAGGACTGGGCCGCCATCCTGTTTCGCATGTATCTGCGCTGGGCTGAGCGCAAAGGGATGCGCGCAGAGGTGCTCGACGAAACCGAAGGAGAAGAAGCGGGAATTAAGAACGCCACCATCCAGTTTTCCGGCGAGAATGCCTACGGCATGCTGGCGGGAGAAACCGGCGTTCATCGGCTGGTGCGGATTTCGCCCTTCGATCAAGCCGCGCGGCGACACACTTCGTTTGCGTCCGTGTTTGTGATTCCGGAAGTGGACGACCGCATCGAAATCAACATCAAGCCAGACGATCTGAAGGTTGACACCTATCGCGCAGGCGGCAAGGGCGGCCAAAACGTAAACAAAGTTGAAACCGCCGTCCGCATCACCCATCTTCCCACCGGCGTGGTCGTAGCCTGCCAGGCCCAGCGCAGCCAGGGCAAAAACCGCGAAATGGCCATGAAAATGTTGCGCTCAAAACTTTACGACCTGGAAATCAAAAAGCGCCAGGACGAAACCGATAAATTGGACGACACCAAGCTGGACATTTCCTTCGGTAGCCAGATTCGCTCGTACGTCATGCAACCGTATCGTCTGATCAAAGACCATCGCACAAAATTCGAAGTAGGCGACGTCGATCGGGTTCTCGACGGCGACATCGATCCCTTCATCCGCTCCTATTTAATGGCCAAGAAAACCAAAGGCAAGCTGACAGTAGAGCCCGACGAAGACGCCGCCTAGGCATATCGTTCGAACAAATCATATCTAGGGGCGCAGCATGCTGCGCCCCAGCTTGCCCAAGCTTGAGACTAGATATGTCCTCGTTGTGCCCGCCTACGGCGAATTCGGAACAGCGGATTTGTCTCAACCTTTCCACTTACGCATCCGCTTTTGACGCGACTTTCGCAAAAGACCAGCGATTGGGCCGTCGGAGGCCCTTGAAATACACATATGCCAAGTTCTTTGCGCAATGCTGCTTCCGGTCGCACCGGTCGCAGAGTGATGTGGTCGCCTTCGCTTTCCACTTCAAGCGTACTTCCAGGTGTCAACCTCATCCTGTCTCGACGAGAAATGGCAGGTGACGAGACAGAAGTCTATCGAAAACCAGCTTTTCCGGTAGAGCCAACCTCGCCACTCAATGCCAAATTTCCCCTTTTAATGCAGGATTTGACCACTTGGATTCATTTCGTTGCCTGCCGGCCATCCGGATGATATTTTAGAGAGTCGGGCAAAGGGCGCTCTATCGCGCCGTCGTGCGTGACACCTAGTTGTTAAATCGAACTGCGCACGGGCATAGCTGCACTTCCACCAAGGCTCATTCCCAGGCTTCGACCTGAAATAGCTTGAACGGGAGAGGACTGCTAACCCCAGAGGAGCGTTCGTTTTGAGCCAAGGACTTAAGAATTTTCTATTTACGTCGGAATCGGTCACCGAAGGTCATCCAGACAAAATCGCCGATCAGATTTCCGACTCGGTACTCGACGAAGTGATGAAGCAGGACCCGAAGGGCCGCGTTGCCTGCGAAACCCTTGTCACCACCGGCCTCGCCGTAGTGGCCGGTGAAATCACAACTACTGCCCACATTGACTACGATGAGCTGGTACGCAGCACCATCCGCGGCGTCGGCTATGATCGCGCCAAGTTTGGCTACGATTCCGAAACTTGTGCCGTCATGTGCACCGTCAAGCGCCAGTCTCCGGATATCGCCATGGGCGTGGACACCGGCGGCGCCGGCGACCAGGGCCTGATGTTTGGCTTCGCCTGCGATGAAACGCCCGAGTTGATGCCCATGCCTATCCAACTTGCCCACCAGCTCACCTTCAAGCTTTCCCAAGTTCGCAAATCCAAAAAAGTTGACTTTCTCCGGCCCGACGGCAAGTCGCAGGTCACAATCGAATATCGCAACGGCAAGCCGTCCCGCGTGGACGCCGTCGTAATTTCCACCCAGCACAGCGATTCGGTTTCCAACGACGATCTGCGCAACGCCGTTCTTGAACACGTCATCAAGCCCGTTGTCCCCGTCGCCATGCTCGACAAAAACACCAAGTACTACATTAACCCCACCGGCCGCTTCGTCATCGGTGGGCCAATGGGCGATGCGGGCCTCACTGGCCGGAAAATTATCGTCGACACTTACGGCGGTTACAGCCGTCACGGTGGAGGCGCTTTCTCCGGTAAAGATCCATCTAAAGTTGACCGCTCCGCCTGCTACATGGCCCGCTACATCGCCAAGAATGTCGTCGCAGCCGGCCTTGCCAGGAAAGCCGAAGTCCAACTCGCCTACGCCATCGGTGTAGCTGAACCGGTTTCCGTAATGGTAGACAGCTTCGGTACCGGGACCATTCCAGAAGAGAAAATCACGGAAGTCGTGCGCGAAACTTTCCAGCTCACTCCCAAAGCCATTATCGAAACGCTCGATTTGCGCCGTCCAATTTACAAGGACACTGCGGCGTACGGCCACTTTGGCCGCAAGGGCGCCGGTTTTACCTGGGAAAAAACCGACCGCGCCGACGCGCTGCGCAAGGCCGCCGGTGCAACCGCCGAAGTTGCCGTCCGCAGCTGACGGCTGCGCATCTCACTTTTCATTCGCAAATTTTGCTAACTCAAAAAAGGAGCTAGTCTGTGGCGACAGCAGAACTCAAGAAGGGCGATGTAAAAGATATTTCGCTGGCCGACGCCGGCAAACGCAAAATCGAGTGGGCGCAGCAGCAGATGCCTGTGCTGCAAATCATTCGCAAGCGTTTCATCAAGGAGCAGCCCCTGAAAGGCCTGCGCGTTTCTGCCTGCCTTCACGTCACCAGCGAAACCGCCAATCTCATGATCGCTCTTCGCGACGGCGGAGCCGATGCTGTTCTCTGTGCCTCCAACCCGCTCTCCACGCAGGACGAAGTCGCTTCCTCGCTGAATCGCGATTTCAACATTCCTACTTACGCCATCAAGGGCGAAGACAATGAAACGTATTACTCTCATCTGCGCGCCGCGCTAGACCACAAGCCACAAATGACCATGGATGACGGCGCCGACCTCGTCACCATGCTGCTCACCAAGCGCACCGATCTCGTCAGCAACGTCATCGCCGGAACCGAAGAAACCACCACCGGCGTGATCCGTCTTCGCGCCATGTCCAAAGATGGCACGTTGAAGTATCCGATCATCGCGGTCAACGACGCGCAAACCAAACATTTCTTCGACAATCGCTACGGCACCGGCCAGAGCACGCTCGATGGCGTGATCCGTGCGACGAACTTGCTTCTCGCAGGCCTAAAAGTCGTTATCGCCGGTTACGGCTGGTGCGGCCGCGGCGTTGCCATGCGCGCCAAGGGTCACGGCGCAGACGTCATCATCACCGAAATCGATCCGGTCAAGGGAATCGAAGCGGTAATGGACGGTTTCCGTGTTCTTCCAATGGCCGACGCCGCCAAAGAAGGCGATGTTTTCATCACCGTCACCGGAAACAAGAACGTCATCCGCGGCGAACATTTCGAGCACATGAAGTCCGGCGCCGTCATTTGCAACAGCGGCCACTTCAACGTCGAAATCGACATCCCCGCGCTGGAAAAACTTTCCAGCGGCAAACGTGAAGTGCGCCCGCTCGTTGACGAATATCTCCTCAAAGACGGCCGTCGCATCAATCTCATCGGCGAAGGCCGCCTCGTCAACCTCGCCAGTGCCGAAGGCCATCCCGCTTCCGTGATGGACATGAGCTTCGCCAACCAGGCCCTCTCCGCCGAATACCTGGTAAAGAACGCCAAGACTTTGAAGCCCCAGGTGTACGTAGTCCCCGAAGATCTCGACAAAGAAATCGCCAGGCTCAAACTGGAATCGATGGGCCACAAACTAGACAAGCTCACCGCAGAACAAGAGCACTACCTCGCCTCCTGGCAAGAAGGCACCTAGTCTTTGTAAGGGCACGATATATCGTGCCCTTCTTTCCTTCTCTTCCTTTTTCCATCTGACTCTTTCTCAACTCTTGCGCCCGATTTTGCCCAGGTGACGCCAATGTGGGACCTAGCAACCACCGCCCTAAACACCGCCAAACTCCGCGGCGGCACCTATGCTGACGCCCGTTCAATGCACATCCGTCAGCGCGATCTGACCACAAAAAACGGTCAGGTAGGCACACTAGCTCAGTCTGAATCGATCGGCATCGGCATCCGCGTCCTCGCCAACGGCGCCTGGGGCTTCGCCTCCACCGATAAATTAACTCGCGAGGGCGTCTCCGCATGTGCAGCCCAAGCCGTCTCCATCGCCAAAGCCTCCGCGCTGGCAAAACGCAGCGACGTAAAAATGGTTCCTGAAAGCTCTTACATCGATAGCTGGCAAGCGCCCCTGCAAAAGGATCCCTTCGAAATCCCGCTCGAATCGCAACTTGATTTACTCCTCAAAGCCGACGCCGCCATGCGCGCCGTCAAAGGCGTCACTCTCACCGAAACCGATATGCAGTTCCGCAAAATCGATTCCTGGTACGCCTCCAGCATCGGCTCGCGCATTCATCAGCGCAAAGTAATTTCCGGTTGCGGCATTGTCGCCACTTCTTTCCAAGGCTCTGAAATTCAAAAGCGCTCCTACCCCAACAGTTTTGGCGGCCAATATCAGCTTGCCGGATACGAATTGATCGAATCGCTCGACCTCCTCCGCCACGCTCCTCGCGTCGCCGAGGAATCGGTCGCGCTTCATTCCGCCGCACAATGCCCGGAAAAAACCGGCACGCTGTTGCTCGATGGCAGCCAGCTCGGCCTGCAAATCCACGAATCCGTCGGTCATCCCATCGAACTCGATCGCGTCCTCGGCCAGGAAGCGAATTTCGCAGGCACCAGTTTTCTTACCCTCGATAAACTGAACAAACTAAAGTACGCCTCCGAAATCGTGAACGTAGTCGCCAATGCCCGCCTCGAACATGGTCCCGGCCTTGGCACCTTCGCCTACGATGACGAAGGCGTACCCGCGCAGTGCACCGACATCATCAAAGACGGCCAGTTCCGCGGCTATCTTTCCAATCGTGAAATGGCCGAGCTCATCGGTCTTTCACGTTCGTCCGGCACCATGCGCACCGAAAGCTGGAATCGTCTCCCCATCATTCGCATGACCAACATCAGCATCAAGCCTGGTAGCGGCTCGCCTGAAGAATTAATCGCCAGCACCGACGACGGCATCTGGATGGAAACCAATCGCTCCTGGTCCATCGACGATCGTCGTTACCAATTTCAGTTTTCCACCGAAATTGCCTGGGAAATCAAAGGCGGCAAAACAGTTCGCATGCTCAAAAATCCCAGCTACAGCGGCATCACCACCGAATTCTGGAACAGTTGCGATGCCATCTGCGGCAAAGAATATTGGACCCTCTGGGGCACGCCAAATTGCGGCAAAGGTCAGCCCATGCAGACCATGGGCACCGGGCACGGCGCTTCGCCTGCGCGTTTTCGCAATATAAAAATGGGAGTCGCGTTTTCCGGTCACTAAGTCAAAAGACGACCATTCGAATGGCGCAAAAATCAAAATCCGGCAAAAACGAAACTCACCTCGCCTCTGAGGGCGACCTGAAAAAGCGCATCGATAGCGTTCTGCGCCTCGGCAAAATCGCCGGCGCTGACGAAACCGAAGTCCAGGTCGACGAAACCATCGACGCACTCACGCGCTTCGCCAACAACGCTATTCACCAGAACGTCGCCGAACACGGCATCACCATTTCGATTCGAACCGTCGTAGACGGCCGCACCGCTCGCGCCACGACCAATCGCCTTGACGAAGATTCTCTCCGCGCCGCTGTGCAAGCCTCGCTGCAACTTGCCCACAGCCAGCCAAAAATTCCCGGCCTTCTCCCCATGGCCGGTAAACAGCGCTATCGCAGGGTAGATCGCTTCTCCAACGAAACCGCCGCCACTACTCCCGAAGACCGCGCCCGCGCCGTAAAAAAATCCTGCGATCTGGCAGTTCGCAACGGCCAGGTCGCCGCAGGAATTTTCTCCACCGGACAATCCCAACTCGCCATCGCAAATTCTCGCGGGCTCTTCGCCGCTTACCGCCAAACGGAAGGTGAATTTTCCATCACCATGCAGGACGAGCCCGCCGCCAGCTGGGCCAAAGCCAATTCCGGCAACGTTCGCAATTTCGATCCGCAAAAACTTGCCGCACGCGCCAGCGAAAAAGCGCAAATGGCCAAGGACGCGCAAGAGCTCGCTCCGGGCAAATACACTGTAATCCTCGAACCGGCCGCGGTCCTCGATCTGGTGGGTTTTCTGTATTACGATTTCGCCGCCACCGCCCTAGCCGACCAGCGCTCCTGCCTCCTCAAACGCATGAACAAACCGCTCTTCGGCAAAGATGTCTCCATCACCGATGACGCATACCACCCGGAACAGCTCGGCGCACCCTTCGATGGCGAGGGCATTCCCCGCCAACGCGTCGACCTGGTACAAAACGGCGTTCCACGAAATCTTGTCTACTCGCGCGCCAGCGCAAAAGAAGCCAAAACCAAGCCCACCGGCCACGGCTTCGCGCTACCCAACGAGTACGGCGAAGCCCCCATGAACCTGGTCTTCAGCGGCGGCGACTCCTCCCTGGAAAAAATGATCGCCTCTACCGAGCGCGGCCTGCTCGTCACCCGCGTCTGGTACATCCGCGAAGTCGATCCCTACGAAAAGATAATGACCGGCATGACTCGCGACGGCCTCTACCTGGTCGCAAACGGCAAAGTCACCAACGCCGTCCGCAATTTCCGTTTCAATCAATCCCTGATCGAGCTTCTCCAAAACGTCGAAGCCATGTCCCCGGCCTCCCGCGCCACCGCCGAAGAGGCCTTCGAAATGGTCGTTCCCGCCATGAAAGTCACCAACTTCCACCTAACCGAACCCACCAAATTCTAGTAGTTCCCACCGCGCGCATCGTCCGGTCTAGCGACTGCCTTCTGAGGCGGGCGCCTTTGGAACAGCGCCAGCCGGCTGCCGCTCCCTGTAGCAGGCACCTTCAGGTGGCCATCTTTCTCCCGCGTCGGTCTCTTCTCTGTGCCCTCCGCGCCCTCTGCGCTAAAACAAACGCTTACCGCCACGCTAATCGACTGGTTTCGCCACTCAATCCCGCCCACGCTCCCAAATCACAATTTCAATTTTGCGTATCAATTTTCTGCGTTGTACACCGTCCTCCCCCAAACCCTATAAACAAGTCATGGACTTGCCGTCCCATCAGCGCCAGTGGCAATCCCGCGCCCGTGTGCGCCCCAACTGGGGCCACCCGGACCATGACGCCTGCGGCACCGGCTTTATCGCCCGCCTCGGCGGTCCCGCCGGCCACGACATCATCGACTACGCGCTGACCGCCCTCGAACGCCTCACCCACCGCGGCGGAGTAGACGCCGACGGCGCCAGCGGCGACGGCGCCGGCCTCCTCGCCGGTCTCCCCAAAGCTTTCTTCCGAGCCAGAGCCGCCGAGCAGGGAATCGAGCTGGCCGAACAATTCGGCTTAGGCTTCGCGTTTTTCCCAGCCGACGCCGCAACCGCGGCCAAATCCGCCATCGAAGCCGCCGCAGATCAGGAGCGCCTGCGCATCCTCGGCTGGCGTCGCGTCCCGGTAAGTCCCAATTGCCTCGGCCGTCGCGCGCTCGAAACCATGCCCGAATTTTGGCAATTCTTCGTAGCGCCTTTTCACACCGCGCGCCCAACCGAACGTCTCGAATGGCGTCTCGCCCTTCTTCGCAAAAAAGCCGAATCGCTGCTGCCCGAACGCTGTTACGTATGCTCGCTGTCTTCGCAAACCGTCGTGTACAAAGGCCTGCTCACCCCGTGGCAATTCCCGCAATTTTACGCTGACCTCCGCGACCGATCGTTCGAGACAGCTTTCGTTATCTTCCATCAGCGCTATTCCACCAACACACAACCCTCCTGGAATCTCGCGCAGCCCTTCCGTTACGTTGCCCACAACGGCGAAATCAACACCATCGTTTCCAATCGCCGCTGGACGCGCGCCCGAGAACCAAGAATTCGCGAAAAGCTCAACGTCGGCTCCTGGTTCCACATCCTGGAAGAAAACGTCAGCGACTCCGCCAGCTTTGACAATGGCCTGGAAGCCAAACTCCTCGAAGGCTTCAGCGTGGAAGAAGCCATGCTCGCGCTCGTTCCTCCTGCGTTCGAAAACGATCCTTTACTTTCTCGCGACGTGTGCGGCGCGCTCGCAGCGCTCTCGCAACAAAGTGAGCCGTGGGATGGTCCCGCGGCGCTGATTTTTTCCGATGGCCAGTATGTCGGTGCAAAGCTCGATCGCAACGGCCTGCGCCCCATGCGCTACACGCTCACTCACGACGGTCTGCTCGTCGTCGGCTCAGAAACCGGCCTTGTCGATTTCGAAGAGTCGCGCATCGCCGAGCGTTCCCGCCTCGGCCCTGGCGAAATGATCGTCACCAAACCCGGCGCCGGCACGTTTCTCCGCTGGCGCGATATCCTAAAGCGACTCGGTAGCCACCAAACGAAGTTAACGCCGCCTCGCGTCAGGCGCCTTAATACTTCCGCTCCATCGGCCATCGTTCCGGTCGAGTCTGCAAAACGCGTTGCGGCTTCCTGTGGATGGACCGAAGATCAATTCAAAATTTTATTTTCTGCTCTCATCCACGGCAAAGAAGCTGACTGGAGCATGGGCGATGACGCCCCGCCCGCTTTTCTTTCCGCGCTTCCGCGCACCCTTTGGGATTACTGCAAACAGCGTTTCGCGCAAGTCACCAACCCGCCCATCGACCCGTTGCGTGAAGCCCACGTCATGTCGCTCGAAGTGCGCCTGCCTGCCAATTCGGCAGCGCCCGGCGGCATCGTTTTGCCCGGCCCGGTTCTCACGCAAGGCGAATTTGCGGATCTGGCAGCGCAATTCGGGCCGCTACAAACCATCGATTTTAGTCTTCCTGCCAAAACGGGAGTCTCGGGGGCGCGAAGCGTAATCGCTCAGTGCTCATCTACCCCTCTGGGTGGCGACGCGCGCCCGGGACTCTTCCTCCTCACCGATCGCGGCTTGGGCCCGGACCGTGCCGCTCTTCCCGCATTGTTGGCCACCGCGGCATTATGGAAGTCCATGGTGCGCGATGGGCTCGCCGACGTTCCGCTGATTGTAGAAACCGCGCAAGCATTCGACACCCATCACATCGCGTTGCTGTTGGCCGCTGGTGCCAGCGCTGTCGTTCCGCACTTGATGGAACAGTTCGCCGAAGCACAGGAGCCCGGCGGCATGATGAGAGTTCGCTCCGCGATCTATGCCGGACTTCGCAAAGTGCTCGCGCGCATGGGCGTTTCCACCCTCGCAAGCTACCGCAACAGCTACTTATTCGAAATTGTCGGCCTTTCGGAAGAAATCTGTGCGGAATTTTTCGAGGACGCCGCCGACTTTGCCGGCCAGAAATCGCTGGACGATCTTCTTGTCGATTATCTCCGCCTGCACAGAGAGGCGTTTACAAAAACCGCTGAAGAAATGCCCGATGCCGGCTTGTACCGTTTTCGCAAAGGCGCCGAACTCCACGCCAATTCTCCGGAAGTCGTGCGCAGACTCCATGCGCATGTCAAATCTCCCGATGCCGGAAGATATCCCGCCTTTGAAGAGCTTGCCGACAACGGCGGCGCGGTGGTATTCCTCCGCGACTTGCTTGAAACCGTGGATTCCTCTCCGATTTCCATAGAAGAAGTCGAGCCGGCAGAAAGCATTTTGAAAAAGTTCAGCACGCAAGCCATGTCTCTTGGCTCGCTGGGTCCGGAAGCGCACCGCACCCTCGCGCTCGCGATGAACCGGCTCGGTGGCAGAAGCAACACCGGAGAAGGCGGCGAAGATCCCGATCTTTGGATCAACGAACCGGAAGCCGCCAACAAAATCAAACAGGTTGCTTCGGGACGTTTTGGCGTTACCTCCGACTATTTGGTGCACGCGCAGGAACTCGAAATAAAAATGGCGCAAGGCTCCAAGCCCGGTGAAGGCGGCCAACTTCCCGCAAAAAAGGTTACTCCGTACATCGCGCGAATCCGCCATGCCACTCCCGGCACGCCGCTGATTTCTCCGCCGCCGCACCATGATATTTACAGCATCGAAGATCTTGCCCAGTTGATTCATGATTTGCGCGCGGTCAATCCGCGCGCGCGTATCGGCGTAAAACTGGTTTCCGGCGCCGGTGTTGGCATCATCGCTGCCGGCGTTGCGAAAGCCGGAGCCGACGTCATCACCATCAGCGGCCACAACGGCGGCACTGGTTCGTCTCCCCTCACCTCTATCAAGAATACTGGTTTGCCGTGGGAAATAGGTTTGCGCGAAACGCATGAAACTCTCGTTCGCGCGGGCCTCCGTTCACGTCTCTCTCTCCGCGTGGACGGAGGCCTGAAATTCTCCCGCGATATTTTGATCGCCGCCATTCTTGGTGCGGATGAATTTGGTTTCGGCACTGCTTCGCTTCTTGCCATCGGCTGCGTCATGGCCCGGCAATGCCATCTGAATACTTGCCCGGTGGGAATTGCCACGCAGGATGAAACTCTGCGCACACGTTTCAAGGGCAAACCGGAGATGGTGATTGCCTATTTCCGCGCGCTGGCCGAT
>Ga0307476_10001991_pt1 | contig 12298 bp, 12 predicted proteins | sample atmos_gasesECM2C_2_FD_203314 | JGI IMG/M metagenome (GOLD analysis project Ga0307476, IMG submission 203314) | Hardwood forest soil microbial communities from Morgan-Monroe State Forest, Indiana, United States - atmos_gasesECM2C_05 | ecosystem: Environmental > Terrestrial > Soil > Temperate... | reverse complement strand
CCGATCTGCCCGTCGCGCTTCGCCAAGCGCTCGCATGTCCGTTTCTTCGGCACTACCGCGGCCGCCGAAGCCGCGGGATTTCGCCCCTGCCTGCGCTGCCGGCCCGAAGCCGCGCCCGGGACGGCGGCCTGGCTCGGCACCGCCGCGGTCGTGCGCCGCGCTCTGCGCCTGATCGACGAGGGCGCGCTCGATGAGGATTCGGTGGATGCGCTGGCTGCCCGCCTGGGCCTCGGCTCACGCCACCTGTTGCGGCTCTTCGGGCGGCATGTTGGCGCCTCTCCGATCGCGGTCGCCCAGACGCGACGCCTGCATTTCGCGGTATGCCTGCTCGAGGAGACCAGCCTGCCGATTACCGAGATCGCGCTCGCGGCGGGCTTCGGCAGTTGCCGGCGTTTCAATGACGCCTTCCGCAAGGCGTACCGTCGCTCGCCGCGCGAGCTGCGCAGCGCGCGGCGCCAGGGCGCGGGCTCCGGGGCGAGCGACGAGGTCGTGCTGCGGCTCGCCTACCGCCCGCCCTACGACTTCCCGCACCTCAAGGAGTTTCTCGCGCGGCGTGCGCTTGCCGGTGTCGAGCGGGTCGATGCCGCGGGCTACGCGCGCACGCTCGCGTGCCCGGGCGGGCATGCGCTGCTCGCGGTGCGCGCGCTCGCCGGCGAGGATGCGCTCGAGCTGCGCGTCGCGGGCGCGCCCCCCTCGGCGTTGCTGCCGCTCGCGCAGCGTGCCCGCCGCGTGTTCGACCTCGCCGGCGACCCGGCGGGCATCGGCGCCGAGCTGGCGGCGGACCCCCTGATAGGGCCGCTGGTCGCGCAGCGTCCGGGAGTGCGCATCCCGGGAGCGTGGGATCCGTTCGAGTGCGCGGTGCGGGCGGTGCTCGGCCAGCAGGTGAGCGTCGCCGCCGGCCGTACGTTCGCGGCGCGCCTGGTCGAGCGGAGCGGGGAGCCGCTGCGCGGCGGTGGTGCGGGCCTGACGCACCTGTTCCCGACGCCGGCGCGCGTTGCGCGCGCGAATCTTGAGGGGCTCGGCATCACCGCCGCGCGCGCCGCGGCGCTCAAGTCGCTCGCTCGGGCGGTGCTCGAGCGCCGGCTCGACTTCAGCGCCGCCCCCGCGGACGTCGTGGCGGCGCTCGGCGCGCTTCCCGGAATCGGTCCCTGGACGGCGCAGTACGTGGCGCTGCGCTCGCTCGGCGAGCCGGACGCACTGCCTTACGGGGACTGGGTGCTGCGGCGCATGGCGGCGCCGGCGGGTGAGGCGATGCTCTCCGCGCGCGAGCTCGAGGAGCGGGCACGGCGCTGGCGTCCGTGGCGCGGCTACGCGACCGTGCACCTGTGGCGTGCCGCGGCGGAGCGCGAGGGGCGCGCGCCGCGCAGGCCAGGCAAGCGCCCAGCGGCGGCCGCGCGGCCCGCGTAACATACGCGCTCCATGAATCCCATGCTTTGGCACGAGACCGACAGCCCGGTCGGACCCCTGCTGCTCGCCGGCGACGCGCACGCGCTGCGCCAGGTGCACTTCCAGGCAGGTGCGCATCCGTTCAGGCCACCGCCCGGGTGGCGGCGCGAGCCCGCACGGTTTACCGAGGTCAGCCGCGAGCTCGCCGAATACTTCGGCGGGGAGCGCCGCGTGTTCGCCGTTGCGCTCGCGATGGAAGGCAGCGCCTTCCAGCGGTCGGTGTGGCGGGCGCTCGTGGAGATTCCTTACGGCGCGACCCTCTCCTACGGGGAGCTGGCACGGCGCCTCGGCAGCGTGGCGCGGGCGGTCGGCATGGCCAACGGCGCGAACCCGCTGCCGATCGTGGTCCCCTGCCACCGGGTGATCGGTGCCGACGGCTCGCTCACCGGCTTCGGCGGCGGCCTCGAGGTCAAGCGCGCGCTGCTCGAGCTCGAGGGCGCCGACTGCGTCTGCGATCTCTTCAGTCGCGCTTCATGAGCGCACTGTTTTCGCATATCTTTCCGGAGGGGAGCATGCCTCGCACATTCGACACCCCGAGACTCTGGTCCGGGCTCCTGCTCGCTGCCCTGGCGCTCGCGGCGCCGTTCGCATCTGGCGCTCCGTCCGCCCCGGAGCGCAGCTACCTCGAGCATCCGCCCATCCCCGGCGGACCCGCGCTTCCCTTCAGCGACGCGGTGCGCCTCGGCGATACGCTGTACGTCGCCGGTCATCTCGGCATCGATCCGCACACCGGCAACGCCGCCGCGAGCCCCGAAGCCGAGGCGCGCCTGGTGATGGACGGCGTGCAGCACACGCTCGAGCGCGCCGGCTTCACCATGGATGACTTCGTATCGGTGACGGTGTACTGCACCGATCTTTCCCTGTACGACACTTTCAACGGCATCTACGGCGGCTACTTCCACGGTCATCACCCGGCGCGCGCCTTCATCGGCGTCAGCAAGCTGATCCGCGGCGCGCGTTTCGAGGTGCAGGGGGTGGCGGTCCGGGCGCCGCGCCCGTGAACCGGCGCGAGTTCTCCCAGCGCCTGACTGCCGCGGCTGCCGCGGTCGCGCTCGGCCCGCCGGCCCGCGCGCAAACACCGCCCGCGCACGCGGAGCCAGGAGTCGCCAGCGTCTCCGTGCACGCACGCGCGCTGTATCGCGCGGCGCTGATCCTCGATTGCAACTCTGCGCCGCCGGACGATCGCCTGTCGGTGCCGCAGGCGGATCTCGATGCGGTGCGCGGCAGCGGCATCGACGTCATCAAATACTCAGTCGGCGGAATCAACGACGATTTCGCGACCACCGTGGCCGCAATCGCTCACCTGCAGCGCTTCATCGAGACCTACCCCGGTCGCTTCACCCAGGTGCGGGTCGCAGGCGACTTCGCGCGCGCCAAGGCCGAGGGCAGGCTCGGTATCATTCTCTCGTTCGAGAGCGCGGAGATGCTGCAGGGGCGGCTCGAGTCGCTCGCGCTGTTCCGCGACCTCGGCGTGCGGGTCATGCAACTCTCCTACAACCGCAAGTCGCCGTTCGCCGCCGGGGTGATGGAGCCAGAGGGCGGCGGCCTCACTGCGCTCGGGCGCCAGGCGGTCGCAGAGATGAATCGGCTCGGCATCGCCATCGACTTGAGCCACGCAAACCCCGCCACGACCGCCGAGGTCCTCGACCTCTCGACCAAGTCTCCGCTCATGACGCACGCCGGCTGCGCGGCGATCCACCCCCATCCGCGCAACAAGACCGACGAGCAGCTGCGGGCGCTCGCCGATCGGGGCGGGGTCGTCGGTATCTACGATCTGCCGTACCTCACGGCCTCGCCGAAGCAGCCGACGCTCGAGGACTATCTGCAGCATCTCGAGCATGCGCTCAAGGTCGCTGGTGAGGAGCACGTCGGGATTGGCAGCGACACCGACATCCTGCCGTTCGACCTGAGCGAGAAGGGCATGGCCGAGTTCAACAAGCAGCTCGAGCAAAGGCGCAGCGCGGGTCTCGCGGCTCCCGAAGAAGACCGCCCGACGTACGTCGCTGGCCTCAACACGCCGCGGCGCATCGAGATCATCGCGGACGGCTTGCTGAAGCGCGGCTATCCGGCCGGCGTGGTCGAGAAGGTGATCGGCGCGAACTTCGCGCGCGCCTTCGCCGATATCTGGATCGCCTGAGCGCGCACCCGCGGCAGAGGCGCGGCTCCGGCGGGACACGGGCGTGAAGCGCGCGCCCCGCCGGAGGAGTCTGCCGCTTCAGCGATGCAACAGGTTGAGCGTGTTGCTGGCGTCGTCTACATAGTAGAGGCCGTGCGCCGGATCGAACACCAGCCCGAAGAGGGCGCCGGCACCCGGCGGTGAGCCGCTCGCATCGAGCTGGGCCTTCGCGACCTGATGTCCGCCGGCTGTGATCTCGGTGATGAAGCCGTCGGCGCCGTTCACAGTGAGCACGTCTCCGCCGGGGGTAACGATGAGCCCGAGCGGACCGTTGAGGCTGCCGCCCGCCGAGAGCGCATGTCCCGTGCCGGCGGAGCTGGTCCGCGCGAGCGCGTTGGGGATGACGACGATCCGGTTGTTGAGCGTATCGGCGACATACAGCCGCGCGTCCTCATCCTCCCCTTCGTCGCCACCACAGGCGTCGCCCCCGCCACAGCTCAAGCCCACACCCGTGGGCCCGATGACCAACGCGGCCGGATCGGTGCGCTCGGCGAAGCCGGACCCGATCACGGTGATGGCCTCGAGCGCGGGCATCGCCGCCTCCGACACCCTGAGGTCGAGCCGCGTTACGGTACCGCTGTTCACCACCGTGCCGCCCGCCGCCACGGTGCCGTTAAGCACGTTGGTGACGAACAGCTTCGCGTGCCGTGTGCCGTCGAAGGCCGTCATGTCCCAGGGGCCATTGATGAGTGAGCCCGAGAAGGTCTCGGCGACGTTCCCCATGCTGTCGAGCACGATCAGGCAGCCGGCTTGTGCGGTGGCCGCGCTGCCGTCGGCGGTGGGGAGGCTCCCCACGATGACCCAACCGGACTCGAGAGCCACCAGCGCGGTCGTCAGCCCCACGCCGCCGGGGCAGGCGCCCGGGAGGCTGGCGGCACTGATGCTCGCGAACTGGCTGAGCGTCCCGTCGGGCGCCGCCTGGACGATGGTGGTACCCGTGCCCTGGAGGTTGCTCGAGCTGTTGAAGTTGCTGATCAGGATGTTTCCGGCGACCAGATTGCCGATGCTGCGCTTGACCTGCGCCATCCCGTACGGGTTCACGTCGCCGTTCCCGGGAACGGTGGAGGTGACGGTACTGATCGTGGTGAGCGGGGGCAGCACCGCGGCGAGCGCGGGAACGGCCGGCACCGCGGCCGAGATGGTGAGCAGCGCGAGGCGCGCTGCGAGGGTAGAGGCCTTCATCGTTGATTCCCCTTTCTGCAGTCGATGCGGGCTTACCCGCGTTAAGTGACGCGGCGTGTGTGGCCGGGAAGGCGCCGGCGGGTTCTAGCGGGAACCCCCGAGGAGGGTCCAGAGCGCGACGCCGAGCGCCGCGAGCACGACCAGGCCGGCGTTGCGCATCCGCAGCGGTGCGACGATGCCGAAGGAGAGGCCGGTGAAGATGGCACGCAGCGCGCCGCCGAGCACCACGCCTAGCAGGCGCCGGGCCGAGAACACCTGCAGGCGTTCCCTCACCTGCGCCACGAACTGGGCGTCGGCCAGGGGTCGCTGACTGCGCGCAAATTCGCGCACCAGCAGCGTATCGCGCTCATCCGGCATGGGCATGCTCCTTCTCTGAAGGCTCGTAGGCACGCAGCAGCACGCGCAGCCGCTGGGCGCCGCGTCTGACGTGCGACTTGACGGTGCCGAGCGGCAGGGCGGCCGCCGCGCTGATCTCGCCGTGCGACATCCCCTCGCTGTAGGCGAGCACGACGCACAGCCGCTCGGTATGCGTCAGCTTCGCGAGCGCCCGGTCGAGATCGAGCTGCTCGGCGGCGGCCGGCATGAACGTGGCCGCGCCGGGCAGCTCCTGCGGCCCGCACTCCGCGGCGCGCTGCGGCGTGGCGCGCACTTCGGCGAGCCAGGTGTTGATGGCGAGGCGCCGCAGCCAGCCGCCGAAGGCGCCCGGAGACTTGAGCTGCGGCAGCGAGCGCCACGCCTTGAGAAAGACCTGCTGGGCGAGGTCGTCGGCGAGCGCCGGATCGCGGCTCAGGCGCCGCAGGAGATTGCGCAGCCAGCTCTGGCGGCGCCACACGAGCTCGGAGAAGGCGTTGCGATCTCCGCCCATGGCGAGGGCGACCACGACGGCCTCCGCGGCTTCGCCAAACGCGGCGCTCACGCGGTTCACGGCTGCACTCAGGCTGCGCGCGTTTCCTTGAGCCCGCTGTCCTCACCCGGGGTCGCGCCGCGCTGCTGCTCGACGGCACGCGCCGCGAAGAGCAGACCCGCCCCGACGCATAGCGTCACGACGCCTCCGCCGAGCACGGGATAAAAGGAGACCGGGTAGACCTGATTGAGCAGGAACGCAAGGATCACGACCCCGACCCCCGCGGCCAGTGTGACGATCCCGCCGACGCGCAGGTACAGCGGGTTGAGGCCCGCGTCCCGGTCGGGGGCCATCAGGCGGTCGATGAGCGCCGGGTCGAGCTGCTGGCCGCGCTCGATGGCGAGACGCAGCGGCTCGAGCGTCAGTTGGCGCTTCTTGTAATCGGACACGATACCGGCGACGGCGGCGACGGTGAGGAAGACCCAGAAGGCGATGGCAACCGAGAAGGGTCCGAAGTGCTGCATGGGGTGACTCTTTATAATGAGATGGGTACCCGTAGAGATGCGCGCCGGTGCCCGTTTGGATGCAGGAGCCGCGCGGAAGGTTTACGGGCCGCTGAAGCCGGGCGACCCCAGCGCATCGAGCAGCGCCCGGGCGAACTGCGGGCCCTTGCCCGCCTCTTCGTGCTTGAAGTACACGAAGACGTCGGTGCACTGCGCGGCACTCGCACGGATGGTTGCGGCCCAGCGCTTGAGATCCTCGGGCGTGTAGCCCTCGTCCCGCAGGCGGAAGTAGGCGTAAGGCGCGGTGATCTCCAGCGGTGTGGAGAACTTCTCGCTGTCGGCAATGCACAGCGCCAGGTTGGCGGCGCGCAGACGCGCGAACACTTCGCCGTCCATCCACGAGACGTGGCGGAACTCGAATGCAGCGCAGGTCCCGTCCGGCAGGAGCTTCAGAAACTCATCGAGCACCGCGAGGTCCTTGCGGAAGTAGGGCGGCAGCTGAAAGAGGATCGCGCCGAGCTTCGGTCCCAGCGTCACAGCCGTCTTGAGAAAGTACTGCAGCAGATCCGCGCAGTCGCGGAGCCTGGCGATGTGGGTGATGCGCTTGGGTGCCTTGAGTGTCAGGCGGAAGCCGGGCGGGGTTTCACGGTCCCAGCCAGCGAGGATCTTGGCATTCGGAACGCGGTAGAAGGTGTAGTTGATCTCTACGGTGGTGAAGCGCTCGGCGTAGTAGGGCAGCATCTTGGCGGCGGGGAATTTCTCCGCCGGATAGAAGCTGCCCTTCCACTCGGGGTAGTTGTAGCCGGAGGTGCCGACCCAGTACCTCATGGAGGCGCGGCCCGCGCTTTGCGTCAGTGGCGGTCGCTTACCAGGCGGCGGTATTCGCCCAGATGCCGGATCGCGTGCTGCTGCCTGCCGAGCGACTCGTAGAGTCGCGCGAGATTGTAGTGGCAGTCGGCGAGATCGGGATCGCCGGCGAGGGCCGCCTGGTAGGCATCGAGCGCCCCCGCGGTTTTGCCGACATCCTCGAGCAGCACCGCCTGGTTGAAGAGAAGCAGGGGATCCTGCCCCGCGTGGCCGAGGGCGCGCCGATATACCTCCTCGGCCTCGACCGTCCGGCCGAGCACGTGCAGGAGGCGCCCGAGGTTGATCCACGCGGGGGCGTTACGCGGATTCTCATCGGTGGCCTGCCGGTAGGCCGTGACGGCAGCCTCCGGATCGGTATTCTCGAGCGCCAGCCCCTGCGCGAACCAGTCGACCGCAGGGGGCGCCGCGGTTGCTGCAGCGGCAGGCTCGGCGCGGTGCTCGACCACCTGGAGCACACCCTCTTCGAGCGTGACGTCGAGCCCCAGCAGGTACTGGCCGCTGTCCGCCTGCCAGCGTGTCTCGCCATCGCGCACCACCACCCGATCGCCTACCGCGCTGATCGCGAGTCCCGACAGCGGGAGCGACGCCGGGAGCTCCCGCCGCAGGCGCTCGAGGGACCGGCGGATGCGCTTGGCGGGGATGCGGGCGTCGATCAGCGCGCGCGCCGCGCGCAGCACGATCAGATCCTGGAACGACAGCCGATAGGCACGGCGCGGTCCGCGCCCCGCCTTGACGAATCCGGCGCGGATCAGGCCGCGCGTGACCGCAGGAGACAGTCGCAGGACCCGTTGCACGTCCCGCACACTGTATGAACGCATCCTGAGCTCTTGAGGAAAGATAGTTCCCCGGACGTCAGCGCTTGCCTGCCTTGCGCGCTACTTTAGCCGGTTCCTCGACGCGCTTGGGAGCTTTGCGCGGACCGAGCCCGCTCGCCTCGCGCGACTTGCCGCTCTTCGCGAGGCTCGCGCGCAGCGCCTCCATGAGATCGATCACCTTGCCATCGCCCGCTGGAGCGGGCTCGATCATGGTGATCTCCTGGCCCTCGTCGACCTTCTTCTTGATCGCGGCCTCGATCCGTCCGCGCACTTCGTCCCGATAGACGTCCGGATCGAATTTCTCGGCCGTCTGCGCATCGATGAGCTGCTGCGCGAGCTTCAGCTCCGCGGGCTTCACTTCGGGCTTCGGGATCTCAACCTCGCTCGCGCGGCGCACGTCGGCGGCGTAATGCAGCTGCTGCATCGCGAGCACGTCGCCGATCGGACGCAGGATCACGAGGTAGCCCTTGCCGCGCGCGGCCCAGCGGCCGACGCCGCAGCGGCCGGCGAGCTTCAGGGCCTCCGTGAGCAGGGCGTAGGGCTTGCCGGCGCCCTTGTCCGGGGCCAGGTAGTAGGTCTTGTCGTAGTACACCGGATCGATCGACTCGATCGGCACGAACTCGGAAATCTCGACCGCATGGCTGCCGACTTCCTCGAGCGCCTTGATCTCCTCGGGCGTGAAGCGCACGTACTGGTCCTTGGCGAACTCGTAGCCCTTGACCATGTCGTCCCGCTCGACTATCGCCCCGTCCTTCTGGCAGATGTACTGCTGCTTCAGGCGCGAGCCGTCCTCTTTGTGCAGCAGATTGAAGGAGATGGCGTTCGAGGACTGGTTCGCGGTGAAGAGCTTCACCGGAATCGCAACCAGTCCGAAGGACACCGTGAGGGACCCTATCGAGCGCGCAGCGGCCATACCGTCACCCTCTACTTCTCAGACTTGACACTGAAAGCCTTCGTAAGGCTCTGTTTTAGCTCGAGTACATCATGCCACCGGTCGCCCCTCTTTTCCAAGCGGGCCGGCACATTATTGAGAGTGAAGTCCGTCGGCTCGGCGGCTTCGAGCTCCTCCCAGGTGAGGGGCATTGAGACGGGCGTCCCCTGGACCCCGCGGGGGGAATAGGCGACGTTCAGGGTCTTGCCGCGGACGTTCATGTTGTAGTCGATGAAGATCTTGCCCGTGCGCTTCTCGATCGCCCAATCCATCGTGATGTCCTTCGGATGGGCGCGCATGACGTGCCGGCCGACGGTCTCGCAGATGTGGCGTGCCTCATCGAAAGTCACCGTCCGCTCGATCGGGACGAACATGTGGAGCCCGGTCTTGCCAGAGGTCTTGATGACGGCTTCGAGCCCCATTTCCCTGAGCAGCGCGCGCAGCCAGAAGGCGACGCGCTTGCCGACGGCGAAACCCTTCTTGTTGAGCTCAGGCTCCGCCCCCTTCGCCTCCTTGCCCGAATAGATGTAGGGGTCGATGTCGAAGACCAGGTAGTCGGGGTAGTTGAGCACCGAGGCTTCGAGCGCGGCGAGCGAGCTTGCGTAGTCGGTGCGGCCTTGCGGCGTGTCGGGGCCGGGACGCGCGCGGGAATGCCAGATGTGGAACTCGAGCGTGCCGATCTGGCCGAGCCACAGCAGCGTCGGCAGGTTGTTGGCGAGCAGGTAGCGGTGCCGGTCGTCCTTGGTCTCCGAGAACACGGTCACGGTCTCGACGAACTCGGGGAGCGGCTGCTCCCAGTGCTTCTGGAAGAAGCGCTCGCCGTTGATCCCTTCCGGCATGCGGATCATGGTGAGCGGCCGATCCTGAAGGTGCGGCAGCATGAAACGCCCGACGCGCGCGAGGTAGCGGAGCAGGTCGCGCTTGGTCACCGCGGGGCTGTTCTTGCCCGCGGCAGGCCAGTAGACGCGGTCGAGGTTGGTCAGGCGGATGCGCGCGCCGCCTACGTCGAGGTCGATCCGATTGGAGCGATTGTCGAGCTGCTCGAGGACCGGGCCCACTGCTTCGGGTGAGGCGAGGTCAGCGCGCGCGCCGTCTGCCCCGGCCTTGGACGTGCGCCTCGAGTCGCCGTGGCGCGCAGGCGCGGCAGGGGCGGCGGGCTTGCGATGCGGGTCGGGCTTTTGCACCCCGGCAGGCTCGATGTCATCGCGCAGTCGCACGAACACCGGCGCGCGCAGCGCTCCGGCGGGAGTCCATTCACTGAAGCTTACCTCGGCGACGAGCTTTGGTGAGAGCCAGGTCGTCGGCCGATGCAGCGGCACCTCCTCGGCGAACGGAGAATCCTTGCGCTTGAGTGTCGCGGTGCGCTCGAGGAGTCTCGCGATCACCTCCTCGTCGAGCCCCGAGCCGACGTGCCCGGCGTAGCGCAGCGCCTTGCCCTCGAAATAACCGAGCAGCAGCGCGCCGAGCGGGTCGCGCGCCCCCTTACCGCGGGTGAAGCCGCCAATCACGAACTCCGCCGACTGTGCCGCCTTGATCTTGAGCCACGCGCCCGAGCGCTTGCCGGGCTGATAGGTCGAGTCGATGCGCTTGGCGACCATGCCCTCGAAGCCGTGGCCGACGGCCACGTGGTAGAGCTCCGGTCCGTTGTCCGAGCAATGCACCAGCTGCAGGTGAGTCGAGGTGAGCAGGCACTGCGTGAGATAGCGGCGGCGCGCGAGGTAGGGTGCGCCGCGCAGGTTGAGTCCCGCGAAGTGCAGCAGGTCGAAGCATACGAGCACCACCGGGCTGTCGCGCCGAGCGGCGGCGATCTCCGCGGGCGTCTTGAGCTGCGCACGATTCTGCAGGGCGTTGAACGAGGGGCGGCCGGCGGCATCGAGCGCCACGATCTCGCCGTCGAGGACCATCTGCTCGACCGCCTGGGCGGCGAGCTCTTCGGTCAACTCGGGAAAAAACGAGGTAAGGTCGAGCCCACGGCGCGACTTGAGCTCGACGTCGGTGCCGCGCACGTAGGCAATCACGCGGTAGCCGTCGAGTTTGGGCTCATAGCGCCACTGCGGATCCGCCGCGGGCGACTCGGCGGTCTCGGCCAGCATCGGCGCGAGCTCGCGCGGCATCGCCTCCACGGGACCTGCGGGCGCGAGCAGCCCGGCATCGAGCCGCGGCGGCGTGCTCTCGGCCGTCAGCTGATCGAGGTTGAGTCCCGAGAGGACCGAGGCCGGTTGCGCGAGCACGTCGTTCGGCTGCGCGAAGCGGTCGCGGTGCTTGATGAGCAGCCACTGGTTGCCGGTGCGAGTCTTCACCAGCGTGAACGAGCCCTTCAGCTTCTCGCCCCGCAGCAGGAAGCTCACCTTCCCTTTCGCGAGCTCGGCGCGCATGCGCCGCTCAGCCTCCGCGCGGTCGATGAACGAGTACTTGCCGCCCTCATCCGGCGAGTACGGTCCGCAATCCCACACGATCACGTTGCCGGCGCCGTACTGCTTCTCCGGGATCACCCCCTCGAACGAGGCGTAGTCGAAGGGATGGTCCTCAACCTCGACCGCCATGCGCTTGTCGTCGGGGTCGAGCGAGGGTCCCTTGGGAACCGCCCAGGACTTGAGCACGCCGTCGAGCTCGAGACGAAAGTCATAGTGCAGTTGGCGCGCCGCGTGCTTCTGCACCACGAACAAGAGGGGTCCGCGGCGCTGACCGGCCGCCTTCGCGGGCGGCTCGGGCGTGCGCGTGAAGGAGCGCTTGGCAGCGTAGCGTTCGAGGGCGCGCTTGGGCACGGTCAGGTGATGTTACATGAGCGTGTCGATCCAGGCGGCGAGCCGGCGCAACAGCTCCTCCAGCACCTGGGTGTCGGTGCGCCCGCTGCCGGAGCGCAGGTGAAAGGAATGGTCCGCGCCGTCGACCAGGCTCAAGGTGGCGCGCGCCCCGAGGCGCGCCACGACCGCCTCGATGAGGGAGCGCTCGGCGAGTGCATCGCGGGTGCCCTGCAGAAACAACATCGGAATCGCTACCTGAGACAGATGCTCGGCACGGGTAGCGGCGGGCTCGCCCGCCGGATGCAGCGGGAAGCCAAGGAAGGCGAGACCGCGCACCCCGGCGAGCGGCTCGAGCGCCTGCGCCTGGGAGGTCATGCGGCCGCCGAACGAGCGCCCGCCGGCGATGAGCGGCAGCGCGGGCAGGAGGCGCGCCGCCGCCGCGACCGCGGCCCGAACGGTCGCATGGCAAAGCGGCGGCGGATCCGGGCGGCGCGAGCCGCGCTCCATGTAGGGAAACTGGTAACGCAGCGTTGCGATGCCGAGGTTTGCGAGCCCGGCGGCGGCCACGCGCATCGACGGATGCTCCATGCCGGCGCCGGCGCTGTGCGCCAGCACGTAGCAGGCGCGCGCCGCGGCCGGTGCGCACAGCAGCCCCGAGACGGACAGCCCCTCCTTCACGAGGAGAGTGACGGCGCTAGAATCGGCCGATGTCAGTGGCTCGCGCACGGTGCACAACATACGCGTGGCTCGCCGCGGTGTGCAATTTGGCGGCGCTGTGCGGCTGGACCGC
>Ga0307476_10001990_pt1 | contig 12302 bp, 9 predicted proteins | sample atmos_gasesECM2C_2_FD_203314 | JGI IMG/M metagenome (GOLD analysis project Ga0307476, IMG submission 203314) | Hardwood forest soil microbial communities from Morgan-Monroe State Forest, Indiana, United States - atmos_gasesECM2C_05 | ecosystem: Environmental > Terrestrial > Soil > Temperate... | reverse complement strand
CTCTTGCCGCTCCCCGCCGAGTGCATCACCAGATAGTTGTTCCCGGCGCCTTCCGTCCTCGATGCCTTCTCGATCTTCCTCACGGCATCGAGCTGGTGATAGCGCGGGAAGATCATGCTCTCCTTCCGCGCCTTCTTGCCCGCGATGTCGGCCTCGATCGCTTCCAAGTGGATGAACCGCGCCAGGATGTCGAGCAGGCTGTCGCGTTGCCAGACCTGCTCCCACAGGTAGGACGTTTTGTACTTGCCCTCGGGCGCTGGCGGATTTCCTCCGCCCATGCCGTCTCCCTGGTTGAACGGCAGGAAAAACGTGCTCTTGCCGGCCAGTTTCGTCGTCATGAACACCAGGTCGGGATCGACGGCGAAGTGCACCAGCGTGCGCTTCTTGAACTGGAAGATCAGGTCGTTCGGATCGCGGTCGTACTGGTACTGCCAGATCGCATCCCGTACGCTCTGCCCCGTCATGGGGTTCTTGAGTTCGGCGGTGATGATCGGAATGCCGTTCAGGCAGATGGTCAGGTCGAGCGCCTTGGTGCTGGTCAGCTTGAACAGAAGCTGGCGCACGACCGTCAACCGGTTCTTCGCGTAGAGCGCAGCCACTTCCGGATTCATGCCGTGGGCCGGTGCGAAGTAGGCGACCTTGACCGGCTCGCCGTAACACTTGAAACCATGCCGGATTACGTCGAGCGATCCGCGCGAGTCCATCGCCTTGCAGAGATCGTCGACCAGAACTTCTTCCGCCCGCGACCCCAGCAGCTTTTCCAGCTTCTTCCAGGTGTCCGGCTGCGTGTCTTTGACGAAGGGAACGAACTGAGTCGCATCCAGCGCCCGCTGCTGGTCGAAGAAACCCTGGTCGGCTTTGGTGTAGCCGGCGGCTGTGATTAGGTGATGCTCGATCGCAGACTCGAAGGCTCTTTCTTTGTGATCTACTGGCACGGCGCAGCGACCTCCTGCGGACGGTAGGTGCGGACGTCAATCTGGCCGGTAACGGCTGCGGAGATTAGGGCGGAGCGGTATTCGAGCAACTCATTGATCGCTTCCTCAGTCTTCGCGAGGAGGGCACTGCTCTTCGATATTTCCCGGTCCAGAAACTCTGCAATCCTACTTTGCTCATCAGTGCTCGGGAACGGTAACTTCACCTGTCGAAAGTTGTTGTAGTTCAGGTCTTGCCCATCTCTGATGAACATTGCAGTCGCCTGAAGACCCTGAATGTAGGCGCTCGACTTGAACAGATACGAGAAGAAGCCAACGTGCGCTCTTTCATCGGCAACAAGGGCAACGTACGACGAACGGACGCATCCTCGTGCTTTCACTCGTTCAATACCACCTTCAAAGCTCCTCATACTGATGACAAAGTCATCGACCTCGACATGCTTTCGCTGCTCGAGGTTTTTTTCTGCATGAGTAACCTGACGGCCTTCTAGACGCTCAAACTCTGCTAGTGGGATGACGCCGTACTTTTGGGTCGCTGACAGATGCTCATCTTCCTCATGTGCCCTTTTCTTGCTTTCCACAAAGAATCTATTACTCGGAACGACATCCCATTGCGCGGGAATCTCTTCCAACCACTCTTCCCCCGAATCCTTCATCTTCACATTCGGATCAAGTCCCTTCGTTACAGCGTGCGTGACCAGCGCTTGCCTCTTTTCGTTCAGCAGGTCGATGAAGCGGGTCTTCTTGGCGGTTAGCGTATCTATGGCTGCTGTCTCGCGGTCGAGAAAGTCCGCGATCTCGCGCTGCTCGTTGACCGACGGAACCAAGACTGGAAGGTTCCCGATGAACTCCCAGTTCGCTCTCGGCATCTTGCTCCCATACGTTGACGCATCGACCGCACCGATGAACTCGTTCATCAAAAGGAAGTAGTTCAGGTAACGAGAGTCTAGTAGTGTGGGGCGCAGGACGAGCAGTTCGCCCGAGCAGACTCCTTTCTGCTCTGCACGATACACCTTGGCCAGGTATGGACGAAGTTTGCCAAACAGAACATCGTTCGGCCCGAACTTGGTGGAAAGCCCGTCCGCACTACCTTCTCCTTCCGTATCTTCAATCAGACGCCCAGTCCACGACTCCACATGTTCAAGGCCGATGTAACGTAGACCGGATGCTCCTGGCTCGATCTTTTCGCTAACGAGCCTGACGGCATACTTCAGGCGCTTCACCGTCCACCCCTCCGGTGTTCGCTGGATCCACGACACCAAAGCGTTGTGCCGGTTCTCGTTCACCCCGCCACCTCGGCCAGCAGCTTCACGATGTCCTGCTCGATCGCCTTGACCTCCGCCTTGATCTCTTCCAGCGGGCGCGGTGGCGTGTACTTGTAGAAGTGCCGATTGAAGGGAATCTCGTAGCCGACCTTGGTCTTCGACTCGTCAATCCATGCGTCGGCCACGTACGGCTTGACCTCACGCACGAAGTAGTCGTGGATGTCCTCTTTGAGCGGGACGTTCTCGTAGTCGCGTAGATCGGTGTCGGGCTCGGGATTGCCGTCCTCTTCCAGGCAAATCTCGGCGGTTTCGTCGCGCTCGGACATCGCATTCAGGATTGCTTTCTTCACCGGCGCGGAGAGTTTCACGTCCGCCTTGCGGGCCGCCTTCTCTAACCGCTTTTCAAAGTCGGGCCGGTTCAGGTCGACCTCCGGCGCCGCCATCCCTCCCAGCATCGCCAGAATCTCGGCTTGGGTCTTCTGTCCTTCTTCGATCTCCTGTTGCGCTTGCTTGCCCTTCTTCTTCGAGGTCGCGAGTTTCTGGAACGCACTTTCGAGCTTGAATGCGTCAATGCGCTCCACCGTCACCTTGAAGGCGAGCCGTAGTGGACGCTCGACCGTGATCTGGCGGTAGCCGAAATCTTCGTTGTCGAAGACCTTGGAGCGGCCGTTCTTGGTCACGTCTCCATACAACTCCACGATCTCGGTAATGTTGCCGTTCGACAACTCGCTGCGCTTGTTCCCCAGGCTTTTCCGCATCTTCACAAAGAGATCAACGGCGCTGATGAGCTGGACTTTGCCGCGGCGATCCTTGCGCTTGCGATTGGTCAGCACCCAGATGTAGGTCGAAATGCCAGTGTTGTAGAACATCTCGGTCGGCAGCGCGATGATCGCCTCCAGCCAGTCGCTCTCGATAATCCAGCGGCGAATCTCGCTCTCGCCGGAGCCGGCGTCGCCGGTGAACAGCGGCGATCCGTTGAAGACGATGGCTAGACGCGAGCCTTCCGGCTTCATCTTCGAGATCATGTGCATCAGGAAGAGTAGCGACCCGTCATTGATGCGCGGCAGGCCGGCACCGAAACGGCCTTTGAAACCCTGCTCGTCGTGCTCGCGCTCAATCACGTCGGCCTGCGGCTTCCACTCGACGCCGAATGGCGGGTTGGCGAGCAGGTAATCGAACCTGTGTCCAGGCAGACCGTCCTGCGTGAAGCTGTCGCCAAACTTGATGTTCTCCGGGTTCTGGGCCTTGATCATCATGTCGGAACAGCAGATGGCGAAGGCTTCGTTGTTGTAGTCCTGCCCGAACACTTCCAGGCGCGCGTCGGGATTGAGATCGCGCAGGTGTTCTTCCGCCACGCTCAACATTCCACCGGTGCCGCAGGCTGGGTCGTAGAGCGTTTTGACGATGCCTTTGGTACGCAAAATCTGGCTGTCGGGCGTGAACAGCAGGTTGACCATCAGCCGGATTACTTCGCGTGGCGTGAAGTGGTCGCCGGCCGTCTCGTTCGATGCTTCGTTGAAACGCCGGATCAGGTCCTCGAAGATCAGGCCCATCTCGTAATTCGGAACGGCGTCGGGATGCAGGTCGATGTCGGCGAACTTCCCGATCACCAGGTAGAGCCGGTCGGACTCGTCGAGCTTGGCGATCTCTTTCTCGAACTCGAAGTATTCGAATATCTGTCGAGCTTTGGACGAGAAGCTCTTGATGTAGTGCGACAGGTTCTGCGCGGCCTTGTCTGGTTCGCCCTTGAGTTTCTGGAAGTTCAGCTTGCTGGTGTTGTGGAAGGCGTGGCCCGCGACCTTGTTCAGGATCGGCTCCGGCTCCTTGATCTTGCTGTCCTTCAGCGCCGCATGTTTTTCCAGCACCTTGGCCTTGGTTGGCTCCAGAACGCAATCCAACCGGCGAAGCACGGTGAGCGGCAGGATGACACGGCCGTATTGGGCCGGTTTGTAAGGCCCTCTCAGAAGGTCGGCGACCGACCAGATAAACGAAACTTTTTGGGAAAAATCGCTCAAGGACACACCTTCGTCTTAGTTCCGCAGGGGAAGGTTGCGGGAAGCGTCATTGTAGTCGAGATGTCCGGGACAAAACTAGTAAGGTGCCTGAAGAGAACCAGGATCACTGGAGCAAACCACTTGGCGGAAAATCAACAGTTCAGGTCATCTATTGGGAAGATCGGAGCACTCCCCATGATCTGTTCTGCCTTGCTCTTACTTACAGGGAAGGCATGAGCAGTTCTCGTACTGAGGTCGATGTCGTAACAGATGTGCGACGTTTCTTTTCCCGAAGAGGCACCCACTGGCCGAAGACAGTCAAAGCACACGCGCAGCGGTCCCACGGCCGCTTGGGGATCGAGGAATTTATTCCAAAACTGGCCGTAGTAGCTGAGATTCTCTTCCGTCCCCGGAGTGAGCATCTCCTCGTACACGTGAACCGAAGCCACCGGGAAAAAGAACCTGAAGAACCAGCTCCAAAACGTTGCTCGCAAGCCGGCGCTTCTGTAATCCGTATAGAAATACGATATTGGGCCGCGTGAGCGTTCCTGGAGATAGAGTTTGTCGGCACCTGCTATGAAATGCTTTCCGTCCTTGGATGGTCGGTGAAATTGTAGGCCAGCGAGCCGGCCTGCACGCTTTTTGTGGCAGTCAATTCGTTCGCGCTCGCGGAGTTTGAGGTTGGCGATAAGACGCCTCAACTGCTCCGCGCCGAGCTCCTCATGGTCAAAGCCGTCGGGATCGGTCACGTGTTCATCAGCAGAGACAGCGTGTTCGTTTAGGCAGTGATACCAGTCGAACTGGAGTATGCTGACAGCTCCTTCCTCCTCGCCGGTCTCGCAGATCCAGTCGACGGGACACTTTATCAGAGCGTCCAGTTCTTCTCTCGACATTCCGTTTTCCCCACTTATAGTCAGCGATGGTGATGCTCGTCAAGAGCGTGCGTGCTTCGGGCCGTGGCGGATCGTCGGAGGTTAGAAACCGCATCTTTGACTGTGGGGGAGAAAGTCCAACTCAGACGATCTGCGGGCTCGTCCCCGAACTCTGAAATGGAATTTGATCTCCGCAGATAGCTTTTATCGCTCGGAGGGCAAGACGTGCTTCCTAGACACGGAGAAAAAGGCACACCGGCGACGCACATCTCTCACCTAAATGATTGCTGTCTGAGAGACGAGATCGGACTCCGCCTGACTGGCCTTCGGTAGTTTTGGACAAGCCAAGAATTTCGGTTTTGCTGGCGTTGCGCGACTGTCAGCTTGTCAGCTTCACCGCCAAAATCAGCATGAGCAACCATTTTGATTGCAAAGCTCTTCGTTGTGTGATAAACCAAAGCGGTTTAGGTTACTGCTGTGAATAGAGCCGAGATCCGAATGTTCACAAGTTGGTTGGGGAAGCGGAGTTACAAGGCTCGTCTGGATCGCTTTGGAATCGAGCGGCTTCAGGAAATCGCCCGCGAGAATGGCAAGCGCGGCGGTCGGCCAAAAGGAACTGGCAAGAACCAAGGTAGAGGGAGAAAGACAACATAAAAGTGCGCCGTGCCAGTGTTCTAAGCACCGACACGACGCTAACCGACGTCGCCTAATAAGGAGGCAAACGTGGCTGTCAATCAACGTATCACCCGTCCATCCGTAGCTCAACTCTCACCGGGATCACATCCCAGGATCGCTCTTTACGCCCGAGTCAGCACTTCAGGCGGACATCAAGATCCCGAAATGCAACTTCGCGAGCTGCGCGAGTACGCTGATCGCCGCGGCTGGGAAATCTTCGAAACGTACACTGATACAGGAATTTCCGGCTCGAAGGATTCGAGGCCGGCGCTGAATAGGCTAATGGCCGATGCCTGCCAGCGACAGTTTGACGCGATACTAGTCTGGAAACTAGATCGTTTCGGCCGTTCTCTGCGGCACTTGGTAAATGCCCTGGCCGAACTGGAAGCCCTCGGAGTCGCCTTCATCAGTCTGAAAGACAACTTGGACCTAACCACTCCATCTGGCCGGCTCATGTTTCAGATCATCGGTGCAATGGCAGAGTTTGAGCGTGCGCTGATCCAGGAGCGCGTAAGAGCAGGTCTGCGCAACGCACGGGCTAAGGGCAAGCGGCTCGGCCGACCGAGAACAGACCTTACCGGAACCCAAGTCGCTGCTTTGCGTGCTTCAGGAGCATCCTTGCGTGCCATTGCGAAGGAGCTTGGAGTCGGGGTGGGTACGGTCCACAGGCTTAGTCAGCAGCAGCCTTAGAACCGTCGGATGCAAATACGGAACGATGCATTTAAACAATGCTTCTCAATACGGCACCAGTCCGCTAACTTCCTCGAATCCCGTTTCTGTCCAACGTCTGGATCGCCGAACCTATCGGACAGAATCCGGACTGATAAATAATCTGGACTCTATTGCTAACCAGCAAGAGTTGGGATTGGATCAACGCGTCGGGTCTTGGCCACTAGCGACTTCCACCCTTGAAAGGGCCGCATCCTGGCTTTAGATGCCACCGCCTCCTATCGGCGCATTGTCGAAAAACACGCCACAAAAACCAAAAGCCTCCGATTTTGGATCGGAGGCTCAGGAAAAAACCACGCGCTATGGATCGCCCCCGTTACATGAACGTACTTTCCACCGCCCGTTGCCATTTAAACGTGGCCGGTGTCGGGAAAAAGTCGGGATGGAGCTTACGCATTGCTTTGTAACTCATCTTCACATTAGCAAACAAAAAGGCCCGCACACAGAACCTATAGATAGTTTGATCGGAGTATGCCCAGGATTATTACACCGGTCCGAGGACCGGGGACTGCGCCTGTTTTTCGATAACCGGCCATTTGGGCCTTATTGATGCCAAGGCCACTAAGCGGATTCCCGGTACTTTGGAAATCCAACAATGGTAGTATGTTACCCCAAAGTGAGCACAACTTTCAACCCGGATGTGTACCGGCTCCGGCTTCACTGGTTCACGGCGCGTCCCTGCTTCGACCTGCTGAATCCCGCGGGAAGGACGCCGCTTGCGAACACCTTTCTAAGCGAAGACCGGTATTACCAGGGGGACGTAAACGGGGAGCACTTCAGTCTGCGGCGGCTGGGCAGGCGATTCCAGGTGGAGCGGCGGGTGGACGATGACCGCAAGTTCGAGGCGCATGGATTCTGGGGCCTGTACATGTCGCGGGTCGCCCACCCAGATTATCGGGGGATTTGGAGAGGGTTGGCGCCGATGCGGGTGGTGTTCGGCAGAGACAAGAAGGCGCCCCTGCTCCGGGTTGACCCGGCGTTTGCCGGGACGGTAACGAAGGCGCGTCTGCGGGTGTATCCGAACTGCTATCTATTTCCGATCGGATGGACGGCGGGGGTGGTGATTCAGGCAGACGGCAATGTTCCGCTGGACGAGTGCTGCAAGCTGACAGAACGGCTGCGGACGGAGAAGGCTTTTCTGTGGCAGGGCCGGCAGGTGCGTCTGGACGACGTGCTGGACCGCCTGCACGAGATGATCCGGGGCGAGCTGGTGGTGAAGCGGGAAGCGCACAACTCGGGCGACACGACGAAACCGTACTTGGTGGTGACCCCATTGGGGTTCGATGGCCAGGGATCGTTCTGGGGGAACACGCCGGTGGACCGAGAGCGGATCGCCACGATGCTGGCGGGAGGACCTCTGTCTGAGGGCAAAACTCCGTTGACCACGCCCAACACGAGCATGCTGACGATCACGGTGCTGAACCTTGGAACGTTTTTGATGTCGCGGCTGCCGGAGCATGAGGCGAATGTGCCGGGCTGTTCATCGAGCAACCTGAAGAACTCGCTGCTGATCACGACGATCATGCAGAAGTTTCACGAGAACTCGCGAGGGCACGGCAATCGGCTGGTGGTGGCGATGCGGAACGAAGTAGGAGAGACGTTCCGGCAGATGGTGAGCTTCTGGACCAAGCAGTACTTCTTGAAGATCAGCGAGGCGCATACAGGGATTGCGAAGATGCGCAAGGAGCCGATGGTCCCATCGCAGGTGACGAACATCTTCTTCACCGACAGCGTTCTGAACAACGCGGCGATTGGAAACCGAGCACAGTTTGTGGAGGGCGCCGGGGCGGAAAATCGATCTGCCGGTGAGAATCCAAAGGGCCCCCAGGAAGGAGAAAACATGAGCAACATTACGTTCAACAACAGCCCCATAGCAAACGCAGTGGTTGGAGACTATGGCACGTTCAACCAGAACGTGCAGACCATGAACATCGAGCAACTCGCGTCGGATCTGAAGAAGGCGCAGGCGCGCGCGGACAACGAGGCCTCGACCGACGAGCAGAAGGCCGATGCGAAGAACATCACCGATGCGGCGGCCGAGGCGGCAAAGGGAGCTATAGCAAACAAAGGAAAGATCGCCGAGTATCTCCACAAGGTAGGCGCGTGGGGCTGGAAGATTCTGAAGGAAGTGGGTCCCACGCTGGCGACCGTGGGGCTGAAGATCGTGGCTGGGCTGTAGGTACGGCCGAGTCGAGTGAGAGCAGGGCGAACGATCCTAGTCAGGGATGGGGATGGAGGAGTTGTGCCTCGTAAAAGAGTTGGGATTTGCGCCGTCGAGATTGGCGATGATTTAAGCGTGAGCTTACCATAAGCACAAATCTACTTCCGGAAATTATGTTCTTACGTTTTCAGGCGGACCCCGACGACGTTGTTTAGAAGTCAGGTTGGAGGAAGTTGTCTCTCGCCTCGATAACGGTACGGTAGAGGACGGAAGTTATCCTTCCTGTTCCAGAAACCCCCAAGGTCGCACCCATCGCAAGCCCTTGATTCTAAGACAGGATGACTTGACTGTGTCGGCGTTCTGAAAACATGTGTTTGTGGAACGGCGGCCTACTCATTCCTGGCATGTGCAATGATCAGAAGCCTTCGTCGTTAGATCGTTTATAGCCTTAGTTGGAACGAGGACACGCCGGCCAAAACGCATGGAGGGAACTTTCCCTTGTCTCACATGCAGCTGACCGTATGCTCGCCGACGCCGAGCAAGAACGCAGCCCGCCTGAGGCTCACAGCCAGGGGTTCCGGTTCTTTTCTGTTGATGCTCTCTGGCGCTGCAACAACCACCGGAGGCATCACTCAAGCTTTGACTCGCTCTTGGATTGGCTGCGGTCGGATCTCGTCTTGGGCAGATCGAAGCAACTCTTTCTGGAACAGCGTAGCAAACCCTTCCACCGATACTTCGCGATCTCCCGCTTGAACTTAATTTCAACACTGAACATTGCGCCACCTCGCAGACGAGATTTGGGAAAGCTGAATTCTAAGGCAGTCAAGAACGGCGAAACCAAAGAGCTTTCGGACGAAGCCTGCGTAGAGACTATTGCGAGGAAGTAGTCGCTGGCGCAGACACTGCCTGCCTCCAGCAGCACATTTGCACCCCTCCCACCGAGGTGTTGCGCGTTTCGCCCGAGGGGCCGGGGGTGGGGTGCGCGCGTGCAAAACCAACCCCTGAAAACAGCGGACTGCAAATTATTTTTTCTGGTTTCAATTTTTCAGAATTTTTCCGGTCGGCAGCAAATTGGAAGCTCGGACCCCGTAAACAGGAGACGCAGCAACCCGCTTCCGTCCAGAGAATGCAGAGTAATGTCTGATGCACGCGGCAGCAGTTGTAGTACATACACAATTGAGCCCCTGCTCGTATTTGACAGACATGGAACATCGCAGACATCGGACAACGCATTTGATACCCGCTTGACTTCCCGCTACGCTGGCACCATAATCCGTTCGTCCAATCCGAAGGGGCCGCCCGAAAGGAATCTGCCATGCGCCCAGCTAGACTCCGGAGAACTTCAGGTCCATCCCCACTCAGTCCAACCGTAGAGAAGCATCTGGTCAATTATGTCGCGGCGGCCGGAGCTGCCGGGGCCTGCCTGCTTTCAGCCGTCCCAGGCTCGGCGGAAGTGGTTTACACGCCAGCGAACATTGAGATCTCCCCGCCGTATGCGCTGGACCTAAATCATGACGGAATCCCTGATTTTACGTTTACCGAGTTCGAGCTATTCGAAACCCAAGGATTTCTAAGACGCTTTTTCCTGAACCTCGACGTTCCAGGAAACGCGGTTCGCCCCAGCACGCGATTAGGAGGAGCGGCTGCAGCCCTTCCGCTGCGCGCGAAGATCGGACCACTCGAATCGTTTACGACGGTTGTGGGCAGCTACGGGGACGTTTTAATGTATGGCACCTCAAGCTTTGTAATTAACGGCAGCGGTCGCCACAGTTCGTCTGGCCCCTGGCTGAAGCAAACCAATAAATTCCTCGGCCTGAGATTCCTCATTGGCGACCAGTTTCATTATGGCTGGGCCCGAGTGACCACCGGTTCGGGAATGTTCTTGACCGGCTATGCCTACGAAACGGAGCCGGGCAAGAGAATTCTGGCGGGCCAAAAGAGCGGCGGCGATTCAGACCCGGTTTTTGTATCTCCGATAGAATTGCCAGCGCAGGCGCGGCGCACTTTGGGCGTATTGTCCCAAGGCGCGAACGGCTTGGAAGTCGTTAGCCAGCGATGAGCCGGGGGGGAGTCCTGAGTTGTCCGGCAACGGGGACGCGGATCGCCGAGACACCTTTCCGCCGGTCCGAGCGCGCCCCTCTATTTTTACTATTTTTGTGGGGGGTTGATTTAATCAGATCGCGATGGCGCGTCCGCTCGGAAAAGCTAGCTCCGGGTTCGAGTCAGGTTTCGCAACCCTGAGTGCCGCTTTAATGGCTCTGGCGCTAGCAGAATAGGTCAACCGTTCGTAGACCGCTGTGCTACCCGGAATCTGGTCGGACGCGTGAACGGCGACCAGTAGGCTTTCGCAACGCAGCCAGTGGCCCGGTATAGCCGCATTCGCTGGATTTGCGCTAGCACCCGGCGTAACCGTTCAGGGCACCCATTTTGCTGCGAGTGCCCCTTAGAAGCAGGGACAGCGTGCAGCTCGCTATCTGCACGCTTAGGTTGCCATCTCCCAAGATTCCATCCGGCGTAAAATTCATGTTAAACGCTTTGTTTACCATTTTGATCGTATCGCGCTCAACTTGCCCGAAGCCGACCGCCGGACCTCCGCCCATCTGCTTAATGTTTTGGAAATTTGTTTCCTCCCGGAAAATCGCGGTGAGCAGTTCGGGCGTGAACACTGCCACATCCCGAAGGAGGGAGATGTTGTCCAGGATCAGGTTTCGCATCGAATCGTAGCTTAACGGTGCCATCAACTCACTCCTCTTTGCGCAGAACACAGAAAGTGGGCGGGTGGTCCTGCCTTAGTAGTGCCGGTCGAAGAGAATTCGTATCAACCTTTCCACCCGTTCGCGCAGTCTGCAACTTTTATTATTTTCTCCAGGGAGCAATTTGTTTCGCAAGTCGGCCACCGGCGTCCTTTAGCCCGTCAGCTGGAATGTTCGAAGAATCATCCCCGGTCGATTCATTTGAAAACACCTGTCAGCGTCGCGAGTGCTACCGGTATCAAAATCCATCCTGCAAGCTGATGGATGCGGGATAAGTCAATAACGGAACTGATTTTTGCGATGGTCTCCAGCTCTTGGCTACTCCAAGGTCCACCACCGGCAGAAAAAGCTCCAAACTGTACCAGAATGCAGAGAATCTCGGGGGATGCTCTGCGACGACCTCCATGTGCTCTTCGCTTCGGAAAACCGCCGTTCCAAGGAGCACAAAGGCTAACGCCCACAGGAGCGGCGGCAATGCTGACTGCCCGTAACCAAAGAAAATGAGTTGCGCAAGGTCGATCGTAACAAAAACCGCTGCGGCCAAATTGCCAAGAAAGCCACCGGCTTCCTGCCGTCTTGCTTGGCGCTTGTGAGCATGCATTGCCAGCTGGGCATCATCAGACGCGGCGACCAGCCCTCGGCTCCGCAGAAACTGACTGTAGGAAGCATATGCCGGTTCGCTGAAATCGGACCGGCGCAGAAACTCAAGAGCGAGTCCCTGATCACTTTCAGGCACCGGCGATGCATTTGCGCGCTTTTCGCCGTAACCCTGGTCAGCTACGGTGTGGACGATCTGTCTGATGTTCAACTCGCGAAATGATATCCCACCAATGAGCATTTTTCTTGGCCAGCAGACGCCCTGGCTGTGCTCGTCACAAGCAGACACATCCCACTGAAGATTGTCCGGACTCGCCCAGGAAA
>Ga0307476_10001989_pt1 | contig 12302 bp, 21 predicted proteins | sample atmos_gasesECM2C_2_FD_203314 | JGI IMG/M metagenome (GOLD analysis project Ga0307476, IMG submission 203314) | Hardwood forest soil microbial communities from Morgan-Monroe State Forest, Indiana, United States - atmos_gasesECM2C_05 | ecosystem: Environmental > Terrestrial > Soil > Temperate... | reverse complement strand
TCCCCACTCTTCGTCGTCTTACCTTTCTATCCGTCCCTGTCTTCCGCAGGGATTCGTGCAATTGTTTTTCCGGAAACGTTTCTCGCGCTTTTTGCTTGCGCGATTCCAATCGAGGCGAAACCGATAGCGCGGGCGCAGCTCTCATCTTCCCCGCATCAAAGCCCCGCTCCATTTTACGGTATCCCTCTAATCCCTCAACATTCGCAACTTTTCCCTAAATCCCGACAACCGAATCGACCCCCACGGGTTCGGTCGGTAGCCCCAACTGTTTCAACAGCGAATAAGCCAGTGAATCCTCTTCCGGAGGATTGCTCCCCTCCACCGCCGGATGCAGCCCTACCGCTTCGAATAAATACCTCGCCGGCGCCAGTTCTCCATTCCTCGCGGCTTCAATCAACACCTCGACGATCTCTTCCGCCGAATTTGCCACCATGTTCTTGATGTTCTCCCGCACCATCGCCATATCTGCCGGCTTCTTTGAGATCGTCTCTTCACTCTTCGCGGATATCGACACCGTCACTTTGTTCTTGCCTCGTGCCCGACCCGTATGGGCGCGGGCAACTCGCCCGCGGAGATTTTCGCGTTTCTTTCTCATGATCGGCTTCCTTTCCGCATTTCACCCAAAAACACAAACGGCGCACTTTTCAGCGCGCCGCACCCAATCATTTCGTTTTCTTGACTCTATATATTCAGAATAGCATTTTGCATAGACCAAATGTGACACGAAAACCAAATTTATATTTCCATCGCTATCAGGCACTTGCGAACTTTTGGCACGTTTTCCCCTCTTGACAACTTTCAGAACGCAAAATATTCGCTGGACAAACATTTGCACGAAATAAAAAAGGCGCGCTCCGTAGCGCGCCCTGGACCAAGAATTTCTGGCTTCTTACTCTCTAATTTCACAATAGCATTTCGCGACGGGTAATTGTGACACACAGCTGAACTTTTTATTTGCCTTCTGGTCAGCCACTTGCAAGGAATCAGCCACTTTACCCCTCTTGACAACGCAATTCATCACTGCGTCTCCCTTCTTTTCGGAGGCAACTCAGTTAATAGCCCTACTCTCAAAAACTCTTCACTAACCAAATCAATCACTTCCGGCACCCTGCGTTGAATTGTTCTGCGGCTACAGTGCAGAATGCGCGCCGTATCGTCCTGCGAGTGCTCTTGCAGAATCACTCGGGCAACCAATTGTTGATCCAAGTAAGCTAGCCGATCCAGACAAGCCTCCACATCACGCACGAAGATAATCCGGTCCTCGAACGTCACTGCCCGGTAGAATGTGATCTTCGCCCGAAAGAATTCGCGGCCGACTAGCGACGGTAATCGTCCAGTCTCCAAAGAAAATCTCATATAGCGCCGCAACAGACCAACCGTTCGCTCGCGGTAAAGCCACAAGTCCGGATTGCAATCAAGAGGATCTTCTTGTCGCAATGCCGGTTCGTCTTCAACGTGCGCCAGAAAATCGTGCGCCGCTGATTTTTGCACTGAGTTGGTGCTAGGAAAACATTTATTGGTTGTTGCAGGCTGATTTTCATTTTCCTCCGCACCCTTCGGACGGCCAGCATTGGCGGGCCGCTCTACGTTATCCGCTTCTGCGCCTATCCATTCAACCAGACTGCTCATGCGACACCACCCGGCGTGCCTAGATTCTTTTCGTCGTCATATTCATATTCCTCATACTGCTCTTCGTCCGTACCCCATTGCGGTCCCTGGGACATTCTTGCCGTCTCCGGTTCTCTTGAAACTGGAGGAAGCTGCGACATTTGCCGTGCGCAACCAGTACAATAAATCTGTCCTCCTCCCACCGGTCGCAGCCACAATGCTCCACATCGTTCGCAATACTTCAATTCCAATTGCGCCTCGCACCCTGCCTCCCCACTTCTTTCGCTCGTCATCCGTCCTCCGGAACAGGCCCCTTTGCTGCAAGCCTGAATTGGTTGTGGCTCGGTTCCTCTGCGTCGAATATGACGGCAGAAAACAAAAGCCCCGCGCCGGCTTCCCCTTTAAGCGGAAGCCGAACGCAGGGCTCGTTTCTATTACGATGACCTGCTTGAGCTATTTACTTGTGGAACGTAACGACGAAACTGAGAAATGCATCAAAGAACAAACGGCAACTTGCTAACTTTCGATCGCCACTTCCGCCTCCATTCCGGATCCAGATTGGCGATGGCGAAAGAATCCCTCTTCGTATCCTGATTTCAGCACCGTGCCATTTTGCACAACCACGCTGATTCGTCCGCTGAAGCGCAAAGCCCTCAATAACTGTTCTATCGAAGCGGACAACACTTCTGCCCCCCGCACTTTTCGGCGAAATTGTACGAAAACTTTTTCTTCGCTGCCGTTATCCGCACCATTCATGTAAGGAATCCCCGGGAAAGGATTTGGATCATACAATAGCGCGATCGTATAGCTGCTGATTTTTGTAGTCAAGGTCGTTATACCAGAGCCGCTGTGGAAATCCGCTGTCACTTAGCAAAATGCTATACACCACATGGTATACTCTCAGCCATGAAATTCCGCGTACTGCAAGAGAAACTCCGCAACACTCTTTTAGATCGCATCGATGAAGGAGATCTGACTGGCCTCCGTCTGGCTCAACAGACCGGATTCAAACAGGCTCACATCTCCAATTTTTTGAACCGCAAGCGTGGCCTCAGTCTCGAAGGTATGGATAGGGTGTTGGCTGTTCAGCATCTTTCAGTGCTCGATTTGCTCGATCCCACCGAAGTCAACAAGCGCGCCTCGATCGTTCCTCCCAGCAACGACGATTTCCAGAACGTTCTCCTCACCGATGGGACCGTCGCCGCCACTCATCCCCTCATTACGAGCATGAATGTAAGAGAAATCCTGAAATTCAAAAAAAGCTTTCTCAAGAAACTAAAAACGGAAATCGAAGGCGATCGCGAGCAGTGGGAACGCTTCGTGCTCATCAGGGTTGATGGTCGCGAAGGCATGAGCATGTACCCTCGCCTTTTACCCGGTGCTACCCTACTCATCGATCGCCATTACAATTCACTCAAGTCTTACCGCAAGGGCGAGTTCAATATGTATGCAGTGCTTAAGGACGGCAGTTGCACCGTGAAGTATGTAGAAACCGCGAATCATCATCTGATTCTCCGCCCTCACAATCAGGAATTCCCCATCGAGGTCATGACCATGGAAGAGGGCAAATCCGCCTCCGATTACCTGGTCGGACGCGTATGCCACGTGGGCATTGAAACCTAGCAGTAATCGAATTCCGCTGGCGTTCTCGAACTGAAAGCTGAACTTCTACTCGCCACCCGAGCTGTCAAACATCTTGAACAGCTTGTCCCCGGTCGGGCGATAGATTACGTATCCCTTGCCCGCATCGCTGATCTCGCGAAACAATAATTCACCTCGGCCGTCGCCATCCGCATCCACTCCGTCAATCAACTCCAGCTTCGGTGTCACGTCCAGGTGAAATTTATCCGTCACCCCTGAGTACAACTTGCGTAGACTGCCGTAAATGTCCGTTCGGCTGACCAGCGTAATACTGTACGTCTCAGGAGCAGACGCCGCGCCCGGCTCAGTCGGAAAATGCGCGTCCGCGCTCAATATCATCACCGCCTGGTTTGTCCTCCATATATCGAGCGCCCGAAACTGAACATTCTCAAACACCGGGTCCGGCGCCTTCGCTGCCGCTTTGCGCTTCGCAACTCCTGCCTTGCTGGGCGCAGGCGGCTTCACCCCGATCGCACCTTTGGCTCGCGCATTGATGTAAGCCCGCACCTCATCCCCAGCCAGGGCAATCATCTGCTTCCGCCGCTCCTCTTCTTCGCCTTCCTTCCAGAAAAATTTGTAGGATTCCGGTTGCGGTCCTCCCGCATCCGAAATTGCGGTCATCACCAGCACTGGTTTCGCATTGGCCCCAGCCGCCGTGCTTGCTGGCAATCCAGCCGCAACATTTTTTACCGGCGTTTCTTCTTCCACCGGGGCCGCTTGTGTAGGCTTACCTCTCCGAAGCGTGGGCCGATAATAGTTCTCCGACGCTTGCGACTGTGCCTGTCCTTGGCTCCCTTGCGCTTGAGCCGCAGCACCGGACTTCGGCTCCCCCCCTGAGGGTTGCCCGGATGACTGCCCCGCAGATGTTTGTCCGGACGACGATTTCTGCTCGGCCGCCGGCGATTCCTTCTTGCCGCTCGCATCCGCTCTCTGGTCGGAAGCCCCGGCTGCAGAGCCCTTCACCCCAGTCGTGCCTGCGCCTGATTTCTCAGCAGATTCTTTTCCCCCACTGCCGGAATCACTCGACCCCGAACTCCCACTCGACGTCGCTCCCGATTTCCTCGTCAGCTTCGGCGGTTCGTCGCCGCTGCTGCTATCCAATCCCACCGGAACATCCTCGGCCTTCCTCGTAGTTTTCGCCGCTTCGGTTCCATTCGCAAAATACGACCCCGTCCCCATCCACGGAGTCTCACTGACTGCCGACTGGCTATGCAATGCCCCCGCCACCGTAAATAATCCCTGGGATTCGCCCGCCTGCTCGGCCTCATACACGGTTCCACCTTCCAACGCCATCGGCACCGGCTCCGCTTTATAAATGCTGGCGTCGTAAAACTTCCCCTCCACCAAAATCGCTACCGGAATCAGCGTCGCCTTTCCATCGCTCAGCAGCAAAAGCCCCACGGCACGCGGCCCCTTCACTTTTTTCTTTTTCGGTTCCGCGGGCCGTTGCTCCGAGTTGTCCTGGGTCGGACGCTTCAACTGCGGTTTGTCCTGCGCAGCAATTGGCTGAGAAAAAAACCCGCAAGTCATCAAAACCACGATGACGCCGCACAGCAATCTCCTGTATAAAAATCCTCTGGACATATGTCGGCTCGCCCTCGGCTTTAGAAAAGCCGATAACGCGGCCATCTCCAACCCAATTTTCTCAAGAAACGAGGCGATCATACCCATGAACATCAATGATAAGGCTCCCGACTTCACCCTGCAGGATGAAAACGGAAAAGAGGTCTCCCTGAAAGGTCTACGCGGCAAAGTCGTTGTCCTGTATTTCTACCCCCGCGCCGACACTCCCGGATGCACCATCGAGGCCTGCGAATTTCGCGACACCTACAAACAGATGCAGAAAACCGGCGCTGTGTTACTCGGCATCTCCCCTGACACACCCAAGGCGCAGAAAAAATTTCAGGACAAATTCAAGCTCCCTTTCTCCCTTCTAGCCGACGCCGATAAAAAAGTCGCCAATGCCTTTGGCGTCGTGCAGGAAAAAAACATGTACGGCAAGAAAGTCATGGGCGTAGTCCGCACCACCTTCGTCATCAGCCCCGAAGGCAAGATCCAACACATCTTCCCCAAGGTAAAGCCCGAAGGCCACGCCCTCGAAGTCCTCGCTTACTTGAAAGAATCTGGAAAAGCCGCATAACGATCCACGAATCGCCTTCGAAGGATCGCAGCTTCACATCCTGAGGCGCGCCCTTCGCGCCGAAAGCCTGCCCTGAGCGAAGCCGAAGGGGACCCCTGCACTCCCGACCCTCGAATCGCGGTTTCAGGGAACTCTCCCAATGGATCCTTCAGCAACCTATCTAACCCGGACCATTAATCCGAGCGCACTTTTGACTTTTACCTCGCAACCTCTGCATTCTGATTCCTATCCCATGCCCCCTGCCTCCATCCATCCACTTCCGCGCGCTTTCTACGCCCGCAATCCACGTCGTGTCGCTCGCGACCTCCTCGGAAAAATCCTGGTGCGCGAAGGCACTCCCCGTCTTTCTGCCCGTATCGTCGAGGTCGAGGCTTACCTCGGAGAAAACGATCCCGCCGCCCACGCCGCGGCTGGCAACACCGCCCGCACTTCGGTCCTTTTCGGTCCTCCCGGCTATGCCTACGTCTACTTCATCTACGGCAATCATTATTGTCTGAACGTCTCTTGCGAACGCGAAGGCAAAGCCGGATCAGTCCTCTTCCGCGCTCTCGAACCCCTCGAAGGCATCGACGCCATGGCCCGCGCCCGCAAAATTACACTGCACGGTCCTCGCGACCTTCCCAAACTCACCTCCGGTCCCGGGCGCCTTGCCGAAGCCTTCGGCATCACCAGAAATCGAGACAACGGTGTCGACCTTACCTCGCCCACTTCCAGTCTATGGATTGGCGAAGACGGCTTCTCTGCAAAAAAGATTCTCATCACTCCACGTATCGGCATCACCAAAGCCACCGACCAGCCACTCCGTTACCACCTCTCTCAAAACCCTTGCATCTCCGGCCCCAAGGCCTTCATTAGAATGCCCCCGCCGCCTAAAACTTGACACGCTGGTGTAAACTTCTCAGCGGGTCGAATGGGCTTAAGATCCTCGTCGGTCGAGCCTTTGGAACGACCTGCCGTTTCTTTCTTCAATCTCCCGATCAGCAGTCCGTGATCGCAGGTCCTTGGCCATAAGAACCGGCAATAACGGACAGCGAATCGATCGCCTCTTTTTTGCAGCATCCCCCGGACGAGACGATTCATCTCATCCCCTAGGACTCCGCATGCGCCGGATGGCTCCAGTTCGTGTTCTGGCCGTGACCTTGGCGGTTTTCAGTACAATCACACCCCAGATCGCCCGCGCAGTCGACCCCGCCCCGCTTCCTTCCGAGAAGTCCGCCCTGCCTTCCAATATTGTGATTGGTTTCGTCGGTGGTTTCGTCAGCCATGACAATCAGCACCATGGCCCCGTTCGCCTCGCGCAGAAAATTCGCCCAGACTTTCCCAAAGACGCGTATGTAAAAGTCTTCGAAAACCGCCACCGCAAAAGTGCCTACGAGGCCATCCTCCGCCTTCTCGATACCAACCGCGATGGCCTTCTCTCCGCCGAAGAGAAAGCTCGCGCTCGCATCGTCCTCTTCGGTCAAAGCTGGGGAGCCTCGGCGGCCGTGCTCTTGGCTCGCGATCTACGCCGCCAGGGCATTCCGGTTCTGCTCACCGTCCAAGTGGATAGCGTCGCCAAACTCTGGCAGGAGGATTCCGTCATTCCCGACAACGTCGCCGAGGCCGTCAATTTCTATCAACCCCATGGCGTCATCCACGGCCGCTCGCAGATCAAAGCTGCTGATCCTTCCAAGACGGACATTCTGGGAAATTACCTCATCGACTACAAGAAGAACCCGGTCCAGTGCCCGCAAGCTTCCTGGTTCGACCGTGTATTTACCCCCGACCACATGCAGAGCGAATGCGATCCACACCTCTGGTCACAGATCGAAACCCTCGTCCGCCAGCGTCTTTCTCCCCGTGACGCTTCAGCAACCGCCTCCGCAACCCCGCCCAATTCGCAGCCATAGATTCTCTTTGTCAATCCGCAACTAACGCCGTCGCCGCGACATCCTCAGTCACCGCAAACAATCTTGTCATCCCGAGCGCAGCGAGGGATCTTGGTTTTTCCACGCCCCACTCAACTCCCCAAGCACCAGATTATCGATCAGCCGCGTAGTCCCCACATATGCTGCGACCGCAACCAACGTCCCTCCGTCCGCGACCTCCACTGTCTCCAGACTGTCCCTATCCACAATTTCAAAATAATCAAGTCTGACGGATTTCTCTTTCCCAATTTCCGCCCGTCCCGCCGCCGCCAACTTAGCCGCCTCTCGCTCACCGGCTTCCCACAACTCCCTTACCCGCCCTAGCGCTCGATGCAGCACGAGTGCATGTTTTCTCTCCACCCGACTCAAGTAGACATTGCGGGAACTCATTGCCAGTCCGTCCGCTTCCCGCACTATCGGACACGCAACCACTTCCACCGCAAAGTTCATGTCCCGCACCATCCGGCGAATAATCGCCACTTGCGCTGCATCCTTCTGTCCAAAGAACGCCGCATCCGGCTCGACAATGTCAAACAGCTTGACTACCACCGTCGCAACTCCGCGAAAATGTCCCGGCCGCGAACGCCCGTCCAGCCTGTCACTCAGCCCTTCGACTGTCACCCATGTGACCACTCCGCTCGGGTACATCTCCTCAACCGCCGGAGCAAACAACACTTCCACTCCCTCTTTTTCGAACAACTCGGAATCTCTTTCAAAACTCCGCGGATATTTCGCCAGATCTTCCTGCGGTCCAAACTGCAGCGGATTCACAAAAATGGACGCAGCCACCGCGTCGCACGAACTTCTCGCTGCCCTTACTAGCGACAAATGCCCTTCGTGCAATGCGCCCATAGTCGCCACGAATCCCAATCGCTTTCCCCCGCGTTTCAGCGCATGGCATGCCGCGCGCATCTCTTCGATGGTCTTGCAGATTTTCATCGGGATTATCCAGCGTTGGAAATTTTCAGGAGGCAGGGATCCAGCGGATTGCCACGTGCGCGCCCTCCAGCTCGCCTTCGACAATGCCGCGATTCCGTCGCAGCTCGATCTTCTCTTGTTCTGTAGCTTTGGGTTTTTGTTCCACCAGAACCGCAACCGCGCGCCCGTACGGCCAAGCCGTAGCCGGCAACCCGGCCAGCGCATTCATCACTTCTTCCGGCTTCAGCATCTGTTCTTCGTTCGCAGCCGCCCCACTCAATAGCCCAACCCGATCGCCGCGAATCACCAGATAAGGATTGCCCCAGTGCTTGCTCGATCCCAGCGCTGGATATTTCCCCTGATCCGCTGCGGGGATCCCCTGCAGAATCGTGGCCGCATCCGGCGGCGCCGCGTTAGGCGGCGAGCATGCCGCAAACGCAGCCGTCAGAAAAAATACTAAAGCCGGCCGAACCACACTGCGCGGGCGAACAAAACTCACCGCACCACCGCAGGAACATCCGTCTTCACCGCCCACACCAACGCCACCACCCAGCCAATCATCGTCCAGCCCAGAAAAAAATTCAGTAGCACAATTCCCGCGATATCCCTTTTGCTGCGCGCCAGGGCGACAATCGACGGCAGAAAATACATCACAAATCCGAAACCAAAGAAGGGAAAGAAAAACGCAGGCAAAAAGAAAAACGCAGCCAAGAGGTGAATCATAACTACCTCCCCAACCATAGGCTAGCACCGCAACCACTCTAGTTTGAAGCCCTTCAGGGGTCAATCCGTGGAGATCCGAGAAAATCCGCGGCGCATGGTTTGCTATCGCTGCATCGCCCGCTTTCTCTCCAGCACCGTATCTAACGCGTCCTTCGCCTCTTTCGGCAGATGGTACGACTGCTCATCCAGCGGATACTGCAGCGACTTCACATCAGCACGAAACGCCCGAACCGCCTGCCCGATCAGCGCCGCCCCGTCGCCATACCGCCGCACAAATTTCGCCGGCGGCGCAAACGTCAAATTCAAAATATCGTGGAACACCAGCACCTGCCCGTCGCACTCCGGCCCCGCTCCAATCCCGATCGTCGGCGTCGCCACTTCCGCTGTAATCATTGCCGCCACCTCGCGCGGAATCCCTTCCAGCACAAGGCACGCCACGCCCGCGCGGTCCAATGCCACCGCATCGCGCATCAGTTGCTCAATCCCGCTCAGATTTTTCCCCTGCACCTTGTAACCGCCCATCACGTTGACCGACTGCGGCGTCAACCCAATATGCCCGGCCACGGGAATCTCCGCATCAATAATCCGCCGGATCAACTCCGCCCGCTTTTCCCCGCCCTCAATCTTCACCACTTCTGCCCCGCCTTCTTTCACAAAGCGGGTCGCGTTTTTCAGCGCGCTTTCGACGTCAACGTGATAAGACCCATACGGCATATCTGCCAGGAGCAGCGCGTTCTTCACCCCGCGCCTCACCGCCTTCACGTGATGCAGCATCTCGTCCACCGTGACCGAGAGTGTGTTCTCATACCCAAGCACTGCCTGCGCGAGCGAATCCCCCACCAGAATCATCTCGATTCCAGCCTCATCCACCAGGCGCGCCGCGGCGTAATCGTAAGCTGTAAGGCAGGTAATAGGTTCGTGTCGGAGTTTTAATTCCCGCAGAGTTGCGGTCGTAACTTTGCGGCGGAGCTCATCCTGCGGACGCCCGCCCATCGGCGTAATACTCATAGACCCCCCAGTGCCCCTCCAGCCCCAGCCGGATAGAGCCTGTTCAGCATCTTCTTGGATGCTGAAGGTATTTTACCCTCTATAGCTCGCCTTCACCAGCCCCTTTACTCATAACTCCGTTTGATCCTAAACGTCCTGATTTCATGAGATTACAGCCTCTCCAACCGGGCTGGCGGAATCAGAGTTCCCTCAATCCCGGCACTCGCGTCATTTGGAGCAAAGAGAAGGGAAAGTTAGTGCTTACCCCTGTGACCACGCGTCGAGCCAAAGAGGTCGGCGATCTCACAAGACCGAAGCCAACGACCAACGACTAACGACCGCCCTACGCCCCCACCGCCTCCTGCCCGCCCAGCGGCAAGAAATACTGCGTCCCCTTGATCGGCTCCGTCACCTTCCGCAACAACTCCTGTAAATCCTCGTTGCGATCAACAAAATCAATATCCGACGTATTCACAATCAACAAATCCGACGACGTGTAGTGAAAAAAGAAGTGCTCATACGCCTTCACCACTTCCTCAAGATATTCATCGCTCACCGCGCGCTCGCCCGGAGCATTCTTTTTCTTCAGCCGCTTCTTAAGAACTTCAGGCGTCGCCTGCAAATAAATCACCAGGTCCGGCGTCGGCAAACTCTCGCGAAAATGATTGTAGTAACGGTTATACGTCTCCAGTTCCTGATCAGTGAGGTTCAAGCAGGCAAAAAGTTTGTCTTTCTCGATAATATAATCCGCCACCACCGTCTTCTGCGACCGCGGACCTAAATCCAGCGCCTGCAATTGTTCAAACCGCCGCACCAGAAATTCGAATTGCGCCTGAAACGCCGCTCCCCGCTCCCCTTCATAAAACGCGCTGAGAAACGGATTGGAGTCCGGCTCCATCACCCTCTGCGCATTCAACCGCTCCGCCAGAATCCGCGCCAACGTACTCTTCCCCACTCGGATGGGACCCTCCACAGCAATATACCGGGGCAGTTCAAAAAGATTAGCCATGGTTTCGCAAAATCAGGACCAGCAACAATTGGAATTGGCAGGATATCTCGGATATCTCTCACTGGCAATTGCGCGAAGAGTTAACAGCCAATATTACGCAACGAGAATTTCGCAATCGTGAAACTTGAAACCGCTCCCACGGTTTTCAATTGCCCAATCACCCAATTGCACAATCACTCAATGAAATACAATCCCAACATGCTCGCCCTAGCCCTAACCGGCGCAGCTGCCGCCTCAGCCGCCATCACCGCGAGCTATCAATCCATCGCGCCCACCGCCCAGTGGTGCGGAAAGACTTTCACCGGCCTTCGCCACCACTCCCGCCAACTCGCCCTCACCTACGACGACGGCCCCAACGATCCGCACACTCTGCGCCTTCTCGAGGTTCTAGACAAACACAATGTCTACGCAACTTTTTTTCTCATCGGGCGTTACGTCCACCAAAAACCTGAAATCGCTCGCGCCATCGTTCAAGCCGGCCACGTCGTCGGTAACCACACCTTCACTCACCCGGCCCTAATCTTCAAGAGCAACGCGGAAATCCGCCGCGAGCTTGAGCAATGCCGCTCCGCTCTCGAGGATGCAATCGGCGAACATTCCAACCTCTTCCGCCCTCCCTTCGGCGCACGCCGCCCCGCCGTCCTTCGCATCGCCCGTGAACTCGGCCTCGACCCCGTCATGTGGAACGTAACCGGTTACGACTGGAACGCTCCGCCTGCAGCGGTAATCGAGAGAAAGGTTGCAAAGCGGACTCGCGGCGGTAGTGTAATCCTGTTGCACGATGGCGGACACAAACAGATCGGCGCCGACCGCTCTCAAACCCTAATCGCCACCGATCACCTCATCGCTCGCTACAAATCTGAAAATTATGATTTCGTGACCATTCCAAAAATGATGAAGAACAACAACTCATCGCTGTCATCCTGAGCGAAGCGAAGGGCCCTTGCCCGCTAGTCTCTTCACTGGCGCCGCAAGGCATTTCCACTATTGACAACTTTCTTAACGCTTCCCCGCAAACGCCCCCTTCGCTGCCGCAATCGTCCGCCGCACGTCCTCCTCCGTATGCGTCGCCCCCAAAAAAGCCGCCTCATACTGCGACGGGGGCAAATATATTCCCGCATCCAGCATCGTCCTAAAAAACTTCCCAAACGCGTCCGTATTCGACTTCGACGCCGCATCCCAATCCCTCACCGGACCCTTCGTAAAGAACCAGGTAAACATCGACCCCACGCGATTGAAACACAGCGGCACTCCCGCATCTTTCGCTGCCCCCGCAACTCCCTCCACCAGTTCCTTACTCAACTTATCAATCCGCGAATAAATCTCCTGCTTGTGGTCGCGCAGATGGCGCAGCATCGCACACCCCGCC
>Ga0307476_10001987_pt1 | contig 12305 bp, 10 predicted proteins | sample atmos_gasesECM2C_2_FD_203314 | JGI IMG/M metagenome (GOLD analysis project Ga0307476, IMG submission 203314) | Hardwood forest soil microbial communities from Morgan-Monroe State Forest, Indiana, United States - atmos_gasesECM2C_05 | ecosystem: Environmental > Terrestrial > Soil > Temperate... | reverse complement strand
GGGACGGTTCGGGTGCCGAAGCCTCCTGGGTCGAGACTTCCGGAGAGCTCTCGAGGTTTTCAGTCAAAGTTGTCGTGGATGAGTCTTGGTTGTGGGGAGTGTTGTCGTCGAGCAAGGTTTATCGCCTCTCTGGTGTACTCGCGCGTGCGCGAAGGATGCGGGAACTGGTTCAGCGGACAGCTGGCGTGAGTCTTAGGTTGTGTGGAGCCCGCCCTGGCGGGCGGACCTGAACAATCCCAGCGGTCGGACGTTGCCAAACAGCGAACCCGCGTCCAAAAGGGAACCCTTCGACTATAGCAACCGCTTGCAAACAGTGTCAAACCCCAAAGCAAGAATAATTGAGTTTAGAGAGAACCGTGGTTAAAGCTGTGTTAAAAGCTAACGTTCAGCTGGTCTGATTTTGAGACCGGTCCAGCACCCTTCCTGCTCCCTCTTTCCCACCTACCAGAAAGTACAACCTCTTTCGTTACTGATGTTTTGAAGAAGAATGCCCATATACTGCGATTACCCGATCATCTGCAGCAGCATCAAAACCTCCGGAGCTGGGTTTATATAGTTCAGAGTTTATGACCACGCGGTTAAAATACGCGCTATTTGGCTTGTTCCTGGCTGTGGCGTCGCAGGCGTATGCTGGCGTCACTTTATTGCTGGAAGAGCCCTATAGCTACGATGGGGCCTTTGGTGGGACGGGTCACGCAGCCGTGTACCTCTCGCGGGTTTGTTCCGAGACGCCACTGGTTTTGCGCCGTTGCGCCCCGGGAGAGCTAGGGGCCGTGATTAGCCGCTACGACGGGATCGCAGGGCATGACTGGATTGCCATTCCGCTAATTCCTTACCTGTACGCGGTCGAGAAACCGGAGAATGTGCCGCTCTCTGCGGACGAGAAACTAGCTGACTATCTCAGAGATCGATACCGCCGGGTTCACCTTGAGTCGGTTGCGCCCAATGGTGCGGCGGGAGAACCGCCGAACGGGCACTGGGTCGAACTTGTCGGAATGGCCTATCGCCGGACCATCTACGGTTTCCAGTTGGACACAACCGAAGAACAGGACGATAGTCTGATTCGCAAATTCAATGCCGAGCCGAACCGCGACCGTTTCAATCTCGTAACCCACAACTGTGCGGATTTTGCGCGCAACCTCATCAACTCTTATTACCCGAAAATGCTTCATCGCAATGTGGTCGGCGATCTCGGCGTCACGACCCCGAAGCATATTGCGAAGTTATTCGCCCACTTTGGCGAGCGCCATCCGGAGTTGCACTTCTCGAGCTTTGTGATCCCGCAGGTTCCCGGAAACATCCGGCGAAGCGGGCCAGTGCACGACGTTCTCGAATCAGTATTCAGAGCCAAGAAGTACACGCTGCCACTGCTGGTGTTTCACCCGGTGCTAACCTCTTGCTTTGTGGTCGCCACCGTGGGAGAGCGCTTCAATCCCGCACGGGGTGCAATGATCTTCGATCCAAGCCGTGACTTGCAGCCACCCCTCGAAGCAGAACAGCGGCGGGTATATCAAAATCAATTGGACGCGCTGAAGCGGCCTTTTGCGGAGGGTAATCCGTGGCATGGAAATACCTGGCAACAGTTGCAGTCTGATGCCGTGCCGCGCGTGGATGGCGACGGAAATCCAGTACTGCAGGTCAAGCTGGGAGACGAAACCGTCGACCTTGGACTTTCACGAAACAATATCCTGCGCACCTCAGCGCCGCCTGAGTTGGCAGGATCGATCCTGGTACTCCGACTTCGTGCAGAGTTGCGAAACGGCGGAGCTCCAAAGGCCTCGGACCGCGATGTCGCCAACGATTGGGATCTGCTGCAACAGGTTCTTCAGACCCGTCACAGGAAAACCGAGGCAACGGACGTCCGCTTGACCGCGATGCGGTCCAATTCGCCCTAGTGTAGGCGAGGGCATTATCGCCCGTGCGGGTCGGGATGAATCCGCGGATGCAATGACGCTGGCGCAAGATCCGGCAAGGTTGTCCCGCTAGTTCTCACCGCTATCTGCGACAACAAAAAAGGGAGGGAAAAAGATCCCTCCCCTCGAAACCTGAGCAGATCGGCTTGGCTAATCGAGCTACTTAAGAACTTGGAATTTCCTGTTGCTCGTCAGTTTGGCCGTCGGCGTGGTGACAGTTACGAAGCCTGTGGTCGCTTTCGGGGGAACGATGGCCGTCAAGTACGTGGCTGACGTGACGGTGGCGTTGATCGGCGACCCCCCGTTGAACGACACGGTAGTTTTTCCCTTGACGAAGCCCTGGCCGAGAATCTCGACGGTCGAGCCTACCTTCCCCGCGTTGAGAACCAGACTAACGAATGGTTTTTCGAACTTTAGCCCGGTGACCTTGTAAAAGGTTCCGGTATTGGTAGTCTCGCCTCCCTGATTGGCGTCGCCGTAGATAATGCCGTTGGTATGCTGAAACGGCGTAACTGTGGGGTGTGCGCCGTTAATAGAGGTAAAGGGGGCATACGGAGTGAACTTGCCTTCCTCGGTAATACAAAAGAACTCGCCGAGTAGATCCTGTCCGCCGTTTTGTGTTACGCCGCAAAGATCCCCGCCAGTGGCAAGAAGCAATCCCGCGACAGGGTTGGCGCCATCAGAGCTGCAGTTGAAGTCGTGTTCGTCGCTTTCGACGCCTTTGGTTGTAATCTTGAAAATTTGACCACAGCTCTTAGCGCCGCCACCGGCGATCGTCCCCCACAAGTCGCCGTCGTAGGCCTGTACCAGGCCGTTGTAAAGCGGGCCCCAAAAGTTCGGAAAGGCGTACACCTCCTGGAATGTCTCGCCGGTTGTTATGCTGAAGATTGTTGCTTCGCTACAATTATCGCCGCAGGACGAACCGTCAGTTGTGCCGTAGAGTAAGCCGTTGGTAGCTTGAAGCAAGGCTCCAGTGGGTTGGTCGCCATTGCTCGCGCCGAAAGGAAAGATTGGGGTCAATACCCCGGACTCGGTGATCTGGTAGATTGTTCCATCGCTGCTAATGCCGCCGAATTCGGTGGTTCCATAGAAGATGCCGTTACTGGCTTCGATGGGCGGAGCCACGGGATTCCCGCCGTCATTGCCGCCCATAAAGGGATAGAAAGACAGCTTACCGGTCGGCGTCATTTTGAAGACTTGGCCGCATCCTTGGTTGTTTGCGCACCCACTATGGCCGCCGTTGTAAGTCGTACCCCAGAAGTTGCCGTCAGTGCCGAGGACAAGGCCGCTTAACGGCGTCCCTTCGGCTGAGGCGAAGTTGTGAAGTACTGTGAGCTTTCCCGTGGGTGTAATTTTGAAGGCTGTGCCCACGGATCCGCTTGCGAGTCCCTTGGGAGTGGTTGTGTACATGTTGCCGTCGCGGCCTTGGGCGATCAAGCCCACCCATTGCGGGTTGATAGGGTCGCCCGTCATGGTTCCGAGGTCGCGGATGGACTTAATAGTTACCGTTTGTGCTTGTGCTCCCGCCGCGCCCAAGGCAACGGCCAACGCCAGCAGCGCAATCTGGAATTTCGACAACTGGAGTACCAATGCTAAAGGAACTCCTAAGCAAAAGTTTCTACGGCTATTCATAAATCTTCTCCTTGATGTTTGTCACATCGGATAATGTCGGTTGGGGTTTGAGGGCGGAAACAGCAAAGCTCCGCCCGCTTACTCAGGCATTCCCGCTCATTTGGTGCACCGGGACAGGAAATCGCGCGGGGTACTCTTCAGTTATCCGCTTTATCTATTTTTGCGACCGCGTCGATTCGAAGATTTTAGGAGCGGGTGAAATCGTGAAACTACGACATACACCCCGGACGATCGTGCAAGGGGCCCATGTCAGAAGGCAAAAAAGGCAGTCGAGAAGCAGCAGTCGTGCAACTACGCTCTGCATTCTGGCGTAAACAACCTACCACATGTGTCAACCCGTTTTTTCCACAAGAATGCGCTCTTCCATCCGGACCACGCTGCAGCGTGCGCTAAACCGGCTCCAGTTTCGAAACTCCGTGCTATCTGCTACCCTGCCCTGCGATGGATTATCTCTGGACTCCATGGCGTTACGCCTATGTCACCGCTGGCCCGAAGATCACCGGCTGCATCTTCTGCGATCTTCCCCTCCTTGGGGACGACGTCAAAGCTCGCATCGTGCATCGCGGACAGCACTGTTACATCGTGCTGAACACCTATCCGTACACGCCCGGGCACGTGATGGTCGTGCCATTCGCGCATCTCGATGAATTGCACAAACTGCCGGTTGAGGCCGCGCAGGAAATGATGGCCCTGTCGCAACGAATGGAGCGGGTGCTGCGGCAGCTCTACACTCCCGACGGAATAAACCTGGGCATGAATATTGGCAAGGCCGCTGGTGCTGGCGTTGCTGGACACATCCACATGCATGTCCTGCCGCGCTGGGTGGCGGACGCGAATTTTGTGTCGGTGGTTGGCGAAACGCGAGTCCTGCCGGAAACTCTGGAAGTCACGTACGAGCGGATCAAAACGGCGCTTGCATCGCCGGTGTCATCCTGAGCGAGGCTTTGAAGGGCAGAAAACCTCGCCCAGGATGATCGCCGCAAACGCAAGAGGCGCACAATCGCAGCATTGCCGCGATGCTCCCTATGCGCCCATGCGCATCTCGTGGAAGCTCAGAACGATCACTCGTCAGACAGATTAGGGCGAGGCCAGCCTGTGATTGTCACAAGAATGTCAAGAGATTGTAAGTTTTTGCAAAGACAAGACGAGGAATCCTGATTTACTTCGCCAGCAGCGCCTCCAACTCCTCTTCGCCGATGACGTTGATTCCCAACTCTTTGGCCTTATCGAGCTTGGAGCCCGCATCAGCCCCTGCAACCACGTAGTCGGTTTTCTTGCTGACCGACCCGGATACGCGTCCGCCGGCATCTTCAATCATCTTCTTGATTTGGTCGCGAGGACGAGTAAGCGTCCCAGTCAGAACGAACATTTTTCCGACAAGTCTTGTGCCCCGCTCTCTCTTGGTTCCGGTGAAAGTCAAGCCGGCTTTGCGCAGGCGTTCTACCAGTTCGCGGTTTCTCGGTTCCTGAAAAAACTCCGCAATACTCGCCGCAATGCGCGGGCCTACTTCATTCACCTGCTGTAGCTCTTCTTCGCTGGCATTCATGAGAGCGGCCATGGAGCCAAGATGTTCGGCGAGAAACTCTGCTGTACGCTCGCCCACAAAGCGAATGCCCAGCCCGTAGATCACGCGTTCAAGGGGCAACTTCTTCGACGCCTCGATCTCCCGTAGCACATTCTGCGCTGACTTCTCGCCCATCCGCTCCAGCGACAAAAGGTCTGACTCAGTCAGCTTGTAAATATCGGCGACATTCCTTACCAGCCCGCGATCGGTCAACTGGTTCACCAACGCTTCTCCCATCCCGTCAATGTTCATCACCCCGCGCGAGGCAAAGTGCAGAATAGTTTCTCGCAACTTGGCCGGACAGTTGGCGTTCACGCAAAAATAGTCCACTTCGCCTTCCGTACGCACAACTTTGGTATCGCATACGGGACAGATCTTGGGCACATGGATTAACTTGTCGCCGCGCGGATGATCTTTATCGTCCACAACGCGAGTAACCTTGGGGATGACATCGCCGCCGCGCTCGACCTCTACCCAATCGCCGATCTTCACGCCCAGCCGTTCAATTTCATCCATGTTGTGCAAAGTAGCGCGGCTGACGGTTGTGCCGCCAATCGGTACAGGCTTCAACATTGCCACAGGAGTTAATTTGCCGGTGCGGCCGACCTGCCACAGAATGCCTTCGATCTGGGTGATGCCAGCCCGCGCCGCGTATTTATAAGCGATGGCCCAACGCGGCGCTTTGCCCGTATACCCGAGTTCCTCCTGTAACGCCGTGCGATCCACCTTCACCACGATGCCATCGATTTCGTAGGGAAGTTTTTCGCGCTTCGTTTCTTCCTGCTCGATGAACCTCCAAACCTCGTCGAAACTCTTCGCCAGCTTGCGGCTGGGATTCACTTTGAAGCCGGCACCATCGAGCGCATTCAAACTCTCCCAGTGCCGGTCAAAAAAAGTACGCCCGTCCTGCAGCAGCATGTATGCAAAATAATCAAGCCGCCGTTGCGCAACGATGCTGGGCTCAAGTTGCCGCACGGTCCCGGCGGTGGCATTGCGCGGATTGGCAAACAATGACAGCCCTTTCTCTTCGCGTTGCTGGTTCATTTTCCTGAACGCGGCCAGGGGCATCAGCATCTCGCCACGCACTTCGAAATCGCCAGGAATCCCTGCCGCTTTAAGCTTTTCTTTCGAAATCGAAAGTGGAATCGAGCGCACAGTGCGCACATTCAAGGTGACATCTTCGCCAACCGTGCCATCGCCGCGTGTAATGCCCCGCACCAGCCTTCCATTCTCATAAAGCAGCGCCAGCGACATTCCGTCTAGTTTCAACTCGCAGACGTAATCAATGTCCTTGCGTCCGCTGAGTTCGTGCACCCGTCGCTCCCAGTTGCGCAGATCGTCCACATTGTAAGTATTGTCAAGCGAGAGCATTGGCGAAGAATGCGCCGCCTTGACCACGCCCTCGCGCGGCTTTCCACCAACCCTCTGCGTCGGAGAATCCGGCGTGATCAGTTCGGGATGGCCGGCCTCAAACTTTTTCAACTGAATCATCAGTTGATCGAACTCGGCATCGCTGATCTCGGGATCGTCCAGCACGAAATAACGATATTCGTGATGCCGGATCTGGTCGCGGAGGGCCTCGATCTTCTTCTCCATGTCTTTCGCAGCGGTGGCCATCGAAAAAGATTATAGGCGAGAATCGTGTGGGGACAGCCGCCCTCGGGATATTCTTAACTGACTTCCATGCCAGTCCTCAAAACCGCGCGTCTCTCGCTTCGGGAATTTGTATCCGAAGACTGCGACGTTTTAGCCGCCATCCTCTCCGACTCGCAGACCATGCGTTATTACCCGGCGCCATTCGACCGTGCCGCTGTCGCCGATTGGATCCAGCGCAACCGCACTCGTTACGCGAATGACGGCTACGGGCTCTGGGCCATGATTCTCAACTCCACACACGAACTGATCGGCGACTGCGGACTGGTACGCCAAAGCGTCGATGGAGTCGACGAAATCGAAATCGGCTACCATGTGCGCCGCGATTTGTGGAGTCGGGGCTATGCCACCGAAGCCGGCCGTGCCTGTAGAGAGTACGGATTTGCCACGCTTACGACCGACCGCCTGATATCCCTGATCCGCCCTGAGAATTTGGCATCCCGCCGCGTGGCTGAGAAGAACGGCATGACCATATGGAAAGAAGTGACCAGGGCGAATTTGCTACATTACGTCTACGCGATCGAACGCAACCAAATTTCACAGTAGTTAGCTCGCGCATTCCTACGGAGACCGACATGCCCAAAACCGCGCCCGCCGAGTTCTCGTTGCCCCAAGCGCTGTTGACTTCCTTTGATACGAATGATCGGATCAATGTTTATATGATCGAAAACTTGCCCACGCAGGCATGGCGCGCCGAGCCTCCTGCTGGCAAGGGGCGTACCATCGCTGCCATCGTGGCGCACCTGCACAACGTTCGCATCATGTGGCTGAAGGCTGCGGCCAAGGGCAGTCAGATTCCTGATCAACTGGATCGCACCCGAGTCACGCCGGCGCAGGCGGCAAGAGCCCTCGAACAGAGCCGGAAAGCTCTCAGAGCGGTATTGCACTCCGCGTTGCAGAGCGATGGCCGAGTGAAAGGATTCCGCCCCGACGTCGCCGGATTTTTCGGCTATCTGATTGCTCACGACGCACATCATCGCGGCCAGATCTGCATGCTGGCCCGCCTGATCGGCCACCCGTTGCCGCAGAAGGCGATGTTCGGTATGTGGGAGTGGGGTACAAGAGGGAAGGTTTAGGCCTCGCTCCTGCGGAAATTGATTGCTGCCCTCCAACAAGGCGACGCGATATCGTGAATTGATGCGCAAGGCAATGCTCCTCTACAACCCGCTCTCGGGCCGCCGGCGCCAGGCGGATGTCGAGGCCACCCTTTCAATTTTGCGCAGCGCCCGAGTCGAAGCCTCGTCTGCACCTACACGAGCCGCATCGGATGCCACCGACCAAGTCAGGCAGGCCATTGTCGGAGGCTGCGACACCATATTTGCCTGCGGCGGCGATGGCACCATCCACGACGTTTTGCAAGGTTTGGTGGGCACCGGTGCTGCCCTCGGCATCATCCCCCTGGGAACCGCGAATTCGCTGGCGCACGATCTGCGGATCCCGCTTTCGGCAGAGGGCGCAGCCCGGGCCGCTCTCAGCGCAAAGCCTCGCCGCATTGCTGTCGGCCGAATCGAGTACCAGGATTTTGCCGGCAGTCGAGCCACCCGCTATTTCACTGTCGTTGTCGGAATCGGCATGGATGCCCACCTGTTCTACACCCTCGATCCAGCGGCCAAGCGCGGTTTGGGTACGGCCGCATATTGCGCGAAGGCAACGCGCTTGTGGCTCACCCACAAAATGAAAAACTTTACGGTAGAGATCGGAGAAGCCGGGCAAACTCGTCACGCAGAAGTTTCGCAGCTACTGGCGGTTCGCATCGGCAATTTTGGAGGAGTGCTGCGCCAACTCGCCCCCGGTGCGTCGCTTGAACGCGACGACCTGCGTCTTGTGCTCTTCCACACTCGCAGCCGCCTGGCATATTTGAGGTACGTGCTGCGTGGACTTTTCGCGACCAACTGGAAAATCCCCGGAATCGAATTGCTCCACAGCACCAGCGCCGTTTGCCGCGATGTGGCCTCGTCCGCTGACTTCGGGACGCATCATCGTATCCTCGTCGAAGCCGACGGGGAACTATTAGGAACCTTGCCTGCGGAAATTTCAGTCGTGCGCGATGCCGTGACTCTGCTCGCGCCCGATTGGGCGGGACGGCAATAACTATTTTTTCTTCAGTTTGCGGCGAATGTCGGGCCAGAATTCTTTCACCACGATCGTGCCGGTGTCAATTCCCACCTGCGTTCCCCAGACGCTTGCGGTGTTCGGCAGATTGCGATCCGCTCGTGGATGATAGCTATAGGTGGAAATTGCAGACGACATCGCACTGCCGACAATCTCAGAGTAGTTGAACTGCTCATGCCCGGAATCGGTGCGGGTGACAAAGATACGGCTGACCGCGTATCCCGTACGATGCCAGAATCCGCCCTTGCTCGACTGAAAGAAGCGAGGATCCTGGCGCAGCAGGGACGGCAGAATGGCTCCGGTGAGGTAGTTCTCGATGGTACCGTCGGCGAACGCTGCTCCGAAACGCTTTCCGTAACCCTCGGCGCCCTGCCCGTAGCCGGGTTCGCTGTTTTCAGCCTGGCTTAAGCCGGCGAGAGAAGCGTACCAGGGGATCTGGATGTAATCGAATGACCCGCGAGTCACTACCTTGAATTTTTGTCCTACGGTGAGTGGAGGAACCTGCCCGGCATTCTCCAGCGTCAAGAAATTTGGCAGGGCATAGAAAAGCCGGTCTTTGGATGTGCCTTCACTCGGCTTGTCCGGATTCTTGTCGGGAGTTTTCTGGTCTTGGACGTTCTTGTCTTTGTCCGCCGGTTGAGGCTGTTGCGCTGCAGGCGGATTAGGCGGTGGCGTTTGTTGGGCAACCGAGATCTGCAACAGCAAATTTGCCAGTGCAATCAGAAAAATGGAGCGGGTGATGAAACTCTTCAAATGAACAGGTCTCCTGTAATTCAGTCCCGCTCGAAGCCGGGAATCGATTTCGTAAAGCGACAGCTCTGCGTTCTATTCGCAGGTCGGTGAAACGGATTCCTCCTAGACTACCAAAGGACGAACCGGAACGGAAAACACTAATGCGACGGGCATCGGCCAATCCGTTCGAACCTTTTAACCCTCTCTACTAAAAGGTAAACCCGCACGACCGGAATTCACTCAGGTTTTACATTACTTTACAGAACCTAAAGTTTTCTACTTCCTGTGAACCCATGAAAAAAGCCCGGTCGCGGTTACGCCGAGCTTTCAAGTCCAGGTATGCGGATGGTCTCGGAATCGCGAGTTTCCTTTTCTCACGGGAAAACTTTGAACAAGTCGCTCAGGTCTTTCTCGCGGCTGGCGTCGTCAAGGAACGGCTGCAGGCTGAAGATTTCCTGCACCGTGCGCAGCGTGGATCCGTGAGTGTAATGTATTTGATTCGAGTAGCCGTGACCCTTGGCGAAGGGCGACAGCACAATCATGCCGATGGGGCCATCGCCGCTATTGGCTTCGTCCCAGGTGATGAGAATTGCGCCGCCGCGCTGGTAGGCGGATGACTTGAGGATGGTGGGAAGATTCTTTGCCAGCCACTTGTCACCGTGCGCAATGGGATCTCCGGCACAGTTGTCGTGCATATCATCACAGACATCGGGTGTTATGAAGTTGTAGCTGGCGACGGTATTGGACTTCAAATTCCGAGCCAATTCCGTGAACGGCCGCACATGCTTGATGCAGTTGGCGGAGTGCGCGTCGAGATCGTTGGTAACGTTGTCAAAGTAGACGAAGGGATCGTGGCGGACGCCGTAATAAGGATTGCCGTCGGGATCAACACCGCCACTGTCCACTAATGGGCAAACCTGGCCACTGATGTTCTCGTCGTAGGACTTCCACGAAAGACCGGCAGCCTCCAACTGAGTGACCAGATGCTTGTGCGTGCTTTGATGATTCTCGCTGGGAGGGTTGTCATTATAAATGCCAAAGTTGGTGCCAGCCTCCAGCCATAAATAGTTGGGGAGGCTGGGATGGTTGCCGGGAGGATTGTAATAATGCTCCGCGTGCGAAGCCATGGGGAGCAGGGTCTTGTTGATGTACGGGGCCGCCGCGTTTCCCTTGATGTCCAGGTTGCCGTCGCCGGTCCAGTTGTGATTCTCCATCAAAATGAGGAATACGGTTTTGATGTGATGCGTGGAAGGATCGGAACTGCGGGCCGAGCGGGGCTTATCAGCTGCGCACACCGTGACCCAGGAAACGAGAACCAGGCACGAAAAGATCAGAACGATTAAGAGACTGCCAAGAGGATTGCGAATCATTTTGCTTCTCCTGAAGCTGCAGTTGTCACTTGTCTACTTTGCAACCCGCCGACCCTGACCGAGATTTCGAGCACAGACGCGCCCAAGCGTTAAAGAACCCGCAAGCTTACAAAAGGAAGAATGGCGGCATAGTACAACGTTCGCAGCGGCTATACCCTGTGCGAATGTACTTCCGAGTAATCACACGTACCCATCAGAGCGGCTCTCACCACACAGGTCTCCAGCGTTGCGATTAACGGGCTCAAGTCGGAAGGCTAGTGACCGTTCTTGGATTTCTTGGGTTTCAAGCTGATCGCTATCTTTATCACTGCGCCGTCTACAGGATCAATCTCGAACACCGCCTTGCTGGTGTACTGTCGGCTGTCCAGTCGGTATTTGAAAACGCTATACCACTGAAAAATGTCAGTGTCATATGGGGCACCGTACTTGGCCTGCACCTGGGCAGCGCTGTAGCTACGGTCAGCCAGCGAAAGCATGAAATACGCGTCCGGGTGCTTCTCACTTTTTACAGCTGCAATTTGGGAGAAAGGAAAAGGCTGGTGCGCCAGGGGGTAGTCCACGAAGGCTGTCTTGTGCCGAACAAGAATCCCTTCCTGTACGATCTCGTCAATCTTTTTGCTTACTTCTTCCTCCGATAGAGAGCCGGAACGCTTTGCGGTACACCGGTTCTTATCCGGCCCGCATTCCGACCGAACCTCGTTCCTGATGTAGGCACGAAGTATACTGCAGTTTTCCAGCACGGCCTTGATACCTTCCTCTCCTGGCAGATCGGCCGCCACGAAAAGGAAGGGAACCATTTCGCGCCAGTCGAAATCGTCAGCAGCGAAGTCAGACTGAGCAGTGGAGCCGGCGGGCTGCTTGCCGTCCTCCGATGCGCTCGAAAGCGGCGGAGCAAGAACGGGCAGCGACAATGACAGCATCACCAGGAAAGTTGCCGGTTTCGTGTCTGCGAACAAGGCTGAGATCATAGCGGATGCGAACAAAAACCGCTAGCCACTCACCAGCGCCCTAAGCTAGCGGGTGACGGCGAGACACGCTCCTGCAGAGTGACGAAAAACGGGAAGCAATCCTTAGAAGTCAAAGGGGGAGTGCTGGCAAACCGCAGGACTAAATCGCCGCAGGTCTCTGAGACCTTAGATCGAAAGATCGAATTGTTGGTCGGGACGGGCAGATTTGAACTGCCGACCCCTCGCACCCCAAGCGAGTGCTCTACCAGGCTGAGCCACGTCCCGACAGGTTGGAAACCCGCTGCTTCGTTCCAGCAGCGGATGGGGTTGACCTAAAGAATTTTACACCAGCGGGCGCATTTTCGTTTGTGAGCATTATTTA
>Ga0307476_10001986_pt1 | contig 12311 bp, 8 predicted proteins | sample atmos_gasesECM2C_2_FD_203314 | JGI IMG/M metagenome (GOLD analysis project Ga0307476, IMG submission 203314) | Hardwood forest soil microbial communities from Morgan-Monroe State Forest, Indiana, United States - atmos_gasesECM2C_05 | ecosystem: Environmental > Terrestrial > Soil > Temperate... | reverse complement strand
TGGGAGTTGGAGCAGATTGCGAATGGAGAAGTGGCATTCGCGGTCCGAGGCGCATGCTGTATAACCCGAAGTCGAGCCGTTTCGAAAACTCCTGCCTCGCTCTTTCAAGAGCCTCTGCCCAGCTCATCCGAGTCAGGCGCGCCCATTTTCTAGTCCATTCCGCAGCCACGAATCCATGTTACCGTGACCGGGCGTGGCACTGTGCGGACAGGGTTTAGCAAGGCAACCGACTGCACCGGTCATCTTCTAAGCCATCTCTTGTAAGTCATTGAATATAAATCTTATAGCTGCCAGGGGGCTACTTTGTAACTGGGGTGCAAAGGGGGCTCGTGGGTTGCCGTCCGAGCGAGGCTACAGCAGCGTTGCTATAGTGGGAGGGTGGCTATCCGTGGGGGTTTCGCGGGAATTCAGAACAGGAGCTCGGAGAGTGAGTCTCTCGATTAGTGTATTCGGACTGGGCTACGTAGGCTCGGTATCAGCAGCGTGTTTTGCGTCGATGGGTCACCGAGTTATCGGTGTGGATGTGAACCCGGCCAAAGTGGAGATGATGGAAAGCGGGAAAAGTCCCATCGTTGAAGCGAGCATGAACGAGCTTGTCGCTGAGGGGAACCGGAGTTGCCGGCTTCACGCCACCGTCGATTCGAATGCAGCGGTGCTCGAGTCCGACGTTTCTTTCGTGTGTGTAGGCACGCCCAGCTTGCGCAACGGGAAGCTGGACTTAAGCCATATCGAGATGGTCGCGCGGGAGATCGGAAACGCGCTGAAGCAGAAAAACTCTGGACACACGTTCGTCCTGCGCAGCACAGTTTTACCCGGAACCACCGAGTCGATCGTGCTGCCGATTCTCGAGCAAGCGAGCGGGAAGCGGGCGGGGTCCGACTTTACGGTTGCCTATAATCCCGAGTTCATGCGGGAGGGAAGTGCGGTTGCCGACTTCCTCCAGCCGCCATACACGATTCTCGGAGCGCAGGATCCTTCCCATCTTGCTCCTCTGCGCGAGCTCTACAAACAAACGCCGGGCCAGATTTTTGAGACCAGCGTGGCCGTGGCCGAAATGGTGAAATATCTTTCCAATGCGTTTCACGCCGTAAAGGTTACATTTGCGAACGAGGTCGGAACTCTGTGCAAGAATCTAGGAGTAGATGCGCAGGCCGTAACGGAGATCTTCACGTCGGATACGCGGTTGAATATCTCACCTGCGTACCTGTCTCCTGGTTTTGCTTTCGGCGGATCGTGTTTGCCGAAAGACGTGCGGGCATTGACCTACAAAGCGAAGGAACTCGACCTGAAGCTGCCGATGCTGGAATCGCTCTTGCCGAGCAACTCCGAACACGTGGAACGGGCCCTCGAAGCCGTAATGCGCACGAACAAGAGAAAGATCGCGCAACTGGGGTTGAGCTTTAAGGCGGGTACCGATGATCTGCGAGAAAGTCCGCAGGTGCTGCTGGTCAAACGCCTTCTGGGTGAGGGGTACGAATTGAAAGTGTGGGATAAGGACGTTAGCCTGGGCCGTCTGGCCGGCTCCAACCGGCAATATATCGAGGAAGTAATCCCGCACATCGGATCGTTATTGTCGGCCGATCTGGAAGACGTGTTGCAGTGGGCTGAAGTTGTAATTATCGGAAATAAGTCGGCGAAAAAGGACGAACTCACGAAACATCTCCGTCAAGATCAAGTCGTGATCGATCTGGTCAATCTCGACAAGAAGCTTCGTTCCGACGGCACTTGTTCTTACGAAGGGATTTGCTGGTAATCCCAGATTGATTCGACCGCATTTTATCCTGACGCACGCCCACTCAGCGGGATTTGACCGGCTGTTTGTGGTGGGATATAACGTCTTGCAAGGTACGGGCGAAATTTTCAGCCACTTTCGGCCAGCTATAGTTTTCGTGGACTAGAGTTCTCGCCGCAGATCCCAATCGCTGGCGCTCCCTGGCATCGCCCAAAAGGGAAATCACTGAGTCCGCAAACTCCTGAGGCGTGTCTGCCAGCAGGATGTTCTCACCCGCCTGCACCGGAAGGCCCTCCGCGCCGATCGAAGTAGAAACCACCGCTTTACTCATTGCCATGGCTTCAAAAATCTTGAGGCGAGTGCCTCCACCAATGCGCAGGGGAACTATGCAGATCGAACCGCGTGCAACGAAAGGCCGTATGTCCTCCACCCACCCGGTCAACCGCACGCTGGTTTCGCGCTTGGCTAGGGCCTGCAGCTTGCGAGACGGACTTCGCCCTACTACTTCGAGAGAAACATCCGGACACCGCTGTTTGATGAGCGGGAGGATAGCATCGACAAAATAAAGAATCGCATCTTCGTTTGGCAGCCAATCCATCGAACCAGTGAATACCAGGGAACTCTGAGATTCTTGCACCGGCATGGGATGAAAATAATTCACGTCCACGCCGGTGGGAATTACGGTTATCTTTGCAGGATCAACAAATTCGGAGAAAGCGTCACGATCAGTCTCAGAAACCGTGAGCACGCGGTCGGCGAGACGCAGATAGCGCAGCTCCGCAGCTTTCATCTTTCGCCATTCCAGCAATGCGATGGCTTTCCAGATTGGATTCGTAGCAACCTCGAAATGACGCCGCCATATCGTGGCTTCCACATTGTGGGTGAAGAGCACCTTGGGAGTAGCCGAATCCCATGGGACCACGCCGGCCGCGGATACAAAATCACACAGAATTACGTCAAAAGTCTCCTGCTTGAGCAGGGCGCGCAGTCTGCGGCGCACCTGGGGACGGCAATACTTCGTAATGCCATAGGGCTCGGAAGAAAACAGACGAATGCCGTATTCGAGAAGCTCAGAGGAACTCTTCGGCGCTGGGAGGCTGAGCGGCACACAGATGGCCTGCTCAAAGATGTTCTTCAGGTCGGGATGCGAGTCTCCATCGTGGGCGGCATAAAAGGAAAAGAACGTGACGGAATGCTGTCGCCCCAACTCGCGAAGGATGTTGTAGCTGCGGATCTTCCCGCCGGTATCGGGCGGAACCAATCCGCCAGCCTTGACCCACAGTACTTTCATGTCAGGGAGGCACTCAGGCGTTACTCGATGCCAGCCGTAGCCGCGTGGATTGCATTGATATCCGCTCCCAGGTCGTTGCGGTCGGTCCCCTTGCCCTTGTAGGGACTGGATGCTTGCAGATGGTAGTCGCCGCCATTGCCGTTGTTGTAGTTGACGAATCGGACCGCGGCTGCCGAAGCCGGAAAGAAGTTATTGGCCGGCCAGTCGGCGGCCCGATACGCTGAAGGGCTGGCCACGATTGCATTGGCCGCAAAAGTTAAGTCTACGAAACAAGCCTGAAAAGTGATGACAGGAATGCCGTGGAAGGCGCAATTAGCCGGACCACCGCCGGTTGACCATACCGGGGCGGCACCGGCATTTACGATGCTGTTGGTGAAAACAAAGTTCTTCATCGGCGTAGTCGTTGCGACCATATCGCCGATGAAAAACAGCGTGTGCATGGGGAACGCCGTGACGTGATTGATCGCGATATTTTGCAGGAGCGGGGCGCCTGCACTCACAGAGATCTGTGCAAATTCACCGGCACCGTTGAACTTCTTCCCGTCGATATCGTCGATCACGATGTCGTGGATGCTGTAGCGTTGTCCGTCGAGGGCGGCGCCACCGTTATCTGCCACGGCGTTGGCGATCTGAAGTCCACCGCCCACATGGCTGATCGTGGTATTGCGAACCGTCACGTCGGTGACTTGGCAAACCGGACAGAGATGGACGCCTTTGCCGCCGGCCTGATTCTTGGGTGTCAGCAGGATGGCAAAACCGGCCTGGGAAAAACCACCCCAAGTGTTCTCCATGATGTTGCCATCGAGTAAAACGCGCTGCGCGTTTTTCAATTCAAACAGGTTCTTGACGATAAATGGATTGCCGTCCACGCCCCCTACGTATCCGGGTTGCCCTTTCATCCAGGTCAAAGGCTTGAACATGTGGTTCTGGCGGATTTCAATATCCTGCGGCGTCGCAGTCGCGTAGCCTCCGCCAAACATAATACTCTCGCCCGCCGCCTCCAGGAAATTGTTGACTATTTTATAAGGTCCCATAGGTCCGTCGTTAAGGCCGCCAGCGATGGCTTGCGAGTCGACGCACGAACCGCTCCTGGCGACGCAGTGGAAGTCGGAAAAATAGGAATCGACAATCGCGATATAACGGGTCTGGCCTAACAAGATGCCCCGCACAACTTCGCTTTGCGCTGTGCCGTGTATCCAAAGACGATCGAACACCAGATGATCGGCGCGACCGGCAAACTCGATGAGGTCGTAATGGGCACCGGGAAATGCGGTGCGCGTCACTTCCAAACCAATCAGCCTGTAATGGTTGGCCCCGGCAGCGAACACTATCGGCCCCGATTCACCGCCGCCGTTGGACTCAATCTTGGCCACAGCATTAGCGGTTGAGGCGCAATTCAACTGGGGTCTGCCGGGCAGAGACGACATCCCTGCGAAACAAGGCGTCAGGCGAGTGCCTTCCGGCGGCAGGTTGGAATCAGGGGCACTACTACGGATGATAATCCAGTGCAAGTCATCGCAATTCTTGGCCGGCACTACAACTTTGCCGCTAAACGTAGCACCCGGCTGCAACTGAACAATATCGCCACAAGATGCGCTCTGGAGAGCTTTCTCGAGACTTTGCCCGGCCAGTACCGTCCAAACTTTCCCTCCTGCCGGAGTATCTTTCAATGAACTTCTCACATACTCCCGCGGAAGCTCTGCGGGACCATCGAAATTCTTGCCCCCAGACGCGGAAGACGGATCCAAAGACGCAGCAGGACTGAGGGCGAAGCTGTAGAGGGTGAGAGCCGCTCCCATCAACAGAACGCAGGAAAATATATTGGACCTCACTTCATGCCTCCTTGGCGCTGCGTAACAGGCTTGCTGATCGATGCAGCTGTGCGCAACTCTTTTCACGACGATCAAGCTGACAAATCGCAAAATTTCGAATGCGGAACCTCTTGTGAACAGCCGCCAAAAGGCGACCCAAAAGGGAGTTTAGCAGGCGTGTAGTTCAGGCACAAAGGGAGGCGCTGTAATGGTTGAGGGCACTTGAGGACGCCATTCACAGATTATAGGCGCCATCGCCATCGCCCCGGTTTATGTGCACGTGTTCGAAAGCTGAGTCGTGCTGTTTGATTTTGCGGGTAAGTTCCGGTGATGTGGCGAACACAAAGTTAGAACGGTAGTTCAGGTAGCCTTCTCGAACCAAACTACTTCACCACCCAGGGGACTGAATCCGCTCGTGTAATACCAAGTTCATTCCACCCCAGCGATAGCGGAATTCACCGCATCGATATCTGCGCCCAAGTCCTTACCGTCGGTTCCTTTGTTCCTGTAGGGGCTGGATGATAGAAGGTGATAATCGCCGCTTGTGCTGCCATTGTAATCAAGGAACTGGACTTCCAAGTTTGACCCCGGAAAGTAGTTTCCAGAAGGCCATTTCGCAGGCGCATCCGCCGACGAAGCGCCGATGATGGCATTAGGGGCAAAGGCAGAACCGGAAAAACACGCGTTGAATGTAGTCAGAGGCACGTCGAAGAACGCGCAATTACTCGCACCCCCACCCATAGACCACACCGGGGCCGCGCCGGCACTCACGATGCTGTTGGTGAAAACGAAGTTCTTGATCGGCATGGTCCTTGCGACCATATCGCCGACCACAAACAGAGTGTGCGGCGGGAACGCCGTAACGTGATTGATGTGTACGTTTTGAAGGCGAGGTGCGCCCGCGCTCATCGCGATCTCTGCAAATTCGCCGGGACCGTTGAACTTTTTGCCATCGATATCGTCGATCACGATGTCGTGGATGCTATAGCGTTGCCCGTCGAGGGCGGCGCCACCGTTATCTGCCAAGACGTTGGCGATCTGAAGTCCACCACCCACATGGCTGATCGTGGAATTGCGAACCGTCACATCGGTGACTTGGCAAACCGGACAGAGATGGCGGCCATTGGCCCCGCTCTGATTCTTGGGTGTCAGCACGATGGCAAAACCGACCTGGGAGAAACCACCCCAACTGTTCTCCATAATGTTGCCATCGAGCAAAATACGCTGCCCATTTTTCACTTCAAACAGGTTCTTGACGACAAATGGATTGCCGTCCGCTCCACCCACGTATCCGGGTTGCCCTTTCATCCAGGTCAAAGGCTTGAACATGTGATTCTGGCTGATCTGAATATCAGCGGGTGTGCTGGTTGCCCATCCTCCGCCGAATATGACGTTTTCTCCTGCAGCTTCAAGGAAGTTACCCGTGATCTTGTAAGGTCCCATCGGCCCGCTTCCGAGGCCACCGGCAATTGCCTGAGAATCAACACAAGCTCCGGTGCTCGCGATGCAATGAAAATCAGTAAGGAACGAATCGACGACCGATATGTAGGTTCCCCCCCCGAGCCATACACCGCGGTTGGTTTCATCTTGAGCCGTACCGTGCATCCACACCCGGTCAAATACGAGATTATTCACAGTGCCGCCTTGCACCACGGACGACAGTGCGTAGACGATCCCAGTTCCGACGATCCGTGTGATCTCCAAACCCATCAGGCGATAGTGGTTTGCCCCCGACGCAAATAGAATTGGACCGCTGCCAGTCGTGGGCAACACCAGCTTGGCCAGAACGTTCTTGGTGGAAGTGCAGTGAAAAGCGGGGCGGCCGGGCAGGGAAGACACTCCCGCGTAGCAGGGGGTAAGTCGGCTGCCTTCCGCCGGCAATGCAGAATCGTCCGCATTGGTTCGGACTACGATCCAATGATTGTCATCGCAAGTCTTGGCCGGGAAGGTGAATGTTCCGGAAAAAGTTGCGCCCGCTTGCAGCTGGATGGTATCTCCGCAGCTGGCGCCGTTCAGCGCGGATTGCAGATTTCCACCGGCGTTGACGGCGATCGTGGTCCCGGAAGCCGGCGTATTCGCCATCGCCGTTTGGAGGTAAGCGCGAGGCAGTTCCGCCGGGCCATCGAAGCCACTGACCGAGACCGAAGAAACCGAAAGCGTGAACGGGTGGGTGGAACTGGTTGCGGCAGAATCGGTGACCTTCGCCGTGAAGGTGTAGGAACCGCTCAGAGGGGGCGTCCCGGCGAGAACACCGTCATTCTGCAACTCGATTCCCGAAGGCAATGATCCAGCGCTGAGGTTCCAGCGGTAAGGCGGTCGACCGCCACTGGCTGATAGGGAAGTGCTATAAGCCATCCCCACATTGGCCTCGGCTAGACCGGAGGTTGTGATGAAAAGCGAAGGTGCCGGGGTTACGCTAACCGTTGCCGCGGCGCGAAGGCTGCCGTCCGTCGCACTGGTGGCGGTGATGGTCACCGGGGTGCTGCTGCTGACCTTGGGCGCGGTGAAAGTGCCTGTGCTCGAAATGGCCCCCGCAGTTGTGGACCACGCGACTGCGGTATTCGAGGTTCCGGTGATACTAGCGCTGAACTGCTGAGTCTCCTGCGAGACGACCGTAGCGTTGTTGGGGGAAACTGTGATACGGGGACTCGGATTGCCCGAAGATGCTGGGGTTACATTGACCGTTGCCGTAGCGCGAAGGCTACCGTCCGTCGCGCTGGTGGCGGTGATGATCACCGGAGTGCTGCTGCTGACCTTAGGCGCGGTGAAAGTGCCATTGCTCGAAATCGCCCCTGCGGTTGTGGACCACGCGACCGCGGTATTCGAGGATCCGCTGATACTAGCGCTAAACTGCTGAGTCTCCTGCGAGACGACTGTCGTGGTGCTGGGGGAAACTGTAATGCGGGGACTTGGATTGGCCTTCGAACTTTCTGGAATGACGACAATAGTCGCCGCGACGGTGGCGCGATCGGGCCGTGCGGAATCGGTGACAGACAGCGTGAAGACGTAGTTGCCTGCAGACAAGGGGACGCCCGTGATCGAACCGGTCTGAGGATTTAAAAGGACTCCTGGCGGTAGACTCCCCTTCTCCACAGTAAAGGTGTAGGGCGCAATTCCGCCACTGACGAAGGGAGCCGCGCTGTATCGGACTCCCACATTAGCCTCTGGGGCTGGAACGGAAACTGCAAGCCGTCCGGCTGACTGAGGGGACAGCTGCGATGCTGCACCGCATCCGGCAGTTACACCGGAAAGTGCAAGCAAGATAGCTAAAGTGAACCGCTTTGAAGAACGAGTTGACTCAACCGGTGAACTGGTTGCGCCTTCGACTTGAGGAGCGTTGCAGTGCATTTAGACTACCTCTGAAAAAGAGTTGCGGGATCGTCGTTCGAGTCCTGAGGAGAACTCTAGAGAAGGGACCATGACGTGGGCAGATAACGCAGGGACAGGTACAATCAGGACATGCCCGTACATGAACCTTCGAGTTTGGAACCGAGGAAAAAAAGGAAATTCGCGAGCAGCAGAATTTAAACCAAGAAACTTCTCCACAAGACGCAAGGTCGCTGTCGAAGATTGGACATGGTGGCTGCGATGCGTCGATCATGGATCGCTTTAGCCTCCGAGTGTCATCCCGAAAAGTCCGACCCAGATCCTTGGCCAGTCGGTCAGACATCGGCACCAGGGGGTTGGCTGTTTACCCGCACGAGTTGGAGGTCGGCATCCGCGTCCACGACCAAAGGGTAGCCCAGCGCCGGCGTGGTTGTTCCCCCGGGCCTGCCCCATTGTCCTGACGGCGGTGCGGGAGAGTTTTGTGCGCCATCCGCCAGATTTGGCCGCGCACGAGAGGTGGGTCCCGGCGGTAATCCCGCTGTGGTAACCCATTTGTTTCGATGGTTTCTTCTGGGTTTCCCGACGCCGTGGGCTTACTGGTTGGCAGGGGAAGCAGCTGGATAACCTTGAGCGGGTTTCGACCGACGTGGTCAACAGACGGTTTGCCGAACATTGCGACGGGCACCGTGATCACGGGAATCGCCTGTGGAGACTTCAGTCTGGAACTGGGAAAGATTTTGCCTGGAAAGCGAGCCGATCGAGAAAGGGTTTCAGCCGTTGAGAGTAGTCGCGGCGTGACCCAGAAGTCTGACTGAGGAGAGAAATCGGTGGCACTCAGCCACGAAAGCGCTCAACCAGTGAAGCCAGACTCCTGGTCGCGCTGGGGGCGATCGACAATCCCAGCAGCACGAGGCTTACCTTTGGACTTCGCAGATAGGAATTTGCCTTCGAGAATAAACTCTTTGCCTCGGGGAATCGCCCCTGGCGCAAGTTCACCTTGCCCTCTTCCAGGAGATAGAGCCCATGGGCTTCGGTGGACCGTTTTTGGACCACATCGCGGTCACCGTCCGTTAGAGGAAGAGTCTGATCCATCTTCTGAAGGATCTTCCAATACGCCTCAGTCATCCTAACGGATGATACCCCTAGGGAGCCGGGTCGTCCGTCGGTTAGGCGAGCCTGTACTCTCCGAGTGTAGCCAATCTTGGCGCCATGAAACGCAGCCCGAAGCCACATGTCGTAATCGTCGCATCGTGGCAGGCTTTCATCGAATAATCCGGCTCTTACCAGCGCGTTCTTGCGCGCCACGACCGTTGAAATCGGGATCTGGCACGTTTCCCTCACCAGAGACAGGAAAGTCGCGGAGCCATCGGAGGGACATCGACTCATAAATTCCTGAGGGTGCGTGGGATTGTTCGCCGAAATGCAGTTCGAATACACTAAGTCCAGGGCCGGATTCTCTTCGAACAACTGCATCTGGAAAGCGAGATGATCTGGAAGCCAGATATCGTCGCTATCGAGAAACGCGAGGAATTCACCGCGAGCTTTCGCAATAGCAGTATTCCTCGCGCCAGCGGCGCGTTTGTTTTGCTGTTTGAGATAGACAATCTTGCTCTGGTACGGTTGCAAGATTTTTTCCAGGTCTGTGGTGTCGGGAGAACCGTCATTCACCACAATGATTTCGAAATCCGAAAAGGTTTGTTGCAGCGCAGAGTCCAAGGAAGCAGCGATTAGTTGTGCAGTATTGTAGGACGGCATGATCACGCTGACTTGGGGGTTCGCTGAGGCAGTATTGTTTGTCATGGCCCGGTATTACGAACTGAAAACTTTCTCCTTTGCTCCTGCCAAAACATGGTCTACCGCTTCCACTCCCATCATTACCGAATGGTCCATATTGCCGATTTCATACCGCCAGGCGCCAAAGCGGCCGCGAGAGTAAATCTCTTTTCCGAGCAACGCAGGTTGCAAAGTGGCCAATGCCCGATCGCGACCGAGCGTGGGGATAGGATAAGAATACGCCACGGTGCGGTGATAACGTGAAACGATTCGGCTTCGATCTGATTCTTCAAGTATCTTTGCGCGAATGAGATAGTCAACGACCCGATCGATCTCCTTGGCTGGATCGGGCGTCTCTCCTACCCGAAAAGACATCTCACACATCAGGGAGCTATAACGCTCGGTGTCGCCTTTCGGAACGTTGAAGGGTGAATAATGGGAGAAGTAGGTTGCCCGATAGCAGGGCATATCGTCATCAGCAAAATAGATCCAGCATTTGCGAGTATCAATCTTTTTCTCCAAGCCAAGGCCGAGAACCAGCAGGTTGTTGTGGTGGAGTTCCGCCACTGCGTCCATCAGGCCCCCCTCCGCAGGTTTCAGCATCCGCACTAAGAGGTCCAAGGGCCCGGTGGAGATCAGCACGTCGTAGGTGTCGCCAGTTCCGTCGGAGAACGAAACCCGTTTGCCAGCAGCATCGACCGCAACCAGTTCTTTTCCGGTCTTCACTCTGTCCGGAAATCGTTGTGCCATCCGGCGATATATTTCTCCCGTGCCTCCGTAAAGCGGGAATCGAAACTTATTATTGGGGCCCCAGGCAACGTCGTCGCGCTCCAAAATTACATTCTCGAGCAACCGTTTGAAGTCGACGACTGAGACCCGCTCCGCCATCCATGACTTCGACATCTGCTCGAGCGGAGTGGTCCAGACTTTAAAATTGTATGGAAACATGAAGGCCTCGGCAATCCCCTCACCGAAAGTCGCCAGTATCCAATCGCGGAAATTTGAGGATTCCTGATGATTCGTTTCTGCCGTTGCTTTGGCGGCACCGAGTAAGCAGCTCACTTGCAACGATTTTGGCAGGTAACGCAAGTTGTTTTGAAAGGGATAGGGAATCCAGGAGTTTTCTTTTACGATCCAGCTTTCGCGAACCAACTGATTCTCTTCCGCTCCCAACATGTCATCGACGAGTTTGTCGAAGTATGGATAATGGGAGAAAATAACGTGGCCACCTTCGTCCCACACGAAGCCGTGGTCATCCACATGGGAACAAGCGTGGCCTCCAAGGTAATCGGATTTTTCGTAGAGCGCCCAGTTCTCATAACCAAGTTCATGCAGACGGTAAGCTGCGCCGAGGCCTGTGGGACCACCTCCGATGATGACGATTCTCTTGTTCATTTTTGGGGAATGGAGTAAGCCTCTAGTTTTTTTGGGCTGAAGAGCTGACTGTCTCCATTTCGCTGCGAAGTGGATAACCCAAGAGTTTCATGACCGGTCCCCAGGCGGACTCAATCTCGGCGACTGAGGACGAAGGGAGTGATTGTTGCCACTGACCCGACTTTGCCGAACGGACAAACGGAATTTCTTTGCGACTCTGTTTGGTGGTGACCCACTGATGGCTCTGCGCAGCCTCCAGCTTTCGCATACTGTCGGCTGTACTCAACTGCACAGCTTTGGCAATCTGTTCCGGTGAAATCTGCGCCCAGCCCAGGAATTCAGAAATTCTTGTCACTTCATGCTCGGTATCTTCCAGCAGATCTTCATATCGAACCAACAGGAATTCGCGGTCATGTCCGCGCGCTCCCAGCCAGCTCATGACGTTGCCGCCCGATGAGCCCACCGCCCCCATGAATCCGTCATTCAGATGGCTGATCTGGAGAATGTTTTTTTCATTCACCAGCCAGCTGCCAGCGTGTTCTCCCCAGGTACCATAATATCCGTCCGTCTTCATGATTCGAGTGGTTATATAAGTGTCGAGCGGAAAATTGTCGGGAATGTTTCTTTCCTTCCGGTCGTAATGATAGGCAGAAAGGGCCACATCTCTTGGATAGCGCACCGTGTAGATCACGCGGCGATAGCGAGGGTCGAAACATTCGTGGCTCTTGATGACAGGCGGACGCGGCGTCTTCTTCAGCGTCAAGTTCGATTCTGCGTAGATGTCAGGAACCTTCCGCTCGACGTTCGCAAAGGCGATCCCCTCGTGCGGATTCATCAGATTTCCAAGGAGAAATCGAGTCCAGGCATTACCAGATTTGGGATAGGAAACCAGAAAAATGTCATCGGAAAATACCTGAAAGGACCGGCCGGTAATGTCCTTTTCAAGGAGATAATTTGCGACGTACAGATTTTTTTTTATCGTTTCAGACATTTAGTGTAAACG
>Ga0307476_10001985_pt1 | contig 12314 bp, 10 predicted proteins | sample atmos_gasesECM2C_2_FD_203314 | JGI IMG/M metagenome (GOLD analysis project Ga0307476, IMG submission 203314) | Hardwood forest soil microbial communities from Morgan-Monroe State Forest, Indiana, United States - atmos_gasesECM2C_05 | ecosystem: Environmental > Terrestrial > Soil > Temperate... | reverse complement strand
GCCGTACCGAGGCGCAGCTTTCCGGGTCGCATCTCGTCGTCTACGATGACCTCCTGCAGCTGGCCCGCGCCCTCGCGGCCGGCGAGGTGTAGCAGCGCCTCTCAAGGCACCCCGCGCAGCGACAGCCGCTCGCGTACCTCGCCTGCGCGTTGCACGCGTGCGCCCAGCAGCTCGACGATGGTCACGGCACGCTCGACGAGCTGCGCATTGGTGGCAAGCGCGCCTTTCTCGAGCCAGAGGTTGTCCTCGAGACCGACCCGCACGTTACCGCCGAGCAGCACGGCCTGTGCGACCATCGGCATCTGCAGTCGACCGACGCCGAAAGCCGACCACTGCACCCCGCGCGGTAGCGCATCACGCATGGCCTGCATCGCCTCGCTCGTCGCGGGCGCGCCGTACTTGATGCCGAGACACAGCTGGAACAGCGCCGGGGAATCGATGAGACCTTCTGCGATGAGCTGGCGGGCGAGCTCGATGTGGCCGAGCTCGAACACCTCGAGTTCCGGTCGGACACGCCGGCTGCGATACTCCGCCGCCATGTGGCGCAGGTAGCGGGGCGTCGTGCCGTACAGGGTCTCATCGAAGTTGAGCGAGCCGCAGTCGAGGCTGGCGATCTCCGGAAGCAACTCGTCTATGTGCTTCATGCGCTCGGTGGGGCCGACGAAGTCCGTTCCGCGCGCGAATTCGAGCGGCGTATCGTCGGGACCGAGGAGAATGTCGCCACCCATGCCCCCGGTAAGATTGACGATCACCTCTTCGTTCTTTTCCCGGATACGTTCGAAGGTCTCGCGAAAGAGAGCCGGGTCGCGGCTGGGTGCGCCCGTGACCGGATCGCGCACGTGAACGTGCACGATCGCAGCGCCTGCGGCGTGAGCCTCGAGCGCCGCAGCCGCGATCTGCGCCGGGGTGACCGGGACATGCGGACTTTTCTTCACCGAGTCGCCCGAGCCGGTGACGGCACAGGTGATGAAGACGGCATTGCTGATCAAGGCGGTGTCTCCGCGGCGGGGTCGCGACTTGCAAGCATACCCCCGACACGCTGCCGGCCAGAGCGCGCGCCGCGAGGGCAGTGCCCGCCGGCTACGGTCTGTCAGGCGTGCAGGGGGCGTGGCCCGTGACGGTCACCGTGTTGCTGGTGGTGCTGCTCGGGGCATTCCTGCACGCCAGCTGGAATCTGCTCGTCAAAGCCGGCCACAACACGCGCCTCACCACGGCTGCGGTGTATGGTGGCGCAGGGGTCATCGCGCTCTTCCTGCTGCCTTTCCTGCCATCGCCTGCCCGGCCGAGCTGGCCCTATATCGGCGCCGCGACGGTGGTCGAAGTGATCTATGGCGTGCTGCTTGCCGCCGCTTACCGCGTCGGCGACCTGAGCCATGCCTACCCACTCATGCGCGGTACGGCGCCGCTGCTGGTCGCCATCGGCAGCGGCGCGCTGATCGGCGAGCATCTTTCGCCTGCCGTGTGGTGCGGGGTCGCGCTCGTCTCAGGCGGCATCTTCTCGATGATCGCCGATGCCCGCTCGCGGGGACATTCCCCGCTCGCCACGCGTCTCGCGTTGATCAATGGGCTCGTGATCGCAACCTATACAACTCTCGATGGCATCGGCGTGCGCCTTTCGCGCGCCCCGGTGACCTACAGCCTGTGGCTGTCGGTGCTCGTCGGGATCCCGTGGCTCGTCTGGGCGGTGCGATGGGGCGGCGCGCATTGCTGGGCCACGGTGCGGCGGCATCTCACGCCGGCCGTGCTCGGCGGCTTCGGCTCGGTTGCCTCCTACACGCTCGCGCTCTGGGCTATGACGCGCGCACCTGTCGCGGCGGTAGCCGCAGTGCGCGAGAGCTCGATCGTGTTCGGGACGGTGCTCGGGGCGATCGTGCTGCGCGAGCGGGTAACCTGGGTGCGCTCGCTCGCGGCTATCGCGATCCTCCTCGGTGTGTGGTCTATTCGGGCGGGCTGAGACGCTTACGACGCAGCCCTTGCCTCGCCCGCGACCGTTGGGTTCAATGAGCGAGGCATCCGCAAGCGGTTGGAAGCGGTGAAGTCGATGCAATTGAGCAAACCTTATCTGCTCTTTCTCGGAGCCAGCCAGTCGCTCACCGACTGCAAGACCGCGGCGGGGCTGCGTGACTGGTGTCGCGAGGACGTCGTCGGGCAGATGCGCCTTCCCGGCGGCACGGTGGATCTCGGCTTGCCGTGGTACAGCCCGGCGGAAGGCTTCGCAGCAGGCGCTCGTTCGTTCGTCATCGGAGTGGCACCGGTCGGCGGCCGCATTCCTGAGGAGTGGTGGCCGCCGTTGAACGCGGCGGCAGAGGCCGGACTCGATGTCGTCAGCGGCATGCATATGCGGCTCAGCTCCGTACCCGGTCTGCGCGAGGCCTCGCAGGCACGCGGCGTGCGACTGCTCGACGTGCGGCACAGCGACCGCTCGTTCCCTGCCGGGACCGGAACGCGCCGCCCGGGACGACGCGTGCTCACCGTCGGCACCGATTGTGCGCTCGGCAAGAAATACACCGCGCTGGCACTGGCGCGGGCGCTGCGCCAGCTCGGAATCGCCGCAACTTTTCGCGCCACCGGCCAGACCGGCATCATGATCGCGGGCGGCGGGGTCGCGATCGATGCCGTGGTCGCCGATTTCATCGCCGGAGCTGCGGAATGGCTTTCGCCCGCCAACGATCCCATGCATTGGGATGTGATCGAAGGGCAGGGGGCGCTGTTTCATCCCGCCTACGCGGGCGTGACGCTCGGGCTGGTGCACGGCTCGCAGCCCGATGCACTGGTGCTCTGCCACGATCCCACGCGCACGACGATCGAGGGATATCCCGACTTTCCGATCCCGCCGCTCACGGAAGCGATGCGCCAGTATCTGACGGCCGCCCGCGTCACAAACCGCGGGGCGCGCTTCGTCGGCATCAGCCTCAACACCTCGGGCCTCGATGCCGACAAGCGCCGCACGACGGTGGCGGCGATACAGGAGGAATTTGGCCTTCCGGTCGTCGATCCAATGCTGGACGGCGCCGCGGCCATTGCGCAGGCGCTCATTGCGCAATTTCCCCAGGGCGGCAGCCGATGAGTCTCGCGGTCGGTATCGAAAGCGAGCGCTGGCCCTATCGCGTTCCGTTTCGCATCTCACGCGGAGTCGAGGAGGCACTCGACGTCATCGTCGTGAAACTGGAGGATGACCGCGGACATATCGGTCGTGGCGAAGCGGCCGGTGTCGACTATGCCGGCGAGACGATGGCCAGCATGCGAGGCCAGCTCGCGGCCGTTGCGCCCGCGGTGCGAGCGGGAGTCTCCCGCGAGGAGCTGCAGAAGCTGTTGCCGCCGGGTGGCGCGCGCAATGCGCTCGACTGCGCACTGTGGGATCTCGAGGCGAAGGTGACGGGAGTGTCGGTGTGGTCGCGGGCAGGTTGCGATCCTCCCCATCCGGTGACCACCTGCCTGACACTCGGCATCGACACGCCGGAGGCAATGGCGCAGGCAGCGGCGGCAGCCCGCGCCATGTCGGTGTTGAAGATCAAGGCGAATGCGCGTCAGCACCTCGAGGCGGTACGGCGTGTGCACGAAGCCAGTCCCGACGCCGCGATCATCGTCGATCCGAATCAGGCCTGGTCGCTTGCGCAGCTCAACGAGCTCGCTCCGCAGCTCGCGCCGCTCGGCGTGGTACTGATCGAGCAACCGGTGCCGGTGAGCGCCGCCGCCGAGCTCGCGGGCTACCGCGGCTCGATACCCCTCGCCGCTGACGAATCGTGCGCCGACCGCGGCTCTCTCGGCTCTTTGTCGCGTGCGTTCAGCTACGTCAACATCAAGCTCGACAAGGCCGGCGGCCTTACTGAGGCGCTGGCTCTTAGCTCTGCTGCCCGTGCCGCGGGCTTTCGTATCATGGTTGGGTGCATGGCAGGCACCTCGCTCGCGATGGCGCCCGGCATGGTGGTGGCGCAGAGCGCGGAGTTCGTCGATCTCGACGGGCCACTGCTGCATTCGCGCGACCGGACGCCGGGTATCGAGTACCGTAACGGCCTCATGCAAGTACCGCCGCGCGCGCTATGGGGTTGAGCAATACGAGTCGCCATCGCGGCGCCGGCTGGGGGATGGGACCTCTGCCGCGAATTGCCTACGGCGAGGGCAGCTGGCTCTACGACAGCGAGGGCCGTCGGTATCTCGATGGCTCGGGTGGCCCCGCCGCCTTCAGCATCGGTCATGGCAACCGCGAGGTGAACGCGGCGATCGCCGCGCAGCTCGCGAAGGTGGCCTGCGGCTACCGCTATCTTTTCACGAGCGAACCGCTCGAGGAGCTCACGGCGCTGTTGCTGCGGCTGGCGGGAAACGAGTTCGGGCAGATCGTCTACTCGGGAAGCGGCTCCGAGGCTGTCGAAGGCGCGCTCAAAGTGGCGCTGCAGTATTGGGATGCACTCGGACGAGGCTCGAAGAAGCGCTTCATCGCCCGTGAGCGCTCCTACCACGGCAATACCCTCGGCGCGCTCTCGGTCTCCGGCTATCTCGATCGCCGTCGGCCGTTCGAAGGGAGCCTGATCGATGTCGCTTTCGTCTCGGCCGCCAACACCTACCGTCCGCTTCGGGGGCTGAGCGGCGCGCCGCTCGTCGCGGCGCTCGCGAGTGAGCTCGATGCATCGATCCGCACACTCGGCGCCGAGAACGTCGCGGCATTCATCTTCGAGCCGGTGGTCGGAGCCGCAGGGGGCGCGGTGCCTGCGCCCGAGGGCTACGGCCAGGCCGTGCGCGCGGTCTGCGACGCCCATGAAGTGCTGATGATCTCCGATGAGGTGATGAGCGGCGCTGGACGTTGTGGCACGTGGCGCGCGCTCGAGCACGACGGCGTCGTTCCCGACATCATGGCCATCGGCAAGGGGTTGGCCGGCGGCTACATCCCGCTCGCCGCGACCCTGCTTCACCGCTCGCTGGCTGAAACGATCGCTTCGCGGCACGGGGCGGTCCTCACCGGGCACACCTACTCCGGGCACACCGCCGCGTGCGCAGCCGGGCTCGCCGTGCAACGGATCATCGAGCGCGAGGCTCTGGTGGCGCACGTGCGCAGGCGCGGCGAGCTGCTGCGCCGTGAGCTGCAAGCGGCGCTCGCGCGGTTCGACGCGGTTGGCGACGTACGCGGGCGCGGCTATCTGATCGGTATCGAGCTCGTGCACGATCGTGCTTCGAAGGAGCCCTTTGCGCCCGAGCGAGCGCTCAGCCAGACGCTCGGACGCGAGGCGCTGGCCGCCGGGCTGATCGTCTACCCGTGCTCAGGCAACGTTGGCGGCACACGAGGCGATACCGTCATCGTCGCTCCGCCTTTCAACGCGAGCGAGAACGAGCTCGCCGAGCTCATCGAGCGGCTCACGAAGGCGATCGGGCACGCGCTCGCGGCGCAGTGACTCCTGGGCGCTGAGCGCGTCGTGAGCGCGCACTGTGCGCGCCGAGAAGCCTTGCCGCGCTGCTTCTCGCCAGGAGGCTGCGTGTCAGAATCTCTCCCCGACCTTCAACCAGATCGTCCGCGGCTGCGTCGGAATGGCGTATGGCTGCGGTCCGCAGGTCGTCGTTGCGCACTCGACATAGCGAGTCAGCTCGGCGCGCTTGTCGGCAACGTTCGTGAGCATGACCTGCATCGACAGACCGTTTTTCGTCGCACCGGTCGACAGGTCGAACAGCGCATAGGCCGGTATCTGCCCGAGTGCCTGCTGATCGACCGTACGTAACAGCGGCTCGGTGCTCGTCTGGTACATGCCCGACACCTGCGCGAAACCTTCCCACGATCCCAGCGGGAACATATAGCGTGCCACGAGGTTTGCCTTGAATTTCGGCGCGACCGGCAGCTCGGTGCCTGAGGGTACCTCCGGACCGGTGAGCGTAACGCCGTCCGCGTAGCTGATGACCTGATTGGGGCAATTGGTCGTCAGCGTCGTGGTGCCCGGAATGTAATTGCTGCCCGAGTTGTTCGACGGGCCGCAATAGTTGGTCGTCGTCACCGCATGCAGATACGTGAGTCCGCTGGACAGCACCAGACTTTGCACGGGCGCCCACTGCAGATCCGACTCGAAGCCCTTGATCTGCGCCGAGGCTGCGTTCTGGACGACCGTCACGCTGTTCGGCCCAAGGAACAGGAACTGGAAGTTGTCCCAGTTCTCGAGGAATGCGGCCGCATTCCAGCGCAACTTCCGATCCAGCCACTCCGTCTTCCAGCCGATCTCCCAGTTAACCAGGGTATCGGTCTTGTACGGCGGATATACCGAGCCGAGCGGCGGATCGAAGACGCGATTCACGCCGCCCGGGCGGAAGCCGGTGGAGTAGGTGAAGTACAGCAGCTTGTCGGGGTCGAGCTTGTAGGTAAGGTTGGCGCGATAGGTTCGACCGCTGTCGGAGACGGACTGGTTGAGGTCGGTGCAGGGCGCGCCATGGAACGGTTGGTAAGTGGGGTTCCCGGGTGAGCCGACAGGTCCGCAGGCCCACTGTCCGGATGCTTCCCCGGTTTGCGGTGGCCCGGCGCTGTACCCGCCGAATCCGGTAAACGCCTGGTAGTTGGCGGAGTAGCCGTAGAAGCCCTGTATCGAATTGTCGAAGTGGTAGAAGCGGATGCCGCCGGTCACGGACCACTGGCTGGTGATATCCCAGACGATCTGACCGAATGCAGCCTTGTCCCGATCGACCCGTTCCTCGTCGGTCAGCCAGATCGTGTTGCCGTTGACGCCGGGGATACTCAGGCTCTGCGCAAGCCCCCCGGGACTGTAGGCATCGGGCGCGTTCTCGTTGCCGGGGATGGTGTACTGCTCCCAGATCTCGTGCACCTGGCGCTCGGCAAACAGGCCGACGATTCCCTTGACCGGCCAATCCTGCGGCGTGCTGAGCCGCAGCTCCTGGCTCCACTTCGTGTAGTGACCATTGGTGGTCACGAATTCCTGCGGATCCGAGACGAAGGAGCCCGCGGGGAAGGCGGACGGTGACACTCCACCGCAGTAGGAGCCGATGCCGTGTGCCTTCGAGTAGTTGTAACCGGTTTGCGTCAGCCAGTTGCAGCCTGAGCCGAAGAACTTGTCATAGAAGTAGCTGTAGTCGCTGTAGTCGCTGACGGTGTGCTCGTTGCGGTCAAACCAGCCGCCGGCATACGTGATGTCGAAGTTGCTGACCTTCCCCTCGACCGTGAGCGAGGTCTGGGTGAGATCGTCATCCTCTCCTTCCGGACCGTAGTGCACCAGATCGAGATCACCCACTGCCGGGTCGAAAGCGAACACGCCGTTCGACCGCTGGTGCTGACCGATGAACTGCGGCGTGACTGTCCAGTTGTCGCCGAGCTTCACCAGCACGGTTGCGCGGCCGCCCTCCGTCGTGACGGTGTTGTACTGTTTGTCCACCCAGCCGGCGTTGCTGATCGAAGCCCCCGTGGTCGGGAATGTCCTGACACCGTCGACGATGCCGGCGGTGACGTTGGTCCCGGCGACGTTGTGGATATAGCCCGCGTCGTGCTCATCCCAACCGACGAGACGAACCGCGGCGATCGGGGAGAGCGGGATGTTCACATAGCCTTCACCGATCCAGCCGAGGCCCCCATGATCGACCGAATTGCCGGTCAGGTCGTAGGCGGCCGAGAACTTGGTCGGGTCGGGCTTGTTGGTGATGATGCGGATCGTGCCCGCCTCGGAGCTCGCGCCGTACAGCGTGCCCTGCGGCCCCTCGAGGACCTCGATGCGGGCGATGTCGTAGACGTGAATATCCGGTGTGCCGTCGATGGTGGTGATCGGCAGCTCGTCGATGTAGGTGCCGACGCTCGGTTGCGAAGCCGAGTGGTTGCCGTCCTGGCCGCTGACGACACCGCGCATGTAGACGTGCGTCGTGCCGATACCCGTGCCGCCCTGACCGAGACCCTTCACGGTCGTGACGCCCGACAGGTATTTCACGTAGTCATCGATGTCCTGGACATTCAGCTGCTCCAGTTTCTCCGCGCTGAGAGTCTGGATGCTGACAGGGACGTCCTGCAGGTTCTCGGTGCGCTTCTGCGCGGTGACCACGACTTCCTCGAGTCCCGTGCTCGTGGCCTGGCCACCGCCTGCCGCGGCCTGATCCTGCGCGTAGGCGAAAGGCATCGACGCCAACAGCGCCGAAGCGACTGGAATACTGGTGCGAACGGCCGCACGAACGCTTGCGCGGCCAACGGGCGCGAGCTCGCGCGCCAGTTTGCGACGTCGACTACGAGTCATTGACTAGCCCCCCGAAGATCGGATCTCTTCTGACAGTTGCGCTCGTGGGAATCGCGCAACGTGCTCCCCGCGACAAGCCTACGCGAAGCGAATGGATTTCAAAAGGGTGCGGTGGGTCGCAATGTCGCCATTGTTCAAGGCGTTCGCACCGTCGGCAAGGTGCTCGTTCCTGGTGCAGTCAGCTCGCGTAGTCCGCTTCACTGCGATCCAACAGCCGCTTGAGCGCCTCGAAATGGAGCTCGGTGCGTCCCTGATCGCCCACCTGGCTGCAGTCCTTGAACTGCCTGGCAGTCGCCTTCACGACCGCGTCCGGTATGACGCGCAGGCTGCGCCCGGTGGAGAGCGCCAGGATCTGCGCCTGGCAGGCGCGCTCGAGAAAATACAACCGCTCGAATGCGGCAGCGGCAGAGTGCGCGATCACCAGCACGCCATGGTTGCGCAGCATGCCGACCGGTTTGCCGCCCAAAGCACGCGCCAGGCGCTCGCCTTCGCTGTAATCGAGCGCCAGTCCGTTGTAATCGAGGTAGGCGATCTCGTCGTCGAATCCGATGGCGCTCTGTCCCGCCATCTCGAGCCGCGGATCGTCGAGCATGCCGAGAGCGGTCGCGTACGGCATGTGCGTGTGGAGCACGCAGCGCGCCTCGGGCACCAGGCGATGCACGGACAGATGAATATAGAGCGCCGTGTCCTCGATGAGCCCGGTTCCGACGACCCGCCTGCCGCTGAAATCGACCTCCATCAGCTCGCTCGCGCGAATCTCCGACCACAGCAGCCCGAAGGGCGCGAGATAAAAGCGGTCCGCGTGGCCCGGAACGAGCATCGTGAGGTGGTTGTCGATTCCTTCGTTGAAGCCGAAGCGTGCCGCGAGACGATGACAGGCGGCCAGATCGATCCGCGCCCGGCGCTCTGCGTCGCCGCGCGCCCACACCGTTTCCCGTGAAGCGTTCATGGAGCCTCGCAAGGGCAGGCCAAAAACAGCAGCCAGTATAATCCCGACGCGCCTAGAGACGTCGCCAGTCCTTGCGGATCTCTCGCGCCGCGTTGTAGCCGGGGATTCCCGAGACTCCTCCGCCGGGGTGCGTCGAGGATCCGCACTGGTAGAGGCCGCGGATCGGCGTGCGGTAATCGGCCCAGTGCGGTACTGGCCGTTGCCAGAAGAGCTGGTCTGCCGACAACTCCCCATGAAAGATGTGACCCTGGGGGAGGCCCACGATCGACTCCAGGTCCGGGGCGACCAGCGTCTCGATGTCGATGACCTGCCCCGAGAACCCCGGGGCCATTTCGTCGAGGACGTTGAGCGCCGCCTGGGTGAGATTGCGCTTCTCGTCTCCCCAGGAGGCTCCGTCCCGGAGCCGATAGGGCGCATGTCCGCCAAAAACGTTGATGACGTGCTTGCCGGCGGGCGCCAGTGAATCGTCGACGATGGTCGGCACCACCGGGGTGAGAAACGGCCGGGTGGAGAACCAGCCGTATTTCGCCTCGTCGTAGGCCCGCTCGAGGTAGTCGATGCCCGGAGCGACGTGCACGTAGGTCGGGTAGGCGAAACCGACCTTCGCCGCATCGAAGGCACGGTAGGCGGGTGGCGCATGGGCGGCGATATTCAGCTTGAAGGCGGTCGAGAAGGTGCGGTACGTGTCGATGTCACGCAGCAGCTCAGCGGGCAGGTGCCGGGGCGCGATGAGCTTGCGGAATAGCGTCGGTGCAGCCGCATTGCTCACGACCGCGCGTGCCGCGAACTCACGTCCGTCGGCGGTGCGAACGCCCCGGACGCGTCCCTCGCCGACCAGCACTTCCTCGACCGGCGCGCCGGTGATCACTTCCATGCCGAAGCGCGCACCGGAACGCGCAATCGCCGCCGATATCGCGCCCATGCCGCCGCGCACGAAGCCCCAGCCGCCGGCACCCTGATGCTCTCCCATCAGGTGATGCATGATCACGTAGGCGGTCCCCGGGGACTTGGGTCCCGCGAACGTACCGATACAGGCGTAATAGGCGAGCACCGCCTTGATGACGTCGTGCTCGAACCAGGCCGAAAGATAATCGTAGGCACTCTGGGTGAGCAGGTCGATGATGCGATAGGCGCGATCGCCGATACGGCGATGCCGCCACAGCAACGAGGCGCTGCGCCTGAAGCTCGCCCAGCTGCGCCTGACCGGGTCGATGGGAGTCTCGAACAGCAACTCGCGCACAACTGCCGCGGACTCCTCGAGGTAGCGCGCGAACTGCGGATACACCTGCGCATCGCGGGGCGAGAAGCGCGCGAACTCGGCCTGGGTTCTCGCGAGATTGTCGCTGAAGACGATGTATTCATCGCCGCCGAGCGGGCAGAACAGATCGTTGGCAGGCAATACCTCGAGCCCGAAAGAGTGCAGCTCGAGCTCCCTGATGACCCGTGGGTGCAGCAGGCTCATCACGTACGAGAAGCGTGAGGCCCGAAAGCCAGGGCTGAACTCCTCCGTGACCGCAGCTCCGCCAATGATGTCGCGGCGCTCGAGCACCAGGGTTCGCAGCCCCGCCTTCGCCAGACGCGTCCCGCACACGAGCCCGTTGTGCCCAGAACCGATGACGATCACGTCGTATGCCGTGCTCATGTGCCTTCCTTCGATAACGCAGCGCGTATCGTGTTCCTGACACGGCTGCGTCGGCAACGGCGCCGTCGGCTTGCGCCTGCGCCGCACCGCAGCGCATCCTGTCGGTGTCCCATCTCGTTGGGAACGATGTGGAGGGTGGTGTTGTGTACGTACCGACGCAGTTCAGCGAAACGCGCATCGAGCTGCTGCAGGCGTTCACCGAGCGTCATCCGTTCGCGACGCTCGTTGCGGTCACCGGCGACGGCCTGACCGCCAACCACTTGCCGCTGATCTCCAGACTAGCGACCGATGGAACCGGCCTATTGCGCGGACACATCGCGCGCGCCAATTCGCTGTGGCGCGAGCTCAAGGACGGAGCCCCGGTGCTCGCGATCTTCGCGGGCGCGCACGGCTATATCTCTCCCACCTGGTACCCGAGCAAGCGCGAGCACGGCAAGGTGGTGCCGACCTGGAACTACGCCACCGTCCACGTCAGCGGCAACATCCGCTTCCTCGAGGACGCGGACTGGCTGCTGCAGTTCGTGACCTCCCTGACGCACGTCAACGAGGCCGGGCGCACCAAGCCCTGGCATGTGAGCGATGCACCCTCCGACTACGTTGAGGCGATGCTCAAAGCCATCGTCGGCGTCGAGATCGACGTCACGCGTGTCGTCGGCAAGTTCAAGGGCAGCCAGAACCGTTCTCTCGCGGATCGAGCCGGAGTGGCCGCCGGATTGCGTGCCGAGGGCCGGGCGGCGGAAGAGATTGCCGAAATTGCTCCGAGTACGGAGCCTGACGCGAAGTAACGGCCGAGGGCCGAGACGGAGAGACGCGGACGCTTGGCTCGTGCGCGTGCGCACTCACCTGTCGTCACCGGGCGACGCCCCCACGGGGTGTGGGAGGCTTCCGACACTTCTTCGCGCTTCGCAGGGGATTTTAGGGCTACGCCGCGCGAGTAGCGTATGTCGTGGGATTGAAAGGACACCCCCATGAAACACCCGCTCACATCCAGATCATTGACCGCCTCCTTGATCCTCGGCCTCTGCTTCAGTGTTGCTGCGATCGCGCACGCGCAGTCAGCGGCACCGGGCGGTGGAGCCTCGGGCGCACCCGGAGCCGCCCCGCCATCGGGACCGCCGGGCGCGGCACCGGCACCTCCGGTCACCGCTCCGCCAGAGTCCACGACGCCTCCGCCGGGCGGCGCCTCGCCCCAGCCGCCCGACAACGCGCCGTCTCCGACGACGCCCGGCTCGCCGCCTTCGGACACTGCTCCGAATCCGGATCCGGGCATGCAGCCGCCGAATGGCAGCCAGCAGCCTCCGGGCGCGCAGCAACCTGAGCCGCCGGCGAACCAGCCGACCCCGCCACAGTCTCCGCAGGCGCCCCAGCCGCCTCAGAGCTGAGGGGAATCCGTTCCTGCAGCACGCGCTACCGTGACGACAGCGGGGCGCGTGCTGCAGCAGCGGCGTCGGAGCCGGGAGGTCGTGGCATGCGGCGTCCGGCGAGAACGAACAGCGGCACGGAAGCGAGCTGCACCAGCAGCGCG
>Ga0307476_10001984_pt1 | contig 12317 bp, 10 predicted proteins | sample atmos_gasesECM2C_2_FD_203314 | JGI IMG/M metagenome (GOLD analysis project Ga0307476, IMG submission 203314) | Hardwood forest soil microbial communities from Morgan-Monroe State Forest, Indiana, United States - atmos_gasesECM2C_05 | ecosystem: Environmental > Terrestrial > Soil > Temperate... | reverse complement strand
CCGGTACGCTTCGATGGACAAGGTGGCCCGACTCGTTCGTGACCACATCGGCCCAAATGACTGGGTGCTGGCGCCTCCGAAATTCGCGCGCATCCTGACCTTTTTGAGCCATCGCAAAGCCGTCGAGCCGGTAGCTCAGACGCAGCTTGATCCCGCGCGCCAGGCGGTTTACGTGCTGGAACCGCTCGACGAGCCGGTTCGTAACTGGCTGATGCAGACCGAAGCGACGCTGGGACCGCCGATTGGTCCGGTGGTGCAGAGCCCATACGATCCCTCCCCCTGGCGACTTCACCGGGTCATTCCACATCCCTAAGATCGGGGGCAAGAACGCAAGAAATGAGCAAAGCTTGAGCGACAAGACTGAACACCCGCCGATCCCCCAGGCCTTCGCGGCACTGGGCGTGCGGCCCTCGATCCTCCGGGCCTTGGCCGAGGCGAAATTCGTCACGCCCTCGGAGATTCAGACCCTGCTGATTCCCCGCGCGATGGAGGCAGTCGATATTCTGGGCCAGGCCCGAACCGGCACCGGCAAGACCGCGGCGTTTGCCATTCCGCTGTTGAGCAAATTGGAGAGAGGCAAGGCCACCCAGGCGATCGTCCTTGTGCCGACCCGCGAATTGGCCGTGCAGGTGGATACGGAAGTGAAGCGGATCGGCCAATTCACTCCGATCCGCTCGGTTCCGGTCTATGGGGGCCAGAAGATCGCGGCACAGATGAAGTTCCTCCGGCATCAGCCCGAGATCGTCATCGGTACGCCCGGCCGTGTGATCGATCTTCTGGACCGGCGGATCATCAACTTCGAGAACATCCGCTTCGCGGTGCTCGATGAAGTCGATCGGATGCTGGACATCGGGTTCCGGGACGACATCCGCAACATCCTCTCGCGGATCAAGGGCGTGCGCCAGGGCGAATCAGCGGACGGCGACGGCCAGACGGTCCCGCCCGAGCGCCGGCACCAGACCATATTCGTTTCGGCGACCATCTCGGCGGAGATCGAGAAGCTTGCCCGGCAATTCATGCGCGAACCGGTTGAGAAGCTGGTGGCGACGGGCGCCGACGAGAAGCCGACGGTCGAGGAAGTCGCACAGTATTATTTGTCGGTCGAGCCGTGGGACAAATACCGCCTGCTGCGGACGCTGCTGGAAAAAGAGAACCCGGACCTGGCGATCGTCTTCTGCCGCACCAAGCGCGGCGCGGAGAAAGTGGCCAAGCGGCTGCACGCCGACGGCATCGAATGCCGCGAGATTCACGGGAATCTGGCCCAGGCCAAGCGCGACCGCGTGATGAAGGGGTTCCGCCACAGCAAGTTCGACGTACTGGTGGCGACCGACCTGGCCAGCCGCGGGATCGACGTGGCGGACATCAGTCACATCATCAACTACGACATTCCCGAAGACCCCGAAGTGTACGTGCACCGCATCGGACGTACGGCGCGGATGGGGGCAGCGGGGAAGGCGTTCACGTTCGTCACCCGCGAGCAGGGTGACGAGCTGACCAAGATCGAATCGTTGATCAACATGGTGGTTCCACTGGCGACGCTGGAGGGATTCGAGCCCCGGCCGACGCCGGCCGACTGGATGCTGGAACAGCCGCCCGTCGAACCTGCGGGCGCCCCGCCACCCAGCCGCTTCGAGCGGGCTTACAGCCCGACGGCGATGCCCGGCGGGAGAGCGGCAGCCGGCCAGCCCGTTGTCTTGCAGGCGCCGCCGCGGACGCTCGGGAGCAAAATCCCCATCACGCGCAGACACAAGCGACGAAGGTGACGAGGCGACGACTTGAGCGGGACCGAACGCGGCATCGTGTATCTGGTCGGCGCCGGATCGGGAGACCCGGGTTTGCTGACCGTGCGCGGGGCGGAACTTTTACGGTCGGCTGATGTGGTTGTTTATGACTATCTCGCCAACCCTCGCCTGTTGGAGCACTGTCCGGCGGCTCGCGCGATATACGTCGGAAAGCAGGCGGCCCGGCACTCGCTTACCCAGGAGCAGATCAGCGAGTTGCTCGTGCGCGAAGGCCAGGCTGGCCGTCGCGTCGTCCGGCTCAAGGGTGGCGACCCATTCGTCTTCGGCCGAGGGGGTGAGGAGTGCGAAGCGCTGGCCGCGGCGGGAGTGTCATTTGAGGTTGTGCCCGGCATCACTGCGGCCCTGGCCGCCCCGGCCTACGCCGGCATTCCTGTTACCCATCGCGACTTCAATTCCAGTTTCACGTTCGTCACCGGCCACGAGAAGGAAGACGCTTATCGGGATCCCGAGGCACAACAGCGCCAGCCGGGAGCAGCCTCGGACCTCGATTGGTCGGCGCTGGCGAGGCTGCCTTGCCTGGCATTTTACATGGGCACTAAATCACTGGGCCGAATCTGCCAGAGGCTGATCGATCACGGGATGGCTCCAAGCATGCCCGCGGCGACGATCCAGTGGGGTACGACGCCGCAGCAGCGGACTGTGACAGGCACGCTGGCCGACTTGCCGACCCGCGTCGCCGAGGCCGGGATCGGCCCGCCGGCAATCACGATCGTCGGAAAGGTCGTGTCCCTGCGTTCGACACTCAACTGGTTCGAGACCCGACCTCTGTTCGGGCAGACGATCGCCGTGACCCGCACGCGGCAGCAGGCCAGCGACCTTTCCAGCCGCTTGATAGAGCTGGGCGCCAAGGTCATCGAGGCGCCGACGATCGAACTTACCGCGCCAGATGATCCGGCCCTCATCGATCAGGCCCTGCGGTCCATGTCCGGCTACGACTGGGTCATTTTCACGAGTCAGAACGGGGTCCGGTTTGCGCAGGATCGTCTCAGGCAGCTCGGCCTGGATGCGCGGGCGTTCGGTTCGGCGAAAATTGCCGCGATCGGCGATGCCACGGCCAGAGCAATCGACCAGCAGTTGTTCCTGACCGTCGATCTTTGCCCCCAGAGTTTTGTCGCCGAGGCGTTGGCCGATGCGCTGGCGGCGCGCGATCTGGTGAAGGGCAGACGCTTCCTGTTTCTCCGCGCCGACATCGCTCGCCCGATCCTCCGCCAACGGCTCGAACGGGATGGGGCGGCGGAAGTCCGCGACGTAGCGATCTATCAAACCCGCCCCGCCGCGGCACTGCCGGCGGAGCTGCTCGATACTCTTGCCGCCCGCGAGCTGAACTGGATCACCTTTACCAGCAGCAGCACGGCAAAGAATTTCGTTGCTTTATTAGGCGCCAACTACCAGGATCGATTGAAAGATGTGAAGTTCGCCAGCATCGGTCCAATCACCACGCAGACATTGAATGAATTGGGCCTCATACCAACGACTCAGGCTGACACGTTCAATATCGAAGGCCTCATTGAAGCGATATGTGCTTTAACCCCCTCTCCGCGCGCCGTTGCACCTTGACCGCCTCGGTTGCCCATGGCGCTAAGCTTCGATCAGCGGACCATCGACCATTATTCTGCCGAGCTAAGTTTGTAGTGATCGCCGGACGTCGCGCTCGCGTGTTTGATCGCCAGCGCCGCCGATGCTAAGCTTGGTACTGTATGGCGAGTTTGACGATTCCCATTACCGTCGATCAACTCCGGGAACTGGCTCGACAGCTTTCGCCCCAGGAGCACAAAGCGCTGCTGGACAGCCTGCTTGCCGAGCGGTTCGACGCGGTGTTGTCCGATTCGGATCGGCGGCGCGGCTCGCAGGGGCCGTTGACTGACGAGCAGATTCAGGCGGAAGTGGACGCCGTTCGCCGGCAGCGGCGGGAGGACCGGCAGCGTGCGCCTGGTGGTTGACACGAATCTCATGATTCGCGCGCTCCGATCGCCGGGTCCCGCGCGGCTTTTCTTCAGGCTGGCGCCGCTCACGCACGTTCTGGTCTTTCATCCCGAGCAGATTCTCGAACTTCGCGACGTCGCGGCGCGGCCCCGACTGGGGCTTGCGCCAGAGGCCGTCGATGAGCTTGTCGATCGCGTTCGGCGCTACGGCCAGTCCGTCGAGTCGGCCTTGAATGCACCCGGCGAGTGCCGTGATCCGAACGACAACTATTTGCTGGCACTAGCGCTGGCGGGCGCTGCGGAAGTCATATTGACGGAAGATCAGGACCTGCTTGTTCTTCACCCGTGGCGGGGCATCCGCATCATGCGGCTGTTTCAATTCCTGAAGGAGCACCCGTTGCTGGAATCGTAGCCTCGGTTCACCTTTGCCTCGGTCTGCCGCCGTTGGCGCAGGCGGCGGAGTCCTGCTTTGGCACCGATCAATGGCCCGGCAAACTTCCCGAGCTACAAGCGTGGATCGAATTTGAGGTGGGGAGTATCGAACAACCCACCGCGGAACTAAAGTCGCAGGGATACAAACGGCTGGTGCTGAAGAAGGTCGCGGACGCCACGCACACCCGCGTGATGCAATTGCTCGGCGAGAAACGCGAGCAGCACCGGCAGGAGCAGCCTGCCGCCTGATCGAATCGCGACATCTTCACAGGCCCGGCCGGGCGTCTTTCTTGCGCAGCGATGGCCCCACGCTACACTCTTCCCATGCTCGCCCACTTCCACCCAGCCGCATTTCTTCCACTCCCAGTCGGATTTCATCGGCTGAGCAAATCGCTGCAACCCTGCCGACTATCCCGTTAGATGAACCCGCAAAAAACGATCATGACAGAAAACTCACCCGGAAGGATACCCAACCCTTGGGGCTTTCTTTGCGGTAATGCACAATTAGGAGTATGATGGCGATCGGAAAAATGCTCTCTCCCTTGCTAGAACGGAATCGTCGGTCAATGCCAGCGCGCAGCCTCTTGGAGGTTGAGCCACCTGTGGTATTCGCAAGTCGGCTTGGGGTGCGCGAGGGGAATTGCAAGAAGCCCGTCTATCAGATCCACAAGTGGTGGGCGCGGCGGCTCGGGTCAATCTTCCGATCAATTCTGATCGGCGCGACCACGGATGTCCGGGGAAACGCGGACGCCGATTTCGACGAGCTATTCTACCGACGGCAGGACCTCCGCGGGTTGACAGTCCTAGACCCATTCGTCGGCGGGGGCACGTCGCTGGTCGAGGCCGCCAAGCTCGGCGCCCACGTCATCGGTGTCGACATCGATCCTGTGGCGTGCTTCGTAACGTCCAAAGAACTTGCGCCATGCGACGAAAATCGGCTCCTTGCGGCATTCCGCCAAGTCGAGTCCGCGGTGAAAGAGTCCATTCTCACTTGGTATAGGACGAAGTTGCCCGACGGTCGATCGGGGACCATCCTCTACGCGTTTTGGGTGGACGAGATAGTGTGCCCGACGTGCAAGGAGAAGTTCGACGGTCACCCCCACTATCAGTTGGCTCGCGACAGGACCAATAAGTTGCAGACCGTCTTCTGCGCCCACTGCAACATGGTCCATGACGTTCCACTCGACCAGGAACGGTTGCATTGCCGCGAATGTGGAAGGCGAACCACCCTCAAGCGGGGGCCCGTATACAATGGACGATTCCACTGTCCAGGATGCAAGAACACTACGGTGCTCCGCGACCTCACCGGCAAAAACCGTCGCATTCCGCAGCGCATGTTCGCCTTGGAAGTCGTGCCGAACGATACCGATGAGCGCATCTACAAGCGCGCGGATCGTGATGACATTCGTCTCCTTGACCGCGCCACCTCTGCATGGACCCGGCGGGCGAGCGACGAAAAGTTCGTCCCCCCCGAGATTATCCCTATCCAGGATCGGGATGATCCGCGGCCCTTGTCCTACGGCTACCGGCAATACCGCGACCTCTTCAACCCGCGGCAGCTCTTGTGCCTCTCGCTCATTGCGGAGGCGATCCGAAAAGTGGACGACACCGCGTCCCGCGAATTCCTTGCGCTCGCTTTGTCGGACGCCTTGGCGGCGAACAATATGTTCTGCTTCTACGCCTTTGACTACCGAAAACTGACGCCGCTCTTCGGACTGCATGCGTACACCAAGGTTTCGCGACCAGTCGAGAACAATGTCTGGGGAACGGATTTCGGTCGCGGCTCGTTTGAGAAGTGTGTCCACAAGGTAATTCGGGCCAAGCGCTACGCTCGCGAACCGTACGAGTATCGGTACGAAACACCGCACGGCTGCCCAACGCGCGTAGTCACTGGCGAGTCCATCACCTGTGCCGTGCTGGAAAGCCTGCCCGACGGTCCACCCAGCAAGCAACCATTGGCGGTGCTTCTAAACCAGTCGGCAGAGGACCTGTCGACCATGCCTGCGGCATCGGTGGACCTGATCCTCACTGACCCGCCGTACTACAACAACCTGGCCTATTCCGAGCTTTCCGACTTTTACCACGTTTGGCTCAAGCGCATGGGGTTAGCCACGTACGCCGGCAACGGCCATCGGCGCACGCCGCTGAAGGAATCGCTGTACGTCCGGGCCGGCGAGCGGCGGGCCGGACCGGACCACGACCGTTTCGGCGACGGTCTAGCCAAAGCGTTCGCGGGGTGCGCCCGTGTGCTAAAAGACCCGGGTCTGATGGTGTTCACCTTTCACCACAATGACCCTCGGGCCTGGACGGCATTGACGATCGCGATCTGTCGGGGCGGGTTTGAGATCACCAGCGTCTTCCCAGTACGGTCGGAGGGACAGAGTCGCTTTCACAGCTATGAGGGGAGTCTCAAGTGGGATGTAGTGTTCTGCTGTCGCAAGCGCAACGCCCCGCAGGTGCGGACCGTCGGTGCCGACCCAACAAGGACCATACCTCGATCGGTCGCCGCGAACGCCGCCCGCGAGCTAAAACGCTGGCGTCGTATGCTATCTGACGCGAAGATGACGTTCAGTCCTGCAGACGCCAAAAGCCTGCGGTCTGGCTTGCTCGCCATGGGCATCAGCCGCTTGCCTGTATCTACGGAGGAAAGCTTACTCTCCATGTTCTCGGCATCTGCGAACCCGCGTCAACGCACGCGCCTCGGCGCCAAAACGGGACGGAGATCGCAATGAACAAGTCCAAGAGGCGGAACGGATCGAAGGTTCGTGATGACAGCCAGCTCGTCGCCGACGTCACTCCATTGTCGCACACCACGGGCCGCAAAGAGCTCTTTTGGATTCACGGCAAGCCTCGGGAACTGGATGTCTACCGCGTCCACACCAAATATCTGTTCTTCAACATCGAAAACGGGCGGTATGCCGACAAGATGCTTCAACTCCGTGCCGAGCACCCCGGCGCGAACATCGACCCGCGCCAGAAGAAGTGGCGCGAGGCCATCTTGGAGATGCTCAAGGGAGAGCACGCAGGGACTGAGGCCGATCAGGAGCCATTCCAGAAGCTACGCCGCGACATCGAGGCGAGGCAACAGCTTCGACCCGGCGTCGTGCTTCAAGACGGCGGCGTACTCGACGGCAACCGCCGCTTGGCGGTCCTGCTGGACCTCCAGTCCGCCAAACCGAACCACGAGCGCTATGCCTGGTTCGACACTGTCGTTCTGCCCGCCAACACCAGCGCCCAAGACCGCTGGCGCATCGAGGCCGGGCTGCAACTGGGGCGGGATGAGCAACTCGACTACTCCCCAATCAACCGACTCCTCAAGATTCGCGAAGGCTTACGCCTATTCAAGGGCGAGAACTTGCCACCCGGCAAGCGTCCAGAGCAGGTCGTCGCTGACACCCTGTTCGGCGTCACTGCCGGCGTAATTGACGAGAACATTCGCCGCATCCGCCTCATTGACGATTATCTCGCCTTCATCGGCCGGCCCGGCGCGTACCACGAAATCGGCGACCGGATGGAGCGGTTCGTTGAAGCGGTCAACATCCTCGATCTGGCTCGTCAGAAGCAGTGGCCGCCAGAGCAGATGCAGTCGCTCACGGTTGCTCTATTCGCGCACATCCGCGACCGCAGCATGTCGAACTGGCAGCTCCGCGACGTGATGACCGCAATGGGCCGACGCCGGTGCCCAACGAACGAGCGCGCGATGAACGCGTTCCTAAGCGCCGGTGCCGATCCCGCCAACGTCCAGAAGGCCCTCTCCGAAACCGGTGAGCGATCGAGCATCGCGAAGGCGACGGATCAAAAGGCCCAGAACTTCCTCGAGCTCATCCAGGCTGCCAAGGATATGGACCAGCCCGTCCGACTCGCCGAGCGAGCGAAGACCAACCTTGAGACACTACTAGGGACGCTAAGGGACCAGCAGGTTGTCAAGCACGATGGGTGGAAGGAGAAGCTCGCGACATTGCCAGCCCTCTTGACGGAAATTACGTCGCTCACCTCACAGTGCCAGCAAGCGACGTCATCGCTGGCCAGCGCGCCCGCACGGCGCGGTCGCCGCGCGCCGTAAGCGCGAGGCAAGAATGCCACGAAGGTGACCGATGATTCAACTCCGCCGTGACGAACCCGGTCGCATCACGATTGATCTCGCCGACGAGCCGACGTTCGATCCCGCGCGCGACGGCGCGGTCCTCGCCACGGGTTTGTACGTTGTCGAGTCCGAAGCCGGGTACATGGTGGTGGATGACAACGGTCAACCCGGCCAAGTCCTCTCCTTTATTGATCGCTTTCTTGCAGGCAAGAGATTGAAGGTCAAGCTTGACGAGGCACTTTATCGACAGCTCCGATCATTCCGGGAGGAACAAGCCTTGGTGGCGACTATCCGCCGAGGCGACGCCCGACGCCCTGCCGTGCCGCGCGACCTCGGCATACAACGAGACCTCCTGCCGCACCAGCGAACGGCCCTTAGACATGCCCTCGCAGTCCGGAACGCGGCGAATTTCTCCGTGCCCGGCAGCGGCAAGACCCAGAGCGCGCTGGCTGTTTATGCGGCGTTAAAACGGTCCGGCGCGCTGGATCGTTTAATGGTGATCGGCCCGGCGAGTTGCTTCCAACCATGGGAGGACGAGTTTGCCGAGGCGTTCGGTCGGCGCCCCAACGCGGCGAGGCTCATCGGCACCCGCAGCCAGCGCCGCGCGCGACTGCGGACGTTGGAGGGCGTCGACTTGGTGTTATGCACGTATCAGATGGCGTACCGCGAGCGGGAAGCGCTCGCCAAGACGCTGGTCGCGTCCCGCTACTTCCTCGTGCTCGACGAAGCACACCACGTCAAGAATATCGCGCTCGGGCCATGGGCCAAGACAGTCCTGGACCTCGCCCCGCTGGCCGAGCGCCGAATGATTCTAACGGGGACGCCCGCGCCGCACTCCGTTCAAGATTTGTGGAGCCAATTCACGTTCCTGTGGCCGAGCCAAGCAGTGCTCGGCACGCGCGCCCAGTTTGAACACAAGGCGGCCCGCCAAGGAGAAGATCCCATTGATGCGGTCAAGCGGGACATCGCCCCGTTCTTCATCCGAACGCGGAAGTCCGACCTCGGATTACCCCGGCCGAAAACCTCATTCGTCCGGCTGCCATACCGTTCCATTCCACGTCGACAACGGCTGATCATCCGGCTTCTGGAGCTCCGTGCAATTCAGGAAGCCAAAGACCTCGGCCTCTCCCAGCCGGACGTCGCCGTGCTGCGGAACTGGCGTCGCGCACGGACGCTCAGGCTCATGCAAGCGGCGAGCAACCCTGCGCTGCTCTGCACCGCGCTTGAGGGGTTCGGGGAATTCGACGCGCCCTTGGATGGGGAACCCGCCCTTGCGACGCTACTTCGCGGCTATGCGGATCACGAGATCCCGATCAAGGTCGCGTATGCGGTCCGGGAGGCCCGGCGGCTCGTCGCGGCAGGTCAGAAAGTGCTCATCTGGGCAACGTTCGTCGGGAACGTACGGCTGCTGGAGCGAATGCTGGCCGACCTGCGGCCGCTCATCGTCTACGGCGCGGTCCCGCCCTACGCCGAGGACTCGGACCCGACGTTCGAATCTCGCGAGCGGAACATCCACGACTTTAAGACGCTGCCGACTCGGGACCGGCCCGTGTTGATCGCCAACGCTGCGGCCTGTTCCGAGTCCGTCTCTCTACACACGGTCTGCAGCAACGCGATCTATTTGGAGCGCACTTTCAACGGTGGCCAGTTTCTGCAATCGCTCGACCGGATTCACCGGGTTGGAATGCCGAAGGGAGTTCATCCCACCTATCACATTCCGCTCATCCCGTGCGCCATAGAGCAAGTGATGGACCGGCGGCTCCGCCGCCGCCAACAAGTGCTCTACGACTTATTGAACGATGATATGCCGGTGGTCAGCTTCGGCGACGACGACTCATTCCTGCTGGGCCGGGACGACGACCTGCCCGAGATCTTTGCCGAGCTTCTGAACGAGATTGGTGTTCGCGAACGGAAACCCAATGTTCGAACTCCTCGCAGACGTCGAACATCTCGGTGAACTGTGCCGCCTGATGGCCGTCTTTGCCCACCGACGCAACGCTAGCCTCGGCCGCCGGACGGTCATTGACCTCGCCGCGTCAACGGCGGGTGCTGGATTCCGCTACCCGCGGCCGGCGGCGGCACTATCGCTTGCGCAGGCACTGTCGTTGCTCGGCATTCGCGGACCGCGGGTCCGCCTGTCGCGTCTCGGCCGCCACTTTCTCGACCTACCCGCGCGAACCACGCTTGACTTATCGCCCGATCAAGGGCGTCTCGTGTTCTCACTACTGATGGATGACGCCATGGTGCGGGCGCGCGTTGCTGACGTGATGCGCGCGGCGCGGCGCGGCAACGATGACCAGCTCCGGCTACGGCCGCACGCCGCGTGGGACTACGCCCGCCGGGAGACGGTAGTCTACCTCCAGCAATGCGGTGCGCTCGTCGACAGTGGTGACGGCTTCGCCTTTGACCGCTCTTACGAGTCCCTACTGCCCGGCCACCTGCTAGCGCCCGCTGGCTTGTCCGAAGAGGAACTCTATCGGCGTCTGGACGCGCAACGTCGCCGCGCCCGCGATGCCGAAGAGCTGGTGAAGGCCGAAGAGATCATGCGCCTGGCCGAAATTGGGCGGCCAGACCTCGCAGGGCTCGTCGAGCGCGTCAGCGAGTTCAATGTGGCGGCCGGCTACGATATCCAGTCGTTTAACGAGGAAGACGACTCGCCTCGGTATATCGAGGTCAAGAGCTCGACCGGGCGGCGGCTCGCATTCGAGTGGTCGGCTGCGGAGCGAGAGATGGCTGACCGTTCGGGCGGCAGATATTGGATCTATTTCGTCCCGCTCTCCCAAATCCTGCGCAACCGTCCCCTCCCCATCGTCATGCTCCAAGACCCACTCCAGCACATCGAGGCAGGCAACCTGATCGAACTCCCCGTGTCGTTCGCAGTAACGACAGCACGAACCGATCCGGCGACGGACCAAGGACCAAATGCCCGATTGCCCTGCCTACAGGTCTGGGCACCTCCCGTGACCACTTAGCCCATGGCGGCGGCCATATTCACCCCCGCCTGCTAACGTCGGAAATTACCGGCTTTTTCCGGCGCAGTTCCGAGCGCTGCCGTGGCGCGGCAAGCGGTGCGATATCCACAGCACTCTCGGGAGTGGCGATCCACTCGCGAATCGGAGTGGGTAGCGCCTCGGCGTCGAGCCGCGCGCGGATCACCGCCAAGCGGGGCCGCGAGGATCGAAGTGCGCCGCACACGACGCGAGCCTCCTCGCGATTGCGTATCCGGCCGAGAAGACGGGCAAATGTATCGATCGCGTGCGGTCGGTCGTTGGCTACACCCAGTTCCACGAGCATCACGAGGACGGAGGCGCGGATCTGGGCGTCGCCCACCACCTCGAACAATCGCTCGGCACGCTCAGCGATCCGGTCACAATATTGAAAGCCCCACCGGGAGTCGATCACGTGCTGAGCGAAACGCCGAATCAGCTCCCTGGCTTGGTCCGCATATGCTATCGCATACGCAGCGAACGCGTCCGGGGTAATCCGCATCACTACATCGTGCACCACATCCTTGTCCTCAAGGACCGGAGCCAGTGTCCGCGAGAGTCGTGCGAGGGACTGCACGTCAGGGCCTGAGGCGACGAATAACTTGAGGAGTGCCACCACATCGCCACGAGAGGCGCGGCACGCCAGCGCGCCCGACACAAGTTCGTACTCCGACCGGAGTTCAGCGATGGAACTGTACCGCCGTGCCGGATCCTGTTTCGTGCACTTAGCCACCACCGGCCGCAACTCCGCACGCAATTTGGCCAAGTCCTGGGCGGCGCTAGGTGGATCGCCTGTATAGAGCTCATAAATGATGCGGCCAATCGCGTATATGTCGGCTCGATGGTCCGCATGCTTTGCGTCGTCCTTCTGTTCAGGGGCCATATAGTAAGGCGTGCCAAACCCGTCACCGCTATAGGTATTGCGAGCGGAGGCGCTGTTGACCCGTCGCCCCAGGCCAAAATCCGAAACGACGAGGTCGCCGGCCGCGTCAACTAGTGTAGTGTCTCATAATTAACCTATCTTATTTCTGATTGGCGTGTCTTGTCTTCTGACAGGAGGATAAGACCTTGCGTATCGCACCGACAATCA
>Ga0307476_10001983_pt1 | contig 12317 bp, 9 predicted proteins | sample atmos_gasesECM2C_2_FD_203314 | JGI IMG/M metagenome (GOLD analysis project Ga0307476, IMG submission 203314) | Hardwood forest soil microbial communities from Morgan-Monroe State Forest, Indiana, United States - atmos_gasesECM2C_05 | ecosystem: Environmental > Terrestrial > Soil > Temperate... | reverse complement strand
AGACCCACAAATACTTGCCGCGCTCTTCGCGGCGCTTGCCCGCAGTACCCGGAACCAGCGCGCTGTAGCGTCCTACTTCATGCGCCATATCGCCAACCACCTCCACGCGGATGGGTTCAACCGCCACTTCTCCCAACCCGGATTCTATGGCGGAGAAAAAGAACTCTCGAATCGCAGAAGCACCCCGAAGAAGAGGAAGATTGGAGCGCAGCACCACAGCATCGGGCGTGTAGAGTTCCAATAGTTCATCGAGCTGGCGCGTGTTGCAGGCCAAAACCCATTCCTGCGTGAGGCGGCGCACGGCAGCCTCGCTGCGGCTCATCGGCTCGCCCTTGGCAGCAGCAGCGACGCGTAGGCGATCCGCTTCGCGCGCACTCTCTGGGGCAGTGACTCGCGGCGCCGCACCGGGCCCTTCAACTCCGCCCGGGAAATAGTGATGATGGTAATGATGGTGATAGTGGTGCGCGCCCACGGCCGCCCCGGTGGGCGGATGAGCCTCTGGCTGGGCTCCCTGCGCTGGTAGCGGATTTTGTGCTAATTCCCTGGCGAAATCCGGTAACTCCACGGCGCGGATGTCGAACCCAGGGGAGGCGCGAGCTGGCAATTCATTGGACGCGGCGTCCACAGGAAGTCCACACATGCCACAGAACTTATTGCCCTCGCGGTTATGATGCCCGCAGGAGGGACAATTCCCGGAAGCGCTGCGAATAGTTTCGGCCGCCGTTTCCTCCGCCGCGGTTTCAGAATCCAGATTGGTGGTCAGGCGTTGCATGGCTTCCAGCGCCGCGGCAATCGCTTGGTCATTGGGCTTGGGCCGCCGCATTTCCGGAAAGAAACGCTGGTGGATTTCGTCTGACCCTGGATTGTTTGGGCTCACGGCGGACTCATTCTCTACCCCATCCTGCGCTGGGATTGCGCCGGTTGGCTGTCCGGGTTTCTTGCTCTTATCCACGATTCAGACCGTGCTCTTATTGAGTATGAGCGACGATTCATTCTAGCCCATGCCAGCGACGCTTAGCGGCGGAAGAACTCGATCTTCCCTTCGGCTTCGGTGGGCACGCCGTTGCAGGTCGCGGGACGATACCGCCACGCCCGTACAGTTTGCAGGACGTTGCGATCACCCACTGGGCCGGCACTCTGCAAAATGAGAGGACTGTGCACACGTCCATCAGCACCGATGATGAAGCTCACCTTGACCTTGACTCCGGCAGCCGTCGGAACCATTAGCGGATTTGGCGTCGTTAGAGCTTCGGGAGGCTGAGTGTCCTCGCAGCGCGCCCGCGCACTCGCTCGCCGCACGTCGCTGAACTCGGAGGCGCGAATCGGAGTCCTCCAGAACTTGTGTTCCCGCTCGGACAAACCCATCTGGCTAGGACGAGGAGACGCAGACTGCACAGAAGCAGTTGCCGGAATCGCAAGAACCAGAAACCATGGCCAGAGACTATGAAGCACGTTGCGCGGTTTTCTCCCCGAACGCTTTATGTGCGCAAGTCTAATGCCAGCCTGGGGCGGGCGTAAATAGCTTATTTTCAGCCGTTTCTGGATGGCTCGAGCCACCAAGGGTTTTCCGTGTGAACTCAATTGCACATCTTAAGCGCGGATTGCCGTGAATTCCAGTTGCTCCGGAGCGGCCACTTAATAAGCCAACAGAATTCGCAAGTCGCGGAGATTATTCCCTGTAGGCCCGGTCTCAATCACATCGCCCAGAGCGCTGAAGAGCCGGTAAGCGTCAAATTTATCGAGCCCGGTGCGCGCGTCAAGACCCGCCGCCCCCAGGCGCGCGGCCGTGCTTCCATCCGCTACCGCGCCCGCTGCAGGACTATTCCCATCCACGCCATCGGTCCCCGCGCTCAGCACCGTAATATTCTCGCCGGCAATCTTCCCAGCGCATGCCAACGCAAACTGCTGATTGCGTCCGCCGATGCCTCCGTTGGTGACTTTCACCGTCACTTCGCCGCCCGAAATCAGGCACACGCGCCCGGAATCCCTTCTTAGTTCGCGAAGCCGCTTCAATAGATACTCGGCCGCGCGTTCGTAGTCCCAATCATCGCAAGCGTTGTCCACGTGCACCGCAAATCCTGCGCGCTCGGCCGCGGTTCTCGCCTGCTCGACGGCTGTCTGGTTCGAAAGCACTGGCCACCAGCGCGAACGGTAGAATGCCTGATCGTCGGACTTCGGCGTCTCATCGAGCGCACGGCGCTCAAAAAGTTCTCTGGTGGAGTGCGGCAATTGGGGCGGCAAGCCATGCTTCTCCGCGATGCGATAACAGTCCTCCACGCTGGTTGAGTCGGGCATCGTGGGACCGGAGGCCAAAGCATCGAGCCTGTCGTCCGGAACATCCGACACAAGGAGCGAAACCTGCTGCGCCGGAAATGCCGCGGGCGCCAGTCTTCCGCCTTTCACCGCTGAAATGTGCTTGCGGATGGCATTGATTTCCGCGATCGGTGCCCCCGAATGCACCAGGGCCCGATAGGTTGAGATCAAATCATCGAGCGAGATTTCATCGTCGATAGGCTTCTCGATGATTGATGATCCTCCACCGCTGATCAGGAAAATCACAAGCGAGGCCGCTGTTTGTGCGTCCAGCAATTTCAAGATAGCCTTCGCCGCATGAATGGATTCGGCATTCGGGGTCGGATGCCCGCCACAAAAATAACGAAACCCGCGCACCTGCGAAGCAGGCTCGACCGAACTTGCCACAATACCGTCAAGCGCGGACTCGCCCATTTGCTGGGCGAGCGCCTCAACCATCGTATGTCCAGCCTTTCCGATGGAAATAATCACCACCCGCGAATAAGTCTGCAGGTGGTAAAGATCTTCACGCACGCGCAAAACCCCGCGTTCGCAGTGCACATGCCTCGCAAACCCCTTGGCAATCGAAGACTCGGCCAGCGCATGAAGAAAAATCCCGCAGGCGGCATCTCGCATCCGACGAAATAACGAGTCTCGGTCTGCATCGCACATGGGGAGAAGCTAGATTGAAGGCTTTCCAACGATTCTTTGCCGCACCCAACTTTCGATTGCTTCTCTCAGTTCCCTCAGGCGTCCTTCGAAGAAATGATCCGCGCCTTCGATCACCACCAGCTTTTTCGGCTCGGCCACCGACGCAACCAGGGCCTCCAGCTTCGCCCGTGGACCGAACTGATCGCGGGCGCCGCTCACAAACAATTTCGGCTTAACGCAGTCGCGCAAGAAATCGAATGTGTAAACGCGCGGCGCTTCCGCCTCGGCGGCCACAGGTACCACCGGGGTTCCCACGGCGATCAATGCTTTCACTCGCGCATCCGAAGACGCGGCCTTCAGTCCAACCGCCGCGCCAAAAGAGAATCCCGCAAATATCAAGGGCAGGTGAAACTCCGCGTCGAGCCAACCAAGAGCGGTGCGAACATCTTCGACTTCCCCGTTGCCGTTATCGTGCTCTCCATGGCTGAGTCCGGTGCCGCGAAAGTTAAAGCGCAGAACGGGAAAACCAAAACTGTTCAGCGCCTTCATGGTATGGAACACAACCTTGTTATGTAGCGTTCCGCCAAACAAAGGATGGGGATGACAGACCACCGCTGCATGCGTTGCATTGTCACCACCTGCGTTCAACAGCGCTTCGAGCCTTCCGGCGGGGCCGTCAATGAACAGTGATTTGATTGTTGAAATCTGCGCGTTCACAGCCCTTAGATTACATGATTGACTCAACTCGCCGCCGCTGGGCAAGCTGTGGTTTATCCTTTTCGAATGGACGCTATCACGCTCACCCGCCAACTCGTCGACATCGAATCCATTTCTGGTAATGAAGGTGCGGTGGGAAACTATCTCTACGGAGAACTATGCCGCATCGGCTACCAGACGCGGAGAATTCCTGTGGAAGAGAATCGTTTTGACGTCTATGCCACATCGCCAGAGCAGCCCAATCCAGAGATGGTTTTCTCCACGCACATGGATACAGTTCCTCCCTTCATTGCTTCCTCTGAAGACGCTGCGCGCATTTACGGACGCGGCTCGTGCGACGCGAAGGGAATCATCGCCGCGCAGGTCGCAGCCGCGGAACGTTTACGCCGCGAAGGAATTTATGTTGGACTGCTCTTCGTGGTAGGGGAGGAGCGCGACAGTTTGGGCGCAAAAGTCGCCAACGAATACGCCGCCAACGATCCAGCGCACCGGTGCAAATATATAGTCAATGGTGAGCCGACAGAGAATCGCACCGCACTCGCATCGAAGGGCACTTTGCGAGCGGAAGTCACCGCTTCCGGACGGATGGCGCATTCTGCTTACCCAGAACTCGGGGACTCGGCGATCGACAAGCTGATTGCGGTGCTCACGCGCTTGCGCGCGATGCCGTTGCCATGTGATGGGGAGATCGGTGCTTGCACTCTGAATATTGGATTAATTGAAGGCGGTCGCGCGCCCAACGTGATTCCTGATTACGCGCACGCGGATTTGCTCTATCGTCTGATCGGTCCGTCCCGCGATTTGCGGCGCCAGATTCTCGAGACTGCGGGCGATCAAGCGGAGGTTAAGTTTCCACTGGAACTTCCCTTTTTGCGCCTACGCACGGTCGACGGTCTGCCCACGATGATCGCGGCGTTCACTACCGATATTCCCAGGCTGACAAATTGGGGTGAGCCGCTACTGATCGGTCCGGGATCGATTCACGTCGCGCATACCGATGGTGAGTTCATCGATAAGCAGCAACTGGCGGAAGCGATTGATTTGTACTGCACTATCACGAAGCGGCTGGTTTAAAGTTTGCAGGTTGGCACTCGGCTGACGTCAACTCACCCGGTGCATTTAGACTGTAAGGATCATGACCACTACAACCCACAACGCCCTCGCGCGCGCGTCTTCCGCCTACCTGCGATCCGCCATGCACCAGCCTGTCCAGTGGCACGAATGGAATGAAGACGCGTTCGCTACCGCGCGGCGGGAGAACAAGCCCATGCTGCTCGACATTGGCGCGGTGTGGTGCCACTGGTGCCACGTGATGGACCGCGAGTCTTATGACGATCCGGAAGTGGCCGCGATCGTGAATGAGCATTTCATCGCGGTTAAAGTCGATCGCGATGAGCGTCCCGATATCGACAGCCGGTATCAGGCGGCGGTCAGCGCGGTCAGCGGGCAGGGTGGTTGGCCGCTCACTGCATTTCTTACTCCCGATGGCAAGCCGTTTTATGGCGGAACTTATTTTCCGCCGAGCGACGGATATGGTCGGCCAAGCTTCAAGCGCGTGCTGCTCAGCATTGCCAGCGCTTACAGGGAAAAGAACGGCGATGTGATGGAGCAGGCGAAGATGGTGGAGAGCACGATTGCGCAGGCAGAATCATTTGCCGGGCGCAGCGGCCGGGTTTCGGAAAGCATCATTACGACAATTCAGGAATCCGCATTCAAGATGTTCGACGCGCAGCACGGGGGGTTTGGGCAAGCACCTAAATTTCCGCACCCTTCGGCGTTGGATCTACTGATCGAGCGTTATGCTCGAACCCAGGACGCAAACCTGCGGAACGTGATTGTCACCACGCTGGAGCGCATGGCCAAGGGCGGCGTCTACGATCAACTCGCGGGAGGATTTCATCGTTACTCGGTCGACGAGCGCTGGGTGGTACCGCACTTCGAAAAGATGTGCTACGACAATTCAGAGTTACTGAAAAACTACGTGCACGCCTATCAGGCCACAGGCTCGGAGGTCTTCGCAAATGTCGCACGCGACATTATTCGCTGGATGGACGAGTGGCTGAGCGACCGGCAACGTGGCGGCTTTTATGCTTCGCAGGATGCCGACATTTCGATGGACGATGATGGCGACTATTTTACGTGGACGCTTGACGAGGCCCGCGCCGTCCTGAGCGAAGAAGAAGTGCAAGTTGCGGCCCTGCATTATGACATCAACGAGGTGGGCGAGATGCACCACAATCCGGCAAAGAATGTGCTCTACGTGCGTGCGCCGATCGATGAGATTGCGCGGCGCATGAGCCTCAAGGTTGAGCGAGCGAAAGAAATTCTGAATACAGCGAAGAAGAAGATGTATGCCGCGCGCTTGCAGCGACAGACTCCGTATCTGGACAAGACAGTTTATGTAGGATGGAACAGCATGTGTGTTTCGGCCTATCTGGAAGCAGCGAAGGTCCTGAATTTGGCCGATGCGCGCCGTTTTGCTCTGCGTTCGCTGGATCGGATTCTGGCCGACGCGTGGAAGCATCAAGCCCACGCGGGCGAGGGCACCCGCGGTCCACAGGCTGGCTCGCGACTCTTGCACGTCGTCGCTTATTCTGATCCGAATGCTCCGCACCGTGAAGTTGCGGGACTGCTCGAGGACTACGCCGCCACGGCGCTGGCCTGCCTCGACGCTTACGAGGCTACGGCTGCCCTAAGTTATTTCAAGTTCGCGCGCGACATCGCCGATACGATGATTGTGAAATTCTTCGACCCGGTTTCAGGAGGATTCTTCGACGCCGAGCCGGTCAGCGACGGCAAAAGCCTGGGGGTGCTCTCAACGCGCCGCAAGCCCTTGCAGGATTCTCCCACGCCGGCTGGCAATCCCATGGCTGCGATCGTGTTGCTGCGGTTGCATGACTACACTGGCAACGCATCTTATCGCGACCAGGCGGAACAGACGCTCGAAACCTTTGCCGAAGTGGTGGGGCAGTTTGGAATTTTTGCCGCGACTTACGGAATCGCTGTATCGCGTTTCCTGGAGAATCCGGTTCAGGTGGTCGTGATTTCTGAAAGTACAGTGGACGCTGAAGGCTTTGATCTCGCCGCTTCGGCCAATGCGGCTTTCGCTTTCAACAAGACAGTAATCAGGCTGACAGCAAATAAGGCGGTGGCGGCAAATCTTCCCCCGGCCCTGGCGGCCACTCTTCCGAATCTGCCTGAATTGAAATTAGAGAAGGCGTTTGCGGTTGTGTGTTCCGGCTTTGCCTGCCAGCCTCCTATCAAGGATGCAGAGCAGTTGCGGCGGGCGGTTGAAGCCACGGTTCGACAGCGACCTTCCAACTAGAAGAACGGGTTGTGGTAACGATTCCGCAAAAAAACGGGGCTGACGGTTTATATGAGTCCGTCAGCCCAAAAATTGCGAGCCCTAGGTTCGGCCCAAGTTACATTTCGTTACTTTGGTGACCTTGCAGCAATAGCCGACCTTCGATGATTATTACTTTACCGTTGGAGGTAAAGCAACGCATTTACCTTGCAGTTGTTGTTGTGGTGGGCATACAGCTATCGGCCCTCCGTCCGGGGCGGGAACCTGCGGAACGGCGGCTGCTAAGTATGTGCCCACTAATCCACACATCAGGATCGAAATCCTGATCGCTTGCTTCATTGGGTTTTCTCCTAGCGTCTAGGCCTAAGAAAAATAAGCTTTTTGCGACGCGGGGGAATTATACGGCACGAGTCAAGCCCCCCTGTACGAATCCCCGGATTCTTCCTAGCCACAACTTTCAGCTGGAAATTATGGAGGCAGACGGAAGGCCTTCACGAAGCCGACAAGTCCTTCGTAATCAACAACCCGTAATGATTATCTAAACCCAACTTGCAATCCACAACGCAGGCGATATTCGGCTCGGTCAGGGCAGAAAGGGAGTTTACGAAATCCGGAATTACTCCTGGGGCGGAAACTGCAGTCAGAAAGTGCCTGGCGGGGAAATCGGTCGCCGCGATTCTGAAAAGGCCGGGGTTACTTGGTCGATGCGACGCCGTCGGAGACGCGGGGGAAGCCCAAAGTGCCGTTCAAACCAGCACCCGCCTGAGCCGCAGCCGCTTTGGCGGGGGCGACATTTTCTTGCGGGATCGAAGGCGCGGTTTGCGTTCGCGACAGGGCTCGATCGACCATGCCTTCAAACATTGGGATCAAGGAGTCCGCAGGAAGTGGATGATGGATGTCAGTCAGGCTCTGCTCCCAGCGTTGGGGCCGCAGCAGGTTAGCCGGAGCTTCGCGGACGGGGCTCTCGGCCAGAGTATATGTCAACCAGACCAACAATGCGCAATTGTAGGCGGCCATGTTGACCAAACCCATCGAAAGATTATTCAAATGATCTCCCACCCAGGACGCCACCAGCGAAAGTTCTACCATGGCAAAACAACCGAACCCCAAAGCGATTCCGAAGCTGTATTGCCGCCGGCTCACGCCCAGGTAGCGGGCGAAGAAGATCAGGAAAAGCACCATGCCAACTTGAATAATGCGAACACAGCGTTGCGCGGTGAGGATAGCCTGTACCCAAGGGGCTGTATCCGACGAATTTGTGGAAACCGATACCACACCAGCCACCAGCAGCATGACCAGTCCGGCCCACTTGAACAGCACAGTTCCTAAGTCCCGCAAAGTGTGGAACGGCCGGAAAGCGTCGAGGAAGGCTTCATGAATCACCTTGAAGCCCAAAGCCACACTAACGGCTGTACTCAGCCAGCTGAGGTAAGGCCAAGCGGCAAGGTTGTAGCGATAAGTTGGAAAGACCACTGCAAAGGTGGCAATTTGGGCAATAATGTAGGTGAAGAAATACTTGAACTGCCGGTGTCGGCCGAAGCGAAACATAGCCGCCGCGATAGCCGTCTGCAAAATGGGATGGGTAATCCAGAGAACGTAATAAAAGATCTTGATTTTGTCGCCCATCGCAACAGTTCTCCAGATGTTCAGAACGAATCGCCGGCAAGAAACAGGCAGTGCTCAATTGAACAACAAAGGTGACTAAGAGAAGTTAAACCTTTTGATGCGGACGTTCAATGTACTCAGGTAATCCAAAGTAACGTTACCATTGTGCCATTTGCTGAGCCCAGCGGTTCGGAGAAGGAGCGGTCGAGCCCAAGTCGGGGTTTAAGACTGATCATAATCTTGAAGTCCCACATACACTCTCAGCGCCAGCCTGCGAAGTGCATCCGCCTCGCTCCCTTTAAGCATCGGGCACGGAGTGGATGTAGGCGCGCATCATGCGCACTTCATCGTCTTTCTCATTCAAGTCGTGCAACAGGATGTCGCGCAGCGAGACCATGCCGACCAGGTGTCCTTCATGGCATACGGGAAGGTGACGAAAGCTGTGCCGCCGCATAATGGTCATGCAGTTTTCCAACTGCTCATGCATGTTGACGGTCAGGGGGTCGTCGGTCATGACCTCGGCGAGGCAGGTGCTGCGAGGATCGCAACCCTCCGCGACGACGCGCTTCATCAGATCGCGCTCGGAAAAAATCCCAACTAGTTTGCCATTGTGCAAGACGGGTACGGCGCCGATGTTGCGTTCCACCATGGCACGCACCGTCTCCAATACGGTCTGCCCCATTTCTGCCTGGTAAGTTTCCTGGTTCTTGATCAGATCACAAATACGCACTGGATCCTCCCGGGTTAGTGAGTTCCGAGCACCCCAAAAAGCCACACCGGGGGGCGAGTATATGCCCAAATCAGATGCATGGGAAGCGCTAAACAGTTGGGAAAAAAGAAAAAATCAAAGGGGGGACCATATGAGGAAACCGGGGAGAATATAGTGACTGAAGGCGCCGCGTCCCAAGCTCGATTCGGACCTATCTAACGGTCTTACTGCCGGTCTTACTGCCGCGAGTTGAGCCTTCCGGCCCAAGAAACACGAAGTAGGAGCAGTTCCACCACGATGTAGGCAGGCTCCCGGACGGCCGTGCCGTGAGCACGATGTTATATTCCCCACTCTTGCCCAGTCCGATCTCTCGAAGAGCATCTTCATGCGGCATTCCGAGCCGAGGCGGTTGATCATCGTGAGGGCCTCTGTTTGGCTCAACGACAGCCAGCCGCGCCAAGAATTCATTAAGCTCCACGCTGCGTCCCCACCCCGTCACCACGAATGAGACTTCGGCGTCCTGCGAGGAAAAATGCCAGGCCAGCGACGCCGCCAGGTTCACCGCTCGTTCGTAGGCCGCATCGGAAATCAGCCCGGCCGGAGGGTTGTCGAAGACGATGCAAAGCTTGCGTTCGTCCTCACGGCTGAATTCACGCACTTTCAGAGAGCCCGACTTCGCCGTCGCCTTCCAGTCCACGTGGCGCGCCGAATCTTCTGGCAAGTACTCGCGGATGCGGTAAAGGTCCGATCCGCGCCCGCGCACAAAACTTTCCCATTCACCGCGCACCAGCGGCAGGATCTCGAACAGCTCGTCCGGCGGTTCAACCGGCGGATAGACCAGAATCTCACGCTGCAGGGCAACGTGCCGCGTCTTGGTGAGGAAAGCGAATGGAAACCGCGTCGCCACTCCGAAGCTCGACTCGCAATAGCGCCCTCGACGATCGAAGCGTAACTCCAGATCCGCCGTCAACTCAACTTGCGGAGGTAAGTAAGGAAAGTAAACCATGCCCTCGAAAATTCCCGGTGGAGCGCCCGCCACCTCGACCCGCCGCACCCGATAGTCCCGTAACCTCACCCACTGATTCTGCGGGGGACGATTCAGGGGGAAAACGAAAGTTGTCGGCTCCCATCGCCACTGCTTGCGGACTTTCTTCTCCTTGCGCGCCGGCACGACGCGAACGGAAAACGACGGCAACAACCGCCGCGAATTGCGGAGCCCGATTCTTCCCACCGCCGCCCGTCCGGCAAACACGTGATCGGGCAGACGCACATCCAGTCTTAATCCACGAAGCACCAGCCCCGATACCACGCCGGAGACCAAAATCGCCGCCAGCATTGCTGACACTACGATAAAAAGCAGATTGTTTCCGGTGTTCTGGGCCGCAAAGCCGATCACCAGCGTGACCAGCGCATAGACCACGCCCGCCTTCGTCACTTCATAGTGAAATGTCTGCCGCAGCCGCTCCAATGCTACGCGCTGCGCCAGGTACGGCACTGTGACCAGCCCTACAAATGCCGCCATCAACAGCGCCACAGCCGCCAGAATCACCGACGCCCACAGATGTCCCGCCTCGCCCGACACGGTCGAAAAAAGCGCTGCCCCAAACGCCAGCGCCAATCCCGCCAGCGCCAGCAAAAACTTGGCCCACACCTCCGCCGTAGCCGATTGCAGCCACGCCGGCGCGCCCGCGCCCTGGCCTTTGTCCGCAGTTACAGAATTTATGGTTGGCGACCCCACTGCTCGCAGCCTAGCACCGTAGAGAGGAACGATCAACGAGAAGAGGCTTGCGGAGAAAGCCTTCGTAACCTAAAGTCCGGTGAGGAAACCAATAAGGCCGGGTACTCCCAGATCAATACTCCGCCAGCTCCTTCATGGCGCGGAAAAGGTCATTTGCCTGCGGCAAGATGGCGTCTTCCAGAATCGGCTGGTAGGCGACAAAGGTGTCGGCAGCGGCAACCCGGCGCACTGGCGCATCGAGTTGATCGAAAAGCTGATCGCCGATGCGTGCTGCGATCTCCGCACCGTAACCCCAGCTCAAAGTATCTTCGTAAGCCACCAGAACGCGATTCGTTTTCGTGACCGAGGCTGCGATCGTCTCCCAGTCGAACGGATTCAGGCAGCGCAAATCGATCAATTCCACTTTCACGCCATGCTCGCGCTCAATCTTCTGCGCAGCCTGCAGCGCCCGCGGAACCACGGCTCCGTACGTGATTACTGTCAGGTCCGTTCCCGCGTTCACAATCTTCGCCTTGCCGAACGGAATCATGTAATCCGGCCCGGGATAGGTCGCGCGGCCGAAAGTCTCGCGATAGAGGCGCTTATGTTCTAGAAACAATACCGGATCGTCGGAGCGGATCGCCGTGCGCAGCAACCCCGCGGCATCCAACGCATTCGAAGGGAAAACAACTCTGAGTCCCGGAATGTGGGTGAACACGCTCTCGCCGCATTGCGAGTGATAAATCGCGCCTCCGGTCAAATATCCACCGATCGCTACTCGAATGACCACCGGGCAGGAAAATGCATTATTCGAACGCCAACGGATCACCGAGAGTTCGTCGCGAATCTGCATCATCGCGGGCCAGATGTAATCGAAGAACTGGATCTCCACCACCGGCTTCAGTCCGCGCGTCGCCATACCGGTCGCGCGGCCCACGATGGCGGCCTCCGCCAGCGGAGAGTTGAACACCCGGTCATTGCCAAACTCGCACTGCAAGCCGAAGGTTAGCTTGAAAACTCCGCCCTTCCCTTTAACCAGCTTGCGTTTCAGATATTCTTCTCGGCTGCAATCCGCCACGTCCTCCCCGAAGATTACGATGCGCTCGTCGCGCTTCATTTCGTCGCGCAGCGTTGTATTGATCAGATCGGCCATGGTCTTGGCTACGGGTTTTTTGCCGTCGGCGGAATCCGGTCCAGCAACCGCCTGCGTATCAAATGCCGAGGAAGTTGGATCAATGTCAGGCGAGTACACATAATGCAGGACACTCTCCGGCGCCGGCGGCAATGCTGCGAGAGCCTGGTCCACCGCAACTTGTAGTTCT
>Ga0307476_10001982_pt1 | contig 12318 bp, 11 predicted proteins | sample atmos_gasesECM2C_2_FD_203314 | JGI IMG/M metagenome (GOLD analysis project Ga0307476, IMG submission 203314) | Hardwood forest soil microbial communities from Morgan-Monroe State Forest, Indiana, United States - atmos_gasesECM2C_05 | ecosystem: Environmental > Terrestrial > Soil > Temperate... | reverse complement strand
GGCAGAAACCACTATGGTGCCATTCTTGCCCGTGGTTGTAGGGGTGGTGGACATAAACTCTCCATTTCAGTTCCCTGAACTGTACAGTTTCCCAGAAGAGGCAGTCAATGACGTTGAGCGCCCCCCGCATTACCAGGCCCCCTTTCCCTTCTCTTGAGGGCCTAGGTTTTGAGGAAGCCGAGCGGATGGAATGAAACGGCTCGATCCCCGCAGGAGCCAAGTAATGAAACTTCATTTCCTACTGCTTGTTGCGGGCTTTGTCGCATCGGCACGGCCCAATCGCCCCTGGAAACACGACCGACTGCAACGATCGACGCCGGCACCCTGCAAGGCGCGAACTTTGGCCCGGCGCCAAATGAAGTCATGTTTCTTGGCATTCCCTAGGCTACGCCGCCGGCGGGGGAACTGCGTTGGAAGCCTCCGCAACCTGTGGAGAAATGGCATGGCGCGCGCAAAGCCGATACTAAGGAGCGGCCTGCCCGCAAGCCGTGGAGCCGAACTGGAACGGGTATGAGAAAGAGATCAGACGTTCGAACCGTATTACAGCCTTCACACAGATGAAGACTGTCTCTACCTGAACGTGTGGACCACGAACCTGCCCGGTGCTGGGCCTATCGCCGCGAAGCTTCCTGTGATGTTCGTGATTCACGGTGGAGGCAACAGTGATGGCGCCTCCCAGGTCCCTCCGATGGGATCACTGTTGGCGCGCAAAGGAGTCGTGGTGGCAGGGGAGCCCGCCCGTTTGGTCGGAAATTCTCAGCAAGCTGCCGCCGCCGAGAGAGAAGGAGCGGCTGCGTCCTTAACTAATAATGTGGTGCGCCGCTCTTCAGTGAGGGGCTCTCGGCAGTGAGGGTGCTCCTGTGGCCGCTTTCTAACCTATTGATAGAGCTGATGTTGCAATGGGGCGCGAAGCCATGAGCGATAGAACTGGTTGCTATCGCTCACCAGATACCGTAATCTGAGTGATAGAAAGGGTGGCTATCGCTCATGACCTGGAACTGGCAGCAGCCTGACTGGCCCAGATTCGCCTGGAATCCGTCCCGCCTCGCCGCGGCCGAACAGCAGTTCCTCGTCGGGGGAGGGACATTTGTCGGGGCAATCAAGCATCTTTCCGACGAAGACCGCAATCAGCTGACGGTCGAGGCGATGAGCGCGGAAGCGCTGACCACTTCGGAAATCGAAGGCGAGATTCTGGATCGGGTGAGTGTTCAGTCATCCATCCAGCGGCAGCTGGGATTGGCAGCGGACAACCGGCGAGCGGCACCGGCCGAGCGCGGCGTTTCAGAGATGGTGGTCAATCTCTACAAGACCTTCGCCGCGCCGCTTTCGCACGACACATTGTTCGGATGGCATCGCGAGCTCATGAGCGGCAGGCAGGATCTGCAGGATATCGGCCGATACCGTACGAGCGATGAGCCGATGCAGGTTCTCTCCGGCGCGATGGGCTCGCCGAAGATTCATTTTGAGGCCCCGCCATCGGCGAAGGTTCCATCGGAGATGAAGCAATTCATTACGTGGTTCAATCGAACTGCTCGCGGAGGTCCGGAGCCGTTACCGGCGCTGACAAGGGCAGGGGCTGCTCACCTGTATTTTGAATCGATCCACCCGTTTGAGGACGGCAACGGCCGCATCGGCCGCGCGCTTGCGGAAAAATCCTTGGCCCAGAGTCTAGGCCAGCCGTCCCTGATCGCGCTTGCGACGACGATCCTTGCGCGGCGCGTGCACTACTATGCTGCGCTGGAAGCAGCCAACAAAAGCAACGAAATCACCGAGTGGCTGGCCTGGTTTGCCGGCACGACAATCGAAGCGCAGCGGCGTACCCTTGCGCTCATCGAATTCCTCATCGACAAGACGAAGCTCCTCGACCGCATCCGCGGAAAGATCAACGACAGGCAAGAGAAGGCGCTCCTGCGGATGTTCAGGGAGGGGCCGGAAGGATTCAAGGGCGGCATGAGCGCCGGCAAGTACAGCACCATCACGGGCGCGTCTCCCGCGACAACGACACGTGACCTTGCGGACCTGACGGAGAAAGGCGCACTCATCAGGGAAGGGGAGCGCAGGCATGCGCGCTACAAACTGAATGTTCCCTTGCGGCACGTGCCCCATATATCGGTGAATGAACGCGGGGAGATTATCGAGGGCTGATCTCATCGCAGGAGAGTTGAGGCTTAATCGAGCCGTGAACTTGACTTGCTGGCTGGGGCGTGCCTGATCTTACGAGTGTGAGTTCTGCAAGCACGGAAGGAACCCTGCGCGATTGGAGGTACGGGAACACACAGGCGGAACGCCTCTGTGCTGCTCTGTTGCATTTAGAGTCCTTCGAGGATGTCGCCCCACAACATCCATCGGGAGGACCCCCCGGCCTGAAAGATGTCCGCTGCAATCGCAACGGGAAAGTGTGGATGGCGGCTGCATACTCTCCCCCGACGCCCCGTCCTTGAAGGATATAAGACGAAATTTGAGCATGACTTTGCAGGAGTAGCCACCAATGGTGCGCACGGATTTGCGTTCTTCGTTAATCAGCCAATGACGATCGGAGAGCGTGAACTCTTACAGGCCAAAGCGGGCGCTGTTCCCGTTGAGATCTATCATCTTGAGAGAATACGATCCTTACTGGATTCACCCAAAGGGTGACGGGATTCGGGCTCGAGTATCTACGGATTCAATAGCGGAGATTCTTGTTGAGTGACACAGCCCGTGCGGATCGATGTAAGAGAGAATTGGCGGGCTAAAGGTGTAATCTGCGAAGAATCAATAATTTCCTGCTTCCACTCCGATTCCATCGCAATGCCACCGCTGTTCCATTTACACGCGTTTCGCCCTTGCGGTAAAAGATGCGATTTACCGCACGCGCGGCCAGACGTATAGGGTTGATTGCCATCATCGACGACGAGCCCGATGCCGGACTCAGAGGATGACCCAATCGAGTCAGGGGGTAAGGCCCAATGAGTCGGATGAGCGAAGATTTCCTCGAATCCGATTTGCATTGCAGGCCCCATGCCGAGGATGTCGGGTCTAGAGTTGCAGGCCAAGCTGCAATAAAAGCAACAAAACGTTCCCAACATCAAAGAATGAACGCCTTGCCCTTAGACTCAAGTGACTCCGCCGCCCGCCAACCCACAAGCCGGTCGGCTTGGAGGCGTCTCCAAGGTTACTCGTTTGCGGTTCTTTCCGTCGCGGTGGCGTTGGCGATGGCGTTGTTGCTCGATCACTTCGGGTTTCGCGATGCGAGGGTTCCCCTCTTTATCTGCGCGAGCGCCATCGGCTCCTGGTATGGAGGGCCAGGCCCATCTGTGCTGGCGGTCGTCCTGTCCTCGTTCGCATTCGACTACTTCTTCGTGCCACCACTTTATACCCTCTACATTGCACCCTGGGAGATTCCGTATTTCGTCATCTTTACGTTATTCACTCTACTCGTGTCATGGTTCGCCAGGATTCGCCGTCGCGTCGAAGAGAACTTGCGCCGCACCCGCGACGAGCTGGAATCTGTCAATCACGAACTCGCAAAACGCTCGGCGGCAATGGAAGCGAGCAATAAGGAGTTGGAAGCTTTTGCGTATTCCGTATCGCACGATCTACGCGCGCCCCTGCGCCACGTGTCCGGATTTGCGGAGCTATTGCGAAGCAGCGCAGGCCCAGTCCTCAATGAAAAAAGCGCACGGTATCTCGCGGTGGTCCTGGAAGAAGCGAATCGGATGAGCAGCCTGATCGATGATCTGCTTGCGTTTTCTCGAATAGGCCGCGCGGAAGCTCACTATTCCAGCATAAGCCTGCAGGAGATTGTTCAGGAAGCTGTAGGCGAGGCAAGCCAAGATATCAACGGCCGCAACATCGCCTGGAGGGTAGATGCCTTACCCGAATGGTATGGAGATCAATCGATGCTGCGCCTCGTTGTGATCAACTTGTTTTCCAACGCCGTGAAATTCACCCGCACACGATCCGAACCCGAAATTGAAATCGGATGCAGCGAACGTAAAAACGACCATGTGGTGCTGTTCGTGCGGGACAACGGCGTTGGATTCGACATGAAATATTCCAACAAACTCTTCGGCGTCTTCCAGAGGCTTCACTCGCGAGAATCTTTTGAGGGGACGGGAATCGGCCTGGCTACGGTTCAGCGCATAGTGCACCGCCATGGTGGGCGCGTGTGGGCGGAGGGCAAAGTGGAAGGCGGCGCCACCTTCTACTTCTCACTTTCTAAACTCACTGGAGCGAACTGACATGGATGTTCTCGGGCGGATCTTACTGGTTGAAGACGACCCAAAAGATGTTGAGCTTACGATGACCGCTTTGGATGAATATAACCTCGCCAACGAGGTGGTGGTCGCCACTGACGGTGAACAAGCCCTGGATTATCTCTACTACCGTGGCGAATTCATGCGGCGTGCCCCCTCGAATCCGGCGGTCCTTCTTCTCGATCTAAAACTGCCGAAGATCGATGGACTCGAGATACTGCAACAGATCAAGAGCGACGACAAACTGAAGATGATTCCGGTGGTTGTGCTCACGTCATCACGCGAAGAAAAGGATATGGTTGCCAGCTACAAATTGGGCGTCAATGCCTATGTGGTAAAGCCAGTCGATTTCCATGAATTCGTGAACGCAATCAAGGAACTCGGTGTTTTTTGGGCCGTTATAAACGAGCCTCCAGCCGGGAGTGCCAGAAAGCACTGAAGAGGCCATGACTCCTCGTTCCCAACTTCTCTATCTGGAAGACGACCTCGCCGATGTTGAGTTGTTGCGGGAGGCGCTCCAAGCAGACGGTCTCGCTTGTGACATCAGCCGTGTGGACACGGAATCCGGCTTTCTCAATGCACTGCAACAGGATGGTTTTGACTTGATCCTGGCGGATTACACTCTGCCCTCATTCGATGGCCTGTCCGCATTGAGGATGACACGGCAGCAAAAGCCGGACCTACCATTTATCTTCGTCTCTGGAACCATAGGTGAAGAGACTGCGATCGAGGCACTCAAGACGGGCGCGACCGATTATGTCTTGAAAACGCGTCTGTCTCGCCTTGCGCCCGCGGTGCGCCGGGCGTTGCGGGAAGCCAGGGAAAGGCTGGAGCTCCGCAGCGCCGAACGTGAAATCCGGGAACGCGAAGCGGAGATCAGACGCCTTGTGGATGCCAGCATCATCGGAATCTTCATCTGGGACTCCGAAGGGCAACTTCTTGAGGCGAATGACGCATTTCTGCGCATGATGGGATACAGCCGCGAAGAACTGCTCTCACGTGAAATGTGCTGGACCGATCTCACCCCGCCGGAATGGCTCGAGCACGACGGACGCCTATGGGTGCCAAAGCTGAAGATGACCGAGAGTTTGCAGCCCTTCGAACAGGAATACCTCAGGAAAGACGGCAGCCGCGTGCCTGTGCTGATCGGGGCCGCGAGCTTCGATGAAAGCATGAACCGGGGTGTGGCATTTGTGCTTGACCTCACCGAGCGCAAGCGGGCCGAAGAAGCTGCTCGCCGAAGCGAGAGAGAGCTTCGCGATGTAATTGAAACCATTCCGGTTATGGCCTGGAGTGCCCTGGCGGATGGCTCGAATGCATTCGTAAGCAGCCAGTGGATGGAATTCACTGGCTTGTCGGCGGAGCAGACTGCTGGTTCAGGTTGGCATGCTGTCATTCACCCCGATGACGTTCAACGACACATAGACAAATGGCGGATGTGCGTCGTAACCGGCGACCCACTGGAGATCGAGGTGCGCATGCGGCGCACCGACGGGCAGTATCGCTCGCATTTGTGTCGTGGCGTGCCGCTGCGAAATGAACGAGGAAGTATTGTCAAATGGTATGGCGTCCTCACCGACATCGAAGATCGCAAGCGCGCTGAGGAAGCTTTGAAGCGAAGCGAATTTTATCTCAGCGAGGCGCAGAAGTTGACCCATACGGGTAGCTGGGCCTGGCGCGTTTCGGATCGAAATGTGGTTCACCTGTCCGAGGAATGGTATCGCATTTTTGGGATAGATCCAGCGGACGAAGCCCCGCATTGGGAGAAGCGGCTCGACCTCGTCCACCCAGATGATCGTCTAGCCTGGAAGAACACGATTGAAGGGGCAATCGTGGAAAAAACCGATTACGACATGACTTTTCGAATTGTTTTGCCGGGTGGAATCGTGAAATGGATCCGCACAGTTGGCCACCCCGTCCTGAGCACAACCGGGGATTTAGTGCAATTCCTTGGCAGTTCGACTGACATCACCGATCACAAATGCGCTGAGCAAGAGCATGAAAAGCTGCGCCAGCTAGAGGCCGAGATCGCGCACATCAATCGTGTGAGCACGTTGGGGGAAATGGCCGCGTCCTTGGCGCACGAAATCAAACAGCCAATCGCGGCCGCCATCACCTGCGCCAATAGTTGCATCGAATGGCTTGCGCACGAACCGCCCAACCTTGATCGGGCTCGGGCGGCAGCCGCCAGAATCGATAAGTATGGGAATCGTGCGGCCGAGATCATCGACCATATGCGTTCGTTCTACAGGAAATCTCCTCCACAACGTGAGTTGGTCGAGGTGAACGGAATTGTCCAGGAAATGCTCACGCTGCTGAAAGGTGAGGCTAGGCGATCCGCAATTGCCATGCGCACGGATCTTTCCTCCGTGCATCCTAGAATCATGGTCGATCGTGTACAGCTGCAGCAGGTGTTCATGAACCTCATGCTTAACGCCATCGAAGCCATGGCAGACTCAGGCGGAGAGCTTACAGTGAAGTCGGAACTGCAGGACGGTCACTTCAAGTTCTCGGTCAGTGACACCGGCGTGGGGTTGCCAGCGGAGATGGAACAGATCTTTTCTGCCTTCTTTACCACCAAGCCGCTAGGCAGCGGGATGGGGTTAGCCATCAGCCGTTCCATTGTGGAGTCGCATGGTGGCCGTTTGTGGGCAACCGTCAACGATGGACGGGGTGCAACCTTTCATTTTACCCTGCCGACCGATTTCCAGTAGTCATTGAGTTTGGGCACCTATCCACCGCGGACCACTGTTATGTGATCGGCAGATGGATTTTGTTCAGGAACACGCTATAGCGTGGATCCCCGTGCAAGTTCCTTAGCTCTGGGAGCAAGTTCGTCATGGGTACCTCGTCTTCATGTTGAGCATAAGCCTGATCCAGCCACACGAACGCTTCATCTCGCTGGTTTCGAAACGCATACACTTCGGCAACCAAGAACGCCTCACGTGTACTGTATTTCGCAATCAGCTCTTTCAAAGCGGCCTCCGATTGTTTTTCCCGGCCAATCACTGCGTACGTAAGAGCGTATAGATACGTGCGTACGGCATCAGATCGTACTCGTTCGATTTCAGGTAACGCATCCTGGGGCCGCCCCCGCATCAAATAAATTCTGCTTAGCAGGACGGGACCGAGGAAAACATCGGGGCTTAATTCTAGGGACTTCTTGACATCCGCTTCGGCTCCAGCAAGCTGACCCTCGTAAAATTCAATTTCGCCACGCCGGTGCCAGCTGGAGGCATTGAGCGGATCTAACTCGACGGCACGGCGAGCTAATGCCAGAGCCTCGTCAGAACGGCCGAATGTGAGTGCGGAGGAGGCTGCCTGATCCAGATACTCAGGATTTCCCGGATCGAGCGTAGTCGCCCGCCGGATGGATTCATCTGCGCCAGCCCAATCGAAATCAACATATTTCTTAAGCCTCCCCACTTGGGAGTATGCCTCTGCAAGGTTCGGGTCCAGCGCCAAGGCCCGCTCAATCGCCTCACGCGCAAGCCGGTGACCCCTCTCCATAGGGATTAGACCCTCCTCTGCCTGCCAGTGGAGTGCTCGAGACAACCAGACCCAAGCCAGCGCATAGCTGGGATCAAGTTGAGTCGCCCGTTCGAAATACCTTGCAGCCATGTCTGTATCCTTGTCGGTATCCCGCTGAAAGAAGTAGTACCCGTGCAAGTAGGCATCGAAGGCTTCTGGATTTACGGGGTGCGGCCGCGCTAACTCAGCTCGTTGTTGCGAGGTCAAACGGAGTTCGATCTCTCGCGCAACCTCCTTAGCTACGTCGTCTTCCACATAAAGAATGTCTGTCGCGACATAATTGTAATCGTGGGACCACAGATGAGTTTGGTCCTTCACCTGAATCAGCTGACTAGTAAGGCGTATGTGATCTCCACTGCTGCGGAGGCTGTTTTCCAGCACATACTGCACCGAAAGATCGCGCCCGATCTGGTCTAGGCGTTCGTCCTTGTGTTTGTATCCCATCACCGAAGTCCGCGCGATCACGGCCAATTGTTCCGGGTTAAGGCGACCTAACTGTGAAATCGTTTCCTCGGTTAGGCCGTCCGCAAGATATTCTTTACCGGGATCGCCTGTGAGATTCTGAAACGGCAGGACGGCAAGCATGATTCTTTCTGATTTTGGCGGGGTGATAGCCCGAAAGTGCCGCCACGAGATATAACCCCCGCTCACCAGGATGACAGCAGACCCAAGCACGACCGCAGCCTTCCTCCAACGAGGCTTAATTTGCGGTTCAACTCTCGCCGCGTTCTCGCCCATCTCGGCGGCAGGCTTCGCGCTGTTCTCTCGGCCTTTCTCCAAAATGGGTCCCGTCGTTGATTCCGGGTGTTCGATGGTCAGCATCAATCGATAGCCACGCCGTCCCAAAGTCTCGATGTACCGAGGGTTGTCCGCCGAATCTCCCAGGGCACGGCGTAGGGCCTTGATCGTCGAGTTGATGCCCTGATCGAAATCGATGACCGTATCATTCCCCCACAACCTGCTCTTGATTTCCTCGCGGGAGACAATCTTGCCCTCACATTCGACGAGCATCCGCATAACCTGAAACATTTGTTCTCTGAGGAGAACTTTATTGTTGGGATCGGGTGCATCAACTGATCGTAGTTCGCCAGTACGGAGGTCGAGTTCAAAGTCTCCGAATCGAACGCGCTCTGAGGGATGGGTATACATACGCACGGCATGCGAAATACAGACACGCAAAATACAGAAAGGTGAATGTACCAATGCGACCCGGAATTGTCTAACACAAAATGCACCGATACAGCTAGCTAATTCTCTAAGAATCAATAACTTACTAATTCCATCGCGATTCCATCGCAATACTACCCATATTCCATTTACACGCGTTTCGCCTTGCGGTAAAGGACCACTTTTGCGGCATGCGGGGCTCGACGTCTAGGGCCGATCGCCATCGTTGACGATTTCGATGCAGGCCCCGGGGGTGACCCAATCGGGACGGAGTGAGGCCCAAAGCGTCGGATCAGCAAAAAGTTTCCTCGAATTCGATTTGGATTTCCGCGCCGCGTGCCCGATCGTTGACATCCGCATGCTGAGGTTGTCAGGGCGGAAGTCTCGTCGTGCCCGATCTGGATGCAGGCAATATGCTGGCGAAGCAACTTGAGTATCTGGCGGGAGCGCGCCCCGCTGGAATTGTGCTCGGGGCTCGCGTACCAATCGTCCTAACCAGCCGAGCCGACAAGACGCTAGCGAGGCTAGCCTCCTGCGCGATCGCTCTGCTGCTCGCGCGCTCGAGAATTAAGTACGAAGGATAACTCGCCCAGATTGAGCAGCTAGTCCGGATAGTCGCCGAGGCTGGTGAGGAATTAGTGGGTCTGTGCTATTTCGGAGACCAGCCTAGCCGTGGGCGCATTGAGGCACAGCTGGCTTTCAAGGGCGCAACGACCGATTTCTAAATGCGGCCTTGCTGTTCATCAGCATCTTCTTCTTCCAAAACGAAACGTTAGACTAAAAGAACACCGAGTGACCGAATAAGGAGTGGCTCGTGTTGGGTGAATCAGCGTTTCGAGATGGGAGGCTCCGAGATTGCAGCCCACGTTGAAGTCTGTACTAAAAGCGCGAGAACTGCTTGCGCAACATTTCGCTGTGACTCGGCTCATCCATGCTCCGTACTTGAGCGGGGTAACAGGAAAGATAGTTTACCTTAAGCTCGAAACAGACCTGCCAACAGGTTCGTTCAAAGTAAGAGGCGCTCTTTACACCTTGGCGCTAAAATTGGAACAGCGCTCGATCCAGGAGGTGATTGCCTCCAGTACAGGGAACCATGGCGCTGCCGTTGCATACGCGGCCAAAGCGTTGGGGGTTCGCGCGAAGATCTTTCTGCCGGAGCGCTGCAATCCCGTCAAACGCCAGCACATCGCTGATCTCGGAGCAGCGATCGTGGAGAAAGGCCGCGACATCTCTGACGCGTGCGAACTGGCGATGAAGGAGTGCACTTCGAATCCACACGCATTCTTCCTGAACGACGCGAACGATCCCGATCTGCCGTCCGCGACGGGCGTGATCGGTATTGAGATTCTGGACGGCCGTCCCCAGGTTCAGGCGATTTATATGCCCGTTGGCGATTCCGCGCTAATTCGGGGGGTGGCGGCGGCTGTAAAGCAGATATCGCCTCAAGTGAAGGTCATCGGGGTGCAGGCTGAGCGGGCGTCATCTTACTATCTCTCCTGGAAGAGCGGAGACATAGTCACAACTGATACTTGCGACACAATCGCTGACGGCTTGGCGACGCGCACACCGCTTGGGGCGAATGTAGCGTCCATCCGCGAATCGGTGGACGACATTGTGCTAGTCAGCGAAGGCGAGTTGCTACGTGCAATTGAGACGCTCCTGCTGGAAGAACACGTGCTGGCGGAACCGGCTGGTGCTGCCTCCACGGCGGCGTTACTGAAATCAGGGCACCCGAGGCCGCCTGCGGTGGACGTCGTACTCGTCGTAAGCGGTGCGAACGTATCGCGAGATGTATTGTGCAGGGCCCTCCAGATCAACCCGTAGCGCACTCTGCGGAGATCGTTCCAGAATTCTCGTTTGCCGGCATGACCAATACGCTCGAAACTGGGCGAGTTCCGGATTAGAACAGCTCCAAGAAATGACGCTGAAGCTGTTCGAGCGACCCGGTGCCCACGGCTTATGTCCTTCTCGCCATCGCGAGAGGGTAATCCTGACTGTTTTCCTTTGACTGGATCCCCGACACTCTGGCCGTCAGATTGCCGTGCGAGTGGTTGACGTTGGAAGTCGCTGGAGATGCGAAATCCCGGCCCGCCAAAGGTCGATCAGCACAATCACTCGCGGGGCGATCTACCCACAAGACTTGGTGGAGGGCAGGGCTTGGCCCTGTAGGAATCGCGTATGCCGGTCGAGCCGGAAGATACAGTCAGGGGCCTTCATCCTGATATCCTGATACTGTTAAAGCGTGAATCGAAAGGGGTGAAATGAGCCTTCCTGAAAATTCTTCGTGGAAAACACGACTGGTGGAGCGTGGGTTCCCGGATCGTTCGTTTGACATTGAGTTTTGGCAGGAGCAGGGAGATGAGGCCATCTTTGCGGCCGCATGGGAAATGGTGGAATTAGCTGAGGAAATCAAGCATGGCAGAAAACCCACACTACAAAGAACTGCTACAACTCTTAAACCAATTCGAGGTTGAATATTTGATTGTCGGTGGCTACGCAGTCATGAAGTACGGGGAGCCACGTTATACGAAAGATCTCGACGTGTGGGTACGCAATTCAGCGCAGAACTCAATCCGAGTAGTCGCAGCGCTCAAAGAGTTCGGGGCTCCTCTGGAGCATGATGGGATAAATGCCGAAACATTCACAGGAAAGCAGGTTGTCTACCAAATTGGAGTCGCTCCCGTGCGCGTTGACATTCTGACCGAAATCACGGCCGTCGAGTTCTCCGATGCCTGGCAAACGAAGGTGGCAAGCAGTTTCTTCGGTGTTCCTGTGCATTTCATTTCCCTGGATGACCTTTTGACCAACAAGCGTGCCTTAGGTCGTGACAGCGATCTGACAGACCTTAAGCGGAATGCAAACGCAGCAAAGCCAGAAAAATAGGCTGCAACAAGCCCACTTCCGATTCTGGCTCGCACACCCAAAATCTGAATCGCCTGCGCAATCGCTAGCAGGGCTCATAGTTTCGGCCACCAAATACAGATTCTCTCTTTGCTGAGATCCCCTCGCCGCATAAAACTGCAAGAGCTCAAAGACACGGTCTTTGGGAATCAGAATGATGGCTAAATTAGACATGCTTAAAGTTTGCTTCATGCGAAGCGCTAGTGTTGCGTGGAGTGATCCTCAGAGTGTGGGAGGCACAATGGGCAAGAGTCAGCGCCTGGCAAGAAGTGAACTCATCTTTTCTCCGTTTTGCTTGCACCGCGGTCCCGTGGACATTTCGAGTTCAGTCTTGGTTTGCAGCGACCATGCGATAGTCGGTGAAAACAACATCTCCGCCGTCGAGTTCAGGCCGATACGCAGCCTCGAACTTCTTTACAGCCGCTGACCGGCTATGAGCCTTGTGCGCAGCTTCGTTCTCAAAAATGAAAAAGTGGACGAAGCG
>Ga0307476_10001981_pt1 | contig 12320 bp, 9 predicted proteins | sample atmos_gasesECM2C_2_FD_203314 | JGI IMG/M metagenome (GOLD analysis project Ga0307476, IMG submission 203314) | Hardwood forest soil microbial communities from Morgan-Monroe State Forest, Indiana, United States - atmos_gasesECM2C_05 | ecosystem: Environmental > Terrestrial > Soil > Temperate... | reverse complement strand
CCCGCCCCGCCGGCGGAGCCGTCGGGGTCCCCACCCCCCGTCTCGCGGCGCGCGATCGCCACGCTCGGCGACACCGGGACACCGACCTGCGCGGCGAGCGCGCGCGCGGACAGCTTGTCGCCGACCAGGCGGATCGCCTCGGGCGACGGCCCGATGAACACCACGCCGGCGCGCGCGCACGCCTCGGCGAACCCGGCGCTCTCGGACAGGAAGCCGTAGCCGGGGTGGAGCGCGTCGGCGCCGGTCGCCGCGCAGGCCGCGAGCAGCTGGCCGGCGTCGAGATAGGCGCTCACCGGGACCGCGTGGCGCAGCTCGACCCGCTGGTCGGCGAGCGCGACGTGCGGCGCGTGCCGGTCGGTCACGTGGTAGACCGCGACGCTCGCGATCCCGAGGTCGCGCAGCGTGCGCATGACGCGGCACGCGATCTCACCGCGGTTTGCGACGAGGACTTTTCGAAACATGGCGAGCCTTCCGGGTGACCACGCCGGTGGCGATGCCGCGGCGCAGGATGTCGACGATCGCGTCGGCGGCGGCGACCGGCGAGAACGTGCCCTCGCCGCGGACGAACGCCCAGGTGTGGTGCTCGACGCCGCCGAAGATCATGTCGCGCGCGATGCCGAGCGGGATGTCGCGCCGGATCTCGCCGCGCGCGATCCCGTCCTTGAGGATGTCGATCGTGCGGCGGGTGTAGCGGCGGTTGACCTGGAACACGGCGGTGCGCCGGTAGTCGGGGCCCGAGCGCAGCTCCTCGAACACCAGCCGCACCAGCATCGGCTGCTTCTCGATCGTCGACAGGTGCTTCCACACCAGGTAGCGCAGCCGGTTCCACGTGCCGGCGATCACCACGAGGTGCTCGTCGAAGTCGGACAGCAGCTCGGCGTACCAGCGCTCGACCACGGCGATCAGCAGCGCGCGCTTGTGCTCGAAGTAGCGGTACACGCTGCCCTCGACGACGCCGGCGCGCTCGGCGATCTCGGCGACCGACGCGGCGGCGTAGCCCTTCTCGTCGAACACCGCGCGCGCGGCCGCCATGATGTCGGCGACCCGGCGCTCGCGCGGCAGCCGCGAGTACGCCGGCTGGGTCATCCGGCCTCCGGATCGGCGACCGCGAGCGACGCCGGGACCTCGATCGGCAGCTCGAGCAGGATCTGGGCGAGCGCCTTGCCCTGCGGATCGAAGCGCAGCGACGCGATCCCGCCGCCGCCGAGCGCGTCGCGGCACACGAAGTTCCAGCCCGCGAGCCCCGGCCACTCGTGGCGCCGGACCTCGCCGTGCACGAGGTGGGCGAGGAACTGCTTCACGCGGTCCGCGGTGAGCTGCGCGCGCAGCACGGGCACGAGCTCGGGCGAGCGCGCCAGGATGCCGATGTTCGCGGTGTTGCCCTTGTCGCCGCTGCGGCCGCGCGCGAGCCAGCGCAGCGGGACGGTGCGCGTGGGCCCCGGCGGGTCGCCGTCCCCGCGCTTGTCACGGGCAGCCGCGGGCGGCGCGCCTGGGCCGCCGGCCGGCGTGCCGGACGCCGGCGCCGGCGACGGCGACGCGACAACGACCTGAGGTCGACGGTGGGGTCGACGTCGTACGTCGCCGTCAACCTCGACGTTCGGGGTCAACGTCGACGTCAAACCGTCAACGTCACCCTGGGTTGCGTCCGCCTCGGCGGCCCCGGGTCCGGGTGACGCAGCGGTGGACGCGGCGTCCGGTACCTCGCCGACCACGCCGCGGAGCTCGACGACCGGCGCGATCAGCGGCCTGGGCACCAGGCACGACGCGAGCCGCACGACCGGTTGCACGCTCGGCCGGCCGCCCGCGAACCCGGTGATCGACTGCACCATCGACGTCGCGGCCGGCGCGATCTCGCGGGCCAGCGCCTGGAGCGCGGCCTCGTCGTCGTGGGCGGCGCCGAGCGCGAGCACGACCTCGCGGGTGCCCTGCGCGCGCGACGCCGCGCCCAGGTAGCGCTCGGCGCCGAGCGCCTCGATCGACGTCGCGCGGAACCGGCCGAGCCCGCGGCCCTGGTTGATCCGCTCGACGCGCTCGAGGATCGCCGCGCCGACCCGCTCGGCCTTGGCGCGGGCGTCGTGGCCGACGATCAGCAGCGTGGCCTGCAGGCGGTAGCCGTCGGCGTAGGTGATGCTCGCCTTGTAGTCGGCCGGCGGCGGCAGCCCGCGCGCGCCGGTGACGCGCACGCGGTCGGGGCCGACCTCGGCGAGCTGCACCGCGGTGAAGTCGCACACGACGTCGGGCAGCACGTAGCGCGCGGGATCGTGGACCTCGTAGGCGATCTGCTCGCCGACGGTCTCGGCCGCGATCCGCCCGCCGGTGCCGCCCGGCTTGGTGACGGTGAAGCTGCCGTCGGGCTCGCACGCGACGATCGGAAACCCCATGTCCGCGTAGCCGCGCTCGATCGCGCGCCAGTCGGTCGCCAGCCCGCCGGTCGCCTGCACGCCGCACTCGATCACGTGGCCGGCGAGGCTGCCCTGGGCGAGCCGATCGAGGTCGCCGGGCGTCCAGCCGTACGCGGCGATCAGCGGCCCGAGGGCCAGCGCGCTGTCGACGCAGCGCCCGGTGATCACGATGTCGGCGCCGCGCCGCAGCGCCTCGGCGATCGGGAACGCCCCAAGATACGCGTTGGCCGACAGCGCGTGCGCGGGCAGCGGCCGGCCGGTCTCGAGGTCGAGCGCGCCGGCCGCGCGCAGCTGGTCGAGCCGGTCGAGCACGTCGTCGCCGGCGACCGCGGCGACCTCGAGCGCGACGCCGCGCTCGGCGAGCACCTGCGCGACGCGCGCCTTGCACGCCGCCGGGTTCACGCCGCCGGCGTTGGCCACGACCTTGATCCGGCGCGCCGCCAGCTGGGGGGCGAGCGGCGCGATCACGGCGTCGACGAAGTCGGTCGCGTAGCCGGCGTCGGGCCGGCGGGCGCGCATCCGCGCGAGGATCGACATCGTGATCTCGGCGAGGTAGTCGAGCACGAGCACGTCGATCTCGCCGCGCTCGACCAGCTGGGCCGCGCCGAGCGCCGAGTCGCCCCAGAACCCGCTGCCGCACCCGATCCGGATCGCTCGATTCATCGGCCGGTCCACTCCGGCGGCCGCCTGGCGCGGAACGCCGCGATGCCCTCGGCCGCGTCCCGGGTCTGCACCATGACCGCGATCATCAGCTGCGCGTACTCGAGCGCCTCGCCGAGCGCCATGTCGCGCATCGCGTGCGCGCCCTGCTTGCCGAGCCGCACCGCGGTCGGCGACCGGCTCGCGACCCGGGCGACCAGCGCGTCGGTCGCCGCGTCGAGCTCGGCGGGCGGCACCACGCGGTTGACCAGCCCGCACGCGCGCGCGTCGGCGGCGTCGATCGGATCGCCGGTCAGGCACAGCTCGAGCAGCGTGCGCGCCGGGAGCACGCGCATGAGGAACGGCAGGATCATCATCGGGAACGTGCCGATGCCGACCTCGGGCACGCCGAACCGCGCGCGATCGCTGGCGACCGCGAGATCGCACGCGCACACCAGGCCCAGGCCCCCGGCGACCGCGTGGCCGTTGACCCGCGCGATGAGCGGCAGCCGGCACGCCGCGATCCGGCGCAGCAGCGCGACGATGAAGTTGCGCGGATCGCTCGGATCGACGTCGAACGGCGCGTCGCCGCCGGTCGACTTGAGATCGCCGCCGGCGCAGAACACCTTGTCGCCGCGGCCGGTGAGCACGACGACGCGGCACGCCGGGTCGGCCTCGGCCGCGTCGAGCGCGGCGATCAGGCCGCCGGCGACCGCCTCGTTGAGCGCGTTGCCCTGATCGGGGCGGTCGATCGTGAGGACGCGCGCGACGCCGCGCGACTCGGTGGAGATCATGGCGCTGCCTCCTGGTCGAGATCCGGGCCGAGGTCTGGATCGAATGCGCGCGACGCGGCGCGGAACCACGCCGGCTTGGCCGTGGTCCAGGTCTCGCCCCACAGGTGGCCGCCGCCGCTGACCTCGAGCGTCTCGCCGGTGATGAAGCCCGCGGTCGGGCCGGCCAGGAAGATGCACGCGGTCGCGATGTCCCACGCCGTGCCGGCGCGGCGCAGCGGGTTCGAGTTCGGGTAGCGCGCGGCGACCTCGGGCGCGTACGCCGCCCAGCCGGCGGTCTCGATCGCGCCGGGCGCGACGCAGTTGACCCGGATGCCGAGCGGCGCCCACTCGACGGCGACCGCCTCGCTGAACGCCACGACGCCGGCGCGCGCCGCGACCGTGTGGCTGACGTGGTGCAGCCCGCGCGGCGACACGACGACGTTGACCAGGCTGCCGCCGCGGCCGGCGCCGCGCCACGCCCGGGCGGCGGCCTGCATCACGTGGAACGTGCCCTCGAGGTTGGTCGCGATCACGGCGCGGAAGCCCTTCGCGCTGAACTCGATCGCGGGCTGCGGGAACTGGCCGCCCGCCGCGTGGATCACCAGGTCGCACGGGTGGGCCGCGAACAGCGCGTCGACCGCGTCGCGCTCGCGCACGTCGACGGCCTGGACCGCGACCGGGAACGCCGCGAGCTCGCCGGCGAGCGCGTCGAGCCGGGCCGGCGTGCGCCCTGCGAGCACGACCCGCGCCCCGAGCCGCGCCGCCAGGTACGCGATCTCGCGGCCGATGCCGCCGGCGGCGCCGGTGACGATCGCGGTCTGGCCGCGCAGCAGGTCGGGCGCGAACGGCAGCGGGCGATCGGCGGGCCCGGGCAGTGATGAGACCGGGGCGGTCATCGCGCGAGCAGCTCCTCGCTGATGATCAGCTTGCGGACCTCGCTCGTGCCGGCGCCGATCTCGAGCAGCTTGGTGGCGCGGAACAGCCGGTTGATCTCGGTGTCCCAGATGTAGCCCGAGCCGCCGTGGATCTGCACCGCGTCGTCGAGCACCCGGTTCATCGCCTCCGCGGCGTACAGCACCGACGCCGCGGTCAGCGCGTGGATCTCGCCGCGGCCCCCGCCGGCCGGGTCGAGCGCGTTGCACGCCGCGAGCACGCGATAGGTGAACGCCCGCATGGTCTCGACCCGCACGTAGATCTCGGCGAGCTTGGCCTGCACCATCTGGAAGCTCGCGATCGGCCGGCCGAACTGCTCGCGCTGCCGGGCGTGGCCGATCGCGAGCTCGAGCGCGCGCTCGGCGATCCCCAGGCAGATCGGGCTGACCATCGCGCGCTCCAGGTCGAGCCCCGACATCACGATGCCGACGCCGCGGTTCTCCTCGCCGAGCAGGTTGGCCGCCGGCACCCGGGCGTCCTCGAACACGATCTCGGCGGTCTGGCTGCCGCGGAACCCCATCTTGGTCAGCTTCTGCGCGACGCGGAACGCCGGCTTCTCGACCACGAACGCCGAGATCCCCTTGGCGCCGCGGGCCGGGTCGGTCCTGGCGTAGACCAGCAGGACATCGGCGATCGGGCCGTTGGTGATGTACAGCTTCTGGCCGTTCAGCACGTAGCAGTCGCCGTCGCGGCGCGCCGTGGTGCGCATCGAGCCCAGCGCGTCGGACCCGGCGCCCGGCTCGGTCAGCGCGAGCCCGCCGACGCGCGTCCCCGCGCACAGCGCCGGGACCAGCCGCTGCGCCTGGTCCGGGGTCGCGTGGCGGTAGATGTTGTTGAGGCACAGGTTCTCGTGCGCGACCCAGCTCAGCGCGATCGCGTGGTTGTGGCGCGCCATCGCCTGCAGCACGAGCCCACTCGCGAACAGGTCGGCGCCCACGCCGCCGAGCTCGGGCGGGATCGTGATCCCGACCAGGCCGGCGGCCGCGAGCCGGGCCATCGCGCCGTCCGGCCACCACTCCTCGGCGTCCATCCGGGCGGCGAGCGGGTACAGCTCGCGGCGCGCGAAGCGGTCCGCGGCGTCGAGGATCTCGCGCTGCGCCGGGTCGAGCGTCCAGGTCACGCGGCGAGTGTTGCTGAGATCGTCTCATTTGTCCAGCGCCGCGATATGTCGTCGCGATAGGCGATGTGGAGTTTGCGCTTGATCGGTCTTGCTAAGTATGACTCATTAGGCGCATGGCGATCGACGTCACCAGCCTCGCGAACCGCCGCGCCACCGACCGCTGGAACCGCGTCGCGATCGGCGACCTGCTCGAGCGCGTGACCTGGAGCTATCCGGATCAGGATGCGCTGGTCGGCTGGCCCGGTGCGTTCGCGTATCCCGAGCACGCGCGGCTCAGCTACCGCCGCGCCAACGCGCTCGCCAACCAGATCGGCAACGCGCTGCTCGCCGCCGGCTGCGCGGGCAAGGACCGCGTGCTGGTGGTGTGCGAGAACTCGGTCGAGGCGGTGGTCGTCAAGCTCGGCGTGCAGAAGGCCGGGCTGGTCGTCGCGCCGGTCAACCCGTCGCTCGCGGCCGACGTGGTCGAGGACGTGATCCGGCGCATCGCGCCCCGGCTCGCGATCGTCGACGCCGAGGTGTGGCCCAGGGTCGAGGCCGCGTTCGCGCGCGCCGGGATGGCGGCCCGAGTCACCATCCCGATCGGCGGCGACCCGATCGCGGGCTCGCGCGGGCTGCGCGAGTTCGTCGCCGGCGCGCCCGACACCGAGCCGGACGTCGAGATCCACGGCGACGACATCTGCGAGCTGCAGTTCACCTCCGGCACCACCGCGATGCCGAAGGCCGTGATGCTGTCGCATGTCAACGCGTACTTCGCGGCGTCGGGCTACGCGCTCACGCTGACCCGCGGCGTGCGCTGCGAGAGCGATCTGCGGCTGGGCTCGTTCCTGCCGCTGGTCTATCACATCGGCGGCCAGGTGTTCGGGCTGCCCGCGCTGCTGTCCGGAGGCACGCTGGTGATCGGCCGCAGGCCGGTCGCCGATCAGGTCGCCGCCGCGGTGGTGCGCGAGCGGATCACCGCGCTGTGGGCCGGCTCGCCGGTCATGGTCCAGGCCTGGATCGAGGCGATGCAGCGCGCGCAGCTGACCGCGCCCGAGCTCGCGGTGATCGCATACGGCTGGGCGGCGATCTCGCCGGCGCAGCTCGCCGCGATCACCCGGCTCACCGGCGATCGGATCGTCGCCGTCGAGGTGTTCGGTCAGACCGAGGCGATCGCCTGCCACCGGTTCTGGCCGCACCGCTGGCCCGAGGCGTTCGCCGCGCACTGCCCCCAGAGCAACTACGTCGGCGTGCCGAGCCCGCTGCTCGCCTCGCACCTGATGGCGCCCGACGGCAGCTCGCTCGAGGGCAAGCCCGGCGTGCTCGGCGAGGCCGTCTACCGCTCGCCGACCGTGCTCCAGGGCTACTACCAGGACGAGCCCGCGACGCGCGCCGCGTTCGCGCACGGCTGGTTCCACTCCGGCGACAGCTGCGTCTACGACCCCGCCGGGCTGCGCATCATGATCGACCGCCTGAAGGACATCGTGAAGACCGGCGGCGAGAACGTGTCGAGCCTGCGCGTCGAGTCGGTGCTCGTCCAGCACCCCGGCGTGGTCCGGGCCGCGGTGATCGGTCTGCCCGATCCGCGGTGGGGCGAGGCGGTCACCGCCGTGGTGATGCGCAGGCCGGATCCCGGGCCGGGAGTCGAGCCGGCAGTCGAGCCGGTGTCCGAGGCGGACCTGATCGCGTTCTGCCGCGCGCGGCTCGCCGGCTTCGAGACCCCCAAGCGCGTGGTGTTCGTCGACCGCTACCCCGAGACCGTCGGCGGCAAGGTGCTCAAGCACGTGCTGCGCGCCGAGCTCGGCGGCCGCCGGTGACCGCGCGCGGGATGGCTACCCGGCGGTGAGATCAGCGCGCCTGCGGGGCATGGACGTCGCTACTCGGCGGCCGTGGCGGCCACGAGCTGCTGGAGCAGCCGATCTGCGAGCGCGGGGTCGATGGGCAGCGCCACCGGGAGGTCGAGCATCTCGAACGGCTCCTGCGCCGCCGTGTCCGCATCGGCGTCCCACCGCGGGAACGGGCGCCGGGTCACGGGCACGGTCATGCGCGACGCGGTCTCCGCCAGCCCGCGTGCAGGTCCGGAACCGTGCGGCGGCTTCGATGCAAGCAGGACGTGCACGAGCCACACCTCGAGCTCGCGGCACCGCAGCTCGGGCGGCTGGTCCTGCGCCACCCAGGCCGCCAGCGTGTGCGCGTTCAGCCGGCCGATGTCACCGAGGATGTACAGCGCCGCCTGGATGACGTAGTTCACGCGATCGAGCTCGAAGATCGGATCGGCGTAGTGGCGCGTGCTGCGGTACGTCGCGTCGTCCGCGCTGATCGACGGCGGCGGGGCGTCGCCGCGCCGGTAGCGCGCCATGTAGGCGATCCAGGCATCGCGCGCCGCGGGGTAGCCGGCGAGCTCGGCCGCGATCTGGTTGTTCAGCAAGGTCGCCACGAGGTCCGGATCGCGGCGGCCCTCCTCGACGAGACGGCGCACCTTGATGTTGCAGGGGATGGTGAGCGCCCAGCCCTCGAGCTCGTTCGCGGCGTATTGCGTGTTGCGCTGACAGCTATCGGCCTTCGCGAAGAACTGGCCGAGATCGACGACGACCTGCTCGACGCTCTGCGCGGCGGTCTCGCGATACAGGCGCCGCGCAACGTCGCCGGAGGCGTGGTGGCCGGCCTGGCGAACCGGGCGGTTCCCGGAGCAGCCGCCGGACCACAGGCTGGCCCATAGGCCGGCGACGAGCGGGATCAGCATGATGAACCTCTTGCTTGCAGGATGGCACATGGTTCGCTCCTTCACCGCCGGCCGATCGCGAAGGTGTTGTACACGTCGCCGCCCTGGCCACCTTCCGCGCCGTCGTTCGAGTACGGATGCGGCGCCCAGGTGTAGATCGGGCTGGAGTTGTTCTTGAACTGCTGGCCCGTCGCGGCCCCGACGCCGGTGAGGGTCCAGACGTGCTGGGCGTTGTAGCAGCGGTCGCCGCCCTGCGTCGCCGTCCCGCCGTTGAGCCCGCTGGCGGCGACGACCTGCAGCTCGGCCTCGAGCGGGCCGGCGTCCACCCCGGAGCTCGTCCAGTTCAGGCTCACGGCATTCGCGACGTAGCCGTTGAACGCGTAGTTCACGCAGTTCGTCGTGTCGGTGGCATTCGACCCGTTGACCCGCGCGATCGCGGGGTTGTAGCCGGCGTAGTACCTGTCCCAGTCCGTGTTTCCGTCCTGGACGGTGGGTCCACCGACCCGGCCATAGTCGTCCTGGTACGCGATGTGCGCGACGGGCTGCCCGCCACCGGTGCGATTGTTCGCGAGCACGAAGTTGCCGTTGGTGGTCTCGATCCTCAGCTTCAGCGTCGTGGCGGTCCGGGACACGCCGTGGTCGTCGTAGTACAGGACGCCCGCGGGCATGGCGGCGAAGTCCACCCAGTCGTTGTGGGTCGGGCCGTCGCCCCCCACCGCCACCGGCGGATCGCGCGGCCACACCTGCTGCCAGAACGCGGCGTTCGGCGGCTGGTTGGCCGCGCTCGCGACGTTCGGCTGGATGCAGCGATACGTCGAGGTCAACGCTGCGGCCGTGAGCGCGAAGTCGCCGACGGCGTAGTGGGTCCCGGCCTGCCACGGCGCGGCCTGCGCACGCGCGCTCGCGCCCCACAGCAGGATCGCCGCGATCAGCGTCACCTGAACTCCGGCCGGCAGCCACCTCGATGTCCAGTGTCCATTCGATGTTTGTTCTCGAGACATACCTGTCCTTTCTCCTTCCTTCGTGGAATGAGTCGCGGGTCGACTCGTGTGCTTGTGAGCAAGCTAGTCGCGATACTTGATGATGTAGTTCACGGCGATGTTCTTCGGCCGGGTCTCGCGGCTCGACACCCGGCAGCCCTGGGGTCCGCTGGTCGGGACCTCCGTGCTGGAGGCCGCGGCGGCCTGGCCCTGGTTGGCCGGCGTGGTGAGCTGCACGGCCTTGTAGTCATGCGTGTGGCTCTGCAATGCATCGCATTGCAGGGATCCGACTCCGGCGCCGGATCCCTGGCCCTGCGGCGCCACGCGGTCGTCGAGGTCCATGCCCGCGCCGTCGTCCGTGCCGCGCAGGAACAGGCCGCGGTAGTCGGGAATGCGGAACGTCGTCTGTCCACTCGCGTCGGTGCCCTGACCGTAGATCGCGCCGAGCACCTTGTAGAGCTCGGGATACTGGGCGACGCCGAGGAACCGCCCGTCGCACAGCATCCAGCCCAGGGCCTCGATCAGGATCACCGGCGCCGGGGCCGCCGCGGCCGCTCCGACCGGCGCCGCGGCGTTCGCGCCGCACGCGGTCCCCGACCAGATCGTGTTCTTGCCCTGGGTCGACCGCGTGACCTGGCCGGCGTAGGCGCAAACCGTCCCGACCGGAGCTCCTGCCATCACCGCGCGCTCCTCGTCACCAGGCCCGGCAGCTCGGCCCCGTCCTGGAGCATGACCATCGAGGTCGGTACGCGGAGCTCCCACGGCTCGCTGCGCACCTCGCGCTCCGGCGGCGACCCCGCGGCCGCCTTGAGATCGTTGATCAGCGCGACGAAGCCGCGGTTGGCCGGCGCCAGCGCGTCGGGCCCATCCCAGAGCATCCCCGACGCCAGGAGGTACGGCACCGCGAGGTCGTAGCCCGGCCGCACGGGCAGGAGCACGCGCGCGAAGCCCGCCTGCAGGAACGCGGTGAACAGCTGGTCCTCGCCGGCGTAGTTCCCGATCGCGCGCGACGCCGGCGAGTCCCCGGTCTGGACCGTGAACGAGAACGCCATCTCGCGCCACTCGAACGCCTGGTCGAAGAACTGCGCGTAGCGCGGCGCTCCGATCACGACGTCTTCGCGCTCTCCGGTGCTGCGCACGACGAGGCGGCGGAGCTCGCGGACGATGTCGCCCTGGAGCTGCTGCCTCACCGCCTCGCGGCTCGCGAGCGGGTTACGGGTGGCCGTGCGCGCGGGCGCGGTGCCCGCCGCGGCCAGGTACGCGTCGCGCTGGCGCTGGAACGCGGCGGACAGCGCGTCGTACGTGCGGATCTGCCACTCCTCGTAGGTCCGGTCGTCGAGCTCGGCCTCGACCTCGATCGTGGCGAGGCAGCCGCCGGCGGCGACCTCGGCCGGCGATGGCGCGGACTGCGGGCGGCAGCCGAACGCGACCGGGATCGCCGCGCGCTCCGCTCCGAGCGCGAGCGTCACGGTCTTGACCGCCGCCGTGGAGTCGATCCGGAACGGCTCGCGGCCGACGATGCCGAACGCCTCTGACGCCGGGGCACCGGCCGTCCAGCTCGCGGTGACGTAGGCCCGGCGCGCCTGGTACCCCGCGGGGACGGTCAGCTCCTGGATGTGGACGGCCACCCCGGCCTGGAACGCGGCGCCCGTGGTCTCGACCGCGGACGGCGGCGGGGTGATGTCGCGGGCGGCGTAGCGCGCGGTGAGCGCGGCGTAGTAGCCGGGCGCCGCCGGATCGCGCGAGACGTCGCGGAAGCTGGTCACGCCGAGATCGGCCAGCGGCACGGGCGCAGCCAGCGACACGCCCTGCCGGCTCTGCTCGCTGCTGATGTAGGCGCGCGCCGGATCCTTGATCAGCGCCTCGAGGATCAGGCGGCGGCCGTAGTGGACGACGTACGCCTGGTACACCTTGTTCACCCAGCGATAGATCCCGCGCATGGGGCTCGCGCCGCCGTCGAGCCGCGTCACGATCGTGGTCTCGGCCTCGTCGAGCTCCGATACGACGCATGCACGCCGCACCGCGCGCGCCATCCGTCCCGCGGTGCGCGCCGTGACGGAGCGTGCGAACTGCGATGCCCGGTCCTGGACCGTGAGCTGCGGGGTGCCGTCCTGGTTGGGGGCGACGGTGATCGACGAGATCTGGGTGCCCTCGGTCGGCGGCCCATAGGTCGTCGTCTGGTCGATCTGGAACTCCGCGGCGAGCGTCTTGCCCAGCTCGTCGAGCAGCTCGGCCCGCGTCCCGAGCAGCACGGTGCCGGACTCCCGGTCCTCGGTCGATTCCACGGCGCGGGTCGTGGCGTGCCGCGACAGCGTGCGGCGCGTGATCTCCTTCGACTCGCCGCGCATGACGTTCTCGATCGCGCTGACCTCGCCGAGTTCGTAGCGCCGCAGCCGCTGGCGCACGAGCTGGAGGTCGCCGATGGCGTAGGCCCGGATCGGCTCGGCCGCGCCGCTCGCTCCGGCCCGGGTGATCGCCGGCGGGCCGGCGCTCGGCTCCGGCGCCGCGGGAGGCAGCGGCAGGATCGTCTCCGGCAGGATCACGGTGGCGTGCACCCCATCGCGCACCCGGGGCGGCGGCCACGCCGCCTCCTGGGGGGCGGCCGCGACCCGCTGGACCAGCCGTGCCATCACGACGGTCCGGATCACGGCGTCCAGCAGCTCGCGGGCGTAGCCGAGGATGATCACGAGCGCGAACAGGTTCTGCCAGGCCCGGTCGAGCTGCTCCGCGAACTCCGGGTCGGTCGTCACGTAGGTGGCGATCGCGTCACACGTC
>Ga0307476_10001980_pt1 | contig 12320 bp, 10 predicted proteins | sample atmos_gasesECM2C_2_FD_203314 | JGI IMG/M metagenome (GOLD analysis project Ga0307476, IMG submission 203314) | Hardwood forest soil microbial communities from Morgan-Monroe State Forest, Indiana, United States - atmos_gasesECM2C_05 | ecosystem: Environmental > Terrestrial > Soil > Temperate... | reverse complement strand
TCGCCCTGGCCCGCGAGCTCGCCGCGCGCGGCGCCGACTGGATCGACGTGTCGTCGGGCGGCATCTCGCCGGCGCAGAACATCGTGCTCGGCCCCGGCTACCAGGTGCCGTTCGCCGAGGCGGTCAAGCGCGCCACCGGCCTGCCGACGATGGCCGTCGGCCTGATCACCACGCCGGCGCAGGCCGAGGACATCGTCGCGAGCGGCAAGGCCGACCTGGTCGCGCTCGCCCGCGCGATGCTCTACGACCCGCACTGGCCGTGGCACGCGGCCGCCGAGCTCGGCGCCACCGTCGACGCGCCGCCGCAGTACTGGCGGTCGGCGCCGGCCGGCCACGGCGGTCTGTTCGGGGACACCAGGCCGCGCTGACGCCGGGCCCACACGACCACGCGAACCGCAGATCGGGAGGCACGCATGACCGTTCACGGCAGGGTTGCGATCATCACCGGCGCGGGGCGCGGCATCGGCAAGGCGACCGCGCTGGCGTTCCTGCGCGACGGCTACCGGGTCGCGCTCGCGGGGCGCCACGCGGACACGCTCGAGGCCACCGCGGCGGAGTCCGGCGCCGGCGACCGCGCGCTCGCGATCCCGGCCGACGTCACCGATGCCGCCGCGGTCGATGCGCTGTTCGACGGCGTCCGCCGGGCGTTCGGCCGGCTCGACGTGCTGTTCAACAACGCGGGGACGGGCGCGCGGCCGGTGCCGATCGACCAGCTGACCGTCGACGAGTGGCGCCACGTCGTCGCCACCAATCTGACCGGCTCGTTCCTCTGCGCGCGGGCCGCGTTCCGGCTGATGAAGGATCAGGACCCGCGCGGCGGGCGGATCATCAACAACGGCTCGATCTCGGCGCACGCACCGCGCCCGAACTCGGCGCCGTACACCGCGACCAAGCACGCGATCACCGGGCTCACCAAGTCGCTGTCGCTCGACGGCCGGCCGCACGACATCGCGTGCGGCCAGATCGACATCGGCAACGCGCTGACCGAGATGACGGCGCGGATGGCCGGGGGCGTCCCGCAGGCCGATGGCTCGGTGCGGCCGGAGCCGTCGTTCGACGTCGCCCACGTCGCGAACGCCGTGCTGCACATGGCCAGCCTGCCGCTGGACGCCAACGTGCAGTTCATGACGATCATGGCGACCAGGATGCCGCTCATCGGACGCGGCTGAGCCCGTGCCCGGGACGCCGAACCCGTGGAAGGGCTACGCGGCGCTCGCGCTCGCGTGCGCCGCGCTCGCGCTGGGGATCCACGCCGAGCTGCGCGGCGCGCCCGCGCCCGCCCCCGGCGCGTGCGTCGATCAGACCGCGCGCGATCAGGTCGCCCAGCTGCGCCGCGCGCTCGCCGAGCGCGCCGCCGACCTCGCGCGGCTGCCACCGTCCGCCCCCGAGCCGGGCGCTGCGCCTCCCGCCGAGCCGGCGCGATCGCCGGACCCGGCATCGACCGATCCCGGGCCGCGGCGCTACGTGCGGTTCGAGATCCCCAACCCGGCGGTCCGCGTGACCCAGAAGGACGACGGGACGCTCGACGTCCGGTCGTCCGATCCGGGCCTCGCCGGATCGATCCTGACCGTCACCGCGATCAGCGAGTCCGGCGCCGAGGACAAGGTGCTGATCCGCGTCCCATGACCAGACCGATCTCTCGGCTCAATCGTCAGCTCCCAAGGGGGACTCGAACTGTTTCAGGTGCGCCGCTGGCCCCAAGCGCATCGCGATCCCGAGCACGCGGGCGTGTGGCACGGCAAGAGTTGCCCCGCGAGTGACCGCGCGGGCCCGCACCTTAACAACGCGGCGACGCTCACTTGCTCGGCAGCGGTGAGGCCTTCGTGGGATCGGCGCCGGTGATGCTCACGTTGACGGTCACGGCCGTCGAGGTGGCGTTGTTGCCGGCGGCGTCGAACGCCCTGGCTGTGTAGGAGTGCGTGCCGTTGTTGGCCGACGTCAGCGCGACCGTCTGGGCAAACGGAGCCGTGGTGTCCGTCGCGAGCAGCGTGGCGCCGTCGAAGAAGTCGACCCTGGTGACGCCGACGTTGTCGGAAGCCGTGGCGGTGAGAAAGATCCTACCGGCGGCGGTCACGGTGGCCGCGCTGCTCACCAGCGTGACGACAGGAGGGATGTCGTCGCCGCAGTTCCAACACGGGGGCGGGAGCGGGATGACATGGCCGTTGATGATCACGATCACGACGATGGAGTCGGTCAACGTGCCGGTGCCGTTGAAGCCGACGTCCCAGGTCTGGCCGATCTGGATCGGCTGGAGCTGCAGCCAGTCGGGGTTCGTGGCCGTCTGGTTGCCCGAGGCGTCAGCAGCCGTGATGTTGCCGTTCCATGGCGTGCCGGTGATGCGGGCACCGCCGCCGAGGTTGAACCCGATCTCGAACGAGGTGATCGGGCTCGCGAACGCGGTGTCGGTGATCCGGACCGCGCCGTTGAAGCCGCCCTGCCAGGTGTTGGTGGTCAGCACGTCGACGGTGACGCCGCTGCCTGTGACCGCGACGGCGCTCTCTTCGGACGCGTACTCTGGATGGCCGCTGCACGCGGCGAGGGCGAGCGTGAGCAGCCCGGGGAGGGGGTAGGACAACCGAAACATTGCAAATCTTGTCATCATTCGTTCTCCGCTTCTCTTGCGTGAGACTGCGCGGTCGGCGCGCATCTGGAACACGGTTCGCATGACCGAGGTTGGCTTACCGCAAGCTGCGCTTCATCGGAGGGTTGCCTGCCACGGCGTTCTGGTAGTCTCGTTGCCACGCCTTGGACAGCTGCGCCACCGGACGGCGAGCTGTGTCATGTTCCTTCTGCATGACGCTGTCACCAACCAAGAACCCTCCGGCAAACATCGTCGTCCCGTCCTTACCTACCTTGAGCTGCTCCTCAGGTGTACCCAGCTTGAGGTTGTAAACTTGACCGGTGTAGGGAATCCGGGTCACCGAGACGATGCTGGCGGTGCCGCGATCCGTCATCACCTTGTCGTCCTTCTTGATCGACGAGGCAAACACCACCTCACCGGACGACTTGATGATCGGGTGCTTGGAAGTGAGCCGGAGCTCGTGACCCATGTCGTCGCGCAGACCGACGAGCGGCTCGTTCTCACCACCGTGAGAGATGCCGGTGACCGTCAGCATGGTGCCCTTGTTATCGGATAGGACCTTGTCGCCGACCTTGATCGCTTCGACCGCGGTACTCGATCCGTTTGCGCGGCGGATGCTGGTGCCCTCGGCAAAGCAGCTGTTCAACCAGTAGATGTAGTGGGGAAAGGCGGACATGCCACCGCCCGCAGCCATCGCGGCGACGCGCAGCTGCAGCTTCGGAGTGCCATCCGGATTCTTGAGTCCACAGTCAGTACTCATTTTGATTGAAAATTGAGGTTTGACGGCTTCGTTGACTATGCGAGAGTGCGAGCAGTCTCCAGATCCCACTCCACCATTGTTGAAAAATTCGCCGATCGTCCTGAAACTGGCGGTTCGCGAATTTGGCGGAACTGTGATGCTGCTGGCAAATCTGGCAGTCGTCGTGCAGATGCCACCGGTCGTCGTCTTGACGAGGTTGACCTCGGCCCCGATGATCGACTTGATGATACAGCTACTGGTCGCGGTCGATCCGGCATCCACGGTGCCCTCCATCGGTAGATAGACACGATCCGGAGCATAAGGAGATATGGCCGGAAATGCGAAATAGTTGGCAGTATCGCCTATCCATTTAGGGCTCAGGACCTTAACAGCTGCAATCCCCGTATAAGTGCCACCGGAAGTGGTCCAGTCCGCGAAGCTTGCTCCGTTCATCGAGCCTACTGCGTAGTCGCACTGGTTGGCACCTCCGCGAAGCTGGCATACCTGAATGTTTCCATTGGTCTGGGGGACCCCGTGCGAAACGGGGTGAGCGAACGTGATCGATCCGGGGAGCGCAACCAAGATGCTCTGGACGAGGCTGAAGGTCATCTGCTCGTTCCCGAAATCATCATCGGCGATGAGAAAGGAATCCGTCTTGTTCACCCGGCCGGCGACTGCATTGAACACGGGGCTGATCGACACGGTATCGAATGCTGTGCCACCAGAGTAGTCCTCGCCCGCGGCATTGGCGACGAGGATATTCTCCGTATCGTCCAAATTGGAGCTGGAAGCTGTTATGTCATTGTACACATAGGCAGCACCTCCCACGCATGAGACAACGGCATGCGCATCCTCGAACGTGATCGATGTCCCCGATCTGACTTCTTTCCCCAGCAGGAGGACGCTGGCACACCAGTCAGTGGGCGCAGCGGCGCTGTTCGTGCCGCGGGCGTTTGCGCGGGCGAGCGCCTTGTTCTTCATCACCTGGATGCGTTCGAACAGATGTGGCGAGTTCTCGGCGGTCTTTCCGGCGGCGCGCAGCCGGTTCATGACGAAGCGATATTGCGCCGGATCGGCGAGATCGATCTGGATCGAACCGGTCCCATCGCTGTTCGCCTTCTCGACCAGCTTGCCCATGTACCGGGAATCGGTGCTCAGCTGTTGAGCGAACGACTGATCGATGGTCGCGTTCAAGGGCTCCTGCATCGTGCATCCGCCGGCCACCACGGCGATCACGAGGAACTGCTTGGCTACTCCTCTCACCTTTCCTGGTCTCATGCGCTCATTCATCACGGGTCTCCTTGTGTATCAATCATGCGGTAATAGCCGCAACGTCCTCGAGCTTTGAGAATCCAAGGCTCGAGATCTTGCCCGGCCCCGATCTGGGTCAGTGGCAGTTGTTGCCGCAGACGGTATCGACCTCGCCGACGCAGATGCTGTCCCATGCGCTGGTGCAGCAAAACGAATCGGCATTGCAGATCGCCGAGACGCAGTCGGCCTTGGTGAGGTCGCAGCTGTTGACCAGCGCGGCGCCGCTCGCGCACAGCGAGTGCGTGCAGCTGCCGTTGGCCTCGGAGCACGCCAGGCTGTCGCACACCGTGCGGACCTCGGCGACGCACATCGCGTCCCACGCGTTGGTGCAGCAGAACGAATCGGCGGCGCAGATGTCCGCCACGCACGCCTCGGTCGGGTTCGAGAACGGCGCGCCCGTGGTGCACTTGCCGTGGCTGGGGGCGCGCGCGGCTACCGACAGCGAGCCGCCGCCGCTCGGGAACGCGATCGCGGTGACCGCGGTCGGCGTGACGGTCGACGCCAGGCCGAAGAAGAAGCTGGTGTCGCCAGTGCCCGGGCTGCGGCCGGCGCACACGGGCCTCGTGAACGTGAACGTGACGTCGTCGCCGACCTGGTCGGCCGACGCCAGCCCGACGGTGCCGAGCCCGCCGGTGGTCACGACGTAGACCTGATCGAGCGGCCCGGCGCCGTTGTACTGGAACGCACTGACCGGGCCGAACGTGACGCGCAGCGCCGAGACGCATGGCGTGCTGGCGGTTCCGGTCGCGTTGGTCAGATTGACCCGGTACTCGTAGCCGGTGAACCCCGCGGCCGGCGCGCCGGTCGCGCCGGTGAACGTGCGCGATTGCAGGACCGCGGTGCCGGAGATCCCGGGCAGCGGGATGTTACCGACTGAGTCGGTGACGACGATCGTACAGCTCGGGTTGAACACGCAGTTGATCGCCGGGGCACCGACGTTGACCACGCTGAGCGGGGCCGCGGCGGCGAGCGCCGGACACGCGAGCAGCGCGGCGGGCAACATCCAGATGAAGCGAAAACGCACCATGAGCTCCTCCTTGTGTAGTTCCTGCTTCCGGTAGCTTCTATCAAGATAACGAATACGAACAGGCAATCTTCTTGGGAGTAAAAAGATAAGTGACCATCAGGATCCCGGAGGTGGGGCAATTGCGGCATGCGTTACCCGGACCGCGGGCGATGTGGCAAGCTCGTCGCCACCCCGGAGCCAATCGCTGCAGTGTTTCGTCAATGACGTAGGGACGACGAGAAGACGGTTGTAACCGTGGGTGTCGCCGTCGCAGCCCGCGACGTGATCCGCGTTGCCGCGCGCTATCGGCCCAAACGCACCGGGGGCCCAACGCACCGGCTGCCCCCCTGAGCACAAACCGGTCCCGAGCGCGCTGCCGGTCGATCCTTGTCGTCCTCCATTCTCGGTGCTTCCTTTGACGCCAGCCTCCCCGAACATTCCCAGCAATGGTGAGTGCCGTGTTCAGGCCCGACGGCACGCGCGTGGTCACCGCGAGCCGGGACAAGACCGCGCGGGTGTGGCAACTCGCGCCTGGCCTCGAGCGCTGGCTGCGCGACGGGCCGCCGTGTCAGCACCGCTGGCGTCCCGGCTTCGAGCAGGTCCGCAAGGCGCTCGCGAAGGACCTGCTGCGCCGCGAGCGCCCGCCGCTCGCCGAGCGCGTCGGCTAGCGGTCCGCGAGCGCGTTCAGCACGGCGTCTTCGCGCGCAACCGGTTGCGCCCCGAGCGAGTCCGCGCGCGCCGGCTGAGCGAGATCAGGTCAGGCCGGTGACCTCGCCATGCTCGTCGAGATCGATGTGCTCGGCGGCCGGCGCGTCGGGCAGGCCCGGCATCCGCATGATGTCGCCGCAGATCGGGATCAGGAACCCGGCGCCGGCCGCGATCTCGATCTCGCGCACGGCGAGCGTGAAGCCCTCGGGCCGGCCGAGCAGGCTGGCCTGCTCGGAGAACGAGTACTGGGTCTTGGCCATGCAGATCGGCAGGTGCGACAGCCCGAGCTCGGCGATCGTCTTGAGATCGGTCTTCGCCTTGGCCGCCAGCGCGATGTCGCCGGCGCCGTACAGGCCGCGCGCGATCGCCTCGATCTTGGCCTCGACCGGGGCGTCGAGTGGGTAGGCGAACTTCGGGGTGCGCGCGCTGGCCTCGGCCGCGGCGACCACCGCGGCGGCCGCCTCCATCGCGCCCTCGCCGCCGCGCGCGAAGTGATCGCTCGCGACCACGGTCGCCTCGTGCTTGGCGCACAGCTCGCGCACCAGGGCGAGCTCGTCGTCGTGATCGGCCGCGAACCGGTTGATGACGACGACCGGCCGCAGGCCGAAGAACCGCGCGTTGTCGAGGTGCCGCGCGAGGTTGGGGAAGCCCCGGCGGATCGCGTCGGCGCCGGGCAGCGCCAGCTCCTTGACCGGGACGCCGCCCTGGTACTTGAGCGCGCGGATCGTCGCGACCAGCACGAGGGCGTCGGGCCACAGCCCCGACGCGCGGCACTTGAGATCGAGGAACTTCTCGCCGCCGAGGTCGAAGCCGAACCCGGCCTCGGTGATCACCCAGTCCGCCAGGCTCAGGCCGAGCCGCGTCGCGACCACCGAGTTGGTGCCCTGGGCGATGTTGCCGAACGGCCCGCCGTGCAGGATCGCCGGCGTGCCCTCGAGGGTCTGCACCAGGTTGGGCTGCATCGCCTCGCGCAGCAGCGCGGTCATCGCGCCGTGGACCTTGAGATCGCGGGCGTAGACCGGCCGCCGGCTGCGGCTGAACCCGATGAAGATGTTGCCGAGCCGCTCCTTCAGGTCGGCGATCGACTGCGCGAAGCACAGGATCGCCATCACCTCGGACGCCGCGGTGATGTCGAACCCGGTCTCGCGCGGCACGCCGTTGCCCGAGCCGCCCATCCCGATCACGATCCGGCGCAGCGCGCGGTCGTTCATGTCGATCACGCGCTTCCACCGGATGGTGAGCGGATCGAGATCCAGCGCGCTCTTCTTGCTGTGCAGGTGATTGTCGACGATCGCGGCCAGCAGGTTATGGGCCTTCTCGACCGCCGCAAAATCGCCATTGAAGTGCAGATTGATGTCGGCGTGCGGGATCAGGCGGGCACGGCCGCCGCCGGTCGCGCCGCCCTTCATGCCGAACACCGGCCCGAGCGACGGCTCGCGCAGCACGGCGACCGCGCGCTTGCCCAGCCGCGACAGCCCGTCGGCCAGACCGATCGAGGTCGTGGTCTTGCCCTCGCCGGCCGGGGTCGGCGTCACCGCCGACACCAGGATCAGCTTCGACTTCGCCGCGCGCTCCAGATCGATCCGCGCGAGCGGCAGCTTGGCCTTGATGCGACCGTACGGCTCGATCTCGTCGGGGGTCAGCCCGAGCCGCGCCGCGATCTCGATGATCGGCCGCGGCTTCGCGCTCGCCAGCGGGTCGAGAGGGGCCTCGGAAGAAGGTGGAATCATCCGGGATTCATCCCATCCCGGCCGGCCCGGATGCAACCGAGTTGCAGCGACTACATCGGAGGCAACCCGCGCCGCGACGCGACGCAGGATCGCTGACCCGTCGCGTCATGTGCAACGCGATGCGAGCGCGATACGATGGATGCGACCGCCGCCGGGGGATGGGCCGGCGAGGGAGTGGACGATGCACAGGAAGACGATGTTCGGATTCAGCGCGGTGGCCAGCGCGGTGTATCGCGTCACCACCGAGTCGAGCGTCTACATCCTCGGCTTCCACGAGGAGCGCGGCCGCAAGTACGTGGTGGTGCGCGGACTGCCCGGCACCGATCGCGAGCACGTGGTGCTGCGCGACAGCGATCCGCGGATCGGCGACGTCTCGATGTTCGAGGTGGCGCCGCACCAGTGGATCGGCAAGAACATGGAGATCGCGACGATGTCGTCCAGCGAGGTCACCGCGGTGACGATCGAGGTCGATCGCGCGGCGATCTCCTCGGTCGGGGGCGATTCTCCGTCGGCGCGCAACGTGTGGAACCCGGCGACCGGCGAGACCATGCCGGGATTTCCGTCGCGGCCGCCGGGGATCCCGGAGCTGCCGGGGACCCGGGCGGGGCTCGGCCGCGGCACCAACCCCGCGATCCCGGCGCCGGCGGCGCGCGGCGTGGGGTACCAGGTGGTGACCGGTCGGCCGGCCGCGCCGGCCAGCCCCGCACCGGCGAGCCCGCCCGAGCTGCCGTATCCCGAGCGGCACGTCATGTACGCCGAGAACGTCGCCATCCTGCTGCGCTCGATCGCGCGTCGCGATCGCCTGTTCGAGGACGTCGCGGGCGACCGCGTGCTGCGCGATCGGCTCCACCGCGCGCTGGATCAGTGCGCCGAGCTGCTCGATCAGGTCCTGCGCCGCAGCCGCCGCTGACCGGCCGTCCGGGCGGCATTCACTGCTTCGGGAGCGTCTTGTAGCGGTCGAGCAGCCGGGACTGATGGGTGACGAGCGACTGGACCACGCCGCCGATGATCACGACCTCCGCCCGCGACGTCAGCTCCAGCGGATCGCCGCTCCACACCACGGCGTCGGCGATCTTGCCGCGCTCGAGGGTGCCGCGCTCGGCGGCGCCGCCGTAGATCTGCGCCGGGACCTCGGTGATCGCGGCCAGCCCCTTGGGCCACGGCAGCCCCTGGGCCACCGCGATGCCGGCGAGCTGGCGGATCGTGCGGGCCGCCGACGGGCTGTCGATCGTCGAGATCCCGACCGCGACGCCGGCCCGGGCGAGGATCGTCGCGTTGTCGTCGCGGGCGTCGAGCGCGCCGAGGTCGCCGGGCAGGTTCTCGGTCGGATCGAGCAGCACCGGCACCCGCGCGGCGGCGAGCTCGGGCGCGACCCGCCACGCCTCGGTGCCGCCGAGGATCGCGATGCGCAGCTCGCGCTCGGCGGCGATCGCCAGCGCGGCCCGGATGTCGACCTCGGCGGTGGCGCGGATCACGGCGAGCTCGCGGCCGTCGAGCACCGGGATCAGCGCCTCGAGATCCAGCCGCTGGGCGACCAGGTGGCGCGATGCGTTGCGCTCGAAGCCGGCCCGGTTGCGGCGGTAGGCGTCGACGTCGTCGAGCAGCTCGCGCAGCCGCTCCACGGTCTGGCCGCGCGAGCCCGCTGCCATCGCGTTGCGGCCGAGCGCGACCACCATCGCCGCCGGCGCGCGGATCGGCGCGATCGGGGCGGCGGCGTCGGCGAGCGACACCCACGCGGACTGGCCGGCGACCAGGCCGCCGCTCGGCCCGGTGATCGCCGAGGTCACGCCGCCGGTGCGCGCGACCGGGATCGCGACCGAGCGGCCGTCGTAGCCGTCGATCGTGCGGTACGCGGCGTGGATCTCGGTCGGCTGGATCCCGAACCGGCCGTCGTTGCTCGACTCCTCGGCGTCGACCTCGATGAGGCCGAGCTGGGTCGCCGACTCGATCAGCCCGGCGGTGACGGTCTTGCCCTTGCCGTCGATCCGGGTCGCGCCGGCCGGCACCGCGACGCCGGCGCCGACCTCGGCGATCTTGCCGTCGCGGATCACGATCGTCGCGTTGTCGAGCTTGCGATCCGAGCGCTGGTAGATCGTCGCGCCGGTGATCGCGATGGTGTCGGCGGCGGCCGGGGCCGTCCCGGCGGCGACCCCCGCGGTCACCGCGAGCGCCCTCAGCGTCCTCGTCCTCGTCCTCGTCCTCGCCCTCGTCTTCGTCGCCCGGGTCATGGCACCCTCTGGGTCGCCGAGTTGGCGAGCTCGAAGTCCGACGGCGTCGCGCCCTGGCTGCGGTCGTAGGTGACCTCGCCGCCGGCGATCACCAGCTCGGCGCGGCTGTACACCGAGAACGGCGAGCCGCTCCACACCGCGACGTCGGCGCGCTTGCCGGGCTCCAGGGTCCCGGTGATGTCGTCGATGCCGAGCACCCACGCCGGGTTGGCGGTGACCCAGCGCAGCGCCTGGTCGTCGCTGATCGCGATGCCGGCGGCGCGCCCGGCCGCCATCGCCTTGGCGGCGTCCTGGTTGAGCCGCTGGATGCCGATCGCGGAGTCCGAGTGGATGGTCGCGCGGCCGCCCTGCTGGGTGAACAGCGCGGTGTTCTCGGGGATGCCGTCGAACGCCTCGAGCTTGAACCCCCACCAGTCGGACCACGTGTTGATCGCGATGCCGCGCGCGGTCAAGAGGTCGCGGATCTTGTAGCCCTCGAGCGCGTGGTGGAACGACCGGATCTTGAACCCGGACTCGTCGGCCACCGCGACCATCTCCGCGATGTCGCTCGCCTTGTAGCAGTGGACCTGGACCAGCACGTCGCCGTGCAGCACGCCGGCCAGGGTCTCGAGCCGGAGGTCGACCGGCGGCACCTCGGGCGCGGGCTCGACCTTGACCTTGAGCTTCGGATCGGTCTGCCTGGCGTCGAGCTCCGCGGCGCGCGTCTTCTTCCTGAGCCACAGCGCGCGGCTCCGCTCGTACGCGGCCTGCTTGGCGAGGTAGCTGCGCGCCTCGTTGAACGCGGCGCGGAACGCGGCGTACTCGCCCATCCGCGTGCTCGGTCCGGCCTTGCCGCCGTACACCCGCTTGGGGTTCTCGCCGCACGCCATCTTCAGCGTGCGCGGCGCGCCGGGGAACGCGACGTCGTCGCTGGTCCGTCCCGGCCGCATCACGACGGTGAAGCCCTCGCCGCCGACCAGGTTGGCCGAGCCGGGCAGGATCAGCGCCGCGGTCACCCCGCCGGCGATCGCGCGCGCGATCTGCGGGTCCTGCGGCCCGTAGCCGTACTGCGCGTGGACCTGCGCGGTGACCGGCGCGGTCGCCTCGTTGCCGTCGTCGTTGGCGTGCGCGAACGGCGCGGCGTACACGCCGAGGTGGGAGTGCGCGTCGATCAGGCCGGGCGTGACGAACTTGCCGGTGCCGTCGATCACCCGCGCCCCGGCGGGGACCGCGACGCCGGCGTCGGCGCCGAGCGCGGCGATCGCGCCGCCGGACAGCACGATCGTGCCGCCCTCGATGGTCTGGCCGGTCGCCGTCATGATCGTCGCGTGGCGGATCGCGATCGCCGGGGCGCTCGGATCGTGCAGCGCGGCGGCGCGGTCCCGGGTCGGCCGCTTGGCGCGCGGCGGCGTGTCGGTGGTCGGGTCGACCCAGGAGTCGGCGATGTCGAGCGTCGGTGGCTCCGGCTTGGCCGGCCGGGGGGGCGGCGCGGCGCAGGCCGCGAGCCCGAGCAAGGCGAGTACAGGCACCCTCATGCACCCGGTGATACAGGGCCGGGCCGGCCGCGGCCTACGGGGCGCGCAGAGAATCCTCCGCGGAACGCGCATTCGCAGTGCGTCCCGCGCGTTGTCCCGGTGCGTCCCGGTCGTGTGCCGGTCGGCGTCCGCCGGGCGCGAAGCACGCCCGCGCGGTCGGGCTGGTATCGAGCTCGCCGGCGGTCCCGGTGAAGCGTTGGACGACCGCGGCGCGGCGCGCTCCTGCAGGAACACCGGGAGCGGGAGCTGCGCGGCGAGCTCGATGTCAAGTCCTGCAGTGACCGGACGCGGACGACCGGCCACTGCAGGGTCTTGTAGCGGTCGAGCAGCCTGGACTGGTGAGTGACGAGCGCCATGACCAAAAATCGCCCGGGTGACTCGAAAATTACCAGTGAGCCATAATTGCCAATTTCAGTTAAGGTGGGATCTGTAACCATTCCATCATTCCGTATCCGAACATCCTACATGTCGGATAGATCGCAGCCAGCCGTGGCGTCTGCGCG
>Ga0307476_10001979_pt1 | contig 12320 bp, 6 predicted proteins | sample atmos_gasesECM2C_2_FD_203314 | JGI IMG/M metagenome (GOLD analysis project Ga0307476, IMG submission 203314) | Hardwood forest soil microbial communities from Morgan-Monroe State Forest, Indiana, United States - atmos_gasesECM2C_05 | ecosystem: Environmental > Terrestrial > Soil > Temperate... | reverse complement strand
CGTCTCGACAGTAGATGTCATTTACCCAGCGGCGCCAATTCTGCTGCTCTTCAACACAACCTTGCTGAAGGCATCGATGACTCCCGTAATGGCTTACGCCGAAACCTACCACTGGCCGTTTCGTTGGGCTCCGCACGATCTTGGAATCTACCCACATGCCAATGGGCGCGACTACCCCGCTAACGTTGACTTGGATTCAGTAGAAGGACACATGCCCGTGGAAGAAAGCGCGAACATGATCCTGATGGCGGCCGCGCTCGCCAAGGCGGACGGGAACGCGGACTACGCTGCCAAGTATTGGCCGCTCTTTTCTACGTGGGCAAAATACCTGAAGGAAAAGGGCTTGGATCCAGAAAAGCAAATTGTTACCGACGATTTCACCGGACCGCTTGCGCACAATGCGAACTTGTCGGTGAAGGCTATATCCGCGCTTTCCGCCTACGCGAGACTTTGCGAGATGCTCGGCAAGATTGATGAAGCTGCCGCTTACAGCAAAGTCGCCAAGCAGTACGCTGAGCAATGGCCGCATTTGGCCGGGGACGGAGATCACTTCCGGTTAGCCTTCGACCAGCCCGGGACCTGGAGTCAGAAATACAACCTGGTGTGGGACAAGATACTGGGCCTGAATCTGTTTCCAAAAGAAGTGGCCCACAACGAAATTGCATTCTACAAGACCAAACAGAACGCTTACGGTTTGCCGCTCGATTCCCGAGCCCAATACACAAAGCTGGACTGGCTTCTGTGGACGGCCACGCTGTCAGATAACCGTGCTGACTTCGAAGCGCTTTTTTCTCCGGCTTATAAATTCACAAACGAAACTCCCGATCGCGTGCCACTCACTGACTTTTATGAGACAGACACTGGAAAACATCGTGCTTTTCAAGCACGTTCTGTCGTGGGTGGCGTATTCATTCCTATGCTTACTGACCAATCCACCTGGAAGAAGTGGGCGGGACGCGCGATGACTCCACAAACCAAATGATGGCTGCATAGAACAGAACAGAACAGAACAGAACAACTTCTTACGTCGTTACCGAGTCAGATCAGACACGACAGAGTTAAGGTGACCGTTAATCATTCGAACCGTGAGCGGTCTACGCATCTGCCGACCACTTCACAATATCGTTATGGTGACTCGGTAGTAGATTCATATTAGATTTTTCTTGACAAGAATCTCGCTCCGAGTTCAGTATTTCCCATTGTTAACATGTAAGCGGTTACATGGCCGAGCAAATTCTGCCAGCAAGTTACTTGGGGCTTCATAAACACACGTAGTAGTCGAATTGCAACCGAGCCGTAGCTAGGGATGTATTGGTGCGGTTCGATGTTTCCGGCTAGCCATCGCGACGGCTAGGCATGTGATCCATCGGGCAGTAAGGCTCAAGGAGGCCGGACAATGATCGACCGTCGTCCCAGATTTCTCTCATGCGTTATGACGTGCCTTTCCATCTTGTCGCTTGCAACTATGCTTTTCGGACAAGGTCAGGATAGGGGCATCATCACCGGCCTTGTGACTGATAAGTCGGGCGCTGCGGTGCCAGCGGCGACCGTTACGATTACCGACGAAGCCACCGGGGTCAAGACCATCGTGGACACAACGTCGGCGGGCAATTTCAGCACTCCGCCGCTTGTGCTCGGCAGCTACAAGGTACAAGTCGAGCTGACGGGCTTTAAGACATTCGTTGAGCCAGGAGTTCAGGTCGCCAGCGGCGCGACGGTTCGCGTGGATGCGACGCTCGATGTCGGCCAGGTATCGGAAACAGTTGAAGTGAAAACGTCGAACGTCGACGTAAACGTATCGACCGCCGAAGTCTCGCACGTTCTGGGAGAAAAGTACTACCACGACTTGCCGGTGGTGATGGGTTCGGACATTCGGTTGGCGGAATCACTGCTTGCCATGCAGCCCGGCTACGTTCCGATGCGGCCGAATGGGTGCGCCATTTTTCGTGGAAGCCAGTTCCAGTCACGTATGAACGGCGGCCAGACAATGGCGATGGAGAATTATCTTGACGGAGCTTCGTTCGGCAGCGCCATCGACCATAACAACACGCAGGAGCGCTCAGTTCCGTATGACTCCGTGAAGGAGATGAAGATTATCGAGAGCAATTTCTCCGCTCAGTATGGGCGCACGAGCGGGGGCTTCGTCGAGTACACGACGAAGTCAGGAACCTCCTCATTTCACGGGAGCGCCTACGACTACTACAACTACCAAGGCTTCAATGCCACCGGCGAACTACTCGCGCAAAAGGCACCTGAGCGTAAAGAAAACTGGGGTTTCTTGGTGGGTGGGCCAGTGGTCATCCCCAAGCTTTATGATGGGCGAAAGCACAAAACCTTTTTCTTCGCCGACCTGGATGACCTGCACTATGGCCAAGGCGCTTTGCCCAGTTTCCAAAACACCAACCCTCTTCCCGCTTTCCTTCAGGGAGACTTTTCCGCGTTGTTGGGTCCCACCCCGACGGTTTTACTAGACAAGAACAACAATCCCGTGATCGATGCTAAGAACCGGCCAGTATACGCTGGAGAGATTTACCAACCCGCCTCGACCACGACTCTGAGTGGCGTTCCATATCGGAACGGCTACGGTTTTGATCCCAATACGGGTTTACCAATACCCGGCCAAGCCAACATCATTCCGGCGAATGATCCGTTACGGAGCAAGATTGCCGCCCAACTTGCGGCGCTGATTCCAGCTCCTGACGTCGCAGGCAAGCTTAGTAACAACGCTCTTCAACCGTCTGGAAACAAATATATCAATCCCAAGACACTATTTGTCCGAGTGGATCAGTCCTTTGGGACCAATTTCAGCATGTCCACATCTGTCAATGCCAACACGCGGCCTTCGTTGAGGCAGTGTGCCAGTTTCTCGCAGGGGTGCAATTTCACCAACCCATCCACATATTTCGGAGAAGGTTTTTACCAGGACATCACGACTCGAACGGTTCATCAGCAGTTCAACTGGGTGATCAAGCCCAATTTGTTCAACCACACAACTCTTTCGTTCGACCGGTGGGTTCTACCAGCGAAACCTGTCTCCGCCGGCCAGCACTGGGTTTCAAGGCTGGGACTGATAGGCCCCATTAGTGACGCGGGTGGCGCGCCGCGAGTCTCTCTTAACAGTCCGAATATTCCTTATTCGCACTACGGGGAATCCGACCAAGTGGCTGAGGGATGTATCGCGAACCGCTGGCAATTCCTCGACGACGTTACCTGGGTCAAGGGAAAACATACTCTCAAAGCGGGCTTTGAATACCGACACCACCAATTTCCGTTTATTGGAAACGGAAATCTCTCTGGTAACTACAGTTTCAGCTATGCGGAAACGGGTGGCTGGGATTCAGCGGGAAATTTGTTGACTGCAACCGGCGACCCGGTCGCGTCCTTCCTGCTCGGACAGGTGGATAATGCGAACTTCAATATTAACTATCGACATATGCTGAACGAGCAGTACATTTCTCCATGGGTCAACGACGAATTCAAAGCCACCAAGGATCTGACGTTGACTCTTGGACTCCGATTTGATTACCAGGGCTGCCTCTCAGATTCGCGAGGTAATCAGTCAACCTTCGATCCCAACACTCCGAATCCCGGGGCGGGCAATCACCTGGGGGCAATCATCTTTGCTGGCAAAGGCCCGGGTCGGACTGGGGTGAAATGTTTCGAGCAGCCACCCAAAGATGCTTGGGGACCACGCTTCGGTTTCGCGTATCGAGTTAACGATAAGACCTCAGTTCGCGGTGGGTACGGAATCTACTACGGAGGCATCCCGGCGAACCAGTTTTCGGGCTCGTCAGAGTTGGGTTTCTCTACTAATCCAACCGTTCCTAATTTCACCAACGGCTTCTCTCCTGCTTTTTATTGGGACACTGGCTTCCCCCAGTCTTCAATCAAGCTACCGCCCAGCATCGATCCCACCATTGGCAACGGACAGGGGCCTACTTGGGTAACGAAAAACAGCAAAGACCTGCCGAGATACCAGAACTACTCTCTGTCCTTGGAGCACCAATTCGGTACCAGTATGTTGGTCAGCGCCTCCTATGTCGGCAATCACGGAACCCGGTTGCCCTCCAATGCCGCCACCCTGGGACTGCTCGATAATATGAACAACCCGTCCGTGCTGGCCTTGGGAGCCACTCTCTTGGGATCGCTATGCGACGGTACGACCTGCCCAGGTGGAGTTGCGATCCCGTACCTAGGTTTCAAGGGAGACGTAGCTCAGGCTCTGCGCCCATGGCCGCAATACACGAACCTCAACGCGAGAAGTGTTCCTTACGGATATAGCATCTATAACGCTTTCACGATAAAGGTTGACAAGCGTTTCACCGGGGGGCTGATCGGACGCGTCGCTTATACCAACTCCAAACTGATTAACAGCGGAGCGGAGGACGTACTTGCGGGTGACGATCCAGGTATTCAGAATCCTCTTCTCGGATCGAAAGACGACCGAGCGCTGAGTCGGGACGACATTCCTCAGTCCCTCATCCTTGCCTGGTCGTACGAGTTGCCATTCGGAAAAGGAAAAAAGTATGCTCTAAGCGGGCCTCTCGACAAGATAGCGGGCGGTTGGATGATAGCGGCCACGCAACGTTATGACTCAGGGCGTCCGCTCGGCATCACAATGGCTTGCGACTTCTGTGGTTACATTTTCAGCAACACGAAACGGCCGAACAAGGTCGGTCCTGGTTACGGCAAGACTTCCAATGTCAAAGCCTGCGCCAGTTCCGATCCCTCAACTTGCGACCACTACTTGTTGGCGAGTGGTTGGGCCGATCCCGGTCCACTTCAACTCGGGAATGCGTCGGTGAACGACCCTCACATCCGTGGTCCCCATTATTTCAATGAGGATTTCAGCGTCACCAAGGCCATTGCACTCACCGATCAGTACGGCTTGAAGTTTGAGAGCCAGATGGGTAACTTATTCAACCGTCACCTGTGGTGTAACCCGGATACGAACTTGAGCGATAAGGCCTTCGGGACTATAAGTGCCCAGTGCGATCAGCCGAGGAGTATACAGTTTGGTCTAAGGCTGGAGTTCTGACACCAAACCGAACGCAGAGAGAGCACAAAGCAGCGGCTGGTCCCGATGGGGCCGGCCGCTTCCCCCGTAGAATGTTGACTCGGGAATACTGAACGCCAAGCAAGACGACGGCGAAATCGGCGCTGAAGATCGAATACACCTGCGGGGTTTGTTACGTGTTCAGAAAGCTGGGAACAGTCCTTCTACTGAGTGGAACTGCCATTTTGCCCTTGCGGGCAAGCCCTCCCAGTCCTCAGTCGAGTCAGGCGACCGCAGCCCATCAACCCGCCCAGGCGCCGCTGACGATCGATGAAGTCATTAAGCTGATTAAACAGGGCACGAAAAATCTGCAGCGGGCAGCTTCTACCATAGCCGAACGTGGTGTTGACTTCGATCTCGACGCGAAGGCAGAAAAGAAGCTGCGTAAAGCGGGCGCCGATGATCAGATGCTACCAGAGATTTGGAAAGCCACCCCGAGCGGAAAGGCGCACATGCAAGCGGCCTTGACCACTCCAACTGGCGTTGAGGTGCAAGCCTCGGCCGGTGAGGCTTTATCGTTGCAGGAGCTGCAAGATGAGAGCGACGTCGATCGTCGCATTCGAATGGCGGATGAATTTGAAAAGAAGTTTCCGGGCAGTGCGCTTCTTTCCTATGTGTACACGGTAGCGGCGAAGGCCCACCAGGAGAAAGGTGAGTTTGAGGGAGCCATACAAGACGGCCAGAAGAGTTTGAAACTCGATCCCGACAATACTTTCAGTTTAATCATCATGGCCCTGGTCCTGCCGCAGCCGAACTTGCTTAAGGGGGCACCCAAGGAGGTAGGACAACGGCTGGTTGAAGCGGAGGCAGACGCCAATCGCGCGCTCACCTTGCTCGAGAAATTGAAGCCCCGGCCAGGTGAAACGGACGAGCAATTTCAGCAGAGGAAGGGAGCTCTCGCAGCGGACGCCCATTTCGCACTGGGTATGGCCGAGACGCAACAAGATCAGTTTGAGGAGGCCTTGGCCCAATATCAAACCGCAATTTCTTCAACCAGCAAACCGACCTTTCAGTATTACTATCGCCTGGCGGAGGCTTATGCGAGCATAGGCCGAGTGCCAGAGGCCATCGATACTCTTCAGAAGGCATCTGATTTGGCTCGAGGAACACCGATGCAGAAGTATGCCGACGATTTTATGGCGGAACTACGGCAAAGAGGCCATTGAGAGGCTAGCAGCCCGTGTCTAAAGTCGCTTCAATGCGTAGCTGCACGCTTGTCGGGTCGATGAATATACCCAAGCCCCTACGAGTCAGCCATCTTACGGAAGCCTAGATTGGTCGACCCCCAGAGTGCGTCTTGCCTGCTCTCTCTGGCCAGCCGCTGAAAAGCCGAAACTGCCAGCAGCGTAAATACGATCGCCTGCGCCACGTGTATCCAAAACCAAATGTCTGTCCCACTGTCGAAGACCAGCCGTCGCGCCGCATCATGCGGCCAAACCAAGGTGAAAAATGTAAGGTCACCGATGATGTGGGGCACAATGGCCGGAAGCGTAGAGTTGGTGAGATACGCCGTCGCGCCAAACGCGACCCCCACAAGAAAGTACACCAGCAGCTTTGGCCACAAGATGCCATGAGCGAAGTGCGCTAAGGCAAACACGAGGGAGGAGACGGCTACCGCGACCGAACCGCGAAACTCCCGTTCGAGGGCGACCTGAAAGTACCCGCGAAACCCAGCCTCCTCCATGAATGGCGCAACCAGGGAGCCCATCAGAATCATGAGGGCGACGGTCATGCGGGGATAGCTCGACACATCTGGGAGCGCATTGGGTGGCATTTTGACCAGTCGGAACAGCACGATCCAATATCCAGCCAACGCAACCACGGATAGAACACCAGCAGCGAATGACCACAGGTTGGTCCGAGCAGATCTTCTGTTGGCCCGCAAGTAGTGGCGTCGCGCATCGGATGTGCTCTGTGGCCATCCCTTTCCACCGAGATAGCTCCACATAAGCCACAGCAGCAGACCCATCACGGGAACGGACCAAGGTACTGCAGGGCTACGCTGAAGATTGGTGACGAGCAGGGCGCTCCAGATACCACCGGCGAGAATGGTGATAGCAAATGCCAACAGACCAAAGCCGATGATGCTTAAAGCGCGAGTAGCAAAAGAACCCTCTTTCTCCATCTTCCGCCTCCGGCTTGCGGTGCAAGATTACGTCTGCAATTTAATCACCTTGCGCTGAGACGATCTCCCGTTAAGTTTGAAGGCATAGTTATGGGAACACGCAGGCGGCGTCAACGGCAAGAGGAGCTGTGGTATCGCGCGGATCTGGCGGAAGCTCCGGGCCAGCCTCTCCTGATAGAACTTGTGGCATTGGGCTTCGCAAAATTCGTCGAACCCTGCATTATCCAACACGGCGTTCAGACGCCGATAAAAAGGCGCGATACCGAGGAAGGCTACACCGAATATCTGATTGCACGTCGCGCCCCCATCGTACTCATGTTGGCGAAAGTTCGATGCGTGAAATCGCTGATTTAGACACGGGCTGCTAGTCGCGGCTCTCTGATTTCATGCTCAGACGTCAGCGACCTCAACACTGCGAACGTAAAAGCCAGCGTTCAATCGCCTTGCGGGAACCGCATCCTTCACTCTGAGTTGAATGAAGTAAGTTCCAGGTTTTGTCGGCGCCCAAGCATGTACCCAGAAGCTCCATGGGTCGTTACCGGTCTGAATAAAACTATCCACCGGGACGTAAGCTTCTTCTGAATTGAACCGTATCCACAGGCCACTCACAGGCCGCGCGCCACCCCATGCAATGCCATGAACACGGTAATTGATTTTTTGATCGACAATCCATTTTTCAACCCGAACGGGCATCGCAGCCTGTTCTATCAGCGGAGGACGGTAATCTCTCACCCGCTCTGGCACTCCCTGCTGCATCGTTCGGCTGGCGAACTCTCGCATCTGAGAAGTGGTAGGAGCATCTTCGCCCAATAGCTGGATTTCGTCGACCCACTTGATGCATGTGCATCCGTACCAACCGGGCACGACGAGCCGAATCGGGAAGCCATGGTCTTTCGGTAAAGAGGATCCATTCATCGCGGTGGCGAAAAAAGCGTTCGAGGCCTTCAGTTCATCCACGCTGAATATCCAGCTCGCACCCGGTAAGGATGAGGATGAAGTGTCCGGGTAACGATCGAAGCCCGAGATCAACACGTGACTAGCTGCTTTCTCAACCTTCACTATGTCCAGAATTTCAGAAACTCGAGTACCTGCCCAATCGGCAACGCTGAGCATTCCGAAATGCGCTTCGCGCACATTACCGGAACACTCCAAAAGGTGCAGGCCGGCGGGCCTCGACCTCTTTTGTAAGTCTGGCAGTCCAATTTTTATGGGTTGTTTAATAAGGCCCGTGACCTTGATCTCCCAAGGTTCACCAGCTCTTAGAAACTCGGAAGCGCGCGTGCGAAGATAAAACTTGTCGTTCGGGATGGTCGCTTTATCTCGCCCAACTTCTGATAAGTCCGTGTAAAGGCGTCCATCAAGACCCGCCCCCATAGGTATTCCCATGGGAATGGGACCCTCTCGCACAAATTCGACTAATCCGAGATATCGGCCTCCCCGGAAAGCATCCCGGCCTGGTTCTTGGAGCACTGCGGATAGGGACGTTTCGTGGAAGCCGACAAGCACAACGCCGCCCGCGGTCAGCGAACTCTTCAACATCTCTCGACGAGTCAGCATTCTCTTGGCGTTATATGCCATGCTGATACACAGGACGTACTCCCACAGCTTCGCCGGGGTCAATCAAAATTCTTTAAGTCGAGTTGTTGCAGATCACTTTTCCACGCGGTTTCTAACTGGGTCTGCACAAAGCGCGCGTCGTCAGATCTTCCGGCAGATCGCAATACCTGCAAGAGCCCAAACAGCGACCGCGGATTACGAGGATTCCTCTGCAAGTCGTCTCGGAAGACATGCTCTGCTTGAAGAATTTGTCCGTCCTCAAACAGAGCCGCGCCCAGCGATTCGCGCACGGGATAAAACCAGCTGGGCGGTTCACTATATTTGAGAGCGTCCTGAACTGCCACCGCATCCCGCAACTGCGCGATAGCTTGGCTGCGGTCGTGCCTCGCTGCTGACAATTTTGCCGACAGCACGTCAACCGCGATCTTTAGAATGTCACGCGTTTTATTGGTGGCTGACATGCCAAAGACTTCGCTCGGCTCGGTGCTCTCTAGTATCTCCGATACGAATCTCTGCTCCGCCTCCGCCTCTAACGCCTTACCCGTGGCGGCGAGTGCCATGCCACGGGCAAAACGCCACATCGTGTTGGCAATCTTAAGATTTGCATCCGGTTGAGGCAGTTTAAGAATTTCTTCCCAACGGTGGAAGCGCACCAATACTGCAGGTTGGACCGCGAGGAAAGCCTGCAGATCGGGCATTCCTTTCAAATGTGGGCTCACCCGATCGGCGAGTTGGTTCGACGCCTCCTTGGCCGATAAATAATGGCCATCCATACTGGCGGCGGCGGCGAGGAAGTACAGGTCATGAAGAAAAGACAACACCGTGAACATATCCGGCGAATTCTGAAGGTGGTTCTCATCCATGCGCGCAGCATTCACGCAAGCATCTTCCGCTGCCTGGTAATCTCCGGTGTGAATATAAATATGGGCCGGCATGTGTGCTAGATGGCCGATGGGCGGAGCGAGCGAGGGCAAGGCGTTCGCATACGCAAGTGCACGTTGAGGATCGGGGGACGCCTCAACGGCGTGAATGTAAAAATGGATTGCTCCGAGATGACGCGGATTGCGCTTCAACACCGACTCAAGGACCGAGAGAATTTCCGGAGTTCCTTCCCAAGGGGTGCCGTTGGGGCTCCACAGGTCCCATGGGCTCAGATTCATGATGCTTTGCGCATAAAGGGTGGCTGCGTCAAGGTCGTCAGGATAGCGCTGAGCCAACTCACGCATGGCATCCTTGAATTCGACTGCCAGCTTTTCGCGGTCTGGAATCGGGCAATTGCAGTACCTTTTGCTAAGGGCAGTCAGGTAACCGCGCTCAACCTGAGGGCCGGTCGCTGATAGAGCGAGACCACGTTGCACCGCCTCAAAGGCGTCCCGCTCTCGCGCCGGGTCACCGGGAGCATGGTAGTAATAGTCCGAGCCCAACGCATAGGCGATGCCCCAGTAGGCCATTGCCATGGTTGGATCGAGTCCGGCGGCTGCGTGGAACGATTTTGCCGCTTCACGATAGTCCAAGGCGTAGATCAACCCCAAGCCTCGATCAAACAGTTGCTGGGCTTGCTTGCTCTTGGTGACGACCGGATGGTGGCCATAAGAGCCTGTGACGGTGACATTCTTGGGTTGCCCCGCGCGCTGGGCCAAGGCAACCGTCGGCAAGATGATGAGGATGAGAGCAGAACCCAAAGACGCATTCTTCACCCATGTTCTGACGATTCGCGGGCTCCTGCGAGTTTCCTTCTGACCCATGTTTGCCGAAAAGTAGTGGCCATTGTATACCCGTCAAAAGGGAGATGAAGGGGATGCGGAGGCGATTCCTGAAACCTGCTCGGTGTGGTAATGTATCTGCTCAGGCGCCTGTAATCGTTTACACTTTCAGCTTTTGTTTCTCTGTTTCCTCGATTTGCGCGTTGGGTGAATATGCGCTTGGGATTCTCTTTTCGCGTCAGCAGCATTAAGCCGCTTTTGGCAGGGTGCTTGCTAGCCTCTTTTCTGGGTACCCTTCAATCGAGAGCTGGGACGGGGGCCGCAGGCCCCGCTGACCAGTCCTACGCACGAGGTGTACAAGCCCTGAGACAGGAACAGTGGAGATCCGCGGCCTCCTCCTTTGAAGAAGCGCTAAAGCTGGAGCCCAACCGTGCAGACGCGGAAAACGGTTTGGGAGTCGCACTAGGAAAGCTCGGCGACCCACAAGGCTCCCAGGCTGCCTTCCGGCGCGCCATTGAAGTTGATCCTGCCTACGCAGAGCCGCACTACAATCTGGCTCTGTGGTTGCGAGAGTCGGGAGACGTCGACCAGGCCCTTTCGGAACTTAATACCGCGATCAAACTGAGGTCCGATTATGAGGCCGCTCAACTCGCCTTGGCACAGCTTCTGCAGCAACTTGGGGGTCAGGACAAAGCTATCGAACTCTTCAAAACGGTGATCCGTGAGGATCCTCGCTCGGCCGAAGGCCACAACTTGCTCGGAATTGCTTACGCACAGAAAAATCTGCTCCTGGATTCCATAGCTCAATTTCAGCAAGCCGTCGACATCAATCCGGAATATGTAGAAGGGTACGGCAATTTGGGCTCAGCCCTTGCGCGCGCACAACGATTCGACGATGCCATCCGGGTGTTTCGGTCGGCCGTTGCGCTAGCGCCCAAGAACGTCGCGTTGCGCTTGAACCTCAGCCAGGCACTCAGCGCCAAAGGTAATTTTGATGCGGCCGTGCATGAATTGAAATCTGCGATCAAAGAAGGCGACGATCCGCGATTGGAGAGCGGAATGGCCGAGATCCTGCGAGAGAAAGGAGACTTTGGCGAAGCGATTGAAGCGGCAGAGAAGGCGCTTAGTCTCCAACCCGGAATGGGCGATGCGTACGAAAGTCTAGGCTCAGCGCTTAAGGCAGAGGCGCAGGCGCAGATTTCTTCAGCACGATACCAGCACCATTCTGCCAACCCAGTGGCCAAAGATCGCTACGATGCTGGTAGAGAGCTACTCTCGCAAGGAGACATGCAAGGCGCTGAGAGGGAATTTGAAAAAGCGTTGGAAGCGGATCCGAATTATGCCGAAGCCCATGATCTGCTCGGCTTCGTTCTCGGACAGTTGAGCAATCTGCCGGCCGCAGTAAAGCAGTTCCGTAATGCGATCGCTCTGGACCCAAATCTTGCCAGCGCTCACTATGATCTTGGCGTAGCGCTCTGGTATCGAGGACAAAAGGAAGAAGCGAGAACTGAGCTTGAGGCAGCTGTACGCCTGAATCCCGCATTTGGCGAAGCGTATTCCTTTCTCGGCATGGCTGCTCGTCAAACCGGAGACTGGGATAGCGGGCGTCACAACCTGGAGCGCGCGATCAGTCTCAGCCCGGATATTGCGGGTTCTCATATCGACCTGGCGTTGATCCTTCTCAAGACGGGCTCTTCAGAGGCGGCGTGTGTCGAACTTCAGCGGGTCGTGAGAAAAGAGGCACATGGCTCTGTTCCGGATCTCGAAATCGCTGTCGATGAGCTCCAAGCCGCGGCCAAACAAAAACCGAACGATCCCTTGATTTACGACACGCTAGGACTTTTGCTGGGGACCGAAGGAAGCGATCCTCAGATTGTGA
>Ga0307476_10001978_pt1 | contig 12323 bp, 8 predicted proteins | sample atmos_gasesECM2C_2_FD_203314 | JGI IMG/M metagenome (GOLD analysis project Ga0307476, IMG submission 203314) | Hardwood forest soil microbial communities from Morgan-Monroe State Forest, Indiana, United States - atmos_gasesECM2C_05 | ecosystem: Environmental > Terrestrial > Soil > Temperate... | reverse complement strand
TATAGCGCAGCTTATCGACTCGCTTCTTCTCCGTGAACACGACGAAGTCATAGAAGCGCGCCTGCCAGATGTGCCCGTCGTACAGCGCCGTAGTCCACAAGCCTTCCTGCGGGGGATCGCACGCTACGCGCAATTTTCCTAGGAGCCGCCGGGCGAATCCCTGCTTGATGGCCTGCATTACTTTGGAGGGATTGCCGCGCTCCGGTTCGCTCAGCAGAAGGTGGACGTGCTCGGGCATCACCACATAGCCGACGACCACAAAACGGTAGCGACGGCGCACTCCCTCCAGAATCTCCAGCAGGAGATCGCGATGCTGTGGCTTAGCCAGCAGTGGCATCCGCCGATAGCAACTGGTGGTGATGAAATGCAGATACCCTGCGCCGTAGTATCGACGAAGTTTGTTGGGCACAAGCGAGGTCTAGCACGTGGCCGTTAAGTTCGTATGTGACGAATGAACAAGGGGGCGTGGTCCGTGGTGCCCAGCTTTGCAAAAGAAGCAAAGCTGGGGCAGCCTGGATTGTGATGGTGCCGACAAAGCTAGGCCAGCCCCCCCTTGCCCAAACTGGGGTACCATAGCCACGTCCCCTGCTTATCCGTTTGACAAAGAGCAATGCACATCAGCGCGGGAGGTTTTACATTGCCTAGAAAAAGGTCAAAAACGCCACGCAAATCTTTTGGTTCGGAGGTAGGAGAAGAACATAAGCTTGGCAAGAAGGCACGTTGGGGAATCTTGTTCGGTTTGTTCTTGACGTCTTGTTCAGTGGGTTTCGCAGTGGGGAGAGCGTCTTCACCTGACTACAGCGACCCGAGCAAAGCTTACGACAGCATCCAAGAGTGGACATTTGTACGGGTGACCCTTAAAGACACCAAATGGCGTGCGGTGGGAGACTTTACGCCCGGCGAGACGACGTCTCTTCAACTGACTGACGCGACCATTCAATTCAACTGCGGCTCAAAGACATACCAGCGCAATCTGGTGACTGGAGTTTCAACTGATGGTCTAATTCTTGCTGGTTACATTCCCCAATGCGAGTCGAGGGCGGGTCCCAGCATGTCTAGAGAGGACCGTATCGCCGAGAACATAGCGAGGTCAGATAACAATATGTTCTGGGAAAAACGTCGGCCTGATCTGACTCTCATGCCTAGCACTACGACCGACTTGCCGCCTCTCGACAGGCAGACTGCAAGAGAGGCTGTAAAGACCCCTCGAAAAGGTCTTTCCTTCGAAGATGCTCTTTTGGTTGCGGTCGGCGCAAACGGAGTCGCGAGCGTTAGAGGGAGCGTTGAGACTGCTCACGAATATTGGATCTTGCGGAGGACAAGCTCGATCGGTAGTCGGGTGGCTGACGGCGCCAAGATGGCTGCCGCCATTCTGAGCGGATACGCACTTGGATATTATCTCGGATACGAAAACAGTCCGAATTGTACATCTAAAGATTTTGAGTCGCAGCTACAAGAACCAAAGTTTTGGGTTGACTTGGGCGTCAGACTGAAGGCCTTCTATCTACTCCAGTTCAGGTCCGCCCAAGATCATACGATATACGATGCCGTGAGCCCACGCCATGCGACACTGAACTTGCGCGATGTTTACCTCCCGCTTCGAGCAGCAAAGCTAATTGACTGCAGCTCGGCGTCCCTGAGGTTTTCAAATGATCTCATTTCTCGATTGGACAAGACCGACGACGACAATTTTGCAGCGGCGACGATCAGGCTTTTTCGGCCTGAGCAGTACGATGAGGAATATTTTGGAGAGCGTTGGTGGGTGAAGGAAGAGGACGGCAAGTGGCAGCCCCTCCCATCAAAAACCTGGAATGTCATTTGGAGTCTTGATCAGCGATCCAATCGATAACCCAGCCCGGTCCAGCGCGTCTTTCCCAAGGCCGTGCTTCCCACTCGCCCCATATACTGCCAGTGGGTATAGCATTTTCCCCTCAATGCGTATACCCCACCCCGGGGTTTGACCCTTCTTTTCCCGCGCCTGTAAGATCAAAGTTCATCACAGCTTGCTCAATTCCGCACCAATTGCCAATTGCTAGCTGCTAATTGCTGACCCATGCCGCACGAACTGCCGAAATCATACGAGCCGGGCGCGATTGAAACGCGCTGGGCCGAGTACTGGGTCAAGGAGCGGCTTTTCTCCGCACCCACGCCGCCGCCGGGCGAAACCAGGCCGGTGTTCACCATCCTGTTACCGCCGCCCAATGTCACCGGACGCCTGCACATGGGCCACATGCTCAACCAGACGCAGATGGATATCATTGCGCGCTGGCATCGCATGCGCGGCTTCATCACGCTCTGGCTGCCCGGCACCGACCACGCCTCCATCGCCACGCAAATGATGGTGGAGCGCCAGCTCGCCAGCGAAGGCATCAAGCGCCGCGACCTCGGCCGCGAAAAATTCATCGAGCGCGTGTGGTGCTGGAAGAAGCATTACGGCGGCGCAATTCTCGACCAGATGAAGCGCCTCGGCGCATCCGTCGACTGGGATCGCGAATATTTCACCATGGACGAAAATCTTTCCCGCGCCGTCCGCGAGGTTTTCGTTCGCCTGTATGAAGATGGCCTGATCTATCGCGGCAAGTACATCGTGAACTGGTGCCCGCGCTGCGGCACCGCGATCTCCGATCTCGAGGTGAAACACGAAGACGTTGCCGGAAAATTGTGGGAGATTCGCTATCCCGTCATTTCAGAAAAGCCCGGAACAACAGAATTCATCACCGTAGCGACCACGCGCCCGGAGACAATGTTAGGCGACACGGCGATTGCAGTGAATGCAAAGGACGCGCGCTATACGCATCTTCACGGCAAGAAAGTGTTGCTACCGTTGATGAATCGCAAGATCCCTATCATTACCGACGAACTGGCGCAGCCCGAGTTCGGCACCGGCGCGGTGAAAGTGACTCCGGCGCACGATCCCAACGATTTTCAAGCCGGACTCCGCCACAATCTTCCACAGATTGATGTGATGGACGAGCACGCGCACATGAACGAGAATGCTGGCCCCTACGCCGGCCTCGACCGTTACAAGGCGCGCGCGCGAGTGCTCGAAGATTTGCAGGCTCAGGGATTTTTGGTCGGCGAAAAAGACTACACGTTGGGCATCGGCAAATGCGAGCGCTGCGGAACCGTCGTCGAGCCGCGGCTTTCCGCTCAGTGGTTCGTCAAGATCAAGCCGCTGGCCGATCACGCCATCAAAGTTGTCGAAGAGGGCGAGATCACCATCGTTCCGGAAAACTTCAAGCAGATGTACCTCAACTGGATGTACAACATCCACGACTGGTGCATCTCGCGGCAGTTGTGGTGGGGGCATCGCATCCCCGCGTGGCACTGTCAGGATTGCAATAAATTTATCGTCGCCCGCGAAGAGCCCGCGCAGTGCGCTTGCGGCGGCAAACTCGAGCAAGACCCCGACGTGCTCGATACCTGGTTCTCGTCCGGATTCTTGCCATTCACCGCGCTGGGCTGGCCCGAGAAAACACGCGACCAGGAAGTTTTCTACCCCTCAACGCTGCTGGTAACCGCTTACGAAATCCTTTTCTTGTGGGTTTCGCGAATGATCATGACCGGCTGCTACTTTATGAAGGATCACAAACAAGATCCTGCGATCAAGAAGGCGAGCGGCTGGGACAACAAAAAAGACGACAGCGTTCCTTTCCGCCAGGTTTATATTCACGCCCTGGTGCGCGACGCCGACCGGCAAAAAATGTCGAAGACCAAAGGCAACGTGATCGATCCGCTCGAAATCATCGAGCGCTTCGGCACGGACGCGACCCGCTTCACCTTGGCCGCAATGGCCGCTCCCGGCACCGACATTGCCTTCAGCGAGAGCCGCACCGAGGGCTACCGCGCCTTCGCCAACAAAATCTGGAACGCCGCCAGATTCATGTTCATGAATGTAGACCGCATCGAGCCCGGCTTAAGGCCGACTCTGACATCGGAATCGGCTCATGTGGGGACGGGCGCCTTCGCCCGTCCCGGCCAGGGCGAAGCCCGGCCGCAACCAGGCATAGCAGCATTCGATCTCGCTACACTCGAAGACCGCTGGATTCTCTCCCGCTTCAATCGCGTCACTGCAGAAGTGAACGACGCCCTTGCAACCTACCGCTTTCACGAAGCCGCCAACCGCATCTATGATTTTTTTTGGGGCGAGTTCTGCGACTGGTATCTCGAGCTGATCAAACCGCGTCTGAACTTTGAAGAAGGCTCGGACAAGTCTCAAGCCCGCATCGCTTGTGCGAACCTGGTGAACATGTTCGACGCGTCCTTGCGCCTGCTGCATCCCGTGATGCCATTTATCACCGAAGAGATTTGGCATGCGATGTACGAAGAGAAGCCTCCGCTACAATCGATTGCCCTGGCAGCATACCCCCAGGCAGACGAGAAGCAATTCGATCTGAATGCCGAGACGGAAATGGCGATCCTGCAAGACTTGATCGTGAACGTGAGAAATGTGCGAGCAGAGTTGAAAGTCGAGCCCAAGGTGAAAGTTCCGGTAGAAATCTTTGCCCACGAACCATCAATTCGCGCGATGATCCAGCAGAATCGCGGCGCGGTGGAGCGGCTCGCCAACGTTGAGAAAATTACATTCACGGATAGTTCGCTAGCCAAGCAAGCCGGTGCGCGCAGCACCGCGCGTTTCGATGTTCACGTAATCTATGAAAGAAAGATCGACGTTGCCGCCGAGCGTGAACGCTTGACCAAAGAGTTGGAGAAACTCGAAAAGGAGTTCGCCAACAATCAAAAGCAACTGGGCAACGACCAGTTCTTAGGGAAAGCCCCGGCAAAAGTGGTCGAAGGCCTCCGCACGCGCGCCGAAGAACTAATCAGCCTGCGAGGAAAAATAAGAAATCAGCTCGATGAATTAAAGTGAAGATGTAGGGACAGCCGCCCTCGGCTGTCCGTCGAGCGCAGCTCGACTTGGTCTTGGCAGCATGCGGGTCTTCGACCCGGGACAGCCGAGGGCGGCTGTCCCCACATGAGCAAGAACCAGCAATCGCCAATTTTTATGGACTTTAACAGCCGCCGCATCACCGCGATTCTGGAAAACGCGCTGCTCGAAGACCGGGCCACGCGCGATGCCACTAGCTACGCCTGCATCGATCCCAATCAGCAGGCGTCGGCCACCATTCTCGCCAAACAGGATTGCATTCTTGCCGGTATCGGCTGTGTCGCCCGCATTCTCGATGTCTACGCCGTCCTCGACGGCGCCGTTACTTCTTACTACGAAGTCACCACCCATCCCGAAATCTTTGACGGCGTGCGCCTGCACAAAGGCCAATCCATTGCAGTGATCCGGCACAATGCGCGCGTGATCCTATCCTGCGAGCGCGTGATTCTGAACTTCCTGCAGCGCATGAGCGGCATCGCAACCCTCACTCGTAAATTTGTCGAAGCCGTCTCAGGCACAAAGGCTCGCATTCTCGACACGCGCAAGACTGCGCCGGGTCTGCGCGTCATCGACAAATACGCGGTGCGCTGCGGCGGTGGACAGAATCATCGTCTCGATCTTTCCGATGGCGTGCTCATCAAGAATAACCACATCGCGCTCGCCGGAGGCATCGTCCCCGTTCTCGATCGCGCCGTCCGCAACCGTCGCGGCGCGCAGCCCATCGAAGTCGAAGTGCGCACCATGGAAGAACTGGAAGACGCGCTCTCCCACGGTGCCGAAGCGATTCTGCTCGATAACATGTCTCCCGAAGAAGTTCACCGCGCCGTCGATCGCTGCGCGGTACTGTCCGCTCAAGAAAACGCACGCCACATTCCTCTCGAATGCTCCGGCGGAATTCACCTCGAGAACGTTCGCGCCTACGCCGAAACCGGCGTCGATTTCATTTCCGTGGGCCTGCTCACGCACTCGCCGCAAGCCGTCGACATGAGCCTGCGCATCACCCCCGCCTAGTGTGCTGTCGGGAAATGCGTGCCAAAAGTTCGAGGCTTTGAAAGGGCGCGCCTTCAGGCGCGCCGCAACGGGAACCACCGAAAACGCGGCTTCAGCCGCTGCGGGCAACGCGTCGTGTTCTGGGAAACTCGGGCCGAACTCGTCCCACCCATCTGTAAAACACATTACCCGATGCCTCCAAATTCTCGCCTCGTATAGCACTCACGCGCGCAATCGGATGTCCCTCGTACATCGCAGATCTCTGTCTCAGGTCTTTTCCCGAGCTGTACCTTTGAGTGCTCCACAAACTTAAGGGACGCGCTACATTGGTGACAGCGGAGGCCCACCCCTTATGACTTCCTGTTTTCGTCCCGCCGCAATCCTGTTCCTCGCAATGTTCGTTGTCGGCACCTCATCCGGAAGCGGAAAAACCTCGCAGCCCGAAACTCCAGCCGCACCAAAATCGGGCCCGGCCCCCACACCCTCCCAGAACAACTCGCAGAATGACAACGCCACTCCCGGCACCACCTCCGTCTCCGCGACGCTCGACGTTCTCACCAACCGCCATCCCATTAGCCCCTACGTTTACGGAGGCGCATATCCGCAGGACGCACCCACCATCACCGACAACGGCCTCACGTCGGTTCGCTGGGGCGGCGATTCCACCTCCACTTACAACTGGCAACTCTTCACCAACAACGCGGCCGCCGACTATTACTTCGAAGATTTCAACTACTCTGAAATCGGTGACGCCGATTCAACCAAATACATTGCCGACGTGAAAGCCGCAGGCAGCGCTCCGCTGATGACGATGCCGATGCTGCCCTGGGTGGCGAAAAGCGCGGAAGGCTCGGGAAACGGCCACTGGAGTTTCTCCGTCGCGAAGTATGGCGCGCAATGCAGTGTCGATCCCTATAACACCGACGCGGGGGATGGCCTGAAGTCAGACTGCGCTACCGATCTCACCGCGAATCCAAACGACGCCTACTGGCCTCTGCTCGACCAACCCGGTACCAACGATCCTCCCGGAAGCGTCTATCGCAATCAGTGGGCCGCCGCTCTGACCACGGCTTTTGGCAGCTCTCCCCATTTCTATGACATGGATAACGAGATCGACATCTGGGGCTCGACGCATCGCGATGTCCATCCCGATCCCTCTGCCTACGAGGAATTGCGCGACACTTATCGCGAGGAAGCGCAGGCCCTCAAAGGCTGGGATCCCAGGGCCGTCCGCTTCGGTCCGGTGAGCTGTTGCTGGTGGTTCTACTGGAACGGCGAGAATAACAACGACAAAGCCGCTCACGCCGGCGTCGACTTCCTGCCCTGGTGGCTGAACGAAGTTTACTGGCAGGACAAAATTGCCGGCACTCGCTCGCTCGACGTCTTCGACATTCACGCCTATCCCGACGGTCCCGACACTTCCGGTTGGACGCAAGCGCAACTCCAGGCTCTATCGGCCCGCATCTATCGCGACTACTGGGATCCCACGTACGTCAGCGAGTCGGGCGACATCAACCAGGTTTGGACAACTTTCCTTCAACCCAACAAGACAATTCCATTCCGCTTGCCGCGCATGCGCGCCATCGTCAACATGATTTATCCCGGCACTCCATTAAGCGTCACCGAATGGAACGCGTCTTTCGCCGGCGAATCCGATTTCTCCACCGCTCTCGCCGATGCCGATGCCTATGGAATCCTCGGGCGCGAGCGCGCCTATCTGGCGTCGCGCTGGGTCGCACCGCTTCCCGCCAATCCGAATTATCTCGCGCTCAAGCTCTACCGCAACTACGACGGGAAACACAGCGTGTTTGCCACCACCTCGGTTTCCGCAACAAATACCGGCGATCCGGATTTATTCAGCAGCTACGCCGCGCTGAATTCCACCGGAAAGATTCTGACCGTCATGATCCTCAACAAAGATCCCAACAACACCGCGCAAGTGCAATTTACTGAGAATGGATTTACACCGCAGCAAGTTAACACCTACACACTCTCATCGACGAATCCAACCAAGATTGTCGCGTCAACCACCCAGGCCTGGACGCCCACCATGAACTTCGCACCCTACTCCGCCACCTTATTAGTCGTAAAAGGCACATCGCAGCTACCCGGCGCAGAGTGGGATCTCAATCCTGATACGACCCAACTCGCGGCGGGCGCGAAAGTTATTCTCCATCCCAAACTTGATTCCGGCTCGGCCACCGTAACTCTCGGGGCTCCACAGCCCGATAGCGGCATCACGGTTCAGGTCACACAGCCCACTCTCAGCCCCGGCAAGCCGGCCAGCATCACCGTGACTGCCGGCACGACTCCGGGCTTCTATCACTACACAGTTCCCAGCGACGACAGCACCGGACCAACCCAAACCCAGGGCGGCTGGATTCTCGTCGGCAACCCTCCCGCATCGCTCAGCAAAACCGGCGATAAGCAGAAAGGCGCAGTTGGAACCCAGTTGAATCTCTCGGTCACGCTCAATCCCGGCCAGTCGGGAGGCAGCGCCTCAGGAGGCACGATATTTTTCACCACCAGCGCGGGCTCGCTATCCAGCCGCACGGTAGTCACAAACTCTTCAGGGACGGCAGCGGTCGTGCTTACCTTGCCTCAAACTCCCGGAGTCGTGCATGTCACAGCGGAAGGCCAGTACGCGCTCGGGCATTCGGAAGCTACGTTCACCGAGACCGCTCAGTAGCAACAGGCGTTATAAATTCGCGGATCGCTCTCAGCGGTGGTGCGGTTGCCATCTCACACTGCGTTGTCATCCTGAGCGTGCCGTTTTTCAGGCGGAGCGAAGGACCTCCAGTTTAACCAGACCGGCGCGCAAACCAAGCTCGCAACTACTTTCGCTTCAGCTCAATCGCCGTAGGATGCTTCGGCTGATACAGCCCCAATCCCCCGCCGCTGGGCAAGCGGATTGTCGTCACGATCCCCCACCGCTCGGTCTTCACCGCCGAGCACTTCACTTTCTTCGCGCTCAGCCGTTTGATTTCGGCATCCAAGTCGTCGCACATCAGGTAGACCACGGCACCAAGCAGCGACTCACCGTCAGCCGCCTGGTGGCTACTCGCGTTTTCGGCGGGATGAATCGCGGCCTCCGTTGGAGGCACCGCAAAAATCAGCCAGCCATGGCCCGCGTCGACCGATTGGAATCCTAGAACGTCGCGAAAGAACGCACGGTCCGCTTCCGCGTTCTCGCTATTGAGCAAGATGTGAGTGCCCGTAATCATGCGGAGAGTCTAGCAGTCGCTAAAACGAAAGTGTAGTCATCCATTGTCGTTTCCTGTCGTTTCCAGCATAATCCCAGCATCAAGAAGACCGGCAAAACCCGTGTGGGAGCGGGCGACTCGCCCGCGAAAGCCGGCGCAATTCCAGCGTCGCGGAAAACTCCCACGAGAACCGCTGCCGCCGATCACAAGCCGCAGCCGCCCGACGTTCGCCTCGGCCGCATCGTCCGTCTGCTGATGGAGCATGCCACGGTCGTCGTAAGCGGCACAAAGATTGCGCAGGAAATCTCTTCGAACCGCTCGGAAGTCTGGCGGCTGATTCAGCAGTTGCGCGGCCTCGGCGTCGATGTCGCTGGTCATCCTGCTACCGGCTACCGCTTGCGCTCGGTTCCGGACTTGCTTCTGCCGGAAATCCTCCGCCTGCTGCTTCGCGGAACCATCTTCGACGCTCACATCCATCACTTCTATAAAATTGGCTCGACCAACACGGCGGCGATGGCTGCGGCCTCCGACGGAGCCGTCGAAGGCAGCGTCTTCCTCGCCGAGGAACAAACTGCCGGCCGCGGCCGTGGAGCCCATACATGGGAGTCCGCTCGCTCGGCCGGCATTTATTGTTCGGCTGTGCTTCGCCCCGCCTTGCCGCCCTCAGACGTATTGGTGCTGGCACTCGCTGCAGGATTAGCCGTGCGCGCCGCGATCATCCAGGTCGATGCGCGAGTCTCCATCGATCTGAAGTGGCCCAACGACGTCTTAATCGATGGCAAGAAAGTATGCGGCATTCTCACCGAGATGAATGCCGAGGCCACGCGCGTGCGTCACATCGTCGTCGGAATCGGCATCAACGTAAACCAGGCGAACTTTCCCAAAGAATTGCAAAACGAAGCGACTTCACTGCGAATTGCTACGGGTACCGAATGGTCGCGCGTGGAACTGACCGCCGCTTTGCTAAAATCGCTCGACCGGGAATATCGCCAGTTCATCGAGCAACCCGGCGCGCGGCAATCGATTCTGCGTCGCTTTGCGGAACACTCTTCGTGGATGCGATCGAAACCAGTTCGCATCGAAGAGAACGGTGCGAAAATCGAAGGAACTACGGAAGGCCTCGACGAACGCGGCTTCCTGCAAGTTCGCACCCCGCAAGGGTTGCAAACGGTTCTGAGTGGAACGGTGAGAGAAGTGAAAGAAGCAGTTAGGGATTAGCTGTTGGCAGCTAGCAATTAGCAACCAGCAGGTCGCGTCGGGTTTTCGCAAAAGCCCAAAGGCCAATTGCCAACCGCTAATGGCTAATTGCGAGCTGCTAATTTGCTGCTTGCAGCTCTCCAAAAACCATGCTCTTCGTCATCGATGTCGGCAATTCGAACACGGTCCTCGGAGTCTTCGCCCGGGCTGTGAAGCCCCATCCAGATGAAGGCGCCGGCAACTCCACTCACAACGCCTCTTCGCAGGAAGACGCCGCACCGCGCTACGAGCGTCTCGTCGCTAACTGGCGAGTTGCCACCCGGCAGGGGAGCACCGTCGACGAATACGGGGTATTGTTCCGCAATCTCTTTTCCATGGCGCGCCTCGAAGCTTCGGGCATTCAGGGCATCGTGATCTCGTCGGTAGTTCCGCCGCTCGATCCCGTGCTTCGGCAGGTGTGCGAGCGTTATTTCAATTCCAAGCCGCTGTTCATCGAGCCTGGCGTCAAAACCGGAATGCCCGTCCACTACGACAATCCGGCCGAAGTTGGCGCCGACCGCATCGTAAACGCCGTCGCCGCCTTCGAAAAATATGGTGGTCCGTGCGTGATCGTCGACTTCGGCACCGCGACCACGTTCGACTGCGTCTCCGCCAAAGGCGAGTACCTCGGCGGAATAATTTGTCCCGGCATCGGCATCTCTGCCGACGCGCTCTTTCAGCGCACCGCGCGCTTGCCCCGCGTCGAGATTCGTAAACCCGCGCGCGTGATTGGCACCAACACCGTGGGCAGTCTGCAGTCCGGCCTTTACTACGGCTACCTTGGCCTGGTCGATGGCATTCTCGAACTCCTCCTCGATGAACTTGGCAAAGAGACCACTGTGCTCGCCACCGGCGGCCTCGGCCCCATGATCGGCACGGGATCGAAATACATCAAAACTGTGGACGATTTTCTAACCCTCGAAGGCCTGCGCATTATCTGGGAGCGAAATGCCGCGGCCCGCGTCACGGCCGCGCCCAAAGCCGCGCCACTTGCGCGCAAAATAAACAACGGCAGCCCGCGCAGCTCTTCCACTCCGCGCTCCACCCGCTGACCGCCGTGGAAGATCAACCTAAGGACTATCAACCGAATAACGATCAATCGAATCACGATCAACCAAATCATGACCGACTCAACTACTTCAACTACTTCACCGAAATCGAAGAACGATTTCTCCTCCGCCGCGGCGGAGGCCTGTTGCTCACCACGCTCGACTGGGCCCTGATCGAAACCTGGAAAGATGCTGGCATTCCTCTCGAGGCCGCGCTACGCGGCATCGACGCAGCCTTCGATCACTATGATCAGCGTCCATCGAAATCGAAGAAAGTAAATAGCCTCGCCTATTGCGCGCAGGAAGTTCTGGCGGCGGCTGAGGATATGAAAGAAGCTGCGGTCGGCGTGGCGAACTCCAGCAGCGAATCCCCCGCCTCAAGCAAATCGCGCGCCGCGCAGGGATTTGAGCCGCAAACCATCGCCGCCTTCCTGCGCCGCAACGCCGATCTTCTATCCGCGGCGAAGCTTCCTCATGCCTCAGGAATTTCCCTGCAGCCCATCGCGCAGGAGTCCGTCGCAACCCTGCGAAAATTAGCTCAGGAAATCGAAACCACGCAAACAACTTCAAAGCTGGAGGACTTGGAACGGCACCTCACCGTACTGGAGGAAAAACTCTCTGCCGCCCTGCTGGCTGCGACACCGCATCAGGAAATCGTCGACGTGCGCGCCCAAGCCGATCGTGAACTCGCTCCCTACCGCCGCAAAATGGCCGCAGCGCAGATCGACCAACTGCAAAAACAGTACATCCACAAACGGCTCCTGGAAAAATACGGCCTTCCACGCCTCAGTTTGTTCTATATGTGACCAGACGCCCACGAAATCCCTAGTTTTGTCATCCTTCTATGAAAACAGGCGTACCTGTCCACAGGTATTTTTGCGGCGATGCGGACAGGCTTCTATTCGCGCTCGAGGCGCATAAGGTATGTCCGGACTCCGCCGCTCCATCTGAGCGTCG